>Ga0210389_10000774_pt1 | contig 27175 bp, 20 predicted proteins | sample IncBWH28OmetaG_FD_160127 | JGI IMG/M metagenome (GOLD analysis project Ga0210389, IMG submission 160127) | Forest soil microbial communities from Barre Woods Harvard Forest LTER site, Petersham, Massachusetts, United States - Inc-BW-H-28-O ... | reverse complement strand
CCAGCCTGCCCGCCGAACTGAGTTCACAGGAAATATCGAGGAGTTCTTGCAGTTCCTGCGCCCGAGCGCGCGCCGTCGCTCCCAGCTCGGCATTGGCGGCAACTACGGCGCCGACTCCCGCCACCGCGGAAATCAGCGTCTTCTCTTCCTCGGTGAATTGTGGTTCGATGAATTCCCGCTCAATGAGTTTGGACTCTGTGGATTGGGACTCTACCGGTTGAGACGCGGCGCGAGGATAAACAAGAATCGCCCCATAGGAGCGCGACGTGCGGAAGGGCGCAGCAACCAGGGTGCCCGCCGGGGAATCGGCGCCAAAGTGGGAGGCGCCGTCGATGTTCACCGTGATGCGTTCGCCTGCGGCAACCGCGCGGGTCGCGATCTCGAGCGCCGATCGCAGATCGTTTTCCTTGGCCCGTGAGCGGATGATCTCGGCAAGCGGCAGCGATTCCGAAGAAACGGTTTGCAATTGAAGCAGATTCTCGCGCTGTACAAAGATCAAAACCACCGGCGAGCGCAAGAGGTGGCGGAGCCGCTCCGCCACGTCGGCGAACACCTGAGCCGGGGCGAGCAGCCCGCCGGAAGAGGCAATTGAGGGGTTGCGCCCGAGTGCGGTACGTGAGAGTTCAAGAAGAAGCTGCTGGAACGCCTCAGAATGAGACTCCGCTGGGGGCTCGGGATTTCCCTCGTGGCTGGTCAGTTGGCACCATCCGCTCTATCTAAGCGGTTGAAAATAAGAGAATTATGTAAAAAGGCTACGCTCCATTCTCAAATTGAGTCAAGAAATAACGAATGTAGGAGTGCCAACATGGGAAACCAAAGTCACCCGCCTTTTTTTCTCATCTTTTCTCATCTTGGTACGCCAATTTGCCGGTCGCTCTTGACCGTCAGCTCCGATCGAATCGCCTAAACTTCACTCTCTCAGCAGCTTGCGGCAATCACCAAAGTAATGCATGAAGCGAACTTTTGGTTTCGGCTGGCGCATGGGTAGACGAAGATAGCCGTACCGAGGAGATTCCACGGTGAGAGAGGAATGGACTGTGTCCTTTCGTGGCTGGCAGCGATTGCTGATGCTAAGTCTTTTGTCGATGGCCATCCTTACGCCGGATTTCGCTCCGATGTTGCGAGCGCAGCAGGAAAGCGCGCGTGAAGAAGGAAGCCGCAAGGTGCTAAACAGGATCGAGCCGGTGTATCCCGACCTCGCCCGGCGTATGAAAATCTCGGGAGCAGTCAAGATCCAAGCCGTGGTGGCTCCCAATGGCACGGTGAAAGACATAAGCGTAGTAGGCGGGCACCCGCTGCTGGCCAATGCGGTCATTGATGCAGTCCGGAAATGGCGCTTCGAAACGCGCCCGCAGGCCACTACGGAAACCAAGGAATTCCGCTTTGACCCAACCCAATAGCAACCGGCAAGCGGCTCTCTAGAAGGCAGGAATCATGAGTATTCGCAAACAGTTGTATCTGAGCTTCGGCGTCATCCTGGCGATGGTGCTGGTGCTGCTGGCGGTAAATATGGCGGCGGTATGGCGCGAACACGATGCCAAGGCCGCGGCGCAGCGCTCAATCGAGATGACGGAGGCGGTTTCAAGCGTGCGCTTCCAGATGATGCAGAATCGTCTGCACCTCCAGAACTATCTCCTGAGCGGCGATACCCGCGACGTCGAGAAGATGAGCGAAGGCGAACATCTCTTAAGCAACGCGCTGCGCCACGCCGAAGAACTCGTCAACTCCGACCAGCAAAGGAATGGCCTACAGAAAGTAAATGATCTTGAGCAGGGTTGGGCGACCGATTTCGCCAACCCACTAGTCGACCGGCGCCGCGCGGTCGATAGCGGCAACGCGACAGTTGCCGAGTTGCAGATTTTCTACCTGCAGAAGGATCCGAGTTCCTTTGTCACCCGTTCCACGGATGTCCTGGATCAGGTTGATCGCGAAAACCGCGAACTCCTGGATAGACGGCATTCCGACGATCAGTGGGCCGCGACCACGACCATCTTTATTGCTATTCTCAGCTCCCTGTTCGCCTTTGTAGTCGGCGCGATCATCGCCTACCGCAAGACGAGTGAAATCACCGAACCGCTGAACCGGCTGATTCAGGTGGCCGAAAAGATCGGTCAGTCGGGCGAACTCGACCACACGATCGACGTGCACGGCAAAGACGAGATCGCCCAACTGGCGCGCACCTTCGACTCGATGGTGAAGTATCTGAAAGAGATGGCGGCCGTCTCCGAGGCCATTGCGGGCGGCAATCTGGCAGTTGAGGTCCATCCCCGCTCCGCCAATGACACGCTGGCCAATGCCTTTACGCGCATGGTGGAAGGGCTGCGCGGCCTGGTGCGCCATGGGCGCGACGCGGCCTCGCAGGTCGCCAGTGCTGCCACGCAGGTAGCGAGTTCCACCGATGAATCGGCGCGCAACACCCTGCAGACTTCGTCGGCCATCGATGAAGTGACCAGCACCATGCACGAAATGAGCGTCAATGTGCAGAACATGGTGAAGAGCACACAGACTCAGGCATCGAGTGTGAGCGAAACCTCGGCCTCCATCGACCAGATGGTGACTTCCATCCAGCGCGTGGCCGACACCGCTAAGGTTCTGCTCGACATTTCCAATCGCTCGCGCGAAGAAGTACACAGCGGGCTCGGCACGATGGAGAAAGCCACCGACGGCTTGAACCGCATCAACACCACCATCCGCTCATCGGGCGCGATTATCGATGCGCTCGGCACGCGCGCCGACGATATCGGAAAAATCATCGAAGTCATCGACGACCTGGCCGAGCAAACCAATCTTCTCGCTTTGAACGCCGCCATCGAAGCAGCCCGCGCCGGCGAGCACGGCTTGGGCTTTGCCGTGGTCGCCGACGAAGTCCGCAAGCTGGCGGAAAAATCGGCGCAGTCGACCAAGGAAATCTCCGAGCTCATCCAGAGCATCCAGCGCGAGGCCCGCAAGGCGGTCAACAACATGGAAAACAGCACCGCCATCGTCAACGAAGGCCTGAATCTTGGCCAGGACCTGAATGCGGCGCTGCGCAAAATCTCCAACGTCGTCACCGAGGTGTACAAATTCGCGCACGAAATCGGCGCAGCCACCAACGAGCAGTCTCACGGTTCGACCCAGATCGCGAAGGCCACCACGCGCCTGAACGAAATCACGCACGAAATCAACTCGGCGGTGGAAGAGCAGGCATCGGGAGCGCAAGCGGTGGTGCAAGCCATGGAACGCATGCGCACGCTCGTGCAGGCTTCGACTTCGGGGTCAACTGAACTCGCCGCATCGGCCGATCAGATGTCGAAGATGTCACGCGCGCTGCTCGATTCGATGGACCGCTTTTCACTGCAATCGCACGACGCGAATGGCCAGACCAAGCGCCATGCCGCTGCCGGAGGTCGCTAATTGAACGCCACCTTAAAACGCGAGACGCTGGACCGCGAAACTCACAGCCGCGAGACCCACGGTCGCGTAACCCAGAGCCGCGAAACCCAGATCGTCGGCTTTCGCGTGGGACGCGAGACCTATGGCATCCCGATCATGGCGTTATCTGAAATCGTGCGCGTACCCGAAATCACTGCCGTCCCGGACGCGCCCGCGCACCTTGAAGGCGTCATGAACCTGCGCGGCAAAATCGTCTCTGTCGTCGATCTGCGCAAGCGCTTCAACAAGCCCCCGACTGCCTTGACGCGCCACAACCGCATTCTGGTCGTGGAACATCGCGGCCGCCTGGTAGGGATGATCGTCGACTCCGCATCTGAAGTGATCAAGATTGCCGAAAGTGAAATCGAACCCGCGCCGTCCATGATGAAAGAAGGCGGCCTCGACTGCGTGACCGGCCTCGGCAAATTCCAGAAGAGGTTGATCATCCTGCTCGACATCGACAAGGTTTTGACAGTTCGCGAAACCGTCACACCATCGCCCAGCCAAGAACCGGCCTCAACAACGCCGGCCGCGGCAACGCCGGCCGGAGTCGACACAAAGACGAAAGTAGGAGCAAAGAGCGCGTCGACCGGAAAATAGAAATGTATCCGGAAAAGGGTTGTATCAGGGCATCGCTTTAGCGATGCCGTAAGTCGCTAGTCATCGAAGCCCCCTTTAGGGGCCGGGGTCATCGGCACAAAAAGATGAACACGAGCGAAGCACAAGCACCCGCGCTGACCGAAGCCGAACTCAAACTGGTGCAGGCCCTCGTCTACCAGGAGTGCGGGATGCACTTCGACGATCGCCGCATGCCGTTCCTTCAAGATCGCCTCATCCGCCGTCTGAAGGAGTCCGGCATCGATTCCTTCTACAGCTACTATCGGCTCCTAATCAGCCAGCAGGGCAAACAGGAACTCGCTAAGCTCCTTGAAAACCTGACTGTCAACGAGACCAGCTTCTTCCGCAACAAAGCCCAGCTCGACCTGTTCCAGCGCGAAGTTCTCGAAGATGTGCTCAAACGCAAGCAGGAGCGCCGTGACTACAACCTGCGCATCTGGAGCGCAGGCTGTTCCACCGGGCAGGAACCATACACGCTCGCCATGCTCGTGGCCGACACGCTCTCCTACTACACGATGCGCAACCCTCAGCCTCTTAAGCCGTCTGTTCCCAAACCGCTTGTGCCGGAGCCCTGGCGGCTTGAGATTCTGGCCAGCGATATCAGCTATTCCGTTCTGCGCGCCGCGCAGGAAGCTGCTTACGCCGAGCACCAGATGTCGCCTGTCGACTACAGCTTCCGCCTCCGCTATTTCGACAAAGTGGGCACGCATTACGCGGTCAAGAAAAGCATGAAGGAGCTGGTGCACTTCGACTTTCACAACCTGAAGACCGAATACCTCCCTCAGCGCAACGACATGATCTTCTGCCGCAACGTGATGATGTATTTCGACGAAGCGGAACAGAAGCGTCTCGTCGAAAAGTTCTATCGTTGCCTGAATCCCAACGGATACCTCTTCGTCGGCCACGCCGAAAGCCTGCTCGGCCTCTCCGAAAAGTTTCAGATGGTGCACCACAACTCAGGCACGGCTTACCAGCGCATCGAGGTCCGATAAGTGACGAGTCCCCCCGACGACCGGATGAACGAGCTACGCGACCTGTTTTTTGAAAGCGCGTCGGAACTCGTTGAAAAGCTGAACGAAGAGGCGCTCCGTCTCGAGAAGACCCCCAAGGATGCAGAAACCGCGCGCAGCCTGCGCCGCATCGTGCACACGCTCAAGGGAGACGCGGCCGCCTGCGGCTACCGTGAACTCAGCGAGCTCGCCCACGAATTCGAAGATGTGCTGGCGCTTAAGACAAACGATGCCATCATCCCCGAAGTCGCCTTGCGCGCGGCCGACGTATTTGGGGCGCTCATTCACGCCTATCGAGCCGGGGAGAAACTTCCAGACCTCAAGCCGCTGCGCGATGAGATTGCTCGCCTCGCGAATCCAAAGCCCGAAAACTCTGCACCCAGGGAAGCAGCCGGAGCGGAGACCGAGAGCAGGAAAAAGATCCGGAAATCCAAAGAGACCGTTCCGTGGTCGGAGTACGAGCGCCTTGCGATCTCACACGCAACGGAAGACGGCAAGCGTCTTCATCACGTAATCGTCCAGGTTGATCCGCAGTGCGGCATGCCGATCGCCGCGCGCCAGATGATTCAAATTGCGCTCGCCAGCCTCGGCGAAGTGCTGGCCCTGTATCCGACTGACCAGGCCAGCGCCGGCGCCGGAATAAAGATCGATCGCATTCAAGCCGCGCTCGCCTCCGAGAGATCCGTCGACGAAATTCGCGCAAAGTGCCGCATTCCGACGATTTCCCAGCATGTAGAAATTACGGCGCTCCGCGCGCCGGTACCGGCCAATCGGGTTCCTGCAAAACCCGCAGGCGCGCAAGGCGCAGAACAATCGCAGTCGGAGCACACTGCAAACACTGGCGCAACCGAGGACCCGGCGCTGGCTGAGTCCACATCCCATGGCACCGCCCCTGTCGTCTCAGGCGACAATATTCTGCGCGTCGATGCCGAACGCATCGACAGCGTCTTAAACCTCGTCGGCGAACTCATCCTCGCGAAATCCATGCTTCAGCAGACGATTGCCGAATTCGGCCAGCGCTTCCCAAAAGACACCCTGCGCGGAAAGTTCAGCGATGTCATGGCCTTTCAGGCGCGCGTTCTGAGCGATCTGCAACGCTCAGTCATGAAGATTCGTATGGTCCCGGTTGAGCAGCTCTTCCGCCGTTTTCCGCGCACCGTGCGCGACATTGCGCACCAAAGCGGCAAAGAAGTCGAGATTGTAATCCAGGGCGGTGACACTGATCTCGACAAGGGCATCCTCGACACAATCGCCGAGCCGCTGATGCACATTCTCCGCAACGCCGTTGGACACGGGATCGAAACTCCGGAAGAACGCACACGCGCCGGCAAGAGCCCTCACGGTACGTTGCGACTCAAGGCCTACCATCAGGGTAATCAGGTGGTAATCGAAATCTCCGATGACGGGCGCGGCATCGACGTCGAAAAAGTTCGCCGGCGCGCGCTTGCGCAGCGCATGTTGAAACCCGACGAAGCTGCGCGCCTGACCGAAACCGAAACGCTCGAACTCATCTTGCGTCCAGGGTTCTCGACCGCCGAAGAGATCACCGAACTCTCCGGCCGCGGCATCGGACTTGACATCGTGCAAACCGTGCTCGCGCGCATTAAGGGCACCGTGCAGATCGACACGGCCGCGGGCCGCGGCACCACCTTCCGCCTCCGCCTGCCGCTCACGCTCGCCATTCTGCGCGCTCTCCTGTTCCGCGTCGATCATAGGCTCTACGCTTTGCCGCTGAATGCGGTGAGCGAGATCACGCGCACCACCGAATCCGAAATCCACGAAGTGGAGCACTACGAAGTCCTCCAGCTGCGCAACGATGTGCTTCCGCTGCTGCGCCTGGGCGCTGCGCCGAAAACCGGCGTTCAAACGATTGGCGACACGGTCCGCCAGAAGGTCTTCATCCTCGTTATCAACCATGGCGAACGCAAGTTTGGCGTGATCGTGAATGAACTCACGGGTGAAGACGAACTGGTCATCAAAGCCCTCGACGATCAATCGATAAAGACCGATCTCGTCAGCGGAGCCTCGATCCTCGGCGACGGACGCGTCGTGCTGATCCTCAACCTCATCGCGCTCATCGAACGCTTCACGAGATCCCGCGCCAGTTCAAGCCAGCCGATTTCGGGCTTGCTCTCGAACCTCAGCGGCGCGCTGCCGGTCGCGGCCAAGGCGCAGCATACAGCCGGAGGTCAGGCATGAAGAAGCGTGTTCGCGTGCTCGTCATCGACGACTCGGCCCTGATGCGCAAGCTGATCCCTCGAATCCTCGAGCAGGACAAATCCATCGAGGTCGTCGGCACGGCCATGGATGGGAACTTCGGCCTCAAGAAGATCGCGGAGCTTGCGCCGCACGTCATTACACTCGATCTCGAGATGCCTGGTCTCAACGGCATCGACACGCTGAAAGAGATCATGCGGCGCTGGAAGTTGCCGGTAATCGTCGTCAGCTCATACAGCACAGCAGGCGCGGCGATCACCCTCAAAGCTCTGACGCTTGGCGCTTTTGACTTCGTCGCCAAGCCGACTGAGGTTTCCGCGCGCATGCCCGAGATCGCCGCCGAACTCATTGGCAAGATCCGCGCCGCCGCGCAGAATGCAGCTGCACCGATGTTTCTGCCGGAAGAAACGCCCAGCGAATTCGTTCGCAAGCGGGGACCAGCGGCTCCGACCAGCGTTATCGCGATCGGCGTTTCCACGGGCGGTCCGAATGCGCTGCAATATCTGTTCTCCAACCTGCCGGTTGAATTCTCGGGCACGATCCTGGTCGTCCAGCACATGCCTGATGGTTTCACCGAACTCTTCGCCAAGCGCCTCGACGAGACTTGCCCGATTCGTGTCAAGGAGGCGCAGTCGGGCGACTTATTGGTTGCTGGACGCGCGCTCATTTGTCCGGGCAATCGCCATATGAAGGTCAAGAGGCTTCCGCTCGGCAACGTGGTTGTGCTCAATGAAGATGGTCCTGAGAACGGCCATCGTCCTTCCGCTGACGTGCTCTTTCGCAGCGTCGCGCAAGAGTTCGGTCCGCAAGCTGTCGCAGTATTGATGACTGGAATGGGCGAAGACGGAGCGGCTGGAATGGGCGAGATCCAATCCGCGGGCGGACTGACGATCGCGCAGAGCCGCAAGACTTGCGTGGTATTTGGGATGCCGAAAGCGGCGATTGAACGGGGCTTTGCAATGCGTACAGTCGATCTCCAGGACTTGCCAAGTATGTTGCAGGCGGAATGCTCGGCCGATCGAGACCGTGCGGATGACAAATCCAGCGGCAAGGCTACCAGCGCTGGGCGAAACTAGAGTAACTACAGTAACTGATGGATTTTCGGACGCATCTGGGAACAAGAGTAACCATAGTTATCTGTCCGAAGGCCGTGGGCTCGTGTTTACTTTGTAAGAGTGGAGGAGTGTCATGGAACAGTTTGCTCCCGTAAAACGCAGCGGGGACAACCAGCCGGTTCGCTATCTGATCGTGGATGATTCCGTGTTCGCACGCAAAAATCTGGCCAAAATGGTCGAATCGTTTGGCGGCCAGGTGGTTGGCGAAGCGGGCGACGGAGTCACCGCCATCACCGAGTACGACCGTCTGACGCCCGACATCGTCTTGATGGACATCACCATGCCGCAGATGGAAGGCATTGAGGCCGCGGAAAAAATCGTGGGCCAGCATCCCACCGCGCGCATTGTGATGGTCTCATCCGTCGGCTATCAGGAGAACATCGTCGCTGCCTTGCAGCGCGGGGCGCGGCATTTCGTGCAAAAGCCGGTGAAGCCCGAGGTTCTCTACGAAATCATCAAGTACGTAATGCGCGACGACCAGTCCGCTCCCCAGACCGCGGGGGCAGGCGCAGGAGCCTAGCCCGTGCGCATGGAACTCATTCAGCCCTTCCTGAACTCCGCCGACGCGGTGCTCGCGCAGGGGCTGGAATCGGCCGTCTCCATCGACAACTTGACGATGGACGAGGAGGCTTATCGGCGGAAGGGGATCGCTGCCGAAATCTCTCTTACTGGAGACGTCGAAGGACGGATCATCTTCGATGCGGATGAAAAAACTGCTGCATCATTTGCCAGCCGTTTGGCTGGCATGGATCTGGCTAGTTCCGATGCGCTGGTCTGTGAAGCAGTCTGCGAATTGGCGAATCAGATTATTGGAAATGCGGTTACGGTGCTGAACGATCAGGGATTTCATTTTCGGGTGCATCCGCCTACCATTCATACTTCTGAACAGGGCGCGAAAAGCAGCGAGGATACCGAGGCAGTGGTTCTCTGCTTCAGCACCGAGCGCGGTAAGGTCTATATGAATGTTGCCCTTAGGTATCACGACTGCTCGCTCGAGCAGGCCGCTGCCGCCGGACGGTAGGACAGCCAGTTCTCCATTCTCAGTTCTTAGTCCGAGGGTTCTTGTCTGCGAATTTTTCGCCCGCCTCACTCGAGACAGGTGGTAAGCATCCGCCCAGAAGCTTACGGGTTCACGACTAACTTCACCGTCCTCTAACTTTCCTTGCGGATCTGCATTCCAGCACGCAGCCGCTACCGATTACCGTCCGAAACAGGGCAGTCTCGCGAGCGTTACCGGTTCGGCGCGAAGGAAGGCCCCACTCAAGCCAAAACCGGGCTTGAATGGGCACCGTCAACAACAAGTACTCAGATCGGGAGGAACATTTACTCGGTCGTCCACTCGGCCGTCCCAATTCCAGCGAAAACCCGCTTTGAATGGACCACGAGTTTCCGCCCGCCAGTCTTCAGTGCTCTCAGCTGCCTATACAGTATTCTACTGATTGTGCGGGTACACAGATATGAGTAGGATCACGCAACTTCCTACTGTTAGAAAAGACGACACAACCGAAGGAAGTTCCTCTGTAGGGGTCTCAAAATTGCCATTGTTGCTGTGGACGCACTACAGCAGCGTTGCTTAAACCCCATCTGCCCGCCACTTACCTTTAGCAGTGGTGCGGTGGACCAACCATAGTTGGAGGAAATCATGTCGAAGATTCACAGCAGAACGATTGTGTTGTCGACGTTGTTTTTGGCGCTCGCCGCGAGCGTCCAGACAGGCTGGGCACAACCCCAAACTTACACTCCCCCTCCCCACTTCTCCCACATCATCGTCATCGTTCAGGAAAATCGAACGCCTGACACCTTGTTCGGGGGTGCTCCTGTCGTCGCTAGTCCGGCGTGCGGAGGTTTCAACGGCTTTAAGCTGTCGGTTGACCTGGCTAATGGCGGCCCCAACAATTGGTCGGGGCATACGGGTTGTTCCCCACTTACACAAGTCACCGAACTGAAGAGCGGAGGCGGGACTCACTCCAACGAAAGCTGGCAGGGTCAATGGGACAACGGACTTATGGACGGTGCATGTAACCCGGCTACCGATCCTGGCTCGAAGTGCGGTCAGACGATGGGGATTCCAAATAAGCCCTACACTTACGTTGTGCAAAGCGTGGTGCAACCCTATCTGGATATCGCCAATAACTATGGCTGGGCCAATTATATGTTTCAGACCAATGAGGGCCCCAGCTATCCCGCGCATCAGTTCCTGTTCGGTGGTACTTCGGCGCCAGTCTGGCCAGCGGACACCTACGCCAACTATTTTGTCGCCGACAATGCCAAGTTCCACAGCAGCGGCTGTGATCAATCGAACGGTGGGCTCAATTGGGTCGATCCAACGGGTAATCCGACATTTAACTATCCAGACCCGAACACGCTGCCTGGAGCGAGCCCATACGAATGTTATGACCGAAACACGCTGGTCACAGTACAAGATGCCTCCGGCAACGTGACGGACAGGCTTGATAAGAACACCCACGCTATCACCTGGCGTTATTACGCCCAGCTTCCTGGACACATCTGGGACGCTCCCGAGTCGGTTACGCAGACCTGTTACAGTCAGGCGCAACCGCCCGCTGGAAATCCCGCCTGTAGCGGAGCTGAATACACTCACGTAATCTTCCCCGGATCCGGAGATGGCGAGTCGGCCCCTATCCTGACTGACATCGCGAACTGCAATCTGCAAAAGATCACGTGGGTTACGCCGGACGGCGCCTGGTCAGACCATCCGGGATCGTTGCCGAATGGGTACACCGGGCTCGGGCCATCCTGGGTCGCCGATATCATCAACGCGGTCGGCCAGAGCAGTGTCAACAGCGCTGGCGCTTGCGACTACTGGAACGCGCAGCCTACCGCTATTTTCGTTGTGTGGGATGACTGGGGAGGGTTTTACGACCATGTTCCTCCGCCGCTGGTGGCACGTGGAAGCCTGACTTCGTGTGTCACTCCGAACGGAAATGACTGGGGATGCGGTTACACCTATGGTTTTCGCGTACCGCTCCTCGTTGTATCGCCCTACACCAAGGTGGGTACTGTTTCCGGCCCTCTGACCGCTGCCTCGCACTTTCCACCTCCCTATCCGCCTCCACCGCAATGGACGCACGATTTCGGCAGCATTCTCAATTTCATCGAGCAAAACTTTTATCCGGCTGGAACACAGATTGCGCCTGCGCCCTATACTTACGCCGACGCGAACACGTTTGATACGCAATTCAGCGGACAAACGGTGGTTCCGCTCTGGGAGTTCTTCAATAACGGGTCGATTCGCACCTTCACACCGATTTCGGCGCCTTACAACGCCATGTTTTTTGAAAACTTCTACAATCCTCCTCCTCCAGGGGGTGTGCGTCAAACACCGCAAGACCCGGATGACGACGACGATGATTAGCTGCGGGCAAAACTAACGAAATCGGCGAAGCTCAGATTCGTAAGGAACCGATCGTAAGAAGGAGATCGTAAAAGACACTTCGCTGGAACTGCGGCGGCGGGTCAGGAAGGTTGATCCGAGGAAGCGGAGATGGAGCGCTGACCACTTTTCAGTCTCGCTGAGGACTAAGAAAGTTATCCTCAGACAGCTGGTCTTAGCGTTCCATCTCCGTTTGTTGCTTTCGGCAACTGACCACTCTGTCATCACAAATACGCGTTTACTGTATGCTCCGAGGATTTATTTCGACACCGGTCTCGGCCTCAGGCGCTTTCGATCGTGGCCGGTTCTTGTATTGTTTATGGTCCGGCGATCATGAAGACTGGATTCTGCGGCGGGTTTTCTACGCTGGGCGGAATGGGCGAGCGCGCGCTGAAGGGCGCGGGGAGATTGAAGAAATAGGTGTCGGTTGCAGTTTGAATGATGTTGATGGCGCCGCCGTCGCAGGTGGAAAGATAGGCGCGCGTGCTGTCCCCTCCGGCGGCCATCATCATGCGGAAACCGCCGCCGGTCGGGCCAACCTGGTCGCGCGTGGTGGCGCAAACGGGAACATAGTATGGCGTGCTCGGGTTAGTGGCGTCGGGAAATGCGGGAATGGCGATGTTGGTTTTAAAGGTGTAGTTGTCGGCGTTGATTACGGTTACTTGTGGAAAGATGTTGCTGAACGCGCCTGACCCGGACTCCGAAATGGCGCTCAGCGTGTTCGGATTGGCAATCTGAAAGCACGTGGCGGAACATGCCGAGGTGCCGCTGATCACACTTGAGATCTGGAATGTTCCTTCGAAGGCGGTTAATGGTTGGCCCATTGTGTCAACCAGGCCGCTAATGGTTAGAGCCATTCCTGGAGTAAGGTCTGGACCTGAATTTAATGTGTAGGTGTAAGTGGCATTGGTTCCGTCGCCAGCCACAGAAGAAATTGTTACATTGGTCGGGAGTAACGCGTACGAGCCGACATAGGCGCGATGGCCGTCGGGGAGCGAGGTTATGCCGATCACGGTGGCGGGAGCCGGCGAGAGGTTGAGTGACGAGAATGCGGGGATCGGAACGACCGCGAGCGGAGTCGGCGCCGACTGCGAGACATCGATGACCGTCACGGCGGGTTGCAGAACGCCGTTCACCAAGCCCTGTCCCGGAATGAACAGGCGGTTCAGGATCACGTCGTACCACATATAAGAGGCGCCAGGAACACTGATGCTGGTTTCCGTGAAGGTGTCACTGAGTTCGATGGTATTGAGGAATCCCAGGGTGCCGTTGTTTTCGAGCACGAAGACTTGCTGGCTATCGTTCCGGGCCGCCAGCCAGATTGGCGGCGAAGAGGGCTGCCCGGTTATCATGCGCTGCGATTGATCTTGGGTGTTGAATCCGTCGACCGTGCCCTCGCCGTAGTTGGCTACGTACAGCTTCTTGGTATCGGGAGTTTCGGCGATGGCGACCGGGCTGAGACCGACTGGAATGGTGTGCACCATGGTGCCCTGGGTAGTGTTCATGACCGCGACCGAAGGTGGGGTGTAACCAGGCATGGAGACATAGACCTGGGCGGCCTCGGTGGTGGCTACAAAGTTCGGGGCAGAGCCGGTCGGCATACTGATGGTGGTGACCGTTGAGATGGAGGTTCCGGAAAAGGTCACGCGGGTGAGCGAGTCCTGATTGGATCCGGAAACGGATTGATCGGCGACGATCACCTGAGTCGCGGTCTGTTGCACGGCATGGATGGGAACGAGGCCGATATTCCTTTGGCTCTGGTCGGTGTCGCCGGAGACATCGATTGTCATGGCGCTGCCGATTTGAGCTGTTTCAACACCGCCGGTGACGGTTCCGTTGTCGCTCAAGGTAAGGATAGAGTGCGAGGCCGCGGGATTGGGGAACTTTGGGGGATTGGGAACGATGATAGGGCGGAAGACGTCTCCGCAACCGGAACAGATCAGGAAAAGAAACAGTACTGCTCCCAGGTACAGAAACCGCTTCATTCAGACTCCAGGATGTTGGATTGCACGAAACGGTATTGTAGCGGGAATGGGGCGAGTTGGGGAAATGGGTGAGGACGCTAGTCGTTGAAGGATGGTCGCGCGCGGGTTGTTGAGGGCTCGATCATCGGATCGATGCCGAGTGCGGGGGAGACATTCGGAACGGCCCATAAGCTAGATCGAGCGAGTCGGGCAGTAACTTCGAGTAGCCGACAACATCATTGCTAGTCACGGACCCTTCGGTTGCACCTGATGGGTGAAGCTACCTTCCCGAAGAGTTCAGCGCACCTCGGAAGGCATCCCGAATCTTCTGGAACTCCCCTGCGGCGTACACAGGTTGAACCACCAGCCGGGGATTGACAGGTTGACCTTCAAAGCGGTCTCCGCGGTAGCGAGGAAAAAAATGCATGTGGAGGTGAGGCAATGAGTTCCCATGAATTTCGTAGTTCAACTTCACCGCACCAGTAGCGGCTGCTAATGTGCGGGACACTCTTTGTGCATCGCGCATGAAGGCACATGCGGAAGCCTCCGGTAGATCGTGCAACTCCACGGCATGAGTGCGCGATACCAGGCAAGCGTATCCACGAACGGGAGCCTCCTCCTGCATTGTGACCCAGGACGCTTCCAGCGTGGCGACGAGGTCTAGCGGTTCATTCTGACAACAGATCGGACACGAGAGTCCGGAACAGAGTGCCGCCCAGCGATCATGGTCGTTCCAAGCACTCATTTCGTCCATATCAAGAGACAACATCAGGGGCGTCCAAAATTGTTAAAAAGAATGATCATGACCAAGGCACACGGTTTCTTCCCCGATCATGGGGAGCGCGGAAGCAAATCTTTGCTTAGCGCTTGCACCGGCGGGATGCCGGTACTGCTACAAATGACGGCAGCACGGGCACTCACGAGCCGCAACGGCCTCACGGCACGATGTTCATTATCCGCGGCGGGCTTTGCGGCGCGGCTCGGCTGCTTGCGCTACTCGCTTCTCGGATGCGGCCGGCTTCTTGGCGTTTTCGAGGCTCTCTTTTAACGCGGCCATCAGATCCACCACCGGAGCCAGCTTCTTGGGTTGTTCGACCGCCTGGACTGTTCCACCCTCGAGTTTCGTTTCGATCAGCTTTTTCAGGTTTTCCTGGAAATTGTCTTGATATTTTTCCGGGTCCCACTCGTCGGCTAGGGCTTCGATCAGTTGGTGCGCTACTTTGATCTCGGCATCTTTTATTTCTACGTCGGGCGGGCCAAAGCCTTCGACTTCACGCACCTCTTCTTTGTAGTACATCGTGTGGAGCATCATCCCGCCTTTGTGCGGGCGAAGGAATACGGTGTACTCGCGGTTGTGCATGGTTAGCTTGGCGATGGCTACGTATTCGCTCTCTTCGAGCGCCTTGGTGAGAAGGGCGTAGGGACGGCGGCCGGCTTCTTCCGGCAACATGTAATAAGAAGACTCGAAATAGACGGGATCGACGTCGGCCGATTTTACGAATTCGAGGATCTCCATCGTCTTGGCGGTTTTCGGCTCGATCTTCTTGATTTCTTCGGGCTCGACGATTACGTATTCGTCTTTGCGGTACTCGTAGCCCTTGACGATGTCGCTGCGCTCGAGGACTTGGCCGTCGAGCGGGCAGATCAGCTGTTGCTTCACGCGATGGTGATCGGTACGGTGAAGTTGATTGAAGGAGATCCCGCTGCTGCGCGCGCCGGAGAAGAGGCGCACCGGCATGGAGATTAATCCGAAAGTCAGGTAGCCGGACCAGACGGAAGAGGCCATAGTTCACCCTTGCAAAAAGATCTTAAGTAGAGACGAGGCCTGCCTCGTCTCGGTAGCAGCACAAATGCGACTCTTGAGATGCCCGGATCGTGCTTAGCGTACAAAAGTGTAGCGTAAATGGTGCAGCTTTGCTGCCGCCAGATTACGGGCCGAATCCAAAGGCCAAGCACTAGATAGCGGGGTTGGGGCGGGGCGGACACTGGATGTGGTGTTAATTTACTCAATTCTTAGTTCGCAGTTCTCAGTTCTCCGCCGGTCAGTTCTCGGTTCTTCGTTCTCAGTCGTCAGTTCTCAGTTGTCGGTAGAATCTTACTTTCGGGTTCCAATGCGGCGTTACGGACCTAAGCCGGCATTTAGACGGGGCGGGCCCCGTCTCTACGATGGTTTTATTGATGGTCATTTCATCTCTTGCAAACGCGTGGGCTTCAACCCCAGAACGGCTGGCTGTGGCTGCTGCCGTTACGGTTTGTTTTGCTTTGCTGGCTCGAGTTGTACGCGGTGTTTCGCGATCGGGAGCCTGGGCTGGCGGGGTTGCGTGTTTCGCGCTGTTTGCGGGCACTGGTCCCGGAGCGTTTGCCACGCTGGCTGTTTTGTTTGCGGCAACCTGGATCAGCACGCGATTCGGATATCGCCGCAAACTGGAATTGGGGTTAGCGGAACGGCGCGAGGGTCGGAATGCGGGGCAGGTTCTGGCGAACCTCGCGGTGGCTGCGGGAGCGGCGTTGATTTTTAGCGCAAGCGGAGATCGGGGTTGGACCGTGGCTGTAGTCGCGGCTTTGGCCGAAGCGGCCACCGATACCGTGGCTAGCGAGGTTGGTCAATCGCAGGGGCGGGATGCGTGGATGATTACGACAGGCGCGCGCGTGTCCGCGGGGACGGATGGGGGAATTACTTTTTTTGGCACGGCGGCGGGGCTGGCCGCTGGGTTGGTGATTGCGCTGGTCGCAGCGGCGTGCTTGGTCGTTGCGCCAGGCTGGATTTGGATTCCAGTGCTGGCCGCGTTTGTCGGGATGTTGGCCGATAGCGTGATGGGAGCGACAATTCAGCGCCGCAAGTGGATTGGGAATCAGGGGGTGAATTTTGTGGCTACGTTATTGACGGCGGCGATGGCATACGGGATTGTAACGGCCGTGGAGTGAAATTTCAGTTGGCGTTGCGGCCTCCCAGAATTTCGGGGCGCTCTCTGAGACGGGGCAGACCCCGTCTCTACTGTGGTTTCGGGGGTGGTTTCGGGACGAGCGATTGTCGCGCGGCATTGTTGAATAGCCGGACTTTCAGATTCGTTGCTTGACACGGTCCAGCAGGGCGTAGACTACCAGGCCCAGCGCGGCATTGGCTACGCCGGAGAAGATTTCGTGGGGCCAGCTCCAGGCCATTTGCAGGCTCACCAGGACGCGGGCGATGAAGAAATACACGATTTCATGCACGACATAGAAGAGGATGGTCAGCAGAAAGCGGGCGCCGGCATTTTCGACGTCAATTTTTATGCCGAGCGATGAGGCGCCAAATCCAACAACCGTTTTTGCAATGCCGTAGAGGCCGATGGGCTGGTGGGTCAGCGCGTCCTGGAGGATGCCGATCAGGCCTCCGGTTACGAGGCCGGCGAGCGGGTTGCGGCGCGCGGTGGCGAAGCCGATGGTGACGATCAGCGGAAGATCGAAGATGGTAAAGAAAGGAAAACGCAGCGGCAGCCAGGCCTGAAGAAAGAGAGCGGCTAGCGGAATGAGAATGGTCGCGGGAAGGCTGAAGCGGTAAACCTCAACCTGCTCGCCAGATGTGTAGGTGATGGCCACGTTATTGGGGAGGATCCTGGGTTGAGGGTTGGGATGTCGGCTGGGATGCGGGCAGAGGGGTCGCGGCGTTGGGATTGCCGGGCTTCGGCGACGGTTTCTTAGTTGCTCCGGCTGTTCCGGGCGTGGTGGCCGCGGGTGTTTTGGAAGCAGGAGTTCCGACCGTTCCGCTTCCGGAAGCCAGTACCTGACCGCTGGTTGTGTTTTTCTTCACTACCGCGGTCGGGGAATTCGCCGCCCCGTTCGGAGGTGAAGCCGGGCTCACTTTGGGGGCGGATACGTTCGCGGGAGAATTGCTTTGCGCAGGCATGGTTGTTTTTGACGCTGCGCCGGAATTCGGGTTTGCGGAAACTGGATTCGGAAGATTCTTTGCAGCGCTTTGACCCTGGGGCGCAGCCGTGGCAGGCTTGGGTGGAACGCTCGGCAGGCGCTCGGCCAGAATATCGGCGGCGCGCACGTGCGTTGTCTGATCGGACTCTGTCTGTTTCTCCTCTACTTTCGTTACGACGAGCACTTCTTCGAGGCGGTTGAGGTCGGCGGCGGGACGCACGTGAATGTTAAGAAAAAGATCGCTTCCGGTGGAAACCTTGGTGACGGTACCGACCGTGAGGCCCTTGGGAAAAATTCCGTCGCCGCCACTGGTTAGGACCTGCTCGCCGACGGGAACGGCTTCATCGCTCATGACTTTTTCGAGGACCACTGCACCTGACGACGTCCCGCGCAGAATGCCCTGGAGACGCGACCTCTCGAGGATAGAGCCGACGCCGCTGGTCTGATCGTCGATGAGGAGCACGAGCGACGTGGAGCGATAGACGTGCAGGACCTTGCCGATAACGCCGTCTCTGGTGAGGACGGCCATGTCGGGCTTAATGCCGTCGCGATCGCCTTTGTCGAGGTAGACCGATCGCGAAAGTTCGCTGCCCGTGCCGCCGATCACCTGCGCGGCAACAGTCTGCGAAATAAATTGTTCTTTGAAACCAAGCAGAGACTGAAGACGGTGCGCCTGGTCGGCGTCCTGGATGATGCGGGCCTGCTCGAGACGCATCTGTTCGATTTGCTGCTTGAGTTCGCGGTTCTCCGCGCGGACACCGCGCAGATAAAAATAGTTGTGCCATACGTTGCCCGAGGATGTTTGCGCCCACGAAAGAGCTTTTTCGAGCGGAGTAACCGCGCCCACAGCCCACACCCGGATCAAACGCGTCGGCTCACTGTCTTTATCCCGGGCGCGGCGCACCTGCACGGCAAGGCCAAGGATCTGGACGAAAAGTACCCCCACGAGCACGACTAAGTTGCGATAGCGGCCGAATACGGATTCCATGAAGTCAGCTTCGAGGTTCGAGCCGCGAGCTTGGAGCAAACAAAATGCAGATTCCTCGCTGCGCTCGGAATGACAATCCTGCGTAGAACATTACTGGGCAGAACATGACAACCAATCTGGTTTGCTCGCAACTCGCGGCTCATTGCTCGCGGCTTTATTCAATCGAAATCTTACGCAGCAGCTTGAAGTCGGAGAGCATTTTTCCGGTGCCGAGCACTACGCTGCAAAGCGGATCGTCGGCGATTGAGACTGGCAGGCCGGTTTCTTCGCGGATGCGCTTGTCGAGATTCTTCAGGAGCGCGCCGCCGCCCGTTAGCACGATGCCGCGGTCGCTGATGTCGGCCGAGAGCTCGGGTGGCGTACGTTCCAAGGCTACGCGGATTGCGTTCATGATAGTCGAGACGCATTCGCTGAGCGACTCGCGAATTTCGCTGTCATCGACAGTGATGGTCTTCGGCACGCCTTCGATCAGGTTCCGGCCCTTGATCTCCATGGTGAGCGGCTTGTCTAACGGATAAGCGGAGCCGATTTCCATCTTTATTTGTTCGGCAGTGCGCTCGCCGACCAGCAGGTTATATTTGCGCTTCAAGTAATTCATGATGGCTTCGTCCATCTGATTCCCAGCCATACGCACGCTGCGCGAATAGACGATGCCGCTGAGAGAGATCACTGCGATGTCGGTAGTGCCGCCGCCGATGTCGACCACCATGTTGCCGCTTGGCTCGGTGATGGGAAGGCCCGCGCCAATGGCCGCGACCATGGCCTGTTCCACGAGATGCACTTCACTGGCTTTCGCGCGATAGGCGGAATCCATAACCGCGCGCTTTTCTACCTGCGTAATTTCCGAGGGCACGCCGATCACGATGCGCGGGTGGACCAGCATCTTGCGGTTGTGCGCCTTCTGGATGAAGTAGTTCAACATTTTTTCGGTGACTTTGAAGTCGGCGATCACGCCGTCCTTCATGGGCTTGATGGCGACGATATTGCCCGGCGTACGGCCCAGCATTTCTTTCGCTTCTTTGCCGACGGCCTCAACTTCATTGGTGTTCTTGTTCAGGGCGACGATGGAGGGCTCGTTGACGACGATGCCCTTGCCGCGCGCATAGACCAGCGTATTGGCAGTGCCGAGATCGATGGCAAGGTCGCTTGAGAACATACTGAACAGTGAACGCAAATTATGATTGCGCGAGGATCCGTTGGAAAAACCGTTGTTTGACATGGCAGTATTTCTTTCTCTCTCGGAAAATCTCCCCGCCCCGAACCCAGGGGAACTTGTTGCGGAGGCTTTTCTCGGTATTTCTATTCTACTTGCTTATGGCGGCTAAGCGAGTTTCCATCTCGGCACCGGCACCGCCCTACCCCGGCGCACCCTACTGAATCACCACTTTTGCCTGGCGGGTATTTACGCCGCCTTTGGAATTTTGTGCCGTCACCGTAATTACGTTCTCACCGGCGGTCAATGGCGGCGTGAAGTAGTGGAATGTGCCGTCATCGCCCACAAAAGGCACTTCCATTCCATTCACCATTACGCGCGCTCCACCTTCAGTTTTGCCGGTGACTTCAATCACGTGCCCGTGCTGCACAAAGGGATCGATATCGAGCGCGATGTCGATTTTCTCTTTTGATTTGGCGATGACGGTGAAGCGATTCTTTTCGCTTTCAACTGATTCCTTGCCGCTGGCATCGTAGGATTCGATCGACCAGTAATAAGCGCCGATGGGCAAGCCCGTAACAACCACGCTCGGCGTGTCGACTTTTCGGTCGAGAAGCAATGACGAAAAATATGGATTGTGCGCGATCCGCAGGCGGTATCCGGCAGCGTTCGCCATGGCCGTCCAGGTAAATTCAACTTCTTTCGTTTTCTCGCCCACGTTCGCAAACACGGGCATCATATTGCCCGGCGAAATGGGTGTGGGCGGGCCAATCTCGGTGCCGCGATCCATTTTTTTCGAGCTATCCTGAAAGCTAACTTTCTCCCAGCTCGCCAGGCGAAGCGTTTCGCCGTTGCGCTCGATGTCGCTGCTGCCCTTCTTGACCAGGATTTCGTGCTGATCAACCTTAGGGTCGTTGTGCACCATGGCGGACGAATCCGGTCCCAAGGAGGCCTTGGCACCTGCGACAATCACCTGCGACTTCGAACCCTGAACATAAGTCGCGGTCGTCAGATCGACCGTGCCGGTTGTGACGGCGACGGCGACGTTGGTCTGCTGCTGATCGTTCGCTGAGTTCTCTTCGATCACAATCAGGGAATCCTGCTTGACCGTGTAGTTCGTGCCATCGTTGAAGACAACCTTCGCCATACCTTCGGAGCCGGTCTGAACCACGTCGCCTTTTTCGAGCGGCACACTGTAGTCGGCGTTTAGCCAGCTCGCGCCATTGCTTTTGCGCACGCGCACCGTGCCATCGAGCGCGGTGAAGTGGGCTTGCTGCGAAACCTGAGCTGACGGCGTTTTTAGTGGAGGCGCGAGGCCGGCAACTTTTTCGAGCAGGCCCGACGAGAGCCTGCCAGCGGCCCTTACGGTGGAGTCGGTGAATTGCGGAAAAATTACGTGTAGCAGAACAAAAAAGATGGCGACGGCGGCGAGCAGCATGAGCACTACGCTGCGATACGTCACGGTCTTCCATGCGACGTAGACACCCGGCTTGGCTCGATTGGACAAGGGCCCGCTGTCCTCAATCTGAAGTTCGGAGAATCCGCGAGATTCTCAAGCTGTGATCATCATATCGCCGCGGGGAGCGGTAGCAGAGATGGGTGACGATCGGAAGGGTTACGAAAGTGTCCGGAGGCGTCGTCTACTTGTACCGGCTCGCTCAGGGTAGGTACGCCAGGTTGTCGAATTGGAGTTGAGCGCCCGGCGAGAAAGCAAAACTCACCCGCGAGCAGGGTAACCGCCACTCGGTTCTAAGACGTTTGATGGCGCCGGCATCGAGCGAGATTTGAGTCTCTCCAGCTTCGAGGCAGCGGACGCGCACACTGGCAGGCGCGTCGCCTGCGTTGTAGACGTCAATGCCTGCAAAGACGCCTCCTTGAAGCAGTTGAAATGTGGCTGTTTTCGTCCTGGCGGCCAGATTAAAGGTCCCAAAGCTGCCGGAAGGGACATGAATGCTCCAGGAATCGCCCTCCCAGACAATGGTCCCCTTGGGGTATTCTCCATGCAAGATTGTGCCGGCTGGCTCATGAGGATCGTCGAAACTAACAAAGTGAAACGGCGGGCTGCCTCCCGCGCCCGCGATGCGAATGGCTCCCGATCGCCTGTGGTGAATTCGCAGAACGCGCGTGGCCGCATCAAACACGAAGCCTTCCTCGGACAAGTCGGATCGGCGGTTTAGCAGCCGGCCACCGGCAAGAACTTTGGTGACGTCGAAATCAACGCGCAGCACGTCGGTCGATTCGCGATCGAAGATTGAATAGTTAATTTGTCCGCGGCCGTAAGTTATGTTCCTCACAACTGAAGTCGTACCGAGAAGATGCGACTCGTTCGCGGGCGCCCACTCTGGAACCGCCCAGAAGGCATCCATCAGCCGTCTTGGACCGTCCGCAAACTCGTCGGTAAACCACCACTGGTCGCTGTAGCGAGCATGGGCTTTACCTGGCAGACCCTGGAAATACGTGACCCAGTTGAAGGAACGGAACGCCTCCTCTTTGTAGCTCTCGTCGTAACTCTCGTCGCCAGTCCGAGCAAAATACAACGCCTCAACAGCGGCAAGCCGCGCCGTATGACTGTCGCAGCATTGGTTCGGTTGATTGCAGCAAAAGGTCAGCCCATCGCCCTGCTCAGTCGTTACGGTTGCTCCATGAACCCGATACTTCGGCCATTTGGGAGTGGTTTTGACCCATTCGATCAGCTGCCTGGAGTGCTGCTGCCAAGCCGCGTCATGCTCGGGATGCAAGATGAGGTAGCGCGCCAACTCCAGAGGAATCACATTATTCACGTCGTCAATGTTGGGGGGAACATCTTCAAAGTAGCCGGCCCACACGTTGTTTTTTAACGGATACGATTCCAGCCAACGCCACGCGGCGCGCCGTACTTTCGCGTAGTTCCGCACGCGGCCTTGTTTGAGGCGGATTAATTCGTCAAACAAGGAAATCGGCCCCAGGATGTTCGCGGAGTACGACCCCATTCCCTTGCCTTCGACTCGTCCGTCTGTTGCGAAGCAACGCACCGGCCAGGGCGAGTGCAATTCGTCGCCCGGCTTGTAGTTCTTCACCAGTTCGTCGGCAAAATGAATCGCGGCTCGCAAATATTTCTTCTCGCCGGTCATCTCGTAGAAACGCACGTAGGCGTATCCGTCTTCGCCGATCACGTGCGGCTCGACATAATCTTCGCCGTGGTTGCTCCAACCGGAATAGCGCGTCGCTCCGGGATTCGCTGAGGGATAAGGCACGCGAGACCAGACATAACCAGCGGGCGTCAAACCGTTTTCCATTTCGTAGTCCACAAAGTCTTCGAGGGAGTGGACGGTGCGACGATCGGCGGTGTAGGAGTAGAGATGCTCCACGAAACCTTCGAGCATGGCCCGCAAGTAGGCGGTGGAATTTGCCCAATTGCGGTCGGGAATCATTTCGTAGGTCGTCGGATCAATGGCGAAACAACAATAAAAATAGGGCAGGCGCTGGCGTTGGAACTGATCCTGGAGGATCGTCCATTGGGCCAGGAAATAGGAAGAGTAAGAATCTGCAACGGAATCGGGAAAAGGCCAGGGCAGCAGCTTCCCTTTAGCGTCGAGCTGCACCACGCGCCCGGCGATCTCGGTTGCATCGACGGTGGTGACGACTTGGAAACGCTCTTGAGCTCCTGCCGTCGCCGCGAGCACAAAATAAGCGAGCAGCAGGCGGGCAAGGCCGACAGAATTCATGAGCACGAAAATATCACGCGGCGAAAGAATGCAGGCCGGTTAAGCGCGACCTCTTACAGTGCTCGACTCAGAGAATCAGAGAGATGACAAAAACGCGAGTACGGCTTTTTGCTCGGTAGGCTTCAGTCGCTGAAATCGCTCGCCAACTTCAGAGGCTTCTACCTTGTGGCGGCGAATCGCGTCCACTACGACGACCGATTGGCCGTCATGCATGAGACGTGATCGCAGTCGCAGTCCCCAAAGCGGAGCAGTCCTGATCTTATTGCGAGCACACAGGGTGTCGCGGCGAATGTCGGGATGCCTCTTTCCTTCCGCTACCGCGCCCTGAAAGTCAGTGCTGCACACGTCGACGGTCGTTCCCGGTTTACCGGTCTCCACAGTGTCGGCCTTTTCTTCACGAAAGCGTTTTTCGAGGCGCTCGCGGCCGAAATGTTCGACCAGCGCGATGGCAATTCCATCGCCGGTTCCGACATTGTGAAGTAGGAAATCGCTATACGGATGTATGGTGCGGTTCTCGACCGCCTCGGGATGGAGTCCGGGACCTCCTGGAGCGGCGGGACTCTTTCCCGTCACAATGGTTTCGGTGTGGCAGGTCGCACACCCGATCTTCGTGAAAAGTTCAGCGCCCTGCTTCGCCTCAGCGGCAGCCGCGATTACCTGGTCGCGCGCGGGAGCCTTCAGCGACCGCATGAAACTCGAGAAGCGGTCGATGTCCTCAAGATTGTTTTCGGTCGGATCAGGCAGGCTGTTGGGCTCGGTAACTTTAGTTGGATCGGTGTTGGGGATAGTTGTCGCCACCGGCGGATTGCAGACGGTGGTGACCTCAATCGGCTGTTGCGCGTTGGTGACTCCCATTTCGTTGAGGTACGCGTCGCCCGCGAAGGCCAGCAGGCTGGCATGTTGATCCTTCCAGCCAAAACGTCCTATGCGATCGGGGCCCTCGCTTTCTGGAACCGGCACGAGCACCGCCTGGCCGCAAATCTTGCCGTGCGTGGCGCGGCATTGCTCCTTGCGAATCTTCAAAAGAGTTTCGTCCGCGATCGCTTCCACGTAGCCGTCGCCGAGAATGTTGGTGGTGAGTCGAGCCGTCCTTATTGTTTCGCTGGCGGGAACGTGCTCCTGAATCTGAGGACAGATGGCGCGGTCGTTGATGAGCGTTCGATCAGCGACTACAGCCTGGCCGTCGTCGATGGGAATCGTCGGGTTCTGAAAAATGCCGTGAGCATCGAGATGTCCAACACGGAATTCAGATATTTGGCTGGCCGCGCCCGTCACCGGAGTCTGGTGGCATTCCCGGCAGGACTGGGCGTTGTAGAGCGGACCGAGGCCGTCGGAAGCAATGTGCTCGACTTCCTCGAAATTCTTCTGATCTGCCGTGCGGCGGGCGGGATCGGAGAAACCGTTGCTCTGGTCGTCGAATCCGGTAAGGGCTTCCGGCGGCTGAGCGCCAGTCTGGCCTCGGGAATGGACTGCGATACCGGCCACGATAATGGCGGCGAAGGTGAGCAGGAGAATTGGGGGCTTCATGCACGGCTCCTCTCGCGAGAAGAATTATGGATCGGAGTTGGATCGGGCTATCGGACTAAAGTATTGCGATTAGAGGCGGGCGTCAACAGGCTTGTTGGTCGGTAGTTCATGGGCCGACCTGTTGTGATAAGGTCGCGTGCTTTTCACCACAGAGGTCACAGAGGACTCGGAGGAAATCAAATCTCTTGATAGGCCTTGTTTGTTTTGAATTTTAGGGGTTTCCTCTGTGTTCTCCGTGACCTCTGTGGTGATCAAAATCTGTCCGCCCGCCTCGCCTTGCCGCTCTCCAGCACCGTTGTTAGCATGGATAGAGAACATTCGAACGAAACGAATCCGCATTCATCCCAAGGAGGCATTATGGCAACCGATACCTTAACCAAGCCGGTAATCGAGGGCGGCACTTTGAAGACTCGGGTCTTCAAGAATTTTATCAATGGCGAGTGGGTCGAATCCCAGAGTGGACAGACTTTTGAAGACCGCAACCCCGCCGACACACGCGAAGTAGTAGCGATTTTTCAGCGATCGAACAAGGCCGACGTCGATGCCGCCGTGGATGCGGCCAAGCGCGCTTATGCGAAGTGGCGCCTCGTGCCTGCGCCCCGGCGAGCGGAGATGGTGTTTCGCGCAGCCGAGATTCTGATGGAGCGCAAGGAAGAGTACGCGCGCGACATGACGCGCGAGATGGGCAAGGTTCTAAAAGAGACGCGCGGCGATGTGCAGGAGGCGATTGATGCCGCTTATTACAACGCGGGCGAAGGGCGGCGGTTGTTTGGTCCGACGGTGCCTTCGGAGCTGCCGAATAAATTCGCCATGGCGGTGCGGCAGCCGATCGGCGTCTGCGGCATGATTACGCCCTGGAATTTTCCGATGGCGATTTCTTCCTGGAAGCTGCTGCCGGCCATCGTTTGCGGCAATGCGTGCGTGATTAAGCCGGCGCAGGATACACCGCTCTCAACTTTCAATCTGGTTTCGGCGTTGACCGATGCGGGCGTGCCGAAGGGCGTGATTAACATTGTCGCGGGATACGGGCCCGAAGCGGGCACACCTCTTCTGGAGCATTCGACGGTGCGGGCTATCTCGTTTACCGGCTCGACGGCAGTAGGGAAAATAATTGGCACAACCGCCGCCAAGAGCTTCAAACATTGCTCGCTCGAACTCGGCGGGAAGAATCCGATGATCGTACTCGACGATGCGAACCTTGAACTGGCGGTCGAAGGCGGCCTCTGGGGCGCATTCGGCACCACAGGACAACGCTGCACTGCGACCAGCCGCATCATCGTGCAGAAGGGTGTGTATCGCCAGTTTGTTGACCAGTTCGTGGCGCGTGCGAAGAAAATCAAAGTTGGAAACGGACTGGATGAGACGGTCGAAATGGGTCCGGCGGTGAATGAGAATCAGCTGAATACCGACTTGAAGTACATCGAGATCGGGCGGAATGAAGGCGCGGAGCTAGTGCTGGGCGGCAATCGACTGGACAAGGGCGAGTATCAGCATGGATGGTTTATCGAGCCGACCGTGTTTATCGATGTCGATCCCAAGATGCGCATCGCTCAGGAAGAAATCTTTGGACCGGTGGTCTCGATTATTCCTTGTGAGGACATGGAAAACGCGATTGAGATCGCCAACGGCATCGAATACGGCTTATCGTCGTCGCTCTATACCAAAGATGTGAACAAGGCGTTTGCTGCAATTCGCGATCTGGAGACAGGGATTACGTACATCAATGCTCCGACGATCGGGGCGGAAGTTCATTTGCCGTTTGGCGGGACTAAGGCTACCGGCAATGGGCATCGCGAGGGCGGAATTGGGGCGATTGATTTTTATTCGGAGTGGAAGTCAGTGTACGTGGACTACTCTGACACGTTGCAGAAGGCGCAGATTGATCGAGGCGAGTAAGACAGCTATCAGTTATCAGCCGTCAGAAGGACCAGCCTTCTGACGGCTGATTTTTGCAATCTCTCTTAGTCTCTAACTCGCTTTGTTCAGGAGCCCTACCACCATGATCAGATTCTCCACTTCCCTTCTGCTGGCCTCAAGCTTGCTTCTTGCTTCGTCCTTCGCTGCCGACGTCCCCGCCGACCGCGTCTTTCGCGATGGCACAGTCTTTACCGCCGATGCCCAAAGTTCCATCGCCGAGGCGGTTGCCATTCACGATGGCCGTCTCGTTT
>Ga0210389_10000773_pt1 | contig 27232 bp, 19 predicted proteins | sample IncBWH28OmetaG_FD_160127 | JGI IMG/M metagenome (GOLD analysis project Ga0210389, IMG submission 160127) | Forest soil microbial communities from Barre Woods Harvard Forest LTER site, Petersham, Massachusetts, United States - Inc-BW-H-28-O ... | reverse complement strand
GGAGAACTTGACCATTCTGGCCGCGCGGCGTTTACGCTCGACCTTACCAAGCTGCACGGTGAACTCGCAGAGCAGACGTATAGACGATTCATGGACCTTAATTACGCGGCGTATGTCACCGATCCCACCACCGGGAAGACCGAGCAACGCCGATTTCAGGTACGCCTCAGTCGCCAGCCCATTCACGTCTATGTTTCTGGCATGAATCTCAGTGGAGATCGGGCCTCCTTCTACGTGTCCACCTATTATCCGGACGGCACCCCAGCGGAGTGCCATGTCAATGTCAGCGAAGATCGGAACCACTACAGAAACTACGGCGAGGAGAACCCGTCCGGTATCAGGGATTTTCTTCACGCCATCAAGACCAACCGATTCGGCGTGGCCAAAGTTTCCGATCTACAACTGTTGACTGGGGCCGACGGCGACTCTAACCGCAACCGTGGCTATCAGCTTGTCTTCGATGTTCACGACAAGACCGGGGCTACCGTTTCTTATGACGAGGTGTTTTGGAGCGACTCCGACAGGCTGATTCAAGTCACAACGGACAAGTCCCTGTATCAGGCAAAAGATCAGATTACAGTCTCTGTTCGCGCTCCCAGCACTCTCTCCGGACACGTTATTGTCGACCTCTCACGCGACGGGGCCGTCCTGTGGACCGGCGGGATAGGTCTGCACAATCATCGAGGGTTCACGGTTATCCCGTACGCCCCCGACTTCAAAGGCGAACTGACGCTTGCAGCGTATTCGCTGGAAACAGACAGTGAAGAACGCTATGAAATCCCCTCCGGTGCCAGCGCCATTCTGTTTCCGAGCCCGTCAACCCTGACTGTGAAAATCAAGACTGACCGTAGCACCTACAAGCCAGGGGATGACGTATCAGCTGCTCTCAACGTCAGCCTGCCATCTGGCTCGACTTCGGCCAGCGCCCTTGGGGTCGTCGTGGTCGACAAGGCGGTAGAAGAACGTATTCGCACCGACCAGGAGTTTGGGGAAGGGCACTACGGTTTCTGGGACTGGAGCTGGTGGTATCCGGCAGAGTCGGTTGGCGGAATCTCATTCAAGGACCTCGATGAACTTGATCTTTCGAAACCGTTACCCGACGGCATGGATCTCGTCGCTGAGATGCTTCTTGAGGGGAATAGCAACTCCTGGGTCGGTTTGCCAGAGATTGAAGGCAACAACTACGGATATGAAACCCGCGTGCTGTTCTCTGAGAAGATGCGGAGTGAACTTGAACCCTTTCGCAAAGCTCTTCTAAACGAAGACTTGATCGGGTGGAAGTTCGCGACGAACAGTGAAGAAGTGGCGTCCGTCCTGCGAAAAGCGGGGATTGACCCTGGAAGTATCGTCGATCCCTGGGGGACGCCTTATCACTACAAGTTCGGGATCGATTACCGTAACCGAACGCTGAATGTTGTATCCGCCGGTCCTGACAAGCAGTTGGGAACGGCGGATGACGTTGAGGCGCTCACGGTGAGCTGGCCATATTTCCAGCCGGTTGGTAAAATCATCGACCGAGTTGTTAAAGAGACCTACGCATCTTCTGGCGCGTACATCCGCGACTTTGATGCCCTTAGCGCTGCTGCGCTTTCGCGTGGACTCGATCTCAAAACGCTTCGGGATCCCTGGGGTAATCCGTACGCGTTCAGTTTCCAGCCCAGCGACTCGCTCTATCAGGTCATTGTCCAGAGCACTGGCCACAACATACCGCGTGAATTCTACGCACCGTTCGCGATATGGACCAGCGCAATTGACTATTTTGAGCAAGCTCGCGGGAAGATCGATTCCGCGATTTACAAACTCTCTCGCTCCACGGGGGCATTTCCTCAGGACGATGATACGTTCGACAAAGCGATGGTTGATAGCGGCGTCAACTTCCGCCAGCTTGTTGATCCTTGGGGGCATCCGTATTACGTCAAATACAGCTTCGAGTCGGAATACGGCGATGCCACGCGGATCACGTATCAGCCTGACGCAAGGGTCCAAACCGGCACTCCCGTGACTCGGAAGCTCGCGTGGGTTCGCATCATGAGTCCTGGTCCAGACGGCAAACTGAACACCCCGGATGATTTTCCCGTAGCCAGCTTCTCCCGCGACATCGCCGAGCAAAGCGGTAAAGACCTCATTCCTCAGTCCGTTAGTTCCGAGCCTCTAAACGGCAACACAGGTGCTATCAACGGCGTTGTTACAGATCCGACAGGCGCTGTCGTTTCGAACGCCAGTGTGGTTGCAACGCTCCGCCAGACAGGCCAGAAATTCTCTGGGATCACGGGCTCCGACGGCGCCTACATCATTCGTAACATCCCGCCTGGTACATATGACATGAGCATTTCTGCTCCTGGATTCCGAGCGACACAGATACGCACTGTGCCAGTTCACTCAACGAGCATGACGGCTGTGAATGCGATGCTCAATGTTGGCTCGGTGTCTGAGACAGTCGAGGTTTCAGCAGCGGTAGCCAACGTCGAGACAACGAGCTCATCCGTGGCGGTTAGCAAGTCCGCCGAAAGAACTAAGGTTCAGGTTCACGAAGAGACATTTACGCCGAGGCTGCGTGACTACTTTCCGGAAACCCTGTTCTGGTCGCCTTCCATAATCACCGATGCCAACGGTCGTGCACGGCTAAAATTCAAACTTGCAGACAACATCACAACTTGGAAGATGACTGTGCTGGCGTCAACGAAAACTGGCGAGATCGGTGTCGCAGACCGCGAAATCCAAGCCTTCCAGCCGTTTTTTCTTGAGCACGACCCTCCAAAGGTTCTCACTATTGGCGACTTGATCGACCTTCCGGTTGTGGTCCGCAACTATCTTCCGCAAGCCCAGCAACTCAGCGTGGAAATGAAGCCTGCGAATTGGTTCGAGCTGGAGCATCCCGGCAAACAGGAGATCTCAGTCGGAGCTGGAGAATCCACGACTGCGATATTCCCGTTCCTCGCAACTGCGATGGTGAAGGCCGGCAAGCAGCAGGTCTATGGCGCCAACCGAACCACTGGCGATGCTGTTGAGAAGACAGTCACCGTTCACCCCAACGGCCGGGACCAAAGCTCAACCGTAGCAGGCATTCTCCGCGGCGACTCTACGCTCTCGCTGAACATACCTGCCGATTTAATTCCGGGCAGCGTGCGGGCACGGCTGAAGATTTATCCCAACCTGTTGGCGCATGTCACGGAAAGTATTGGGGCCGGGCTTGAGCGTCCTTACGGTTGCGGCGAGCAAACTTTATCTTCGACATATCCCAGTGTCATGTTGTTGAAATACTACAAAGCCTCCGGCGTGACGAGTGCTCCGATGCAGGGAAAGGCCAGTCGCTACGTCAGCCTCGGTTATCACCGTTTACTTAACTACCGCGAGCCTGGCGGCGGGTTCAGTTATTGGGGCCACGGTTCGCCGGATGCGGCGCTCACTGCCTATGCCGTGCGTTTCCTGTCGGACGTCTCAGCTTTCACCGATGTTGATCCCGATGTCATCCAGAGTGCCGAGAAATGGCTCGTCGGGCAGCAGGCTAAAGATGGCCACTGGCAGCCAAGATATGGATACGACGACAGCGGGCTTACCGCGTACATTGCCGTCACTCTGGTCGAATCGGAAAAGGGCACTCAGGACCCTCTGAAGAAGTCCCTCCGGGAATCGGTTTCACGCGCTCTAGCATATTTGTCCGATCCTCATCGTGATCTGAGTGAACCGTATGCGCTCGCAGAGTTTGCCATCGCGGCTTCTAGGTTTGGCGATAAACAACACGCCTCTGGCGCAATTTCGAAAATTATCAAACTGGCAACTACGGAACATGGTGCCATGTACTGGGTGCTTGAACACAACACTCCGTTCTACGGTTGGGGACACGCAGGTCGCGTCGAGAGTACCGCGATCGCAGTCTTAGCGATGGCGACCGTCGACCCAACGAGCGAGACCCGTCGCCTCGTTGATGCCGGTACGCTCTGGTTGCTGCAGCAGAAAGATCGCTACGGAGTGTGGTACTCCGGTCAGGCGACCGTCGATGTCCTATCTGCCCTACTCAAAGGGATCGACACCTACGCTTCCAGAAACCCCGACGCCAGATTCGCAGCTGCGGTTAATGGCAAGACCGTACCGTTAGATGGGGACTGGTCTCCGACCTCAGACGCTCCGGCAATTATCGACATCTCGGACTTGATCCGTCCAGGCGATAACACCATAGTTGTCCAGAACGGAAGCACGCTCTCGACGGCCAGTACTCAGGCTGTCGCCGAGTACTACATCCCTTGGACCGGTGCCGCCGTCACCGAGGCTACCCGTCCCGGCGATTCTGATGCACTCCGTCTTGCGGTTAGGTTTGACAAGACGGAAGCCCACGCCGGAGAGGAAGTTCGTTGCTCTATCGAGGCCGAACGAATTGGAAGCCGTGGGTGGGGCATGATCATTGCTGAAATTGGCCTGCCACCCGGCGCCGACGTTGACCGCCGCGTGCTGGACGACGTAGTCAGCAACTCAGGCTGGACTGTGTCGCACTATGACATTCTCCCCGATCGTCTTGTGCTTTATCTTTGGCCCAACGCCGGTGGTACCAAGCTGTCGTTCGAGTTTCGTCCTCGATACGGGTTGAAAGCTCGAACCGCTCCCTCCGTCCTGTATGACTACTACAATCCCGAGGCACTGGTCGCACTGCCACCAGCTGATTTCAACATCAAAGCGATTCCACAGTCAGAGCCGGTGAAGACGGTCGCGGCAAAATAAAACCAGGGCCGTGTCGCATTGGCTATTCGAGTCCGGCGAAGCGTTTTGTTCGCTTCGCGCCTTTGCTCTCGCTGTCATCAGTCGACTGATTTCGTCATAGTGCCACGGACGGAAGTCATGCGTGTCAACACCAACGTCCATCGATAGTGAAGTCGGCGGTTCCGGCAGTCGCCCATGTGAATGCCCGTAAAGATGCCACGATCCGTGATGTGACCGACTCCAGACTCGCATGGCATAGTGACAGAGTACGATCAGTTGGCCATGTATGGAGATTTCCGCAAGGTTGTTGAGCCAAGAAAACTCTTCAGTCAACTTGCGAGCTTCTTTGTCGTGATTGCCGGCGACCGCAAAGATCTTCCTGCAACGAATGTGCTTGCGGTGCTCCAGAACCCACGCCTTGCTTCCGTAAATCGAAATGCCACTCAGAATGAGGCCCAGAAGGATCGGCACATTCAGCCAGTGACTCCAGCGCACCAGGAAATGGTGTTTCCTGACGACGAGCACGCCCGGCGGCAACGTGCTCGTAGAGTTCGGTTCACGATCAGGAGGTGTTGAATGGTTCATTGGAATTGTCCAGAACCCTTACTACTTGGTGTCGCTAGACGCCGCCGGAATGAAGAGGAATATCTTGTCCGTCACAAGTGTTCCATTTGGCAGCTTGTCAGTCGTCGCATAGACGACGTCGCCGGCAGCGAACGTGACTTGTTCAGGTGTCACTAGCGTCACGGGGGTATTTGGAGGCCCGGAGAACGTCTTAGAGCCGTCTTGATATTGGACCACCAGGGTAGTGCCGTCGCCTTTCTGTACCGTGCCGTTCGTCATGCGCGAGTGCGAGGCAGGGCGAGAGACGGAGCCATTAGTCATTTTGCTGTGAGTAGTTGCACCCGGCGGGTCTGTGAGAACACTACCTTCTGCCGCTCCATTCAGTTCCAGTGGAAATATGATGACCTGCTTCGCTACTTCTTTTCTGCTGCGCCTCGGCCGCAATGATGGTGAGCGTACAGGCGAGAAGGGTTAAGCTGAAACGCTGCATCATCCCTCGGGCCGCTGACTTGGGCTCCTGGAGCGCGGAATCAGCTCGGCACATTTGTGAGATTGTCATATTCTTCTCCTCGATGATCATTTTGTTCTCGTCAATCGTTGTCTATTTCTCCTTGCCAGTTGCACGCAGACAGGCATTCACATCGGCGGTTCGGTCCCTGCCTGCTCCGCCGCCATGTATGCTGCGTACCAGTCCGGCCATTCCGGGTCGCGCTGCCCGTTGCGGTCCTCGTGCTCGCCGTGGGCGGCCGCAGCACGCCGCATCGCGTTCGCTAGATCGGGTGCTGACGCAAAGGTCGTTGTCGCGGGATCGATGCGCCCGGGCGCCCGGCGCGTGACCTCCTGAACGATCCACGCGTTGCCATCGGGATCTTGAAAGGCGACGTATGAGCGGTAGCTCTGGCGCTCGGGGTCTGGGCCGCTAATGCGTCCCGCCGGCGAGGAGGGCGAGCCGTGGAAAACTTCACTTGCATCGATGCCCCGGGCCACGAGTTCCTTCTGGGCGACTTCAATGTTGGAAACGATCAGCCCACCTCGGAACGAGCCCGGCGTTGCCTCCGTGACTCCCTTGCCGAAGGAGATCGAGCACCCTGACCCGGGGGGCGTCAACTGGACGACGCGAAAATCGTTTCCCATAATGAGGTCGTCGTCGAGTCGCCACCCGAGCCTTGTGTAGAACTCCTTTGCACGGTCGACGTCCGAGACGGGGACAAGCGCGACCTCGAACTTCGTGTCGACTCTCGCGACACCCACTTCAGATTTCTGTTGTTTAACACTGCTGACTGCTTGACTCATATGATTTTCCTTTTGTTTGTGATTTAGTCTCGCGAGCATATGTGGGCCAATAGGGTCCCGGAGATATTTGCATTCAGCCTTTTATCGGTGTGTTCGCGAGGATGTCCACTTTGTCCACCTGCGGAGAAATCGCGAATAGTTCGCTGGCCCGGGCCCCCAATGCTTTCGCAATCTCGCCGCTCAAGTGCGCATTGCGGCCGGCTTCATTTGCAAAAGTGTCGAAGATGCCGAACTTCCCCTGACCGATCTTGAACGCATACTATTTCAAAGTTCCTTTTTCATTCAGCGCGAGTGGCTGAGCCGATTGTAGAAACGCCTCGGCATCAGCCTCCTTACCTGCACGTGCTTCGAGTGTGACTAACAGTCCAATTGTTTCCATTAACTTTCCCTCCTGTGATGAAATTAGTTCCGGGCGATGGACCGACCTGTATTCACAACTGTGAGTAGACTGCACATCGGAAACGGACCTGTACGGATTTGTGCTCGGATGGTCGAAATCCTGCTAGATTCATGCTCCGGGAAAGAAAACTCGAACGACTTACACTTGGGCCTGGGCTTTTGGCTTAAGGGATCGACGACGAGAGTCCGAATGAGCTAGGGTGTGGCCGAGTCAGAATCTGTTGAGGGATGATGAGGGGCTGAGCTGGGCGCTAGAAACGCAAGAAGCGACGAGACAAAGTCGGGACATGGTCGGGCATCAACTCAGGAAGTGAAGGGCAACGCGTGACAGTGAAGGCCCGGCTGCTAACCACTAATCACCGGAACCGTACCTTCTGAGCAGATGTCGCACGCGCAAAGTTGCTGCGGAGCCGAACAAATCCTGGCGATACTCTGTCGGGGTAGTGCCCCAGAGGTCACGAAAGGCCTGCGCAAAGTGCTGCTGGGTCTTGAAGCCACATGCCACCGCTACGTCCAGCACACGCGCATCGGGAGCGCGTAACATGTCTTGAGCACGCTCAAGCCTTTGGCGCAGAACATATTGATGCGGAGTCTCACCCGTTGACTTGCGAAACATCCGCGCGAAGTGAGCTGTGCTCAGGCCTACCGATTGCGCCATCTCGTCGAGACTCAAGTCGTCTTCCATCTTCGTGTGGACTAACTCTTTAATCCTTCGCAAGCGGGCCGAGCCGAGTCCGCCTCGGTAAATCTGCACAGAACGGTGCCTTACTGCATGACCATTGACCAGGGTTACAGCCATCGCCTGTTCGACAGAATCCAGGAAGAGGCGCCCGTTCGGGAAGCCGGCAGACACCTCAGCATGAACGGCCGTAACCATCGCACTCAGGCGCGGGTCCGCAAACTTGCGCGAAGGGCGCAGTTCTACCTCGCCGTAAGCACCGTCAGAGCAGGCCATCAGGGCAGCATCGGAAATACCAAGTTGCAGATCCGTTACGTTCATGAGCCCAACCCACTCACCCACATGACGATGGCACAACGCTAGGTTGCCCGCCGTATAGTCGAACTTTTCCAATGCGCAACGCTTCGGGCCCCACTCAATCGAGCCGGGCCGCAACATCATTGCGAAAGCCTGATCATGCCGCACCCAATGACGCGGCTCTGTCTCGGTTTCGGGGGAAAAGCGTTCGACTTTCATGTTTGGAACTCCCTCCTATTCCAGCAAGACCAAATCGCTGCATTCCAATAGATTTGCAAAGTGACACCGCGATGCGTCGCATGTTCCAATCACATTGATAGGGAGGGCCTATCAGATGGAACTACGACATCTGCGCTATTTCACCGCAGTGGTGGAGTGCAAAGGGTACCGGGAGGCATCGCGGCGGCTGCATGTTGCTCAGCCCTCGATCAGTCAGGCTGTGTCTGATCTGGAAGACGAGCTTGGGCTGAAACTCTTTTCGCGAACCCATCGCAACGCCCGTGTGACGCCGGAAGGCGAGATATTTTATGCGGATGCCGTTCGTATCCTTCAACAGGCGGAGACTGCCATCCTCACTGCCAAACGGGCTGCCCAAGGCAAAGTTGGGAAGCTTTCGATCGGGTTTATCGGTTCGGCAACCCTCTCTTTCCTTCCTGACCTCATTCGCAGGTACAAATTGGAACATCCGAATGTGAAGCTTGCGCTCTTTGATCTCTATCCTGTTGAACTGGACCTGGCATGCGACAGAGGTGAGATCGATGTCGCCATCACGCGGACCGGCTCGCTTGAGCGCAGCAAGAATCGACAATCGAGAGTGTTGCTGCGTGACCCGCTGGTTGCGGTCCTCCCTCGATCACGAAAGCTAAGATTAAAGAGCAAAAAGATTCGGCTCACCGACCTTGCGAACGAACGACTCATACTTTTTCACCGAAAAGGAGCACCTGCTGTTTTCGACACCATCGTTGGAGCATGCCGATCTCACGGCTTTTCCCCGCAGGTTGAGAACGAACCGAATTCGATGCAGACGATCCTCTCGTTGGTTGAGGCCGATGAAGGTGTTGCCATCGTACCTGCCTCCACGAGCAATCTCCGGTGGAACGGTGTGCGGTTCGTTCGGCTGGAGCCGGATCTGTATCTCGACCTGATCGCGGTGTGGCCACTAGGCGAGCCCTCCGTCGTACTGCGCACATTTCTCGATTTTCTGAGTGCGAATGCGGATGCGATTCGCGCAAAGGCCGAACTTGCTCTGTCCACCATGGCCCGGATCAAGTCATAACGCTCGCGACGTCCAGTAACTGTCTCTTCGGATTAGGTTTTGTTGAACAGCCAAGATATGCGTCGCGATACACAAAAGCGAGGCCTATCCACTACGCTGGGAGAACGAGATTCCGGACGAACTCCGGCCCGATTGGGTAATTTCGGTCGAAGATCTGGGATGAAGCAGGCTTAGCGCTACACCACTGCCATGCTCGCTGAGGATTACGGGCAAGTAAGAATACATGAGGTTGCGGACGCTACATTTTGGGTGTTTTTCTGGCAGAAAATTGCATCGTGCGAATGATGCCTTCGCCTTCTCTCACATAGATGACCTGATTTGGCCTGACCTCCCTGAGCTTATCCACTTGCCCACTGGGCCAGCGGATTTCAAGCAGCTCTATCTTTTCGGCTTTGCCGAGGCCAAAATGAACGCGTAAGTCGCTTTGTGAGAAATATCCACCGCCGCTGCGGACCTCGTCGATTTGCTGATGAGGTCTCGCCTCACCCGGGACGTGCGTTACGCACTTCAGGCGAGCGCCGATGCCACTGCAATTTGATTTCACTCCGATGGTGCGAATCTTTATCCAATTGTTGCTCGTCTTCGAATCGCAGCGCAAAAGCTGGGGATAGTCGTTGACAGGATTGATGACCAGGTCGAGATCGCCGTCGTTGTCAAAATCGCCGAAGGCGCAGCCGCGCGCGGCGATGGGACCACTGATGCCTGGCCCGCCTTTAGTCGATACATCTTCGAACCGCCCGTTGCGCAGGTTGCGATAGAGAAGTTTGCGTTGGGCGTATCCGGCCTCGGTCTCCAACTGCTCAACCTCGGGATAGACGTGGCCGTTGCAGAGCAGGATGTCGGGCCAACCGTCGTTGTCGAAATCGAAAAAACCGCAGCCCCAGCCGAGATACTCAGTATAGAGGCCGAGCCCGGCGCTGAAGGTTGCGTCTTCGAAATTGGCGCCACCGAGATTGCGATAGAGGGAAGGCGTGTCGCCCGCGAAGTTTGTCTTCATGAGATCGAGATTGCCGTCGAGATCATAGTCACCGGCGGAGATTCCCATGCCGGCCTGGGGCCTGCCCTCGGCGCTGAGGGCGCAGTTGGATTCGAGTGCGATGTCAACAAATTTGCCATTTCGCTTGTTCTGATAAAGTGCGCTGGCCGTGGAGTCATTCGCGACATAGATGTCGGGCCAGCCATCGTTGTCGAGATCGGCGATGAGCACTCCGAGACCATAAGTTCCATTGCCGCTGAGAATGCCAGAGTGCTCTGAAACATCGGTGAAGGTTCCGTCGCCGTTGTTGTGATAGAGCACGTTCTTGCCGCCATTCAATCCTGGCGGGCCGCACGCTACCATCACGCCTTTGTAGAGGCATGGACCGGCCTCTGGCACGGGAGCAGTGGCCAAATCCATGTCGATGTAGTTCGCAACGAACAGATCGAGTCGCCCGTCGCAGTCATAGTCAACAAATGCACAGCCGGTGTTCCAGCGTTTTGCGCTGCCGGCGACTCCGCCCTTGGCGCTGACGTCAGTGAAGGTTCCGTCGCCGTTGTTGTGATAGAGCACGTTCTTGCCGAAGTAGGTCACGAATAGATCGTCGTTGCCATCGTTGTCGTAATCGCCGACGCAGACGGCCTGTCCCCACCCCGAGTGTGCAACGCCGGCTTTGAGTGTCACGTCGGTGAACGTGCCGTCGCGATTATTTTTGAACAGGCGGGAGATCGGCTCTTGCCCAGCGGGGAATCCTTCGAGCCGCGTGCCGTTGACAAGAAAAATGTCGAGCCAGCCGTCGTTGTCGTAGTCGTAGAACGCGACCCCGCAGCCAGTGGTTTCGAGCAAATATTTGTTCTTGTGTTCACCGCCGAAGATAGTCTTGACGTTGAGCCCCGATTCGCGGCCCACATCGAGGAAACTTACCCCGAGCGGCGTGCCCGGTTTCAGCCGTTCAACTGCCGATTGTGCTGGCGCTGCGGATTGCGACCACAGGGGACGCGCCAGTCCCAGTACAGTTTCGAGCGAGAAAATCGCCGCCGATCGGCTGAGTGACTTAAGAACTGCGCGGCGTGAACTGGAAAGAAGAGTCACGTGACTATACATTCCCTGCTAGAATTCGCCCCCGAATCCTTATATTCAGTGCGTCACTACTTTGCAAGCTGGCGTTTGAAACAAATCCACACCTGAACAATCAGGATCGCGAGGGCGTTCGGACGCGAAAGTTCGCGTCTCTTCGCCAAACAGCTGCGCAATCATAAAGTGCGCGGAATGCCGCATGTTCCGCTGTACAACCGCAGGCGGCCCATGCGCATCACTCAGCCTGGTTGCGGCAGGCGACTGCTCTGAGGTAGGCTACGTTGAGTCGACTGCTTCATATTTGTGATCGACAGCGGCAGGAGGCCGCTTACTCAATGTCTGAAAGCACAGTGATCGCTAATCAGAAGACAATTGTTCAGAATCAGAAGACCATCATCGGCAATCAGGCCGCGCTTCGCGCGAATCAGACCACAATCAAAAAGAATCAGGCGGCCATTCTGAAAAACCAGTCTGCTATTCTCAAGAACCAGAGTGCCCTTCAGACGATTATCAAGAATCAAAAAGAGATACTTGCTCGGCTGAATAAGTAATTCAGGCGCGAGAGTTGGCTTATCATTTTTGTGGGGAACCCGGCGTCGAAGACTGCGCGGTCCCGTGCTTCGCAAAAACAATGGGCTGTGCTGAGCTAATGCCTTTGCCTTCTTTCACCGTGATGAACTGATTGGGTTTGACGTCTCGGATGCTGTCTTTCTGGCCGCTGGGCCAGATAATCTCCAGGCTCACGGTCTTGCCCGCCTCCGGCTTTCCCAAGCCGAAGGTTACCGGCAGCTCGGTTTGCGACAAATAACTGGAGCCTGTTTTCACCATGGCAAACAGGCGCGTTCCTGTGTTTGTCTTGACCGTAACCTTTGCGCCTATTCCATCTCGGTTCGAGCGTGTGCCCACGGTCTTCACACGCAGCATGTCGTTCTGGTTTCCATTGTCATTCCGCAGCAATCGTGCTGGCCCATTGTTGGCGGTAATCAATAGATCGAGATCTCCGTCGTTGTCGAAATCTCCGTAGGCCGCTCCTCGGCCCACGATCGGACGTTGCAGCGCAGAGCCGAGTTTTGTGGTTACTTCTTCAAACTTGTTTCTGCCGACGTTGCGCAAAAGGTGCGGCGGTTGCGCATACTTGACGTTGGGCTGCACCACGCTGATGTCGTCGGAAACGTGGCCGTTGACCGCGAGAATGTCGGGCAGACCATCAAGATCGTAGTCAAAAAAGAAAGTGCCGAAGGTAAGCGACTTCGTCGATAGTCTGCTGATGCCCGTAGCTCCCGCTTCGTCCGTAAACAATCCCGAACCATCGTTGTGATAGAGGGCCATCCCCTCATTAGTGAAGTTGCCGATCACTAAACTCTGCCATCCCGAATCGTCGTAGTCGGCTGCGTCCGTGCCCATTCCGGCGCGCACGGTGCCCGCTTCGCTGTATGCCACGCCAGCCGCGACTGCAACGTCGGTGAACGTTCCGTTGTGATTGTTACGATAGAGCTTGTTTGGTTCAGTGTCATTGGAGACGAAAAGGTCGAGCCAGCCGTCGTTGTCGTAGTCTAACAATGCAACCCCGAGCGACTTGCTCGTGGGATCGTAGAGGCCGGCGCGTCGTGTGACGTTCTCAAAAGTTCCGTCGCCCTTGTTGTGAAAGAGTGTAGAGCTTTGGCCTTTATACCTTTGAGGAGTGCAGTAGGACTTGTTCTTGTTGTCGAGTGAGCAGTATTGATCGGTCTCGATGGACCAGTCGATGTAGTGGGCGACGAAAAGATCCAGTTTGCCGTCGTTGTCATAGTCGATCCACACTGCGCTTGCCGAAAATCCGAAATCGGCCACGCCCGCTTTCGTAGTGACGTCGGCAAACTTGCCATTGCCCAGATTGTGGAAGAGATGATTCGAACCGACGGTCGTGATGTAGATATCGTCGTAGCCGTCGTTGTCATAGTCGCCGACAGCACATCCGATCCCGTACATTTCTATCGCGAGGCCGGCCTGCTGCGTCACATCGGTAAACGTGCCGTCCTTATTATTGTGATAGAGCGCGGGAAATGATTTGCCCGACTTGTGCCCCGGCCAGTCCATGGAATTGACCAGCAAAATGTCCTGCCATCCGTCATTGTCGTAATCCAAGAAGCAAACCCCGCTGCCCATGGTTTCTGGAAGATATTTGTTTCCGAAGGCGCCACTGTTGTGTTTGAAATGGATGCCCGCCTGTGCCGTGACGTCTGTGAACTCGATAGGACCGGAGGGACGAGAAGGCCGGGCGCTCGAGTCGGGCGAACTCGCGTCAACGACCGAGGATGGGGGCTGAGATGCCGAAGGTCTGGGAGCCTGAGGTTGCGTCGCAGGGGCAGCTATCGTCTCGGTCGATGACTTTGGCTTGCAACTCGCCGATAGTAAGAGGACAAGAGGCAGCAGTGAGAAAATGACACTGCGCACCAACCTCGGAGATTGAATATCCGCTTTACGAACGGTCACTGAGCCACCGTTAGTTTCGTTGCGCTCGCGCGGCGGGAATCCAGCCAAATCTCGATTAGCATGGCCGTTGGACCCACCACGAAGAGGGCATAAAAAGGCGCGTAGACAATTTGGTCTAAACGCAGAACCATCTCGACCACCGCCACCAGAAACACGACCAGACATTGGCCTCGCTTGGACCGAACTGTGGTTTTCGGATCGGTAATCATGAAGAAAATGAACAGCTGATACATGGGACCGGTGATCGGAGCAATCTCCGACTGCCATGGGCTTCCGGTGATCCAGCTTCTCAAAAAGGCGAACGCGATAAACGACGCGACATAAATCCCCGTGATGTGAAAACGCCGCAGCCGCCAAATGATCACTGACCCCAGCGCCCAGATCACGAGCATGGGCAACAAATAATTGCCCCACTGAATGCTCAGTGTCGCCACGGTCTCTGCAGCCAGAAACAGCATTACGGAAATGCCAAAGTTGGACGGGTTCCAGATGTGGCGCCCCTTCACCCGCAACACATATTTGGACGTGATGGAGATCGCGCTGCACAGCGCATACGGCCAGAAGGCCGGCGAACGCACTAGAATCCCGACGCTGATGCCCGTGATATAAGCGCTAGCGGGATGAAGCCACTTGCGAAAGAAAATCTGCCCGAGCAGCAGTTCTAGCCCGATACTGGTACCGATCGCCAGCAGCGTCTTCTGATAGCTCTCGAGAATTCCGAATGACAGGTGACCAGCCAAGAGTATGCAGGTAATGAAGGCAGGGGCGATGTACCGGTTGTCGAGGCTGAACCAGGAAGCCTTCTTTGCTGGCGTCCGCGGTGACGCGACGGGCGTGCTCATCGACTGGCTCATACAGGCTCCTTGAGCTTGTGCAGTTGATTAGGAGCGGGATTCTCGATCGTCTGAACTTTTCCCGATGGCCAGCGAATAACCACCTTTTCGATGCGAGGGTTCGCGCCCAGGCCGAAATGCAGCCGCCGGTCATTCTGAGCAGCGAAACCGCTGCCGCCAGAGACTTCTTGCACTTGCTGTTGACCATTCCAGAATAGCGTCACTTGGGCGCCGATCGCGCTGCGATTACTGCCGCCGTGATTTGAGCTGGTTCCTTCCAGCTCAAACTCGATCCAGGCGTTCTCCGGCGCGACCGTATTTTTGTACATTAGCAACGGACCATTCTGGTTAGCTACAACCACGTCGAGCACACCGCGATTCCATAAATCGACCAGTGCTACGGAACGTCCGTCGTATACGTCGTTAGCGCCAACTGCCTGGGCAACATCGACGAACCTGCCTGCGCCATCGTTGATCCAGACTCGCTTCGATTGGTACCCCGACAAACTTCGGCCTTCAAACGCCGGCCAATTCTTGGCATCGCCGATGATAGTACTGTTTCCGCCGGCGACTTTCGAGAAGTCATACCAGTAACTCCGATTCCGATCGAGAGAAATGTAGCCGTTCGTGAGATATAGGTCGAGCGTTCCATCGTTATTCAAATCGCCAAACTGCGCGCCAAAACTCCATCCGCCCAGTTCCACGCCAAAGTCGCGCGCCAGATTCTGATATTTGATGGTGTCGCCCCCCGTGCCTTCCTTCGGCACCCACAAGTTATTTCCTTGGATGAGAATGCCGTCTTCCGAAATATTGGAAACGTAAACATCAAATCTGCCCTGATTGAGGATGTCGCCGAACGCCGCATTCATACCGCTTTTGGGGGCGAAGCCGACGCCCGTCTGCTCGCCGACCTCGTGAAATCGTTTGCCGTCGTTGAAGTAGAGTTCCGACACGCCATAGTCATTCGCAACAAACAAATCAGGATGGCGGCTTCCGCGCAGATCGGCGGCAGCGGCGGCCAAAGCCCAGCGCCGGCTGTTGATGCCAAGTTTCGAGCTGACTTCTTCAAATTTGCCGTTGCCAAGATTGTGAAACAAATACTTTCGCCCACCATTCTTGGCATATTCAAAGCTCTCGGGCATAATGCGAGTCGTCGTCAGGTGCCACAGGTCGATGTCTTCCGAATAATATCCGCCGACGAAAAGGTCCAGGAGTCCATCGCCGTCGTAGTCGAACCAGATGGCAGTGTTCGCATTGATCCATGCGGGCAATCCGGCTTGCTCGGTTACGCGCGTGAAGCCGTGCCCCTGGTCGTTGTGAAATAACTCGGGGCGTCCCCATTTGATCAGGAACAAATCCTCGTAGCCATCATTGTCATAGTCTCCCCATACCGCGCCGGTCGAGACCCCAGTGCCGGGCTGGTTTACGTCGGCAATGCCCAGCTCGCCAGCAACATCCTTAAACGTTCCGTCATGCATGTTGCGATAGAGGGCATTCTTGCTGCCGATCGCGCTATTCGTGACATAGATGTCGGGCCAGCCGTCACGATCGAAATCGACGATCGACACCGACGCTCCCATCGACGCAACCTCCGGCATGATGGGACTTAATTTCGGATCAAGCTGCGGAGACTGATGAACGAAATTAATCCCCGCGGCATGTGAGACTTCCTCAAGATAGAAGCCGTGGCGTGCCAATGCAGTCTTTGTGTCGAACTTCGATCTGTCGGCATCGCGTGCAGCCGATATCCGCTTAATCACAAAAGGCGTCGCCAGGAGCCCGACAAAAAAGATAACTAGGAGTGCCTTCGCGATCCGGTTGCCAGTCATTTGCCGGTTTGATCCCTCAATGCGTTCTTGAAAACGTCGGGAGTGACATAACGGGTGTGATAGTTCTTCCAGTCGTCGGGGTGTTGCCGGTAGACCCACTCATCTTCGAGGCGGCCGGGCCGCGTGGTGTACTCATTCTTGGCGTGATAGGGAAGAGGCAGCACGGTCTTGGAGAAAGTGGAATTGTAGTCGCCGTCTTTGATCCAGCCATCCCCGACGATCACAAAATCGCGCACCCAGCCCGCAGGCGGAGGCGGTTGCTCGGGGAAGCGCAGCGACAGTTCATCGCCGGAGTTCACAATCACGTAACGGTCGTCAATGTGGTCGACCAGTTCGCGCACGTCGCCATAACGCGTGTAGTAGCCGATCAAATCGCGCCAACGCTGCTTGGTCCCTTCAATCTGGTTATAGTCCGGCACCTCGGGTGCGCGCGCCGCCCCCGGCATGTGCATGACGGAATATCCGCGATAATGCAGATCGGCCACGATGGGATTTAGAGTCACAGTCTTTAGCTGCGTGTTTGGCGCACCCTGTGCCCAATGAATGGCGTCCCAGTAGATTTCCAGATTGGTTCGTATTCGCACTCGGCGCGGAGTTCCTGGGCGAAAGACGTTGGTCAGATTGAAAAGAATCGTTTTCTTCCGGCCCGCAGGAAAACCCAGATTGTCCTGCGCCGTGACCCAGCCACCGTGGTCATCCGGAACTTCGAAACTCAACCCGTGAGCGCGCCAGCGACTGCCCTGGGTAATGGCGACGTTCACCGACGATTCGGTGTCATGAATCGATCCCTGAGCGATCAGATAGAGCGGGCCACTTTTGGGCGCATCATCGCCGAGGTCGACTTCGAGATAATGATCCCGCGTGATTCCCTGATACTGGCCGCGTCCAAAGCTGGCAAGCGCTTTTCCGTCGAGCGTACGGACGATCTCGGTAACGTCCTGGCCAGTGTCGTCGACGGCACGCGCGATTTCGTGCGGCGTAGCAACGGTTGTGAGGCCCAACTTCAATGGGGGAATCACGAAACGCTCATCGACAAAAATCTCGGTGCCGACCGGATGGTCGACGGTCATGAGTGCCAGATAATCGTAGTAATAAACCTCCCACAACTCCGCCGTGATCCGCAGGTCGTAGTAGCCGTCGTGTGGCACGAGTTGGTCGCGACCGATTTTGTACCATTCTCCGGTCGCCGCGATCTGCGCCGAACCAAGCGTATTGATGCGCAGGCCAATCGCTGAGCCCCAGGGAACCGCGTCTTTCACGAACTCCATCTGCTTTCCGTTATAAGCGAAGAGGAATGGACACGAAGCCTTCAGGCGCTGCTCGGTCACAATCTCCATGTCGGCTTTCACGTCGAATTCGGCGCGGACGGTTCCGTTGGGCCACACTACTTGGACAATCTCCGACTCGGTCTGTTCCCCTAATCCGAAATGAAGCTGCGGACCAGTGATCGGTTGCTTCTGCACCAGCAACCCGGAGCGAATTTCGATCTCGCCGCCGACTCCGAACGGATTGATGCGCTGGTCACCGACGGCTTGCACAGCATGCGGTCGAACCACTTGCCAGTGATAATTCTTCGATCCTTGATTCATCGCCTGGACGGGTGCTCCGTCGGCGGAAAGGCCCAGCAGGTCAAGCTTGCCATCCCCGTTCAAGTCCGCGGTGTCAAAGACCAAACGCGGACCTGCTGGATGATCGAGGGGAACGAAGTTACCCTTGTCGTCGCCAAGCCAAATCAAAGCGCCAACTGCACCAGACTTAGGCTCTGTAGGAGCCAGAAAAAGATCGAGTGCTCCATTGTTGTCGAGGTCGGCAACGTGCAGTCGCACTTCTCCCGCAAGGTTGTTGGCAGCGTCCGTGATTCTGGCGATCTCAGACGTGTCCCAGCTTTGTCTATCATTCTTGTCGGAGATCCGAATGATAGCGCCGTCAGCCTCGACCGCGAGCAAATCTAGAGCTCCATCGTTGTTCGCATCGGCCACTGCAATCGCTTTGACGAGCGGCAGCCCAGCGGGAAGGGGGCGCTCGCGGAACTGGCCTTGGCGTTCATTCATGAAGACGTGCAGATGGCCTGCGCCGTCGATGATGGCAGCGTCTGGATTGCCGTCCCCGTCAAGATCGGCCCAGGCAAATCCTCGCACACCTGCAATTCCAGCAAAAGGGTGAATCGCCAGAAACGTGCCGTCGCCGTTGTTCCGCAGCACCACGGGCAATCCTTCGCTTGCGCCCATCACGATATCCAGATCACCATCTGCTTCAATGTCGACGGCCCAGGCTCCCGAGTAGTGGGCGACGGTCACGGCCTTCGGCAATTTAGTTTGTGAGGTCACGTCGGTGAAGGCGGTCTGGCTATCCTGCCGGAAAAAACGCACGCCCCCTGCGCCGGCGAGGACGAGATCGGTTTTGAAGTCATAGTTGAAGTCCACCTGCAAGACTCCCTCGGGCGACGGCGGAACAGAAGACGGTCCACCAGGGAAGGGAAGCATAGCACCGGTGGACAAATGCACTGTGCGGCCATTCGCTTCGGCAATTACCGGGGCGCCTGTGCTGCCGAGCTGGATTGCCCCAATCCAATTCCAACGACCGTTGCCAGCATCTGCAACCGGCTGAGCCACGAATTTGAGCGCCGCATCCGCAGGAGCGGGCTTGAACACCGGCGATTCCAATCGCACGAAGTGGGTGAAGGGCTGGGCTTCTTCGCCGGCAGGAGCTTTTATGACCGCGAGGCTCTGCCGGTACTCGGGAACGCGCATGAGGACGTTGCGAAGAAAAGTGGTTCGCGTGGCGGCAGCGCGTAGGTCCGTTCCTGCCGCCGCAGCCTGTACGGTCGCGAGTTGCTGCTGGACTTCCAGCGGCCATGCAGAGGAGCGGGCGCTAATCTGAGCAACCGCCGTCTTCAGCGTATCGGTATCACCGCGCTTCGCGGCCACGCGAGTTAGTTCCAGCAGGGCCGCAAGATTATCCGGCTGCGCGGCGAGAATCTTCCGAATGACTTCCTGGAACTCCGCTTCGCTGTTCGCATCGCCTTGGCGTTCAATTTCTTCGGCCAGCCCGTAAGCTGCCCGCAGGTTTTTCGGATTAAGGTCTGCGGATTTCCGCAGATCTGCGATCGCTTCTGCAGAATGGCCGCGATCGCCTTCAAGAATTCCCAACAGGTCGTAGATCTGATCGTTCTGCGGAGCAAGATCGCGTGCTCGCTCGAGTCTTTGCCCGGCCAAGTCGTAATTTCGCTGGCGCAAAGCCAGCACTCCCCAGTTGGCCCATCCCGCAGGTTCAGCAGGCACGAGTTGAGTCACTTCTGAGAGCTTGCTCTCAGCATGAACGTCATCGCCAACCTGCAGCGCCGCGAGCCCGACGTAGAAGGCAGAAACAACATCCGCGTAAGCTTTTGATCCTCTCGGGGGTAGGTTTACTTTGGAATGGCATCCCGAGAGCACTGTTGCAAGGCTTGCGAGAAGCAGCCACGAAGCCAAGAATCGAAAATTGACTGAACCCGGGTTGCCGAGAGCGCGCCCTCGGCTGCGGCAGCGAAACGAGTCAAAGGCCATTAAAGCCGTCTCTCCCACCGGGGCGGCATTTCGAAGAATCGCATTGTCAATTGGCATGGTTCGCCCGGCCCGCAGTCTGTGCGCTCTTTCCGTCAGTTTCTTCCCGCAGTTTCTTCCGGCGACGCTTCGCGCGGGAAATGCCGCGGAACCACAAAAACGCGACGAAAAGAAACGGCAAAAAATAGAACAAAAGATCCCACCGACCGAAACCCGGCGGAGTCACCTCCACGTTGGCGGTTGCTTCGCCGCTGCCTTGCGCACTCTGAATCACAAGCCGTACGCGCCACAATTCCTGGCGATCGAAGTCGGCCTGGGCGTTGTATTGCGCCGGGCCGTGCGACTTCGCACGCTCGGCCTCATAAAATCTCTCAGGTAGTCGACCGGTTACGGGCTGAACGCCTATCTTGATCTTCAGATCAGCAGGAAGCGTACTGCCTGGAACCGGTTCCACGAACACATAAAAAGCCCCGGTGCCCACGTCAGGATGCGTCCAGAGAGCAACTATACAAGGTCCAACTTTCTTGTTCTCAATAATGGGAAAGGGCGGCCCGTTGTGCGCACTGGCTGGCGTAGGCGCCAGCAGCAAGAGCACAAACAGAAGCTCAACCGAAGTTTCTCCCGCGCTTTTACGACGATTGCCCATCCTAGTTCAACAAACCATCAAGGCCACGATCGTTGTGAATCATGCTGTTGTAAAGCAGATTTCGGTGCTATCCGCTCATCCTCATCCGCTCATCATCGTGGCGCGCATTTCCATAGGCTGAAACATGAGCCACATCGATCCAAACCAAAGGATGAGGCAGACCGCCGCCCAGGGAAGGAACGCCCGCAGCGGTCTATCCGGAAAGTCGTCCTCGGCCAGACTGTAGGTCACCACCAGGGAACCGGCAAATCCGAGCACCAGGAATCCGATCTCGACGACTTGCACCACGTTTGCTGGCAATCCCGTTAACGCCCAACGGGGCTCTCCCAGGAAGGGCCGGCCCAGACTCGCGATCGCGTTTTGAGTGACGGGGATCAGCGTGTAGAGCCCAGTTAAGAAATGAAAGCAATAGTGAGCCAACCACATTCCGAAGCCTAGGGGAACAAGGCCGTAGGTGTATCTCACTGCGAGCGGCAACAACCCGAGCGGGCTGCGAGCCCACACGCGCGTTGTCCATGCGGCTAGTCCTAGTAGCAGAACCGGCTCGACAATCAAGAAAAATGTGAAGATCAGGCCGAGAACGGGGGCCTCGTGATTGACGTGGAGAATTTTCCCCAGCCAAGTCTCGACCGCGTAAACAGGACTGACCATGCCAAACGCGTTCAAGAGGGCGCCAAACGTGAACACGATTGCCAATGCCGCCAGATCTTTGCGCCGCGAAAAATAGCCAATCCCCGACCGGATTGGATCCGTCATCAGTTCGCTAGCCGGCAGCCGGCTCAATATGCCAACGTTGTCGTGCGGACACGCATGCACACAGTCCAAACAGAACGTGCAATCCATGTTACCGACTTTGCTCGGCTGAAACAGAGCCAGTTCGCAGCCGCGTATTACTACAAGATCCGACACTGGCTCGCGCCTGCCCCGAATGCAATCTTTAGTATGGCAACGTGTGCAAACATCCTGCTCACGTACCTTCACTTCGAACGGCGAGAGTGTTGACGCCACAAAGTTAAATTGCCCGATCGGGCAAACGAACTTGCAGAACGAAGCGTGCTTGAAAAAACCATCCACCACGAGCACCGAAAGAAAGTAGGCCACAATCAGCCAGGCCGTCCACCAGGGCGAAGACCACAGATCGAACAGCTCGTAAGTAAAGAGAATCAGGACGAAGAGGCCAACGGAAAGCCATTTGTTACGCAATGCGCGAGGCCAGTTGAAGCGAGGCTTCAAGAAGCGTCGCGCCGCTTGACGCACGAGCATAAAGGGACAGGCAAGGCAGAAAAAATTCCCTGCGCACAGCAGGACCAGCACAAGCACGCCGCGGAAGTGAAGCCAGCTCAGCGTTGTGGCCAGATTCTTCGGCGCCAGCGTAGGCCCGAATAATCCATGCAGGATCATTATGACGCTAAGAATAAGCAGCGGCGCCTGCAGCAACGGTCGGGCATATCGCCAGCGGAATAAATGGCCCAGACCGGGCACTCGCATCAGATCGAACGGAAGCGACTCAGGAGTTTCCAGGGCCGGAATGGAGGATGGATTCAACAGCTCGCCTAGTTCGACCGAACACCGGGTCGTACGCCTCTCACGTCGATCTGTCGTTCCAGTTTCTTCCCGCCGGGCAGCGTGACATGAAGGAGAATAACCCAATCACCCGCCATCTGAAATTCAAGGTGAGCTTCGTAGTGACCCGGCTCTGTCTCTTGTGTCTCCGCGAATAGGGGACTCATGCCTGGGTGCGACATATCAGCCTCAATTGCAATGTGCGCTCCGGTTATATTCTTGCCAGCGCTATCGGCTAACTTGAGAGTAACTGTAGCGGGGCCGACCCGAACTGGTTGAGGCGAAATTGCGTGCTCAATTTCGACAACCGGAAGAGACTCCGTCGGTCGAGAACAACCTGCAACCAGCAAGGTTGCCGTGCAGGCGCATCCGGCCATCCACATCGCCAGCCGCCGCCTGAAAACGCCACCAACTAGCCTCTTATCAAGCAGCCTTGGCAGACCCGTGCCGCCCCCACTCGCACGTGCAGGCGATGTTCCCATGCTCACCTTCCGGCGGAAACATGTGGTAGTACATACCGATCACCATCGGGACGAACACGATCGAGTTGTAAAAGAGGTGCAATTCGACCCGCGGGAAGATCAACTGCAAAACGCTGCACGGTACTGGTTTTCCCCAAAAATTGTGGTGAAACGTGGCCTGCCAGATCAGCAGAAAATGCTCAATGTGATGCCAGAACTGAATCCAGAACGCGACCATCCACCACGTGTGAGAAACTCCGGTAAAGCCCTTCCGGAACACCCAAAGACCGATCAGCATCACCAAGGCGTAGCCGTAGTGCAGGGCTTCTGTCTGGATTAGCCAGGGATACCACAAGCCGAGCAACCCCAGAGCTTTCGGGCGAGGCCATCCCATGACATAGATCTGGTATGCCTGCACCAGGTGCTCGGCCCAATGCGCCAGCACGATGAGCATGAAAATCTGCAGTCCACGTTCATGCCAACTGGTGTTGAGCTTCTCGTAAAAGCCGCCGTTTGTCCCTGGGGCGCCGCTATGAATGTTAGGAACCGCAGGATTCGAGACCGCCATGCCCATCCCCCAGACTCATTTCAAAATGTGACCACGATTACATCTCAACCAAGGTCGGTCAATAGTGGAATTATATTAGCCGGGTAGACCGAAACCCAGTCCTAGAAATGGTAATTCGTCTCGAGGAAGATGAGTTGCCCGGTCGGATCCTTTGGGTAAATCGCGGAAATCACACCCTTGCCCCAGGCGTGGCCGTAATAAAGAGTTGTGCTGAAGGATCGCGTAATTTGGTAGTCGGCGCTCAAGTCGCAGACGTTGGCCAAGCCCCGGTTGCCATTGCTAGGACGGCCGGTATATCCAAAAGTCTTCGGCTGAAATGCGCCCCCGCCGGAATACCAAAAATCGGCCGAGTTCTCCAGGCGCAGGGTATGCACTTCGCTGCGCAGGCCCAGCTTTGAAACCGGGCGCAGGTTAAAACTGGCGTATAAGTCTTCGTTGTTCATCATATTGTAGAAGGGGAATCGCGCGTACTGGCGGGGCGTGGGCAGAACCTGAAAGAAAGTCCCGTGATGCGAATCGTTGGCATTCCCATCGCCACTTCCGTAGGAATAACCCGCGCTGACCCAGGGCTTCACCTTGATCGGAGCTTGCCACCCGGCCTCACCCACGAACGAGCCTGCTCGTTGCGTGAGGCTGCCCCAGGAGCCGGTTTGCAAAGCGCCCCAGAGCAGAAAATCGAACTTGCCGGAATTCGTGGTGTTGACGACATGGACGTAGTCTGCGCCCCAGGTTGCAATTTCAATCTTGCCGAGGTCCGCCGCGCGAACCGAAGCAGGCCGGTTATCCGTCTTCAGCACCGTCGTGCGGTGATCGATGTAGCCGAGCGCAAATACGCGCAGTTCTCCCGCATTCTGCGCCGTTGTGACCGACCGGGTGTAGGCGCCAGAGTAGATGTCCACGTCCAGTTCGTCCATCCCCTTGACTTGAAAAACACCCTGTGTCGGCCGCGCGCCGAAGAAAGTAACGTTGTTTGGACCGGCATTCGCTGAGAGTTGGACGCCATCGAAGGTGCGCTGGACCGCAGAAAAAGTGAAATTCGAAATCAAGCGGCTTGAAATGCGCGACTGAATCAAGGTCGCCAACAGCGGGTCTTGGGGCGTGACTTCAAGACCGTCGAAATATTCAAAGCGTCCCAATTTCAGACCGGCTGGTCCGAGGTGCCTGAAGTTTACAAACGCCTGCTTCACAAATCCGTTGGCGACGTTGGTGTTATTGTTGTTCGCCGCGTAGTAGCTTCCGCCCAGGCCGAGCTGCCCTTGCGGAGCAGCGACCACGGCGTCGTTTGGCAGCCCGAGGATCGACGGCTGCTCGCCCTCGATGAACCAATCAAAATGTTCTCCCGTTTGCCCGACGCCCAGGCGCAGCAATGAATCCCACAACCCGTAGTCGCTCTGCCCGGTAGGTCCCTCGAACCAGTACCAACCCTCCGCACGTGTGCGCCAGTTCACCGAAACTTCGAGCGGGCCAAGCGTGTGCTTTGGCGGAGTGGCCGCTTCCGTCTGCGCAGGTTTCGCTGTGGCCTGCTGCGGTGAAGTGGTTGTTGAAGAGCCTTCAGTAGCCGCGGCCTGTTGCTGCGCCGAGTCCACATTTTCCGTCGTGGACAGAGCCTGTTGTGCGAAGACGGAACTTGCTGCAGACAAGACCATCCCCAGGCCGCATATAAATCGTAGTTTCATGTCATCCCCAGTCTGAACGTTTTTTGTATTTACCCGAACGCTGCCATCCGCCGCAGGCAAGGCTGGTACGCCCACAGTTCTATCTGTTGTGCAGAATCCTTCATCAACCGTGGATTGTGAACTCAGCAGCTACCTCGTAAAACACGATCCCCATACGAGGTTAGTCCGCGATTCTTGTGGGATTTGTGAGATGGGTCAATAGCGGATTCATATTAGAGTGCCTTCTGGATGACGTCGCCCGAATCTGAATAGCGCGGAAGTAAGAGGTTCGTCGCGGCCGCGAGTGCTAGCGCTGCTGCAAGAAGAATCAGCAGAGAAGTGTAGGAACCGGTCGCATCGAACGCGCGCGCCAGTATCACCGGCCCGATGGCTCCGGCAGCCGCATAGAACGTCCAGGTGAGACCGTAAAGAGTAGAGAACGCGTTCAGCCCAAAATAACGTGTCAGCAGGTAAGGCGTGGTGGCGGCTTCGCCGCCGGCCCCGACCCCGATGAGCGCAGCTGCAAGCCAACCCGTAGTGAAGCTGTTGGCTCGAGCCAGGAGAAAAATCCCGAGCGCGGTAATGAGGTTGATGGCAAACGCGACCCGTGGCCCGAAAAAACGGTCGAGAAGCCACCCCACCACAATTCTGCCCAGCAGACTCGATCCACCGAGTATGGACGCGCAAAGCGCCGCCTTTCCCGCCGTAAGGCCGCGATCCGTTAACAAGGCGGAGAGGTGAGTAATTGCGCCGTTCATGCTGATCGAGCTTACAAAGAGAATGGCGGTGATGATCCAGAAGGCGGATGAGCGCAGTCCTTGCTGCCAGCTCATTCCAGGATGAGCAACCGCGGCAGACTCGTGCGTGATCGCCCGACGGTCTTTGATGTAGCGCCAACTAAGAGGCAACCCAAGTAACAAAGCAAGACCGCCGAGAGATGCGTATGCCGCGCGCCAGCCAGAGCGGCTGATGATGGATTGAGCCACGACGGGTAGAATCATGGCGCCCAACCCTGCTCCAACCATAACGAAGGCTAGCGCCGTCCCTAAACGCCGTTGAAACCATGTGGAAATCGATCGCGAGTAGGCCAGATGCGCTGCTCCGTTCCCAACCAGACCGAGCACAAAGCAAGTCACGTAAAACTGCCACAGTCCAAAATGCAACAGTGACAAAGTGGCAATGGCGCACCCATACACCGTCATGCAGACGAGAATGATGCGGCGAGGGCCGAAGCGATCGATCCACCGGCCCAGCAGCGGCGAAACTACCCCGAGCGTGACGGCGGCGATGGCGAAACCGCTGGAGATGGCTTCGCGACTCCAGCCGAACTCCGCAGCCAGAGGCTTCACAAAAACCGAGAAAGTGTAGACGAACAGCGAACCGAATCCAGCCATCACCCCGAGACATGCTGCCAATACGACGCGCCAGCCGAAATAGCGGAGATCGAATTCACTGGGGCTGGATGTCATTTCGGGTGTCTGCGCGGTAGTCATGCGAACTCCGACACTTCCGGGATCGAATTGCTCGCTCATTCGCTCGATTCTCGGTTTACAGATTGCATTCATTTCTCCTTGTTGGCGACGCAGTTGCGAAGACCGTGACTCTACACCGGATGCACGGACTTGATCTCTAGTCTTTTTCGAGTATTGCCGTCGCGGCTCGACCGTAAGTAAGGTTTCACGCGTTCAGAAACCCTGCGCGTCTTCGGAGGCGCCGTCTGTGAAGCGCCCCCACAGTGGAGGACTAAGCCGAAAATGCCTACGGATTGGAAGCTTCCCGCGCACCGCAGAAAATCCGGAACCGCTTCGGCGGAACGGCGATGGCAGAAAAAATCCCTGGAGCTTAACTCTCCGCGGGTTTATGAGACTGGTTCTAGAGTGAGCGTAGAAAATCGATGATGTCCTGTTGCGCCTGAACTGTCAGCTTGTTGAAGTGTTCGACGACCTTATTAGCTTCGCTGCCGTGGCTCTGATGATCCCGGATGGCTTCGACCAGGTTGGACGTGCGTCCATCATGGAGGAAGAAGACGCGTTGTCCGATGCCCCAGAGAGGAGCAGTTCGGAATTCGTCGGGGCCGGCGCCGCCTTGCGTAATGCCGTCGGCCAGGCCGTTGCCCATATGGTGCACGAGCAGGTCGGAGAAGAGATTCACTGTCTGATTGGAAAGCGCAGCACTCGGACTGGTGGAGGAGCCGCTCGCAACTCTCGCTCCGGTGGTAAATGATGGCGTATGGCAGTGCGCGCATCCAACCTTCACAAACAAATCGCGTCCCTTTTCGCTGGATGGAGTGGGTGGAGCGGGCATGGGTGGGGCGAGCATCCGCATGAAGTCGGCAAACGCTTCGATGTCTGAGACCACCGCAGGATTTGAAATGCGGGTGGTCGTGGTCGTGGGAGCGGCTGTGAGGTTG
>Ga0210389_10000772_pt1 | contig 27264 bp, 24 predicted proteins | sample IncBWH28OmetaG_FD_160127 | JGI IMG/M metagenome (GOLD analysis project Ga0210389, IMG submission 160127) | Forest soil microbial communities from Barre Woods Harvard Forest LTER site, Petersham, Massachusetts, United States - Inc-BW-H-28-O ... | reverse complement strand
CTCGACGTCGAAGTGGTCCGGCCTTCCCTCGCGCTGGAGTACACCCGCCGCCTGGCTTGGTCGGGGGTCGAACCCAGCACCATTTCGCGCGCCTACTACCTCTCGCACCAGTGGCTGTTCGATCGGGCACAGGAGTTCACCCGGCGCCGCTGCGCCGATCCTGCGCAGGCCACCGAGGTGCTGGGGGGTTTGGGACGGGTGTTGTTCCGGTTCGCCGATGCGTTGGGCGGCTGGCTGCTGGCGGAATTCGAAGCCGAACGCGCAGCGATTGCGCAAGGCTCGGCCGCCGAGCGGGCACATCTTGTCGACGAGATCCTCGCGGGCGCCCTACCGGACGTCGACTCCGCGGAGCGCACTCTGGGCTACCGGCTGAGCCGCACCCATATGGGAGTGCGGATGTGGGCAGATGTATGCGTCGGGACCGGCCGAGTATCACGGGTCATGTTGCGGGAGACGGCGACTCGCATCAGCACGCTACTGGGCAGCCAACCCCCGCTGCTGATCCAGGATGGCCCGGCACTTCTTTCTGCATGGGTTCCGTTGCCGGCCGACAGCGCCCCAATGGCAGGGGATGCGGCGGTTGAGCGCAGCGTGTGCGACCGGTCAGGGGTTCGCGCGGCGGTCGGCAATCCCGGTACTGGCGTCGATGGTTTCAGAGAGACCCGCCGCCAAGCCGACCGCGCCTATGTGGTTGCGACGACAGGTTCCAACGTTAGCGAGCAGGTGGTCAGATATCGCGACGTGGGGGTGGTCTCATTGCTGGCCGAGGACGCCAATGCGGCGCGGCGCTTCGTCGACGAGGAATTGGGCGCGCTGGCGCGCAACGATGCCACATCGGCTGTGCTGCGCACCACGCTGCTGACGTTTCTGCGACTTGGTTCTCGACACGTTGACACTGCCAATGCGCTGTACCTGCACCGCAACACCGTTGCCGAGCGCCTTAAGCGCGCGGAATCGTTGCTTCCGGTTCCATTAGCTGCGCGCCGCCTGCAAATCGAGAATGCACTGCTGCTTTCGGAGGCCGTCTTCAGCCCGGAGTCGAACCGATAACGACTTCACCCGGAAGATCAAAGGATGCCGACCTTTTCGTCGCCACGTACCACTAGCAGAAACGGTAATTCCGTGCAGCCCAACCTATTTCACACGCAGAAAGTGCTTTCAACCGCGGCCGGTAGGGCGCCACACAAGCCGGTCTAGCACCGTCACGTCGCCTAACACGCCGAGGCATATCCGCAGGAAACGAAGCACCCGCGTAACGGCACCGAATGGCGGAAAGCGCAGTTCAATGGGGCCGATCGCCCGACTGGTCAGCGCCCCGTGCTGGTCATGTGCTCGATCGCGGCGTTGAGCAGTTGGGCCACGATGGCGAGCTCGGCCCCGTCTCGCGGTGGGTACACGTAGATGTAGGTGCTGGGAAGCTCTGGCTGCACGCCCGCCAGGGGGTGGCGCTCACCCCACCCGGCGTCAAGGACGCTGGTGGCATCAGCGGCGCTGAAGATCATGTGCATCGACCCGTCGTGCGGATGGATGTGCGCGGTCTCGCCCTTGCTAAGCCGCGCGTCGGGGTGACCGGCGGCGGGGTCGCAGAGCGTGACCGCCGGGTTGTGTTTCTCGAAGTGGCTGAGCCTGGAGTGCACTGTGCCGGTGTGCGTATGGAGCGCGTCGTCGAAGACCGAGTCCAGGGCGGCCCTGATCTCGGGCCCCGGGAACTGATCGAGCTGGCGGTGCGGGATCGGCCACGGGGCGATCGTTGGACGCGGGCCGCGGCGGCTGGGCAACGGGCCGAGGTGGGCGGCGGCGCCCGGCGTACCGATCTGCGCGTCGTACACCGTGGTCGTGATGGGGTCTGCCTTGCGCAGCCGCAAATAGCTGGTTATCAGCCAGCCCTTGGGGTTGACCGGCAGCCCGCCTTCGCCGAGGGCGAGCCAGCCGCGGTAGTCGCGGCGGGCCCAGGTGCCCGCGAGCGCGGCCACCCCGATTGCGGCTAGCGCAGCGGTGCGGCGCATTGTCCTAGGGTTGGCAAGGCCTGATCGATGGGTATTTCGTGCTTGGTTGGTCGGTGACATAGTGCTCAAGTGCTGCTCCTGACTTGTGCCGTTGTTGGGGCCGCACCAGCTCCGCGGTTGGCAGCTGCTGGATCACGGCATTTGCTGCCTGACGCGACACCCCGAGAGCCTTCGGGACAGGTGACAGTGTCACCGTCAGTTCGGTGACATTGTCAGCGCGAGTATGGCGGCGGCGGATACCAGGAAGAGCACGATTGCTGTGATCGCTTGTGTGCGTAGCTTCGAGTCGGCGTAGTCGCCGGCGGGGGCGTGGGAACCGACGGCTCCGATCAGCAGAGGGGCGAAGCCGACCGCGGCGGCCATACCCAGCGACCGCCAGAAAAGCCCGACGATAAGCCCACGGTCGCCGATACTTCGGCCGCTCCGATGAAGCGGGTCAGCTCCGGGCTGAGGCCCATGTCTGACTGAAGTTGTGCGGAGGTGCCTTTGAGTACCAGTTTGGGGGCCCCGGCGGACCACACCACGGGCATGTACGCCCAGCGAAAGATCTTGTCCGAGGAGGGCCACGAAGGCTAACAGAATGCTCAAGATGACGGCGGCGGCGGCGACGTACATTCGGATCCTTTCCGCGGAGTGATGCAGGCCTGCGGGTCAGTCACGGTGCGGGACGCGTGTCGCCAGGAGCAGTCGCCGACGGCGGCCGTCGGTCCCGGCCTTGGTTGGGTGGGCCGCCAGCGCGAGTGTTCAGGCGGCGGCGCGCCTGCTCGATGTAGAAGTCGATGGTGCCGAGGCGCCGAAGGAGAGCGACGTTGAGTCGCTGCGGTAGTTCTGCAATGGGTGGCCGCGAAGGTGTGCACGACTACGACTTGGATCGGTTAGGGCAGGACAACGATTTTGCCGTGGAGGTGGCCGGATTGGCTGGCGTCTAACGCTGCTGCTGTCTGCGCCAGCGGATAGGTACGCCAGATGGGCATGGTCAGCCGCCCCTGCTCGATGAGGGACGCGATCTCGCGCATCGCGGGACGGAGTTCGCTTCCGGCTCCGCCGACATGGACTTGGATGCCGGCGGCGGCGGCGTCGAAGGCGACGAGGGTCAACACGCGTTCGGGGCCTCCCGCGAGCGCGATCGACAGCGGGATTTCACCGCGGCCGGAGGCGTCGAGGACGGCGTCGACCCCCCGCGGAGCGATCGCGCGGACGCGGTCGAGAAGCCCGTCGCCGTAGGCCACCGGTTCGGCACCCAGCGAACGCAGGTAGTCGAAATTAGACTGGCTCGCCGTGCCGATCACCCGCGCCCCGCGCGCGACGGCCAGCTGAACCGCGAACGTGCCCACGCCGCCGGCGGCGGCATGAATCAGCAACGTGTCGGTGGCGTGGACGCCGAGTTCGTTGAGCACGGCGTAGGCGGTGCCGCCGGCGCCGGCCACGCTGCCGGCCACTTCCCAGTTGATGGCGTTGGGTTTTTTGATCAGGCTTGCCGAATGGGCGAGCGCGAACTCGGCGAACGACGGTGTCAGTGAGGCGCCCATGACTGCATCGCCCGAGCGGAATTCGGTCACCCCGGCGCCGACTTGATCGACGACACCGGCCACATCGGTTCCCAGGCCTGCCGGCAGTGTCAGCGAGAACTCATCGCGCATGAGGCCCTGCATGGTTTTCCAATCGATGGGATTGATGCCCGAGGCGCGCACCGCGACCCGCACCTGCCCGGGGTCGGGGCTGAGCGCGGGGACGTCGACCACGCGCAGCACATCGGTGTCGCCGTATTGAGAGAACTGCACGCTGCAGGGCATATGTTCATTTCCAATCTGGTTGCAGGCGAGTCGATTCCAGGGTGTTATCCGGGTCACAGGTCGTCGGGCAGCAGGCCGAACGACTGGTAGAGCCGGACGTAATCGACGGTGTCCCAGTGTTCGGCGGCGACACCGTTTTCGATCCGCAAGAAATCGGCCGAGGCGAAGTCGACGCGGTGGCCGCTAGCGGTCACCGTGCCGTCCCAGACGCTGAACGAGGCGACTCTGTCGTTTTCGGCCACGACGTGGGTGTGCACGGCCAGTCCGTCCGGCATGGCGCCGCGCCCGATAGCCCACGCGTTGCCGAATTTGTCTCGCCCGTCCGGAGTCCAGCCGGTGTTTTGGATGTAGCCGACCGCCAGGGCGTCCACGGCGGCGGCCACACCGGTGTTGATTGCGCCGTCGTAGAGGCGCCGCCCTACCGCGCGTGATTCGTCTCGAGTCGGCCGTCGGCCGGTGCGCGGTGCGTCGAAGTCGGTCCCGAGACGCTCTTTGAAGATTCCGTCGGGTGCTTCGGGCACGCCCAGCATCTGCTGGAAGGTAGCGCCCACGCCGGGTACGGCGCCGATCCTGGCCAAGATCCGGTAGGTGTCCGTGACGAACCAATGCTCGGCGAGTTGGTCGTCGCGCACGCGCAAGAAATGCGAGACCGAGGACTGGATCTGCTTGCCGGTGGCCCCCGCGCCGGCGTAATCACCGGTATGTGTTCCGGTGACGATGGTGCGCAACGCGACGAGGTCGTTTTCGACGAGGACGCCGACGTTTTCATGAACGCCGAAGTGCAGGTCTACGAACGAGTTCCGCAATGCTGCAAAGTGTTTCTTGGTCCCGGTGCGGCTGCGAACCCCGTCGAAAGTGTAGGACAAGAAGTTGCGGGCGAGTACCTCATCAAAGAGTGCGCCATTTTGGGTGTTGATGGCGTCGACGAAGGCGCGGGCCAGTTCATCGAAGGATTGGGCCGTCTTGGTTTGGTGAAAGCCGTCCAGACTGGTGGCGGGCATGTGAATCGTCTGCTCCTTGAGCTGGTTTCGTGCCAGACGGTATGGGGTCTTCGCGCAGGTGCGGCGATGCTGTTACGCGAGACCGACGTACTCGAGTCGAAGGATGTCTAGTTGTTCGTCTGACTTTTCACTCACGAGCCGCAGTATTTGTTCGGCATCCTCGCCGACAGCGCCGCGGATCGGCGGGGGCTGCTGTTCGACCAGCTCGATCACTCGATCGGCGGACGCCTCGGCGCTGAGCCCCGAGCTTTGCGCGGCATTGAGGGCATCAGCGAATGTGGCGAACGCTTCCCCGTAGAGCGCACGCTGTTTGGGGGTCATCGATTCAAGGGTGCGTCGCAGCGCGGCGGCCGTTTTGGCCGGCCCGCCGGTGACCATATTGCCGGCCTGGGCCACCACGAAGTGCACGCCGAACGGCTTGAGCTCGGCGCGATAGACATCCGCGATGGCTTCCAGGGCGGCTTTGGTGGAACTCGAGGGCCCGTTGAACGGCAGGGGGAAACGCCCCGTCATGGCACCGATCGCCACGATGCGGCCACCGGACGTGCGCAGCGACGGCAGGAACGCGTTGATCACGGCCAGGGCGCCGAACAGGTTCACCTCATACTCGCGTTTGATCGCCGCAAGGGGCAGCACCTCCAACGGGCCGGGGGTCAGAATCCCGGCGTTGCTGATCAGCACGTCGAGCCCGCGTGCGCCCAGCTGGTTGGTGACTTTCTCCACCCAGTCCGCGACCGCGGTTTCATCGGTGATGTCGGCGACCGACAATGCCACTCGCCCGCCCGACGCGGTCGCCAAATCATCTACCTCTGCCGGATTGAGCGCGGTGCCGAACACCCGATAGCCCTTGTCGGCGAGCTTGAGGGCAAGTTCGCGGCCGAGCCCACTACCGGCGCCCGTTATGGCCACGCTGGGCTGCGGGGCCTCGTTCGTCGTCATCTTGGTCTCCTATCCAGTGGACAAGACTGACCGTCCAATGGACAAGACTGACCGAACTAAAGTCGATCGTCAACCAAAGTATCGATTTAACTTGACAACGTCGATTTATCTGGAGTAGGTGTGATGCATCAGATGCCCGCACCGCGCTCGCCGGTGATCGCAGCGAATGTCGTGTCCCTCACCGCGTTCGCCCTTCGTTTCCTAGATCGAGGTGAATCCGTGGTTATCGTCAACACTTCGCTGGTCCGGCGCCTCTTCGAGGCCATCGACCGCAAGGACACCGTCTACCTGGCGCGACATTTCGCCGACGACATCGCCTTCCGATTCGGCAACGCCGACGTGGTCGAGGGCCGGCCGGCGGTTGTGCGGACGTGCGAAGCATTCTTTGCGGGCATCGCCGGGATCCGGCATGAGATCGAGTACCTGTGGCAAGTGGACGCCGATTGGGTCGTCGCGGTGATGACAGTGCACTACGAGAAGCTCGACGGCGGCAGGCTCAGCCTGCCGTGCGCAAACACCTTCCGTGTGCGCGGCGGCAAGGTTAGCGACTATCGGATCTACATGGACATCACCCCGGTCCTCGGATGAACAGCCCGATGGGCCGATCCCGCCCGAACACGAAAATCGATTTTCCTTGACAAAATCGTTGATATGGGCGAACACTGTGTGATGTAGCCCACTTCGGGTCACCAGTGCGGGATAGCGGCCGTCGTTGGAGCGGGGTTGGAGACGGTGATGAGCGATGTTGAGGTGCCGGTGTTGATCGTCGGCGGCGGCGGCGCGGGGTTGACCGCGTCGATGTTGCTGTCGAAGCTCGGTGTCGAGGCACTGCTGGTGTCGGCTTGGCCCAGCACGTCGATTCTTCCGAAGGCGCATGTGCTGAGCCCGCGCACGATGGAGATCTTCTGCGACGTCGGTGTGGCCGACGAGATCTACGCCAAGGGCACACCTGCACAGAACATGCAGGCGACGGCGTGGTATGCGGGTCTCGCTGGGTCGCACGACGGGTACGGTCGCGAGATCGGCCGGCTGGAGGCGTGGGGTGGGGGTTACACCGATCCCGATTACATCGCGGCGAGCGCGTGCCGCACGGCCAACCTGCCCCAGATCCGTCTGGAACCGATTCTGCGCAAGCATGCCGAAACGCTGGCCGGGTCGGACAAGATTCGCTTCAACCACGACATGCTCTCGTTCACGCAGCACGCTGACGGTGTCATTGCGCAGGTGCTCGACAAGCACACCGGCGACACCTACGAGGTGCGTTGCCGTTATTTGTTGGGCTGCGATGGGGGACGCACGGTCGGCAAGCTGCTCGGCATCCAGATGCAGGGCGTGCGTGACGTGATGAACATGGTGTCGGTTCATATGACCGCGGATCTGTCCCGCTGGGCGCGTGACCCGGAGGTGTTGATTCGCTGGTTGGTCAACCCGGACTTCGGCGGCATGTGGGCAAGTGGTGTGTTGGTGCCGATGGGCCCCGACCATTGGGGGCCGAACTCAGAAGAGTGGGTCTTTCATCTGCAGTACGCGGTGGACGACGCCGACGCGTTGGATCAGGCCAAGGTCCTCGAACGGATGCGAGCGACGTTGGGAGTTCCCGATTTCACCCCCGAGGTGCACAACATCAGTCATTGGATCTTGGAAGCACTTGTCGCGGAGAGGTTTCGGGACGGGCGTGCCTTTCTGCTCGGCGATGCCGCGCACCGCCATCCACCGACGGGGGGATTGGGTCTCAACAGCGCGGTGCAGGATGCGCACAACCTTTGCTGGAAGGTCGCCGCGGTGCTCGACGGCGCCGCCTCAGAGGCACTGCTGGGCTCCTACGAGCTCGAGCGCCGGCCGGTTGATGCCAACAATGCCGACAGAGCGATGAAGAATGCACTCAACCACGTGACGGTCGAGCAGGCGATCGGGCTGTCACCGCAGGCATCCGCTGCGCAGAATTGGGACCAACTGACGCCAATCTGGCAGGACGTCGCCGGCGCCGCACAAAAGCGGCACCTGATCAACACCGCGATCGCGGCCCAGACCATGGAATTCCGCCATCACAGGGTCGATTTCGGCTACAGCTATCCAGAGGGTGCCATCGTCGACGACGACCAAACACCGCCCGCCGAACCGCTGGAAGGCATCCGGCTCTACCAGCCGTCGACATGCCCCGGACACCCGCTACCGCACGCGTTTGTGGAATGCGCGGGCCGGCGAACCTCGACAGCCGAGCTCGTCGGGGCGGGCCGGTTCCTGCTGATCGCCGGCGAGGACGGACACGCCTGGTGCGAGGCCGCCGCGAAACTCGCCGAGGACTACGTGATCGCGCTCGACGCTGTGCGGATCGGGGTACTCAGCGGCGACTACATCGACATCAGATGCGCCTGGCTGAAGCAGCGCGAGATCAGCGCACAAGGGGCGGTGCTGGTCCGCCCGGATCGCTACATTGCCTGGCGCAGTTTTGGCGCGGTCGAAAATCCCTACAGGGAATTGCACGACGTCTTCTCCCAGATCCTGCATCGAACCGAGGCTGAGGTCGTGATGGCATGAATCAGCTTGCGCAGCAACGAAACGCAGGCGACATGAAATTGCCGCAACCGCTGCACACCGCGGAGGTAAACCGATGAGCCTGCACAGATTGACCAGCATCATCATCGGCGTGCCCGACGTCGAGGCCGCCGCCGCCTACTATCGCGACTTCGGACTCGCCGCGCTCGGTGCTAACCGATTCGCCACCGTCGACGGCGGTGCACAACTGGGGATCGCGCGTGCACGCCAGCGACGGCTGCTCCAGTTAGGTATCGGGGTTCACCACACCGACGATCTGGACCGCATCGGATCGCGACTGGACAAGCTGGATATCGGCTACACGCGCAACGACACAGCGATGTCGGTGCTCGACCCGAATTCCTCTCTTACCGTCGTGGTCGAGATCGCCGACGAAATCAAACAGCAATACACGCCGACCCCCGCCACCAACGGACCCGGGCGCCCGGACCGAGCCAACCTGCGAGCCGCGGGCATCGACCGCGAAAACCCAGTCCGGCCACGCAAACTCGGCCACGTCGTGATCGGCTCGGTTGACCAAGAGGCCAGCCACAGGTTCTTCACTGACGGGCTGGGCCTCAAAATCACCGATCACGTGCCCGGACTGGCCAGCTTCATGCGATGCTCCACCGACCACCACAACGTCCTGGTGCAACAGGCGCCGCTGAACTTCCTGCACCACACCGCATGGGAAGTCGACGATGTCGACGAGGTGGGTCGCGGCGCCACCGCGATGCTTGAAGGCCACCCCGAACGTCATGTCTGGGGATTGGGCCGACACCACCTAGGGTCCAACTTCTTCTGGTACCTCAAAGACCCCGCCGGCAACTTCTCCGAGTACTACAGCGACATCGACTGCATCATCGACGAGCAGTTGTGGAAACCGGCCGTCGTCGAAGGCGCTAAAGGACTCTACAGCTGGGGCCCCCCGCCGCCGCCGTCGTTTCTTGCCCCCGATGACCTGGCCGCCCTGATGACCGGATCACACACGGCTCGGTAAGCGATCGCCCACAAGCCAACTACGAAGGACTGCAATGCGAATCGGCACGCTCAACAATCGGTATCATGCCCTGGCCGGCAACCTGGCGCTCGACATCGCCGAGGCGAGTCACGGGCGGTTCGCCCCCGATGGTTTCGACATCTTCGAGCGGTTCGACGAGCTGGCAGCCTGGGTGAGGACCGTTCCCGAGGCTGCCTACACGCGCTTTGACGCCGGCGCGCTCGGCCCGCCCGTGCCGATGCCTCGCCAGGCCTTCGGCGTTGGCCTCAATTACCGCGACCACGCGGCCGAGTCCGGGCTTGCGGAACCCGAGGTGCCGCTGGTCTTCACTAAGTTCCCGACCTCGATCACCGGACCCAGCGCGACGGTCACGCTTCCCTCGGCTCACGTCGACTGGGAGGCTGAACTCGTCGCAGTCATCGGCGCACGCGCGCAGCACGTTAAGGCAGCCGATGCGTGGTCGCATGTCGCCGGTTTGACGGTGGGGCAAGACCTTTCCGAGCGGCGCGTGCAACTCGCTGGTCCCGCACCACAATTCAGCCTCGGAAAGTCCTACCCGGGATTCGGGCCGACCGGGCCCGCGATCGTCACTTTGGACGAAATCGCCGACGTCGACAACCTTGAAATCAGCTGTCTGCTTGATGATGAAGTGCTCCAAAAAGGCCGAACCAGCGATCTTATCTTCTCCATCCCCGAACTCGTCGAACACATCTCGGCTATCTGCCCCATGCTGCCCGGAGACCTGATCTTCACCGGGACACCCGCCGGCGTCGGTGGCGCACGCACACCCAACCGCTTCCTGACTCCCGGATCGACCTTGATCACCGCAATCGAAGGGATCGGTGAATTGCGAAATCGCCTGGTGTAACAGCAAAGCGATGCCGATGTAGGTGGCTGCCTGAGTAGAAGCCGGCCGGGCTCACCGGAGGCCACCGCACCGCGCACCCAGATAACAACCCCACAAGTAGGCCCCAAACGGGTTCGTCTGCGCACTACCGGACGAATTCCAGATGTTTTGCGGCCCTGAGCAAGGAGCAACATGACAGCGCACCCCGGGTCGGTCAATCACGTCCGCGACAAACTGCAGACACCCGTGATGTGCACCGTGGTGAAGCCGCCAGATGTCGGGTCGGTCAATAACGTCCGCGACAAACTGCAGACACCATTGGTGCTCGCAGGCGGCTTCTTTCGGATGTGCGTGCTGACCGGAAGGGCGATGTTTCGGAGGCCATTTCAGCGGCATGAGTTGATCTTGCAGTCCTGGTTCATCATGAGGGTCGCACTTTTCCCGACCATCATGGTCTCGATCCCGTTCACTGTGCTGCTGGTCTTCACGCTCAACGTGCTGCTGGCGCAGTTCGGTGCCGCCGACATTTCCGGCGCCGGCGCGGCGCTCGGTGCGGTCACCCAGCTCGGCCCGCTGACCACCGTGCTCGTCATCGCCGGCGCCGGGTCCACAGCCATCTGCGCCGACCTGGGCGCGCGCACCATCCGTGAAGAAATCGACGCGATGGAGGTGCTCGGCATCGATCCCATCCACCGGCTGGTGCTGCCCCGGGTACTCGCCGCGACCTTCGTCGCCACACTGCTCAACAGCTTGGTGATCACCGTCGGCCTAGTGGGTGGCTACCTGTTCGGCGTCTATCTGCAGAACGTCTCGGGTGGCGCTTACCTGGCCACGCTGACCACCATCACCGGCCTGCCCGAGGTCGTCATCGCTACCATCAAAGCAGCGGTTTTTGGGATGATCGCCGGTCTGGTCGGCTGCTACCGCGGGCTTACCGTTGGCGGCGGCGCCAAGGGTCTGGGCAGCGCGGTCAACCAGACCGTGGTGTTGTGCGTGGTAGCGCTGTTCTCGGTAAACCTGGTGCTGACCACCATCGGCGTGCGCTTCGGGACGGGGCGCTGAGCATGTCGAGTGCCGCCGTACTACGCGCCCGCTTCCCCAGGGCGACTGCACATTTCAATCGGTACGCCAGCGCTGCCGGCCGGGGACTGGACGAGGCCGGGCGTATGAGCTGGTTCTCACTGTCCATGATTAGGCAGACCGTGCACGCGCTACGCCGCTACCCACAGGAGACGCTGCGGCAGATCGCCCAGACCGGCCTCGGCGCGGGTGCGATGGCCTTCTTCGGCGGCGCCGTCGGGATCGGCGGTCTCGTGGTGTTGTCCGGTGCCTCCCTGATCGCCGTCCAGGGCTTTGCGTCGCTGGGCAACATCGGTGTGGAGGCGTTCACCGGATTCTTCGCCGCACTAATCAACGTACGTATCGGCGCTCCGGTCATCGGCGGTATCTTGCTGGCGTCCATAATCGGCGCCGGCCACACCGCCGAGCTGGGAGCCATGCGGATCAGCGAGGAGATCGACGCCCTAGAGGCGATGGGCATCAACTCGATCTCATACTTAGCGTCCACGCGGCTCGTCGCCGGGCTTGCGGCGATTGTTCCGCTGTACTGCGGGTTGGTCGGCGTGGCGTTCCTATCTCCACAACTCACCACGACCTGGTTGTATCGACAGTCGCACGGCACCTACGAACACTATTTCCGGACGTTCCTGCGCCCGGAGGACGTGTTCTGGTCGTTCGTGGAGAGCGTCATCATCGTGGTGGTAGTCATGGTGACCCACTGCTACTACGGGTACACCGCCCGCGGCGGCCCGGTCGGCGTCGGGGAGGCCGTGGGCCGCTCGATGCGATTCTCGCTGGTCTCGGTGCAGGTGATTGTCCTGGCGGGCACGTTGGCGATCTACGGCGTCAACCCGAACTTCGCCCTCACGGTCTAGCCGCCCTAACGACGTCACCAACCAAGCCATGGCAACCGTCGCCCAGCACGTCATCACCGCCCTGAAGATAAGCGGAATCCAGCGGGTCTATGGGGTCGCGGGCGACAGCCTCAACGGTTTCACCGACGCGATCCGCCGCTCGGAGGCCATCACCTGGGAACCCGTCCGCCATGAGGAGACCGCGGCATTCGCCGCCGCCGCCGACGCGGCGCTGACCGGTCGACTTGCGGTGTGTGTGGGCAGCTGCGGGCCCGGGAACTTGCACTTGATCAATGGGCTCTACGACGCGCAGCGCACCCGCGTTCCGGTGCTGGCCATCGCCGCGCACATTCCGCTCGCTGAGGTCGGCTCGGGCTACTTTCAGGAAACCCATCCCCAGGAACTGTTTCGGGAATGCAGCGTCTATTGCGAACTGGTCAGCAACGCTGAGATGGCGCCCCGCATCATCGAAATCGCGATGCGCGCCGCGGTGGAGGAGGGTGGGGTCGCGGTCGTGGTGGTTCCCGGCGAGGTGTTTTTGAGCCGGCTCGGCGAGAATGGCTGGAATATCCGGCCGGTGCTGCCGACCGGTTCGGTGCTGCGTCCCGACGACGCGTCACTCCGACGGGCGGCTGACATCCTGAACGCCGGCGAGCGGGTTACGATCCTGGGTGGCGCCGGTGTCGCCGGTGCGCACGATGAGTTGATCGGCCTGGCCGGCACGCTGCACGCGCCGATCGTGTACGCGCTGCGCGGCAAGGAGCACATCGAGTACGACAACCCCTACGACGTCGGCATGACTGGCCTGTTGGGCTTTGCGTCCGGGTACAAGGCGATCAAAGAGGCCGACGTGCTGCTGATGCTGGGCACCGACTTTCCCTATACGCAGTTCTATCCCGACAACGCGAGGATCATTCAGGTTGATATCCGCGGCCGTCATCTGGGCCGACGGGTCCCGATCGAGCTCGGGATGGTCGGCACCGTCAAGGACACCCTCCTCGCGCTGCAGCCGCTGCTGCACCACAAACGTGATCGCAGCCATCTTGACCGCGCGGTCAACCACTACCGGCGCACCCGCAAGTCTCTGGATTCGCTGGCGGTGAACGACCGCAACCGCACCCCGATCCGGCCGGAATACGTTGCGGGGCTGGTTGATCGGCTCGCCAGTGACGACGCGGTGTTCACATTCGACGTCGGGTCGCCGGCGATCTGGGCGGCCCGCTACCTGACCATGAACGGCCGCCGCCGGCTCAGCGGATCCTTCACCCACGGCACGATGGCTTGTGCGGTGCCGCACGCGATCGGCGCGCAGACCGCTTACCGGAGCCGTCAGGTCGTCGCCCTGGCCGGCGACGGCGGCCTGACGATGCTGTTCGGGGAACTGCTCACCTTGGTGCAGAACGGCCTGCCGGTCAAGGTCGTGGTGTTCAACAACTCGTCGCTAAACTTCGTCGAGCTGGAAATGAAGGCAGCCGGCATCGTCAATTTCGGCACTGACCTGCATAACCCGAACTTCGCCGCGGTCGCCGAGGCGATCGGCATCTTCGGTCGCCGTGTCGAACAGCCCGGCGACCTCGAGCGGGCGCTGGCCGAAGCGTTCGCCCACCGCGGGCCCGCGCTCGTCGACGTCGTGGTCGCACGTCAGGAGTTGTCGATCCCGCCCGCGATCACCGCCGAGCAGGCAAAGGGCTTCACCCTCTACGCGATCCGGACCATCCTGGCCGGGCGCGCCGACGAACTGCTCGACCTTGTCACGACCAATGTCGCGCGCCGGATCCTGGACTGAGAGCCTTGTCGCGCGCCTGCTCCCCGGAAGGACAGCGATCCCAATGATTTCACTACCGAATAAGGAATGGAGGTCGGTCGCATGAGATGCGCTCCGTCAAGTCGCCCGCTGCGGGTGTTGGTTGAGCAGTGTCTGCACGGCGCGATGATTGGCGGGGTCGTAGGCGACCCTGTTTTGCCGGAAGTGCCAGATGGCGTAGAGCCCGGCGCGGGCGAGGATGCGCGCGGCGTGGGGATGGTCGTGTCCTGGGGTTCGGACGCGGTTGTCCAGATCGGCGGCCCGTGCAGGTGCATCGGCGACCCATCCAAAATCACAAGGATGGTGTACCAGTGAGTGAGCGTGACGACATGATCGCGGTCGTGTCGAGACACCTGGCGCTGTGGTCGGTGAAGGACAACGACCTTAGACTCAGCGAGATCAACGATGTCTACGGCGAAGATTTTGAGCTCATCGAGCCGACGGGACTGCCGTTAGGCCCCGGCCGGCTCGGACTCCACGAGCACATCGGCTTGCTGCAAGAGTTACTGGGGGACTTCACCTTCGAAGTTGACGGCGATATCGACACCCACCACGGGTGGGCCACCTATGCGTGGGTCCAGCGTCCGCCGTATAACGGACGGACCGTCACAGGCCGCGAAGTCATCCACGTCGTTGATGGGCGGATCGTCTTTCTCTTCATGGTGATTCACGACCTTGAATTCTCTGAACCACCGGCTGGTGTTTCGAGTCAGGCCTGACCGGTGTCCGAGTGCATCGTTGCCGCCGCGCGATGAGTTCGGTATTCGATGCCCACCGTCAGGTATGCCGCCTACCCGGCTACCTGGCGCGGGGAGCCCGACACACACGGCGTCGTATCAACCATGACCGAAACAAGGCCTCTGATTCGGCTTCTCACCCGACTTTTGTCAGGCCAGTGCGCACCGGTGGGCGCGTTGATCTTGGTGAGTGCTTCGGCGAGGCCGTAGGGTATGGGTTCGGCGGCGGTCAGTATCTGCCGTCCGGCTTGGATCGTCACGGTTCGGTAGCGGCGCGCGGTACGCACGAATTTCTTGATGCTCCAACCGGTTCGGTGTTCGATCCAGTGGCTGACCGCGAGTGCGGCGAACACGATGGTCACATGGGCCTCGATCGATTCGCGGGTGCTGTGGTAGATCGGCCGCGCGTGCAGGTCGTGGTTGGACATGCGGAAGCTGCGCTCGATGCGCTCGGCCAGCACAGATCGCTACTGTTCGTCGAGATTGCCGTCGAACTTCACCCCGGATCCCGTGTGAAGTGTCAAAGTCGCCGCGCGTCAAAGTCATCGGCCAGCCAAATTACCGATCAACCGCCGAACATCATTTCGATTGCCCGGCCTTGGTACAGGACTACAAGCACGGCCGCTACCTACCCCCAGCCCCTACCCTGCCAACTGTACTCACTATTGAACGACTCTCACTCGCTTGTTGATCAGTTCACGGGGTCCGGTCAGGGTCAGAGGAGAGAACGCCGCAACTTGATCATTGAGGAGCTGTGACGATGACTAACAGTCGTGGAGTGAACCGTCCGTCCGTCGCTCGTCCCGGCCGTCTCGCTATGTCCCCGCAGGACTACCAAAAACTTGGTCTCGAAAAGGGCCGGATGGAGCCGTGGGAAGACGCGGCGCATACCGACGGGAGTCCGGGAACCCATGAATGGTGGTACATCGATGCGGAGGTCGATGGAGCGGCTCTGGCAATATTCATGACGACCAAACCCTTTGGCAGCGATGACCTGTCGCTCACGCCGAACGTGACTGTGAGTCTCAAATTGCCCGATGGCTCAGCGATCGAGAAGAAGGCGACCATTCCGGCAGACGAGTTCTCCGCTTCCAAGGTCGAATGCGACGTGCGGATGGGTCGAAATTATTTCAGAGGAGATCTCCATTCCTATCAGGTGCACGTCGAGATAGACGATTTTGTGGCCGATGTTCAGCTCACTGGAACGGTAAACGCGTGGCGACCCGCGACAGGCTACATGTTCTTCGGGGAGAATGACGAAGAGCATTTTGCCACGGCACAACCTGTGCCCCTGGGGGATGCGAGGATGACCGTCCATACGAAGGACCTGGACCTAGCAGGAACTGGGCCGGGTTACATCGACCGTGGTTGGACAAATGTCCCGATGGCGAAGCTTATTCACGACTGGTACTGGGCCCGGGTGCAATTCGGCGAGTACCTGGTCCTTGTCTGGGTTTTGACGGCAGAAAAGGACTATGGCTACCATGAATTCAAACAATTTCTCGTGACACGGGCAGGTCAGATAGTGGCGGACGTGCCGGCAGATGGTGTCGACATCACCTTCGAGACCAGCGACATACACACCGATTCCGACACGGGAAAGCCGGTAGCTAATACGTTGTCTTGTAATTATCAGGCGGGGCAAACACGCTACACGGTCACATTTGAGCGCGAGAGCGACTTTTTGAAGCTCAAGTTCATCGACACCATGACAGGCGCTCAACTGGACAGAGCACGTGCGACAAACAACGATGGCGCTCTTCTGCGTTTCGCGGGCACGGCGACCTTTGTTCACTCCGAGGGCGATGAAGTGGTGTATACACAGCAGAAAGAGGCGTTCTGGGAGCTGCTGTACAACGGACACGCGCGGTAAGCGAATCGGCGACCAGGATGTTTGAGTGTGCTTGTGCGAGGTCGTCGGGTACGGGTTCGGCGGCGGTGTGTTTTCGGGCAATCAGCGCCTGTGCTAAGCGTCCGATTCTCCTGATGCGACAAGCGCTTTGAGCGCAGCCGTCGTTCGCGCAATGTGCTGCGACAACGCCGCCACCGCAGCCTCCGAGTCTGCGGACAAGGCCGCGGCCATAATGCTACGGTGCTCGCCAGCGACATCGCGATCGACATCGTGTGCCCACGTTCTTGACCACATGCGATACAACTCTGCGTTGTCGCGCAGCGCGCCAGCGATCGTCCGCAGCCGCTTGCTCGCGCCACCGGCCACCAGTGCCTGGTGATATGCCCGATGCAAATCGAGCCACTCCGGATTGACATGAGCCGGATCGAGATATATCTCGGTGCGCTCCAGCCGATGATGAGCGGCGACGACCTGCGCTTCCCACGCCACGCCGCCATGGGCAACCGAATCACGCAAAGCCATCGACTCGATCTGGATTCGAACGTTCGTCAGGTCGTCCAAATCGTTGACCGACAAGCCGACGACGCTGAAACCGCGTTGTGGATTGGCTACAACAAGTCCCTGTTCCCCGAGCCGGGTCAAAGCCTCCCGCACGACCGAGAGGCTGACGCCGAACCGGTTGCCCAGGTCGGCGATCCTGAGCTTGCTGCCAGGCTCTATTCGAGTATTGAGGATCTCAACGCGCAACGCTTCGTATACCTCACCGGTGCGTGTCGCCTTCGAGGCGGCCATGGACCCATCATAAGGAGATATACGATTTTTGCCAGAATGTCGATAATTGTGGGTGGTGCGCGGCGAAACCGGTGCCGTCCGCGATTACTGGTGCGATTTCGGCCGCGCTCCACCGACGCCCGCATGCTCTGAACCAGCGCGGCTAGGTTCCGCCGGACTGCCCACCCCGAAGCGCTAACAGTCGCCGGCTGCGCCGGGTGATGTACATGTCGGCGTTGACCGCGATCGGCCGCGGGCCAGCTTCCAGGGCCTGCTAACACCGCAAACGAGACCAAGGCGATGGGCTCGCGACTGACCCTGACATCTAACCCCCGCATGTTACCCACGCATCAGCCAAGTAGACGTTATTAGCAATTGAGATCGATTTTTCTCTATTAAATCGCAATTCTGCAGACTAGCGTGTGGTTCACATCACTTTCGTCTGCGCTGTAGCGCCACATCGAGGAGGTTGAACCCCGTCATGACCACCGTTCCCGTTCTCATCGTCGGAGGAGGCGGCGCCGGCCTGTCCGCGTCCATGATCTTGTCCACTCTTGGTGTCGAATCGTTGCTTGTCAGTGGTCTGCCGACGACGTCGATCCTGCCCAAGGCGCATGTCCTGGGGCAGCGCACCATGGAGATCTTCACCGAGGTCGGTATCGCTGACGAGATCTATACCCAGGGCACTCCGCAGGGCAACCTGGTGGCCACCGGTTTCTACGCCGGTGTGAGGGGATCGAATCCGAACGCTGGCCGCCTGATCGGCAAGCTCGATCTCTGGGGCGCCGGGTATCGAGACGCCGAATACATCGATGCCAGTCCCTGCCCCACGGCGAACCTGCCGCAGATCCGCCTGGAACCGCTCCTCAAGACGCACGCCGAGAAGCTCAACCCCGGCCGTGTCCGGTTCCACCACGAGTTGGTCGGACTTGAGCAGGACCCGTCCGGAGTGCGTAGCACCATCCGCGATCACCGTACCGGCGAAGACTACGAGGTCCGGTCGCAGTACGTGATTGCCGCTGACGGCGGCCGCACAGTCGGCGGGATCATCGGCATCGAACTCGAAGGCCAACGCAACATCCTCGACATGGTGTCGGTGCACATGACGGCCGACCTTTCGAGTGTGCTCGAGGACGACTCGGTATTCCTGCGTTGGCTTGCCAACCCTGACTTCGGCGGCACAATGACCGGTGGTGTGCTGGCCCCGATGGGCCCTGCCCATTGGGGCACACAGTCCGAGGAATGGGTTTTCCACATCGGCTTTCCCTACGGCGACCCGGACGCCGGCGATAGGGAGAAGGTCATCGCGCGAATGAAGACGCTGCTGGGCATGCCCGACCTCGCAGCCCAAGTTCACGCCGTGTCCGTCTGGACGATGGAGGGCGTCATCGCTGACCGATTTCGCGACGGTCGCGTCTTCCTCGTCGGCGACGCCGCCCACAGGCACCCGCCCACCAGCGGACTCGGGTTGAATTCGGCGATTCATGACGCTCACAACCTCTGTTGGAAGCTGACCCAAGTTCTCGCAGGACAGGCTGGGGATGCACTGCTCGACACCTACGAGGCCGAACGCCGCCCGGTGATCCTGCGCAACATCGCCAATTCGGTCAAGTGCGCCGAAGACCGGTTCCGACTCGACGCAACGCTGGGGTTGTCCCCGGAAAAGTCGGCGGAGGAGAACTGGGCCTCGCTGGGGGTGATCTGGGATGAATCGCATCCCGCGCACGCCGAACGCAGCGATCAGGTCAACAACGCGCTAGCCCTCCAGTCCGGTGAATTCCACCATCATGGTTTGGAGTTCGGTTTCACCTACCACTCGGCGGCGGTTGTCGACGATGGCAGCCCGGACTATGTGCCGATCGACGCCGTGCGCGTCTACGAAACGAGCACCAAGCCCGGACATCCTCTCCCCCACGCATTTGTTTCACGCCACGGCAAGACGTTCCCCCTGCAGAACCTCACGCATGGCGGCAAGTTTCTCCTCGTCGCCGGCGAGGACGGTAATGCATGGGTGGAGGCGGCCGACAAAATAGCTGAGAGCACCGGGATCGCGCTGGAAGCAGTCACCGTCGGCGCCGACGATGCCGATCTGGCTGATACTCGCCTGGCCTGGTTGCGTAAACGCCAGATCACCCGTGACGGCGCGGTGCTCGTCCGACCCGACCGCTTTATCGGGTTCCGGTCCTCCGGCGCCGTGGATGATCCCCTGGCCGTCGTAACGGCTGCTCTTCAGAAGATCCTCGCCGTCGATGAACTCGGAGCCAGACGGTGAAGTTCGCCAACTGCGAGCGCCGAGCCCAGCGGTATCGAAGCGCACAGCTGAGGCCCGCGAGCTCGTGCAGGTGTTTGGCGAGGCGAAGCCGTCAACTTCGCGGCTCGTCTGGGCTGAGGAATCGGGTGATTTCGGCTGCGGCTCGGTCGGGTTCATCGAATAGCACCATGTGGCCGGCGCCGGGGATCTCGGCCATTGCCGCGTGGGGGATGCGGCGCGCCATCCGGCGAGCGTTGACGACAGGAACGATCGGGTCCCGGTTTCCGTGCAGCACCAGTGTGGGTTGCTGGAGCCCTCCGAGCCACGGCTGGCTCGTCCATCCGGTGATGGCGTAAAGCTGTTGGAGGTAGCCCCTCAGGGTGGGTGGTGATGCGACGCGTTCGTCGATGGAGGCCTGCAGTACGGCGCGGTCGCGCGCGGTTCGGCCGCCCGCGATGATTGGGACGATCGCAGCGGCCAGCCGGCGGTCGTAGTAGCGCGCCGGTGTCATCATCAGCCAGGCAACAAGGGGGCTCGGGGGCCGCGCAGGCCAGCCGGCGGAGGTGGCGGCTAGGATCAGCCGATTCACCGTGGTGGGGTGTCGATGGGCCAGCTCCTGTGCAACGACGCCGCCAAAGGAGCACCCGAGCACGTCGGCAGGCCCAACACCGAGCTTGCACGTCAACTCCGCGACGATGTTGGCGATGCCGCGCATCCGCAGTGGGACGGGGGGCACCGATGATCGTCCGGCACCGGGAAGGTCGAAGGCGATGATGTCGCGCTGGGGAAGGTGGGCGAGCAGCGGTCTCCACATCTCCAGCGATGCACCCAGACCGTTGATGAGCAGCAGTGGGGCGCCGTCACCGCTGCGGTGCACCCGCAGGCGCACCCCGGAACACCAGATGTCCTGGGTGCTCATTATCGCATCGCGGCGCTCGCGCCGTATTGCGCGTACCACTCAAGCGCGGCGACGTCATCGACCGCTCCAAGCGCGACCGCGTCTTCGAGTCGGTGGCCTTGAAGCAGCCGCTTGACCGGCACTTCGAGCTTCTTGCCCGTGAGTGTGCGGGGGACCGCGGGCGCCTCGATGATCGCGTCGGGAACGTGGCGTGGCGACGACCGGGCCCTGATTCGCGTGGTGATCATCGAGCGCAATTCGTCGTCGAGGGTGGCGCCGGGGGCCATCACCACGAACAGCGGCATGTCGTAGGCGCCGTCGGCGCCCTCGACGCCGACGACCAGGCTGTCGGCCACCTGTGGGAGTTGTTCGACGGCGGCGTAGATCTCGGCCGATCCGATACGAACCCCTTGACGGTTGAGCGTCGCGTCGGAGCGGCCGGACACGGTCACCGTTCCGCGCGGGGAGATCGTGATCCAATCGCCCTGACGCCAGACGCCGGGGAAGAAGTCGAAGTACGAGTCTTGGTAGCGGCGGCCATCTTTGTCGTTCCACAGCCCGAGCGGCATCGACGGCATGGGTTGGGTGATCACGAACTCGCCGATTGTGTCCTGCTGGGCCACGCCGCTCGGGCTCCAGGACTCGGCTTTGACGCCGAGGCCGCGGGCGCTGATCTCGCCGAAGTAGACCGGCAGCAGCGGGTTTCCGCCGAAGTAGGCGGTGCACACCTCCGTCCCGCCGCAGATGGAGTCGATCCGGGTGGCGGGCGGCAGTTGCTGTTCAAGCCAATCCCAGCCGCTCGACGGTAGCGGCGAGCCGGTCGGGATGACGGTGCGCAGTGCGGCTAGGGCGGCGTCGAGTTGGAGGCCGGCCTTTTGGCAGCTGGAGACGTAGGCGGACCCGATGCCCAAGATCGTGGCGCCGGTCAGTCCGGCGATCGACCAGAGCGCGTCCTGGCGCGGATGCGCGGGGCTGCCGTTGTACAGGATTGGGGTCGCGCCGTGCAGCAGGCCTCCGACGAGGTAGTTCCAAGCCATCCAGCTCGTCGAGGTGTGGAAGAAAAACCGATCGGTGGGACCGAGGTCGATGCTGAGGCCCAGCGACTTGAGATGCTCGATGACGATGCCGCCGTGGCTGTGCACGAGCCCCTTCGGAATACCGGTTGTTCCCGACGAGAACAGCACCCACAGCGGATGGTCGAACGGCAGGGACGCAAACCTTGGCTCCCGCGGCGCGCCGATGATCTCGTCGAACGGCGCCGTCGCGGCGTCGGCGGGGAACAGCGACCGGACCGTCACGGTCTCGACCAGCGAGGGCAGTGCCGTGCGGAGTTCGGCCAGGGTTGCGCGGCGGTCGTGGATGCGACCGCCGAACCGGTATCCGTCGACGCCGATGAGGACTTTCGGCTCGAGCTGGCTGAAGCGGTCCACGACGCTCTGGGTCCCGAAGTCGGGCCCGCACACACTCCACACGGCGCCCAGGGCGGTGGTAGCGAGCATCGCGACCACCGTCTCGGGGATGTTGGGCAAGTACCCGACGACGCGATCGCCCGGTTCGACCCCGATCGCTTGCAGCGCGGCAGCGCAGGCGCCCACCTGGCCCCGCAGCGCATCGGCGCTCAGGGTGCGCGGGCGGTGCGTCTCGTCGAGATAGATCAGCGCCGCATCGGCGCGGCACGCACGCTCGAGGACCTCTTCGGCGTAGTTGAGCCGGGCACCGGGAAACCATGTCGCGCCGGGCATCTCGCGCGCCACCAGCGTAGTTTCAAACGGCGTCGGGGTTGACAAACCGTAGAAGTGCCAGATCGCATCCCAGAAATCCTCGAGCCGGGTGATCGACCACTCCCATAGCTCCTGGTAGCCGCTGACGGCCACGTCGCGGTTTACGCGCAACCAGTCAAGGAATCGCGTCAGGTTGGCGTGCGCGATCGCCGCGTCGCTGGGCTCCCAGATGATCCGCGGTGTGCTCACCCGTTCAGCCACGCGATGGTTCCAGGCCGCGCACGTAGGCGCCCGGTGCCGGCTCGATCACACGGAATTTGCGGCTTCCGAGGCTCGCCGGTGATCGCCGGGTGTCGCCTGACCGTTGGATCGCCCAGTCGGCCCAGTGCTCCCACCACGTGCCCGCAACTTTTTGCGCCTTGGCCCGCCACGCGTCGGGGTCGGGCTCGGGTTCGGGGCCGGCGAAAAAGTGCGCTTTCGGGTTGCCGGGCGGGTTGACAAGGCTGGCGATGTGCCCCGCGTAACTCAGCACGAAGGTGCTGCTACCGCCGAGCAGCTGGGTGCTGCGGTAACAACCCTTCCATGGGGTCAGGTGGTCGGTTGCCGCGCCGGTGACATAGGTCTCCACACTGACCTTGCCGAGGTCCACGGGGGTGCCCAGTACCTTGAACGCGCCCGGATTGACCAGTGTGTTGTCCTGGAAGACGTCGAGGAACTGCCGGTGCAGCGCTGCGGGCAGGTTGGTTGGATCGGAGTTCCACGCCAGGATGTCGAACACCGGCGGCTGCTTACCTAGCAGGTAGTTGTTCACCCAGTAGTTCCAGACGAGTTCGTTGGGACGCAGCCAGCTGAACACCGATCCCAGGCTGCGCCCGTCCAGCCCGCGCCGCAATTGCGACCGGCCGCGCGCGGTGGCGATCAGCGGGGCGGTATTGAACAGCCCGACCGTGGCCGGCAACGAAAAGTCCAGCAGCGTAACGCCCAGCGTCGCGGTCGCGACGCGCTCATCGCTGGCGTGCGCCAGGTGGTTGAGCACCGTGGCGGTGAGGATCCCCCCGGCGCACATTCCGATCACGTTGACGTCATCGCTAGTCGCGGTGTCTCGGGCGACGTCGATCGCCCTCAGTGCAGCGGCCGCATAGGTATCGAAGTCCCAGTCGGCGTGACGCCCATCGGGATTGCGCCAGCTGATCAAAAAGCACGTTATACCTCGGCTGACGATGTACTCGATGAAACTGCGCCCGGGCGCGAGGTCCATGAAGTAGTACTTGTTGATCTGCGGCGGGATCACCACCAGCGGCCGGATGTGCACCTCTGGCGTCGAGGGCGCGAACTGCAACACCTCACAGATCTCGTCGCGGTAGATCACCGCGCCGGGGGATGCTGCCAGATCCTTGCCGATCACGAACGCATCACGCCGGACCTGCGAGGGCATCCCACCGTTGTGGCGTTGGTCGTCGATGAAATTGCGCAAGCCCGAGACGAGGCTGCCGCCACCGGTCTCGATCGCGCGTTTGAGAGCCGCCGGATTGCCCAGGAACGTATTCGTGGGGGCGGCGGCGCTCACCGCAATCCCCATGAAGAACCGCGCGCGCTCTTCGGCGCGCCAGTCCAGGTTGGCGGAGGTGACCATCGCCTCCATCGATTCCGCCCAGGCCAGGTAGTACTGCATCAGCCGCCGGTAGAGCTGGTTGTCCTGCCAGGTCGCATCGGTGAACCGCCAGTCCTTGCGATCAGGCGCGATCGCGGAACGACCGGCGATGATCCGCGCCGCCTCGGCGGCCAACCCAGCCGCCCGACTCAGCGACCCGCGACTGCGCCGCGCGGTCTTCCAGATCGAGCGGCCGACGTCGCCGAGGCGCACCGTGCCCAGCGGCTCAGCTCCGTCGACTGCTGCAGGAGTCAATTCCCAGGCGTCAACCATGGTTAATATAGTAATGTCAAAAAAAGATTTTATCGATTAAATCGATGTTTTCGAGACAGGCACGTGACCGTCGGATAGACGCCCAGCCGCGGTCCACGGCTGCGACCAGAGCCGATCTACCCGCAGGAGGTAACCCGTCATGACCACCTTGGACGCCGAACAGCAGGATGTCCCCTGGCATGGGGCCGGCGGCAAGCTGCGCGGCAGAGTGGCTTTCGTGACTGGAGGAACGCGCGGTATCGGCGCGGCGATTTGTCGTAGTCTGGGAAACCAGCACGCTACCGTCGCCGCCGGTTATGCACGCAACAGCGCGCAAGCCAAGGAATTCGCCGACGACTTTGAGCAGCAGCTCGGCATGCCCCCCAGCCTGCACCAGGGCAACGTCGCCTCCGCCGAGGACTGCCGGCGTACCCTCGCCGAGGTCATTGACCAACACGGCCGGGTCGACATTCTGGTCAACAACGCTGGCATTACCATCGACCGGACCGTGGCGACGATGACCGACGAGGACTGGTACACGGTGTTGGCGGTCAACCTCTCCGGCGCGTTCTTCATGTCCCAGGCCGCCCTAGCCCACATGGTCGCGCGCGGCAGCGGTCGGATCATCAACGTCTCCTCGCTCGTCGGCGAGACCGGCAACATCGGCCAGGCCAACTACTCCGCCTCGAAATCCGGACTGTTCGGGCTGACCAAGACCCTCGCCCGGGAGGCCGCCTACCAGCTGGCCAAGGCCGGCAACAACACCGAAGGCGGCATTGGGCTCACCGTCAACACCGTCACCCCAGGCTTGATCGCCACCGAAATGGCCGCCGCGATTCCGGACAAAGTCATCGACAAGCTCAAACAGCAGATCCCCGTCGGCCGCCTCGGGCAGCCCGAGGAAATCGCCCGCGTGGTGCACTTTCTCGCCGCCGACGCCTCGGCATACATCACCGGCCAGATCTGGGGCGTCAACGGCGGAATGGATATGTGACCCAGAAATCCTGTGCAAGCGCTGCGGAGCGTCCGTTCCCGGCTAAGCCGGGGGATCCGTGACAAGGAGATTTATGACCGCGACACCGCCGATCGCTCGCCGCCGCAGACAGGCCTCGAAAAACATTGGGACAGTGGATAATAGAGTGGCCTAGGGGCATCCGTGTCGGACGATGGTCTCATGCGTGGTCCATTTCGAGAACAGCTGGGCCACCGCGCCGGAGCCGAAGCTACCGCGTTTTCATTCGTGCCCGATCTTGCGGCGGCGGGCGCTCACTGATCGCATTGAGTTCGGTCAGGACGGTTTCCGATACGCGCCCGAGTTCGCTTAGCTGCTGCTTAGTCAGCCGGTCGATGACCAATCGGCGGACGGTGTCGACGTGGGCGGGCGCGCTCGCGACCAACTTCGCGTAGCCGCCCTCGGTGAGCGTCGCCAGCGTGATGCGGCGATTGGCGGATGCCGGGCAGCGAGTGACCCAGCCCTGGCGCTCCAGGGCTGAGACGGCGTGTGACAGCCGCGACAGGGATCCGCCGGCACGCACCGCCAGGTCGCTCATCGACAGCGTCCGTTCGGGCGCTTCGGACAGCGCGGCCAGCACAAGGTAGCCGAACAGTGACAGCTTCGCGTCGCGCAGTTGCGTGTCGAGGGCGCTCAGCAGGCCTATCAGCATCCCGCTGAACGGGATCCATGCGGCTAGCTCAGTGTCGCTGAGCCAGCGGGTGTCGGCGGTCTCGGTCACAGCGTCACCCCTTGACTTGAAATCTCAAGTGTGGTCATAATTGCACTTGAAAGTTCAAGTATAGCCATGGTCCCGTCACCTAAGGAGGACGTCATGAATTTGGCGCTGCGGATTCTCGCGATTGTCTTAGCAGCCAGCTTCGCCGGAAGCGGACTGATGAAACTGTCTGTGCCCAAAGATAATCTCGTCAAGTCCGGCCAGGGCTGGGCGCAGGGTTTCAGCCGGAACAGCATCCGACTGATCGGATTTATCGAGGTACTCGGCGCGGCTGGGCTGATCTTGCCAGCCGTCACCCACATCGCACCAATACTGGTCCCGCTGGCAGCCATTGGCTTGGTTCTCGTAATGGTGGGCGCGGCAATCGTTCACGCTCGACGGCACGAAGCGATGAATATCGCGGTCAACGTCGTGCTCCTGGCACTGGCCGCCTTCGTGGCCTGGGGCAGCTTCGGCCCATCCCCGTTCACGGCGTAGACCACGCGCACCTTCACCGCCGTGGTGGTCTCTCCGAGAGCCCGAGTACTCGATGCGGATCAGCGAACTCGCGGTGGACGCCGTGTTCACGCCGCGCGGTGCCGGCCTGTGTGGTGGTGCGGCCTCACCCGCCGAGTCGACCGCCCGGACGTCCTCGCCGAGATTGCCGATCTAGCCTCAGCAAGGAGCCCGTCATGAGTGTCAGCGTTCTCGTGCCCACCACAGGCCAGTGGAGCGAGGTCGTCGGCCATGCCAAGCTCGCCGATGAATTGGGCTACGAATCGATCAACTGCAGTCATATCAGCGCACGCGACTCGTTCACCACGCTGGCGGCGCTGGCAAGCGTTGCTCCGAACGTGCGGCTCGCGACCGCGGTTGCCCCGATTTATCATCGCTCGCCGGCGTCGATGGCCCAAACCGCGGCCACTGTGGACGACCTTGCGGCGGGACGCTTTCGGCTGGGGCTAGGTGCGGGCCATCGAATCACGATGGCGCAGTGGCACGGCGCAGAGATTGGTCGGCCGTTGGCTGAAATGCGTGAGTATGTCGGGGTGGTGCGCGCTTTGTGGGCGGGGCGGGCGGCGGCCGACGGCGCTCGTTGGCGCACAGAGTTCGGGTTCGTCGGATTTGAGCCGCGCGGCGACATCCCGATCTATCTTGCGGCGTTGAGCCGGGGGATGATTCGGCTGGCCGCTGAAATCGCTGACGGCATCGTGTTGTGGGCCTGCCCATCGAGTTATATCCGTGACGTAGTCGTTCCTGAGATCGTTGAGGTCCGCCGCGCGGCGGGCCTGGATCTGGCCGATTTTGACGTCCTGGCCGCCGTGCCGGCCGCGGCAACTGACGATGTTGCCGCGGCTGTGGAGGGCACGCGGGCCGAGCTGCACCGCTACTTCGGATTGCCGTTCTACCGTGCGATGTTCGAGGCGGCCGGCTACGGCGACGACGTCGCTGCTTTCGACGCGGCGGCCGGTGACCGCCCTGCCCAGCTGCACGCGATCAGCGAGCGGTTCGTGTTCGACTTGTGCGCCATTGGGGACCCACAGACGATTGGGGAGGTTCTGGCGCGGTATCGGCATGCCGGGG
>Ga0210389_10000769_pt1 | contig 27304 bp, 20 predicted proteins | sample IncBWH28OmetaG_FD_160127 | JGI IMG/M metagenome (GOLD analysis project Ga0210389, IMG submission 160127) | Forest soil microbial communities from Barre Woods Harvard Forest LTER site, Petersham, Massachusetts, United States - Inc-BW-H-28-O ... | reverse complement strand
CAATGCCGTCCGCGCCGCCACACCAATCTGACGCCAACCAGACCCAGATGCGGATGTCTCCGGCGATGCACATGGCTCCCAACCGAACCCACTGACCTTGACTCAAGAAGGAGTACCGATCGTGAAGCACAAGATTCTTGCAGCAGCGCTCCTTGCAGGCACAGCTCTCGCCGGCATGTCCCCGGCCTTTGCCGGCCAAGCGCCTTACGGCGTATCCGCGCCGAACATCCCGGTCAGCAGTCATGACCGCGTCTACACGGGCGACCAGTTCTCCAATACCGTCTCGGTGGTCGATCCGTCCGACAACAAGACGCTCGGCGTCATCTCGCTCGGTGCCCCGTCGCCGGCGAACTTCAGTCCGCTCTACAAGGGCCAGGTGCTGGTGCACGGCATGGGCTTCTCGCCGGATCACCGCACGATCGCCGTGGTCTCGATCGGCTCCAACTCGGTTGCCTTCATCGACACCGCGACCAACTCCGTGAAGCACATTACCTATGTCGGTCGTGCTCCCCACGAAGCCTTCTGGACGCCGGATGGCAAGGAAGTGTGGGTGACGGTGCGCGGCGAGAACTACGTCGACGTGCTCGATGGCAAGACCTTCGAGGAGAAGACCCGGATTATCACGCCGCCCGGTCCCGGCATGACCATCTTCTCGCCCGACAACAAATACGGCTACGTCTGCTCGTCGTTCAACCCCGTCACCGACGTGATCTCCGTCGCCAGTCACAAGATCGTCGCGACGGTCGAGCAGACCAGCCCCTTCTGCCCGAATATCGCGGCGACGCCGGACGGCAAGCAGGTCTGGTTTACCCTGAAGGATACCGGAAGGACCCAGGTCTTCAATGCCAGCCCGCCCTTCAACACGCTGAAGATCCTCGACACCGGCCCCATCACCAATCACGTGAACATCGTCCACAACGCCAACGGCACATTTGCCTACGTGACGATCGGCGGCTTGAACGAAGTGAAGGTCTTCCGCACCGACGACTTCTCGCAGGTCGCGACGATCCCCGTGGGCGCGCTGCCGCACGGCCTCTGGCCCTCGGGTGACGGCACCCGTATCTATGTCGGCCTCGAGAACGGCGACGCTGTCACCGCCATCGACACGCTGACCAACAAGGTCATCGGCACGACGGCGATCGGTCAGGCGCCGCAGGCGCTGACCTACGTTCCGGACGCCGTGCCAAGCGGGGACGGAACGCAGAACCTCGAACCGCTGGGCCTCGCCGGCCAGGCGACGCACCTCACGATGGCGGCCGCCGGCGCCGAGAAGGGCGCGGCCCCGACGACCGTGACCCTGTTCAACCAAGGGCTCGTCCAGGTGCTGCAGGCGGCGGTGTCCGGGCTCGCGCCGAAGCAGCCTTACGTTCTGGCTCTCTCCACGAAGCCGGACGGCAGCGGCCCGTTGCAACCGCTGACGACCTTCATGACCAACCCAGCCGGAGCGGCGATCGTCAACGCCATCGGACCGATCCGGCAGATCGTCGAGCGCAATGAGCCCTCGGCGAAACAGTATCTGGTCATCCTGCCGGGTACGCCGGACAAGCCCGGCGCGCCCGCGCAAGTGCAGGTCGCGAGCTGATCGCTACCGGGTACCTAACGGGCGGCTGAGCCGGGTCGAGGCCAAGCTCAGCTGCTCGCCAGAGGATCGAACCGCGGTAGCGGGACACTTTCCGAAGGAATCGCGATGAACGCGTTCGTCAAATCTGGCCTAACTCACAAGCCTTTGGGACGACTGATCTACCGCCAGTCGATCTGGACGCGGGTAACGCACTGGCTCTGGGCTACGTGCCTGGTCTTCTTGCTCCTCTCCGGACTGCAGATTTTCAATGCGCATCCTGCGCTCTACGTGGGCCAGCAGAGCGGCTTCGGCTACGACAACGCCGTCCTGCGCCTCGATGCGATCGATACGCCCGCGGGCCCGCGCGGCCGGACCACAATTTTCGGCCGGTCGTTCGACACGACCGGTGTTCTGGGCGTCAGTGGGACGGCGGAGCAGCCGCAGGTCCTCGGCTTTCCGCCGGCTCTGACGATTCCCTCCTATCGGGACTTGGCGACGGGCCGGGTGGTTCACTTCTTCTTCGCCTGGCTGCTCGTCGCCACCTTGCTTGTCTGGCTTTGCGCGGGCCTCCTCAACGGCCATATCCGCCGCGATCTGGCGCCGACGGCAGCCGATCTGAGCAATCTGCCGCGCGACGTGGCGGAGCACGCCCGTTTTCGCTTCCGCCACGGGCGCAGCTACAACGCACTGCAGAAACTCGCCTACTGCGCCGTCCTCTTCGCGCTGCTGCCGCTCATGGTTCTGACGGGGCTCGCGATGAGTCCCGGTATGGACGCAGCCTGGCCCTGGCTGATCGAGCTGTTTGGTGGGCGGCAGACGGCACGTACCGTCCACTTCCTTGCCATGACGCTGCTCGTCCTATTCTTCGTGGTCCACATCGCGATGGTGCTGGCGGCGGGTCCGTTGAACGAGCTGCGCTCCATGATCACCGGCTGGTATCGCACCGATCCAAAGCCGGGAGCGAATGGGGAGCTTCAACGATGAGCAAGCTCGTCTACGGCCGCCGGCGACTGTTCGGCATCGGCACGGCTGGCCTTTCTAGTCTCGTGCTCGCAGGCTGCAACCAGTTCGACTTCCTCGGCGAGCGCGACGACCGTGTGCGCGCTTTCCTAGCGCAGGCCAACGACGTTACCTACCGCGCGCAGCGCCTGCTCATGCGCCAGGGCGCCCTGGCGCAGGAATATTCGGAAACCGAGATCCGGCAAGGCCAGCGGCCGAACGGCTCAACCGATCCGCAGTCGGCAGACTACCTGGCGCTCAAGGCCAATGATTTCGTCGACTACCGGCTCGCGGTCACAGGGCTCGTCGAGCACCCCAGGAACTATTCGCTGGCGGAGCTGCGCAATATGCCGTCGCGCACGCAGATTACGCGGCACGACTGCGTCGAAGGCTGGAGTTGCATCGCCAAGTGGACAGGCACGCCGTTGTCGATCGTCCTCGACGAGGCAAGGCTGAAGCCGGCGGTGCGTTATCTCGTCTTTCATTGCTACGACAGCCTCGACGAGGGCCCCTCCGGGCCGATCCGCTACTATGAAAGCTGCGATCTCATCGATGCGCGGCACCCGCAGACTATCCTGGCCTATGGGCTCAACAATCGGCCGCTTCCGGTCGCCAACGGAGCACCCCTTCGCGTGCGCATCGAGCGCGCGCTCGGCTACAAGCAGCCGAAATATGTCCATACCATCGAGGCCGTAGACAGCTTCGCCCGCTTCGGTCGGGGCAAGGGTGGCTTCTGGGAGGACGAGGGCTACGACTGGTACGCGGGGATCTGAGCAGAGCGGCGGCACCGGCGGGCTTCATCGTAGTGCCGGGCAGCAGCTTCGTCGTCGACGGCGCGCGCGCCGCCAGCGACGCCGCCGGTCTCGACCTCGGTGTCCGATACGCCGTCGGCAGCCGGACGTCGCTCTACGCCAACGGCAATGTCCGGCTGTCCGGCCGTGGGCAGAGCCTCGCCAGCACCGTCGACCTGCGCATCGTCTGGTAGCTTTGCTGGGGGCGCGCCCTCACGGCCAGTCGGCGATGTAGCCCTTGGCCCGGTAAGGCGCGATCTTGCGCCATTCCTCCAGCACACGCTGGCGGAACGCCGGATCGGTGTGCCAGCGCTCGACCGGCGTGGCGAACGGGTTGATCGTCACCAGCATCTTGTCGACCTCGGGCCAATGGCGGTGCAGGGTCATCGGGTAGCGCCGCGCCGTGCAGATCTTGCCGAGGCAGATGACGCTGGCGATGTTGTGGCGGCCCAGCGCCGCGTCGATCACCGGCAGGGAGAACAGCACGTTCTCGCCGGTGTTGGTGGCGCGGTGCTCCTCGAGGATCAACCCGGCCGGCACGCCGCCGTCCACCATGCCCTGCTTGATCACGGCGCATTCGCTGCGCGCAATGCCCTGCGTCGCGCCACCGCTCACGATGGCGTGGCGAAACAAACGACGACGCCAGAGGTCGACCGCGGCGCCGATCGTCTCGCCGACTCCGTAGCGCCCGCCGAACACGAACAGCAGGTCGGCTGGCCTGAGCGGCGTCGAGATCAGGTGTTCGGCGTTGATGCGCGCGATCTCGGCGTCGCTCGGCCCATCGGCTGACGTCTCGTTCAATTCAGGAACTCGGCGATCACGAGGTGATTGTCCTTCACCGGCCAGGTCCGGGTCGGGATGGTCTCGTTGTTGAACACCGCCATCACCGTGCGCGGCTGGGCATCGAAGGTGAGTTTGCCCACCGAGACGGCTGGCACGCCGTCGTTAATGCCGGGCGGCACCTTGCCGTCGAGGCTGAACTTGTCGCGGCCGACGCCGAAATAGCCGCGCGGCCGGCTCATGCTGACGATGGCGGCCTGCGCCTCGTCGCCCTTGGCGAAGACGCCGGGACGCAGATGCACCACGTCGCTCGAGCGCAGGAACGGCGAACGATAGGTGTGGGTGGTGGGCTGCGCCGCCATGGTGAGCACGAACTCGTAGTAGGCGTCGGAGCGGCCGACGAAGGGGCCCCACACGCCGTCCTCGCCGGTGGTCTTGCGATGCATCGCCACGGCGCTCTTGCGCTCGCCGGTCTTGGCGTCGACCTCGAAGATATCGACCTCGGCGCCGGCGACCGGGAGGTTGGTGTAGCTGCCCTCGGCGATGCCGGTGACCTTGCCGTTCAGCACCGGCAGCGGCTCCTGGGCGATGAACATGCTGGCCGGCGCCTTGCCGGCGATGAAGTCGTACATGGCGGCGAAGGCCAGCTTGTTGAAGGCCGTCTCGCGATGGTCGAGCCCGTCGAGGATGACGTTGCGCGCGCCGCGCAGCTCGGAGGCATCGTAGCCGACGCCCGTGGGCTTGCCCGGCGCGCCGATGAAGCGGCCGTCCGGCTGGGAGTACTTGTCGTTCTTGTCGGAGCGGATCGCCATCATCTCGACCCCGGGGATGAGATCGTCCGGTCCCGAGTTGAGGTCCTTGAGGAAGGGGAAGGCGCCGTTGAATTCGCTGCCGACCAGCAAGGTGTCGGAGATCACGATGCCCTTGTTGGGCGTGCCGCAGAGCACGGCATGGCTCACATATTCCGCGCCGCCGCCGTTCTTGAGGTAGCTGCGGATGGCATTGCCGCCGCGCGACGAGCCGACCAGCGCCACCTTGCGCCGGCGCGTCGCCTTCACGACCTGCGCCACGAAGGCAGCGAGCTCCTTCATCTGGTCCTCGGCCGACGACCGGAACGGTTCGGGCTTGGAATCGTCACGCCGCGCGCTGGGATAGGGAAAATCGATGGCGAAGAGCTGGCCGCGCTTGTAGCCGTTGGCCTCGAAACGCCAGATGTTGTTGATCCACAGCGCGCTCGAATCGCCGTTGCCGTGCACGAACACGACCGGCGGCAGGGTCGATTCGGCGACCGGCTGGCGGCGTGGCGGGCCAGGCGGCAGATTTGGCGGCGGCGCCGGACGCGGCGGCTGCTGGGCAAGCGCCAGCGCCGGCCAAAGCGCTGCCGCGCCGCCGAGCAAAGCACGTCGTCCGAGCCTGCGGCCCTTCATTTCTCCCCCAGACATTCGACCTCCATGTTGGCAAAACCCGGCGGCCGACGCTACGCTTGCCATATGTCCATTTGTTACGTCGATACACCAGTTGGTCGTCTCGCGCTCGAAGCGGATCACGACGCCGTGACAGGCGTGCGCTGGGCCAGCCCCGGCGAGCGCAGCCGCGACAAGGGGCCGAGCCCGGTCCTCAAGGAGGCGACGCGCCAGCTCGAGCGTTATTTCAGCCGCAAGCTCAAGCGCTTCGACCTGCCGCTCGCCGCGCGCGGCACCGACTTCCAGAAGCGCGTCTGGACGATGATGCGCCAGATCCCGTATGGCGAGACCGCAACCTATGGCGGCATGGCGATGGCGCTGGGCTCAGGACCGCGCCCGATCGGCATGGCCTGCGCGCGCAATCCCATTCCGATCATCGTGCCCTGCCATCGCGTGCTGGGCAGCGGCGGCAAGGAAGGCGGCTTCTCGGGCGGCCGCGGGCTGCCGACCAAGCGACAATTGCTGGCGCTCGAAGGCGTCGTTCTGCTTTAGACCCGCATTGCGTCGGCCCAAGGCTCCGGCTACGGAGACCGGGATGCGCGTGCTGATCACCCGCCCGGAACGCGAGGCGACGACGCTGGCCACGGCGCTCAGCCAGCGCGGCCACGTGCCGGTCATCGCGCCGCTGTTCCGTCTCGAAATCCTTCATCCGCCCGCCGACTTCGCGGCGTCGCTCGCCGCCTGCCAGGCCGTCCTGCTGAGCAGCGCCAACGGCGCGCGCGCGCTCGCCGAGGCGAGCGAGCAGCGCGGCCGGCCGATCCTGGCCGTCGGTGACACCACCGCCACGACCGCCGAAGGGCTGGGCTTCACGGCCGTCACGTCCGCGGCGGGCGATGGCGCGGCCCTGGTCGAGCTGGCGCGCCAGCGCCTCGATCCAAAAGCCGGCCCGCTGGTCCATGTTTCCGGCGTCGACCTTGCGCTCGATCTCGGCGAGGCGCTCGGCCGCGACGGTTTCGAGGTGCGCCGCTTCGCACTCTACGACGCCCGTGCCGAGGGCACGCTGCCCGATTCGGCGCGGGCGGCGCTGCAGGCCCGCGCGCTCGATGCCGCGACCTTCTTCTCGCCACGCGCCGCCCAGCAGTTCGCCAAGCTGGTGGGCGAAGCGGGCCTGGCCGATGCCCTGCGCAGCGTCACCGCCATCGGCATCAGCCCGGCCGCCCTCGCCGCGCTCGGGAAACTGCCGTTCAAGGCCGCCGTTGCCGCCGCGCGGCCGACCCGCCAGGCCGTGCTGGATGAGATCGACCGGCTGGCCGAAGCCGGCGTACAAGGACAAGCCATCATGAGCGACACACCTTCTTCCCCGCCGCCGCCGCCCCCGCCGGCGCCGCCGCCCATCCCGGTCCGCCGCGGCGTGGGCGTGTTCGGCGCGTTCGTCATCGGCCTGGTCACCGCGGTGATCGTGCTGGCCGGCGCCGTGATCTCGCTGCCGTTCTGGCCGGAGCAGGCGCGCGTCCTGTGGCGCGGCCAAGCGGCAATTCCGCCCGCGCCGACGCCCAGCCTCGACCTGCAGGCGGTGCGCAGCGCCGCCGACATCGTCGCCAATGCCGCGGTCGAAACGGCCAAGCGCGAACTCAACGCCCGCCTCGACGATCTCGAGAAGCGGCTGCGGGCGCTGTCGGCGACGGCGGCCGAAAAGCCCGCGGGATCCGACCCCGCCGTCGCCGACCTGCGCAGCAGGCTCGAGGCGCTGGAAGGCCGGCCGGCGGCCGCGCCGAGCGAGGCAACGCCGTCCGCCGAAGCCGACAAGGAAATGGCGATGCTGCGGGCCGAGATCGCCACCTTGCGCACCGCCCTGCAGGCGCTCGACCAGAGCGTCACCGGGCAGCGCGAACAGACCAAGGCGTTGGGCGACGCCGTGGGCGCGCGCAGTGCCGGCGAACAGAAGGCGCTGGTGGCCGCCCGCGCCTCGGCCGTGATCGGTGTTGCCGCGCGCCTCAGCGCCGCCCTCGATTCCGGCCTGCCCTTCACCGCCGACCTCAACCTGCTGGCACCGCTCGCCCAAGGCGACGCCAAGCTCACCGAAGTCGCCGCGGCGCTGCAGCCCTATGCGCAGGCCGGCGTGGCGTCGCGCGCGGCGCTCGCCGCAAGCTTCCCGGCCGTCGCCAAGGCGGCGCTGGCCGACGACCTCGCCGACGATTCGTTCGGCCAGCGGGTTTTGGGCAAGATCAGGAGCATCATCTCGCTGCGCCGGGTCGGCGACGACGTACCGGGCGATTCGGTCGAAGCCAAGCTCGCCCGGGCGGAAGCCGCGCTCGACGCGGGCGATCTCGCCAAGGCGGTGGACCTCGTGAAGTCGCTGCCGCCGCAGACCAACAAGGCCACGCAGGCGTGGCTGGCGCGCGCCGAGGCGCATCTTGCCGCCAATCGCGCGATCGACGCGCTGGCCGCGCACGCCGTCTCCCTGTTGGGCGCGGTGCATTGATCCGATGACCATCCTGCGCACGCTCCTCTGGTTCGTCGCCGCCGCCGCCGCGATGCTGGGCGCGGTGTGGCTCGCCGAACGTCCCGGCGCGGTCACCGCCGAGTTCCGTGGCTGGCGCCTCGACACCAGCGTCGGCGCGCTCGCGGTCGGCATCGTCGTGCTGATCCTGCTGTGTATCGGCCTGTGGCTGCTCTATCGCTGGATCGCGGGCGCGCCGGGGGCGCTGCTCGACGGCTGGGGCGACAGCCGGCGCCGCCGCGGCTATCGCGCGCTGACCCAGGGCTTGGCCGCCGTCGCCGCCGGCGATGGCGGCGAAGCGCAGAAGCATGCGCGCAAGGCCGAGAAGCTTTTGGCCGAACCGGCGCTCACCCTGCTGTTGTCGGCGCAGGCCGCCCAGCTCGCCGGCGATCGCGACGGCGCCAAGCGCGCCTTCACCGCCATGCTCGACGACGAGCAGATGGCCTTCCTCGGCCTGCGCGGCCTGATCGGCCAGACGCTGCGCGACGGCAACCAGGCGCAGGCCCTGGCCTATGCCGAACGGGCGTTCCAGCTGCGGCCGCAGACGCCGTGGGTGGTGCATTCGCTGTTCGACATGCAGGCGCAGATCGGCCAGTGGAAGGCAGCCCAGGAGACGCTCGACAGCGGCCTGCGCCGGCGGGTCGTCACGCATGACAAAGGCCGCACGCTGAAGGCGCTGCTGCTGGTCGAGCGCAGCCGCGCCGCCGAGCGCGACGGCAGTGCCGCCGATGCGCTGGCGCTGGCGCGCGAGGCGTTCGGGCTGGCGCCGGAGCGCATCGCCGTCAGCAGCCGGCTGGCCGAGCTGCAGATCAAGGCGGGCGACGGCAAGCGCGCGGCCAAGACGCTGGAGCGCGGCTGGGCGCTGGCGCCGCATCCCGACCTCGCCGAGCTCTATCTCAAGGCCTCGGGCGAAACCGAGCCGTTGAAGCGGGTCGGCGTCATGCGCCGCCTGGCGGCGCAAAAGCCCGACGACATCGAAAGCCATCTGGCGTTGGCGCAGGCCTCGCTCGATGCCGGCCTGTGGGGCGAGGCGCGGCGTTATCTCGAGACGGCCGGCGGCGCCCACCCGACGGTCCGCGTCTGCCGCATGATGGCCGAGGTCGAGGAGCGCGCGCATTCCGACCAAGCCAAGGTGCATGAATGGCTGGCGCGCGCGGCGGATGCGCCGGCCGATCGCGCCTGGCGCTGCTTGGCCTGCGGCGCCCATCACGAAAGCTGGCGCTCGGTGTGCGAGAGCTGCGGCGCGTTCGGCACCTTGCACTGGCGCGCGCCCGGCACCTACGGCCAGGTGCTGCCGCCCGACGTGCGCGCGGAGCTCGAGTTCGCCGGAAACACAACGAAGTAGACGACAGGCAAAGGCGGGGAAGAAACATGTTCGAGACGACCCTGGCGGGCAGCCTGCCCAAGCCCTCGTGGCTCGCCACGCCCAACGTGCTGTGGGCGCCCTGGACCTTGAGCGGCCCGCCGCTGTTCGAGGCCAAGGATGACGCCACCCTGCTCGCCATCCGCCGCCAGGAAGAGGCCGGCATCGACATCGTGAGCGACGGCGAGCAGGCGCGGCAGCATTTCGTGCACGGCTTCCTGGCCGAGGTCGACGGCGTCGACTTCGACAAGAAGGTGCGCATGGGCATCCGCAACAATCGCTACGACGCGGATTGCCCGACCGTCACCGCGGAGCTCGTGCGGCGCAAATTCGTGCATGAGCGCGAGGCGCGCGTCGCCCGCGCCGCCACCAGCCGCAAGCTCAAATTCACCCTGCCCGGGCCGATGACGCTGATCGACACCTTGGCCGACGGCTACTACGGCGACCGGGTGAAGATGGCCTTCGCCTTCGCCGAGCTTCTGAACCAGGAGGCGCGCGACCTCGAGAAGCTCGGGGTCGACGTGGTCCAGTTCGATGAGCCCGCCTTCAACGTCTATCTCGGCGAGACCGTCGAGTGGGGCGTGCCGGCGCTGGAGAAGGCGGCCGAGGGCCTGAACTGCACCACGGCGGTGCACATCTGCTACGGCTACGGCATCGAGGCCAATATCAAGTGGAAGGAAGCGCTGGGCGACAGCTGGCGCCAGTACGAGCAGACCTTCCCCGCGCTCGACCGCAGCAAGATCCAGCAGGTCTCGCTGGAGTGCCGGCAAAGCCACGTGCCACCCGAGCTGATGAAGCTCTTGAAAAACAAGACAGTGCTGGTGGGCGCGATCGACGTGGCGTCAGAAAAGGTCGAGACGCCGGAGGAAGTGGCCGAAACCCTGAAGCTCGCCACCCGATTCGTCGACCCCGAGCGCATCCAGGCCTGCACCAATTGCGGCATGGCGCCGATGACGCTCAGCGTCGCCTACGGTAAGCTGCGCGCCCTGGCGGAGGGAGCGGCGCTGGCGCGCAAATCGCTGGCGTAAAAATCACGATTGTAACAATCCGGTCTTAGGCTATCGCTCCTACCGAGGGAGAGTGTCGAATGCGCCTGCTGCTCGCCGCCGTCCTGGGAGCGCTGGCGCTCCCGGCCGCCGCCCAAACGCCGTCCCGGCCGCACAATATGGTGCTGTTCGTGGCCGACGGGCTGCGGGCCGGCATGGTAAACGAAAAGACGGCGCCCGCGATGACGGCCCTGATGGCCGAGGGCGTGCGCTTCACCAGCCCCCACTCGCTGTTCCCGACCTTCACCACGGCCAATGCCTCGGGCATGGCGACCGGCCACCTGCTGGGCGACACCGGCGATTTCAGCAACACGATCTGGGTCGGCTTCCCGGTGCAGAGCGCGGCCGGCAGCGCGACGCCGTTCATCGAGAACGACGCCGTGCTGGGCGAGATCAACCAGCACTTCGCCGGCGACTACCTGAACCAGGACACCATCCTCAAGGCGGCGCGCACCGCCGGTCTCTCGACCGCGATCATCGGCAAGGTCGGGCCCGCCCTGATCTTCGATCACACCGAGCGGAGCGGCCAGCAGACCATCGTCTTCGACGACGTGACCGGCCGGCCGGGCGGCATCCCGCTGTCCGACGAGGTGACCAGGCGCCTGGCCGCGGCCCAGCTGCCGGCGCAGACGCCGGGACGCGGCGACAACCTCAATGCCGGCACCAGCACGACGCCCGGCACGACGGTCGCCAACCTGCCGCAGCAGGCCTATCTGGCCGACGTCGCCACCAAGGTGGTGCTGCCGCTGTTCAAGGAACGCAACAAGCCGTTCCTGATCGTGTTCTGGTCGCGCGATCCCGACGGCACGCAGCACAATCAGGGCGACAGTCTCGGCCGGCTGGTCCCCGGCATCAGCGGCCCGACCTCGCTCGCCGCCATCAAGAACGCCGACGACAATCTCGGCAGGCTCCTGGCGGCGCTGAAGCAGCAGGGGCTGGACGGCACGACCGACGTGATCCTGACCTCCGACCACGGCTTCTCGACCATCTCCAAGGAAAGCGCCACGAGCTGGGCGGCGCAGCAGAGCTACAAGGACGTGCCGGCCGGCCAGCTGCCGGTGGGCTTCCTGGCGCTCGACATCGCCCACGCGCTCGGCCTGCCGCTCAACGACCCCGACTCCAAGAACGCCGAGGTGCCGACCGGCGTCGTGCCGGCCCGCGGCAACGGGCTGATCGGCAGCGACCCTACGCATCCCGAGGTCGTCGTGGCCGCCAATGGCGGTTCCGACCTCGTCTACCTGCCGAAGGCCGACAAGGCGCTGGCCGCCAAGATCGTGGCGCTGCTGTCGGAGCAGGATTACACGAGCGGCCTGTTCGTCGACGATGCGCTGGGCCCGATTCCCGGCACCTTGCCGCTGTCGGCGATCGCGCTCAAAGGCGCGGCCGCGACGCCGATCCCGTCCATCGTCGTCAATTTCCGCTCGTTCTCGACCGGCTGCGCCGATCCCACGACCTGCGGCGTCGAAGTGGCCGACACCGGCCTGCAGCAGGGCCAGGGCATGCACGGCAGCTTCTCGCGCGCCGACACGCGCAACACCATGGGCGCCCAGGGGCCGAGCTTCCGCCGGCATTTCGAGGACACCGCGCCGGCCAGCAACGCCGATCTCGGCCGCACGATCGCCCGACTGCTCAACCTCAAGATCGCCGACAAGGGCAAGCTGACGGGCCGCGTGCTGAGCGAAGCCATGCCCAACGGCGCGATGCCCGCCGTGACGTCGAGCAAGGTCCGCTCCAAGCCCGATGCCGCCGGACACGTCACCGTGCTGATGACGCAGAGCGTCGGCGCGATTCAGTATTTCGATACGGCCGGCTATCCGGGCCGCACGCTCGGGCTGCCGGCGGAGTAGCGACAAGGTTCGTCGACGCTGAATGAATCAAGATCGGCGGCGATCAGGGCACGCCGTCGATGACGCTCGGCGTCGCCTGCGGTAAACTGCAGGGCGATGATCGACCGGCCTTATGAAAGCGATGTTCCGTCCCTTGGCCTCGCGCTGGTCAAGGCGCTGGTCTTCTGGTTGCGCCATCAAGGCGTGTTCTGGCTGACCGCGCTGCCGATCGCGGGACTCGCCGCCGCCATCGCCTACGTCCTCGAAGCCAACCGGGCGCTGGTCGAGTGGCGCCATCACTGGGGCTGGGATCTCCTGTTCGCGCCGATCTACGCCATGTTCCTCGATCGCTGGATCAAGGAGGCGCTGCTCGAGGAGGCGACCCCTTGCGATGAGGCCGACGCATTGCGCCGCTCGACCGTCGCCCTGCGCTTCCTGGTCTTTGCCGCCATCCTCGGCCTGCTGGCGACGGTGCTCGCGCTGCTGCCTCATGTCGCGCTGTCGGCGGTGCTGTGGACGGCGGCGGCTTCGCTGTTCGCGCTGATGCTGCCCGCGCTCGCGGCCGGCGAGCCCGCCTCGCTGCGCCAGGCCTTTGCCCTGGGACGGCCGCTGCAGGTCCATCTCTTCCTGTTGATCGGCGGCGCGGTCGCGCTCTGGCTGCTGTCCGACCCCGGCCTGGCGTGGGCTGCGGGGCATCTGCCCGACAGACCGTGGACTCCCGCGATCGTCGTCGCCGCCCATCGGCTGGTCGATACCCTGCTGCTCACTTTCGTGGGCTATGGACTCGCGGCCCTCTTTGGCGACGCCAGCGGCTGGCAGCAACCCGAGCCGGACGGTCGCCTGTACCGCCGCATGTACTGACTACCTGGACCGCGGAAGGCGCCGGCGCAGGGAGTAGATCAGCTCCAGCGCCTCGCGCGGCGAGAGTTCGTCGGGATTGACCTCGGCCAGCGCCTTCTCGACTTCGGAGTCCCGAGGCTTCGCGCTGCCGCCGACCGGCCGCGCCGGGGCGGCGGCAAAGAGCGGCAGATCGTCGGCGAGCCGGCTCACCGCGCCCGACTGCTCGCCCTTCTCCAGCGCCGCCAGCACCTGCTCGGCGCGCGCCACGACGGCTGAGGGCAGGCCGGCGAGCTGGGCGACATGGATGCCGTAGGAGCGGTCGGCGGCGCCCGGCGCCACCTCGTGCAGGAACACCACCTCGTTCTGCCATTCCTTGACGCGCATGGTGTAGGGCGCGAGTGCGGCCAGCCGCTCCTTGAGCGCGCCCAGCTCGTGGAAGTGGGTGGCGAACAGCGCTCGGCATTTGTTGACGTCGTGCAGATGCTCGAGCGTCGCCCAGGCGATCGAGAGACCATCGAACGTCGCCGTGCCGCGGCCGATCTCGTCCAGGATCACTAGGCTTCTGCCCGTCGCCTGGTTGAGGATCGCCGCGGTCTCGACCATCTCGACCATGAAGGTCGAACGCCCGCGCGCCAGATCGTCGGCGGCGCCGACCCGGCTGAACAGGCGGTCGACGATGCCGATGGTTGCTTCCTTGGCCGGCACGAAGGAGCCGGCCTGGGCCATCACGGCGATCAGCGCGTTCTGGCGCAGGAAGGTCGACTTGCCGGCCATGTTGGGACCGGTCAGCAGCCACAGCCGGCGTTCGATGCCGAGATCGCAATCGTTGGGCACGAAGCCCGTGCCGCCTTGTCGCTGCAGCGCCGCCTCGACCACCGGATGGCGGCCGCCGTGGACCGCGAAGGCCGGCTCCTCGCTCAGCAGCGGGCGCACGTAGTTCTGACTCGCGGCGAGCTCGGCCAGGGCGGCGGCGACATCGAGTGCGGCGAGTGCCCGGCCGGCCGCGGCCACGGCGGCGGCGACCGCCATCACCCGGGCAACAAGCTCGTCGAAGATCGCGAGCTCCAGCGCCAGCGCCTGGTCGGCGGCGCGGCCGATGCGGGTCTCGAGCTCGGCCAGCTCCGCCGTGCTGAAACGCGTGGCGTTGGACATCGACTGCCGGCGCGTGAAGCCCAGCGCCGCGAGATCGAGCTTGTCGGCATGCGTGGCCGTCACCTCGATATGGTAGCCGATCATGTTGTTGTGCCGGATCTTGAGCGACGGCACGCCGCTCGCCGTCCGGTACTTCGCTTCCAGCGCCGCCACCGTCTTGCGGCTGTCGTCGCGCAAGGTGCGCTGCTCGTCGAGCTCGGCGCGGTAGCCCAGGCGGATGAAGCCGCCGTCGCGCGCGAACAGCGGCGGCTCGTCGGCGAGCGCCACGGCCAGCGCACCGATCAGCGCGCGGTGATCGGAGCAGGCCGCCACGATCTCGGCGAGCGGTGCGGGCGGCGGCGCCAGCGCCTCGGGCTCAGCGCGCAGCGTGGCGGCCAGCGTCTCGCCCGAGTCGAGGCCGTCCTTCAGCGCCAGAAGATCGCGCGGGCCGCCGCGGCCGACCGAAAGGCGCTGCAGCGCGCGCTCGATGTCGGGCGTGCGGCGGAGCGCGTCCCGCACGCGCTCGCGCACGGCAGGCCGCTCGACGAAGAGCTGCACCAGGTCGAGGCGGCGCTCGATCTCGGCGCGCTCGGTGAGCGGCGCCGCGATGCGCTCGGCGAGAAGGCGGGCGCCAGGGCCGGTCAGCGTGCGGTCGATGGTGGCCAGCAGGCTGCCGTCGCGCCGTCCGTCGAGGCCGCGCACCAGCTCGAGATTGCGCCGCGTGGCGGGATCGATCTCCATCGTGCCGTCGGCGCGTTCGCGGCGCGGCGGCGCCAGCGCCGGCAGCTTGCCGGCCTGGGTGAGCTCGACATAGTCGAGCAGCGCGCCGCAGGCGGCTGTCTCGGCGCGCGAGAACGAGCCAAAGCTGTCGAGGGCGGCGACGTTGAAGGCGGCCTGCAGGCGCTTGCGCGCATTGTCGCTGTCGAAGCGTGCCGAGGGCAGGGGCGTCAGCACCGCGTTCCATTCCTCGAGTGCCGCCTTCAAGGGCTCGCGCGCCAGCAACCGGTCGGGCACCAGCACTTCGCCGGGCGCCAACCGCGCCAGGGCGGCGGCAAGCTGGCCCACCAGCAACGGCTGGGTGGCGAAGTCGGCGGTCGAGAGGTCGAGCCAGGCCAGCGCCAGCTCGCCCTGCGCCTCGGCGATAGCGGCGAGGTAGTTGTGGCTGCGCGCGTCGAGCAGCGAATCCTCGGTCAAGGTGCCCGGCGTGATGACCCGCACCACGGCGCGCTCGACCACCGACTTGGCGCCGCGCTTCTTGGCCTCGGCCGGATCCTCGACCTGCTCGCAGACCGCGACCTTGAAGCCCTGGCGGATCAGCCGCGACAGGTAGGCCTCGTGGCTGTGCACCGGCACGCCGCACATCTTGATGTCTTCGCCGAGATGCTGGCCGCGCTTGGTGAGCGCGATGTCGAGAGCGGCCGAGGCCTTGACCGCATCGTCGAAGAACAGCTCGTAGAAATCGCCCATGCGGTAGAACAGCAGATGGTCGGGATGCGCCGCCTTGATCGCCAGGTACTGGCGCATCATCGGCGTGGCGTCGGCGGGGAGCGGTGGAAGGGCGTTGCTGTCGGGCACGGGTGGCTCTCGGTTGGCTCCCGGTCTAGCATGATCGGGCTGCCCTCGGCTGGGGGCCAATTGGGGGAAATAGACGTGGGTTGGCTCGGCGGCATCGATCGCGCGGTGGGCAGGCTGGTCGAAGCCGGCCGCTGGCTGGTGCTGCCGGTGACGCTGATCCTGTTCCTGCAATGGCCGTTGCGCGACTTCGTGCAGTGGGGCTCGCGCGAGGCCAACGATCTCGGCCAGTGGCTTTTCGCGCTCTATGTCAGCCTGGCGATGACCTTCGCCACCCGCGAACGCGCCCACCTGGCGGTCGACGCCATCGCCCACGACTATCCGGTGCGCGTGCGGTCCGCGATCGGGCGCTGGGGCGGCTTCGCCTCGGTCGTGCCGTGGACGCTCTTCATGATCTGGACGGTCGGGCCCACCGTACTGCGCTCGGTGCTGGCGCTGGAGAAATTTCCCGAAACCTACAACCCCGGCTATTTCGTCATCAAGCTCGCCGCCTTGCTGCTGGCAGTGCTGGCACTTTGCCAGGCGCTGATCGACGTCGTGAAGCGAGACCGCTAGAGGTGGAAAGCGCCGGGCTCTGGATGTTGCTGGCCGTCGCGGTCACCTTGCTGGCGACCGGACTGCCCGCCTTTGCCGTGCTGATGGGCGTGTCGGCGGTCTTCGCCACGGTGGGCGTGCTGTTGGGCGGCATCGAATATCCGCTGCTGACGGCGCTGCCCGGCCGCATCATCGGCCTCTTGGAGACCGATCTGCTGCAGGCGTTGCCGCTGTACGTCTTCATGGGCGCGCTGCTCAACCGCCTGCCCTTGGCCGATCGCCTGTTCCGCTGCGGCGTGGCGCTCGGCCGCCGTAGCGGCGGCGCACCAGCGCTCGCCACGCTGGGGCTGGGTGCACTGCTGGCGCCGATGAACGGCTCGGTGGGGGCGAGCGTCGCCATGCTGTCGCGCAGCGTCGCGCCCAAGCTCGCCGCCCGCGGCATGCCGGCGGCCGAGAGCACGGCGCTGGTCTGCGTGGCCAGCACGCTGGGTGTCGTGATCCCGCCGTCGCTGGTCCTGATCCTGCTGGGCGACGCCATGATGCGCGCCCATACGGAGGCGACCAACGTCACCAAGGAGATGGTGCGCATCGTCAACACCCAGGACATCTTCCGCGGCGCGCTGGTGCCGGCGGCGATCTTCCTGGCGCTCTGCCTGCTGGTCGCCTGGTTCCTCGGCCGCCAGACGCCAGCGCGCGGGCCCGCCGAGCGGCCGGCGGCGATCGAATGGGTGACGGCCGCCATCGCCGCTGTGTTCGTGGTCGGCCTGCTGGCGGGCGTCGCCGCCGGCTACTTCTATGCGGTCGAAGCGGCGGCCATGGGCGGCACGGCGTTGCTGCTGTTCGGCTGGGCGAGCGGTGGCCTGCGCGCCGGCGTCTTTTCGCACGTGCTGCGCGACACCATGGCGGTGACCGGCGCGCTGTTCGCCCTGTTCGTCGCGGCGACCACCTTCACCCTGGTGTTCCGCACCTTCGGCACCGACCGCCTGCTCGATGCCTGGGTGAAGCTGGTGCCGGGCGGGGCCACGGGGGCGGCCATCACGGTGCTGGTGGTGTTCGGCCTGTCGGCCTTCGTGCTCGACGCCTTCGAGATCGTGTTCGTGATCGTGCCGATCGTCATGCCGTCGATCCTGACCCGCGCGCCCGACGCGGTGTGGATCTCGGTGCTGGCCCTGCTCGCTTTGCAGGCAAGCTTCCTGGTGCCGCCCAGCGGCTATGCCGTGATGATGGCGCGCAGCGCCATGGCCCAGAAGACGGCGATCCGGCCGCTGGCGCGGGCGCTCGCTCCTTATATCGGCGCCCAACTCGTGGTGCTGGCGCTGGTGGTGACCATGCCGTGGCTCGCCCACCTCGCCCAGCCCAAGGGCTTCGACGCGCCGCTTAACGAAAAAGTCGACGACGAGACGGCCCGCAAGCGCTTCAACGACATGCTGAAGCTGCCGCCGCCGGAGTAATTATCCGATGGGCTTCAGGCTGTGTCCTTGCGCAACACCCCGGCCCAGGTGAGAGCGGCAACCGCCACGATAACCCAACCAATTATTTCATAGATCGCTTTGCCGTAGACCCACCACCACGCCGCCCCCTCGGACATGTCGCACTTGTCGGCGGTGTGTAGCCCGACAAACGGCACCATTAAATCGAGTGCGTAGAGGGGCGCCTTGATCTCAGCGCAAGGAAGCGCCCGCGCTTGCACCTTGTCGTGGGGAGCATAGATCGTGCGTTCGCCGCTTTTTCTGTCGCGAGGCTCCTCGACAGTCGGCGATTTGGGCGCCATATCCGGGATGCCAAGCCAGCGAACCAGCTCGACCGGTGCGATCGAGCGAGCGAGGACGACACTGTCGACGTCGTTCATGCTGCGAGCCAAGCAGATCAGTCCGGTTCCCAGAAGCCAAAACGCCAGCACCGTCGCCAGCGCCCTCATTGGCAAATAGCCAGCACCGAAAAACCGTCGATAAAACCACAACAGTAGCGACATAGGCCAACTAACCATGCCGCAAGCAGTCTCATGTTCAGACTTGTGACAGGCAACGCGTCGCGCTGCGTAGTCATGGCCCATCAGACGCAGTACTTTTGCAAGCTGTTCGTGCGGCTGTGGGAAATAGTCGTCGCGCCGCGGTGCCAGGGTGAAAACTTGCCGTCCAAGCCATTGAATCCGTCGTGGCCAAATCTCGTTGGGCACTCGCCTCGGCGGTTCGGCGGCGACGGGTTCACTCGGTGCGCTGCTGGATAGCCTGTCGTAGACAAATCCATCCAAGCGCAGCGACACGCCGGACAGGGGCCCCGGGGGTGGCAACAATGGCCGCGGTCCCCAGCCTTGCCCACCGTCGTCGTCAAGTTCGCCGACATGCGCACCACGCAGCCAAACTTCACCCCCTGACTCCTCGTCGAGGCGCACTTTAAAGCTATGACCAACCGATAGATTGTCGAAATCAAAGATCTCTCGGGCGGATAGGAACTTGCCGACACACTCGAGGGAACTACCGATCCTTGCCCCCTGCAGCCTTATAGGACCATCTGCGTGGAACTGATCTGTCTTGCCTTCGATGAGCAATACCTTGTCGGCAACTTCAGCGCCCGTCAGCACCAGCGCTGCTGCGTGCGCCCCCTCAAGGCGCGCGCCCAAGCATGAAAGTCGGCCCCCGATTTTGGCCCCCATCAGGTCGATCGTGCCTTGCGCCTCGAACCGATATTTCTCGCTAGCCCGCAGAAGAACGCTGCCTCCCACACAAGCGCGCAGCATCAACAGCGCGTCCTTTTTGGGATTGCGGAACGACGCCCCCTCGCACGAGAGTTGGCCGCCGATCGTGGCACCGACCAGACGAACGACGCCTTCTGCCTCGAAGCGATATCTTTTAGATGCGTCCAAGAACGCACTCCGCCCTATGGCGGCGCGATCCATCGAAAGAGCATCACCGTCGGTGTTCCGAAAAAAGGCACCGGCGCAGAGCAGTTGACCGTCGATCGCAGCACCGAGGAGCCTTGTCTCCCCGGTCGACTCGAATCGATGATGGTCTGACTCAGTCAGGGAAACGTTCCCCGCTATTCTGGCGCCATTCAAATCGAGAGCGGCATCTTCGATCTTGTCGCTGAACTGCTTTACCAATTTTGCGCCGTCGCAAAACAGCGATCCGCCGATGCGAGAGTGGTGAAGTTGAAGCCGACAAGTGGCGAGATTTGGTGCCGACCGTCCGAGATTCTTTATCGTGACGTCTCCGCCCGCAACCAATCCCTGCAAATCGACGACAATCGAATCGGATGATGTGAATGAAAGATCGTCGGCCCGAAGACCATTGCCGACGTTCAGCCAGGTTGCCTTCAATCCGTGCATGGAGCAGCCGGTGAGAGTGACCGAGGAAAAGCAGGAATCGGTCAGGTCCAGTTTGCCGGCGAGTTCGCACTTCGAAAGGTCGAGCGCGGGCAGCGGCGCAGCCGTTGAGCCGAATGCGACGCACGAAAGATTTCCCGTGATCGTTGCTCCGACTATCGCCACGCCCACAGGCGCAATCGACGGATCGGTTACGCATCCGAGAAGCAAATTGCGGAGGAATGCTGCCGTGACCGTCTTCTCGGCCGCCGGTTCGCTCGCGTTGAAGGTGACTGTAAATCCCTCTCGCAGAGAACGCGCAACTCTTTGCTCGGCACCGTCCGTGACCGATCCTGCTTGTCCTGGTTCTGCCATACGTTGCCCCCAAACTTGTATGCCTCTCACAATGTTAAACCAGAAGTTGCTATGGCGAAAGCGATCCTACGCTAGAATGGGACGCTGGCCCATTTCGCACCTACATTGCAGCACGGCATGGCCGGCTGGCCCCGGCGGAGGATTGCCGCCAATATGCCGTCTCAACCGGGAGAGAAGCGACAATGGCGAGCAAAAGCTCGGAGGCGATGGTCAGCAACGAGATGGGCGATCTCGACGGCGATTCGCTGGTCATGCACCGCAGCGGGCGGCCGGGAAAGATCGAGATCGTCGCCACCAAGCCCCTGGTCACGCAGCGCGACCTGGCGCTGGCCTATTCGCCGGGCGTGGCCGCGCCCTGCCTGGAAATCGCCAGGGAGCCCGCCACCGCCTACGACTACACCGTGCGCGGCAACCTGGTCGCCGTGATTTCCAACGGCACAGCCGTGCTGGGCCTGGGCGACATCGGCGCGCTCGCCAGCAAGCCCGTGATGGAGGGCAAGGCGGTGCTGTTCAAGCGCTTCGCCGACGTCGACTGCATCGACCTCGAGGTCGACACCAAGGATGTCGACGAATTCGTCAATTGCGTGCGCTATCTCGGACCGACCTTCGGCGGCATCAACCTCGAGGACATCAAGGCGCCGGAATGCTTCATCATCGAGCAGCGCCTGCGCGAGCTGATGGACATCCCGATCTTCCACGACGACCAGCACGGCACCGCCATCGTCTCGGCCGCCGGCCTGATCAACTCCCTGCATCTCACCGGCCGCAACATCAAGGACATCAAGATGGTGGTGAACGGCGCGGGCGCCGCCTCGATCGCCTGCATCGAGCTCGTCAAGGCGATGGGCCTGCCGCACGAGAACGCCATCCTGTGCGACACCAAAGGCGTCATCTGGCAGGGCCGCACCGAGGGCATGAACCAGTGGAAGAGCGCCCATGCCGTGCGAACCAAGGCGCGCACCCTGGAGGAGGCGATGAAGGGCGCCGACGTCTTCTTCGGCCTGTCGGTCAAGGGCGCGGTTACCAAGGAGATGGTCCAGTCGATGGCGGCCAAGCCGATCATCTTCGCCATGGCCAACCCCGATCCCGAGATCACGCCCGAGGATGTCCGCTCGGTGCGCGGCGACGCCATCATCGCCACCGGCCGCAGCGACTACCCCAACCAGATCAACAACGTGCTGGGCTTTCCCTACATCTTCCGCGGCGCGCTCGACGTGCGCGCCCGGACGATCAACGAGGAGATGAAGGTGGCCGCCGCCGAGGCGCTGGCCAAGCTCGCGCGCGAGGACGTGCCCGACGAGGTCGACCGCGCCTATTCCGGCCGCCGGCTGCGTTACGGGCCGGAATATGTCATGCCCGTGCCGTTCGATCCGCGCCTGATCTCGGCGGTGTCGTCGGCGGTGGCGCAGGCGGCGATGGATTCCGGCGTGGCGCGCCGCCCGATCCCCGACATGGCGGAATACAAGCGTGCGCTCTCGGGTCGCCTCGATCCGACCAGCCACTGGCTGCAGAGCCTGTTCGACCAGGTCAAGGCCAACCCGCAGCGCATCGTGTTCGCCGAAGGCGAGGAGGAGCGCACCATCCGCGCCGCCGTGGTGTTCCGCGACAACGGCTACGGCACGCCGATCCTGATCGGCCGCGAGGAGCAGGTGCGCGAGACCATGAAGTCGCTCGGCATCAACGATGCGAGCGGCCTGGAAATCCACAATGCGCGGCTCAGCACGCGCAACAAGCCCTATACCGACCTGGTCTACAAGCGCCTGCAGCGCGACGGCTATCTGCGCCGCGACGTGCAACGCATGGTCAATCAGGGCCGCAACGTGTTCGGCGCCTGCATGGTGGCGATGGGCGACGCCGCCGGCATGGTCACCGGCATCACCCGCCGCTTCCCTGAATGCTACAGCGACATCCAGCGCGTGATCGATGCGCAACCGAACAAGGTCGCGATGGGCTATTCCATCGTCGTGGCGCGGCACGGCACGGTGTTCCTGGCCGACACCTCGATCAACGAGACGCCGTCGCCCGAGCAGCTCGCCACCATCGCCAAGCAGATGGTCGGAAACGCCCGCACCATGGGCCACGAGCCCAGGGTCGCCTTCCTCTCCTTCTCCAACTTCGGCAGCCGTGAGCTCGATCGCATCGACCGCATCCGCAAGGCGATCCGCCTGCTCGACGCGGAGAAGGTCGACTTCGAGTATGACGGCGAGATGCAGGCCGACATGGCGCTCGACTACGAGCTGCTGCGCGAGACCTATCCGTTCTGCCGCCTGACCGGCCCGGCCAACGTGCTGGTGATGCCGGGGCTCCATTCGGCGCACATCTCCTCGCGCCTGATGCAGCGGCTGGGCGGCGTCACGGTGATCGGCCCGGTCATCGACGGCCTGCAAAAGCCCATGCAGATCGTGCAGATGGGCTCCACGGTCAGCGATCTGGTGAATCACGCGGCGCTCGCAGCCTATGGAGCGCTGAACGGACGGAGGCAGTGATGGTCGATCTCGTCATCCGCGGTGCGGTGATCGTCGACGGTCTGGGCCATGAGCCGAAACGCGCCGACCTTGCGGTCAAGGACGGCCGCATCGCCGGCATCGGCGAGATCAAGGACCGCGGCGGCGAGACGATCGACGCCGATGGCCTCGTGCTGGCGCCCGGCATCGTCGACGTGCACACGCACTACGACGCGCAGGTCACCTGGGACGCCACGCTCTCGCCCTCGCCGTCGCTCGGCGTCACCACGGCGGTGATGGGCAATTGCGGCTTCGGCATCGTGCCGGCGCCGCCCACGGCGCGCGACCTCGTGATCCGCAACCTGTCGGTGGTCGAGGGCATGGACCTCGACGCGCTGCGCCAGGGCATCACCTGGGATTTCGAAAGCTTCGGCGACTACATGGCGATGCTGCGCCGCCGCGGCGCCTACGCCAACCTGGCCGTGCTGGCCGGCCATTCGACCATCCGCACCGCGGTGATGGGCGAGGACGCCTCGCAGCGCCGGGACGCGACGCCGCAGGAGCTTGCCCGCATGAAATCCATGGTGGCCGACGCCATGAACAGCGGCGCGATCGGGCTGGGCGCCTCCTATTCGCTCAACCATTCGGGCTATGGCGGCGTGCCGATGCCCTCGACCATTGCGCCGATGTCCGAGCTCGACGCGCTGGTCGGCGCCATGGGACCGCGCGGCCGCGGCGTGGTCGAGATCGCCTCGGGCGCGAAGATGCCGCAGGAGCTCGAGCCGATGGCGGCCAAGCATGGCCGGCCGTTTTTCCAGGGCACCGGCATGGCGATGTACAACGAGCAGGAGCCCGCGCGGGCACAGCGCATCTTCGACGACTGCGCCGCCGCGCTGCGCCGCGGCACCGGCCTCTACGTCCAGATCCCCTGCCAGCCGCTGTCCTTCGATTTCACGATGGCCAACGCCTACCCGTTCTACAGCCACCCGGCCTTCGATCCGATCAAGGCCTACACGCCCGAGCAGCTGAAATCGGTGTTCCGCGATCCGTCGTGGCGCGCCAAGTTCCGCGAGAACGCCAAGAACCCGCGGCCCGGCATGATCTTCCAGGGCAACTGGGATCGCGTGATGGTAGCGGTCACGCACAAGGCGTCGAACGCCAGGTACGTGAACCGCTACGCCGCGGAGATCGCCAAGACGGAGCATCGCGATCCGCTGGACGTCATGCTCGATCTCAGCCTCGACGAGGACCTCGAGACCGCCTTCCTCGGCCGCTTCCTCAATGTCGGGGACGAGGGCGTGGCGCGCCTCTTGAAGCACGAGGCCGGCGTGGTGGCGCTGTCCGATGCCGGCGCGCACCTCATCTATATGTGCGACGCGGGCTTCGGCCTGCATTTCCTGGCGCACTGGGTGCGCGAGCGCGGTGATTTCGACCTGGTCGAGGGCATCCGCCGGCTGACCAGTCATCCCGCCGATCTCTACGGCATCCAGAATCGCGGCCGTCTTGCGGTCGGCGCCCAGGCCGACATGTTGCTGTTCGATCCGGCCACGGTCGGCATCAGCGCGGCCGAAAGGGTGGCCGATCTGCCGGGCGGCGGCCGGCGCACGATCCGCCGACCGACCGGCGTGCGGGGCGTGTTCTGCAACGGCGTCAAAACCTTCGACGGCAAGGACTACGTGAAACACGCCAAGGGGCCCGGCCACGTGCTCGACCGGTTCAACAACTCGCAGGGCCAGCATTCCGCCATCGCCGCACAATAGGTTTCAATCATTCGCCTGGGAGGGCGCGCCATGTCGACGATCATGAAAATCAGCAGCCGAAACCTGCCTGCCATCCGCCGCCGCAGCCTGGTGAAGGGCGGCATGGCCGGCATCCTGGCCAGCGGCCTCGCGCCTCTCGTCGCCCGCGCCGAAGCCAAGAAGCTCGTGATGGCGCATCTCAACGCCGTGCCCGAATCGGCGGCCGTCGCCTTCGACTGGCAGGCCAAGGAAGTGCGCGAGCGTTCGCACGGCGAGCTCGACATGCAGTTCTTCGGCTCGACCCTGATCAGCAAGGAGCTCGAGATCATGAACGCGGTGAAGTCGGGCAACATCGCCATCGGCAATCCCGGCGGCGCCGCCGCCACTGTGTTTCCCGAGATGGGCGTGTTCCTGGTGCCGTACCTCGTGCAGAGCTACGACCAGGCCTACAAGATGTTCAATGGCCCGATCGGCGATGCGCTCGATAAGCAGTTCCAGGAAAAGTACAAGCTCAAGACCCTGTGCTTCTTCGACTACGGCTTCCGCCATTTCTGGACGGCCAAGAAGGCGATCAAGGAACCGCGGGACCTGCGCGGCGCCAAGATCCGCGTGCAGCAGGCCAAGGTGTTCGGCGACACCATCAACGGGCTGGGCGGCAACGCCGTGCCGATGGCGTGGGGCGAGGTGATCTCGGCCGCCAAGTCGGGCGTGATCGACGGCGGCGACCTGCCGATCGTCAACCAGATCGCGCTCAAGATCTACGAGGTCTCGAAATACTGCTCGATGACCTTCCACAATTACGGGCCCACGCTCAACACCATGAACCTCGCGGTGTGGGAGGGCCTCAGCGATCCGCACAAGAAGCTGATGCTCGACACCAGCCGCGAGGCGCAGACCAAGTGCCGCGAGCTCACCGAATCGGTCGACAACTTCGCCGCGGCCAAGAGGGAGCTCGAGCCCAAGGGCATGATCGTCGTCGAGGCCGACGTCGACGCCTTCAAAAGGGTGGCGCAGGAGAAGATCTGGCCCGCCTACAAGCAGCAATATGCCGGCCTGTGGGAGCAGATCGTGGAGTTCAAGGCATAGGGGCGAAAGGTTGCGCACCTTCATTGCCAACATTCCGAAGTTCGTCGTCTCCTTCCTGCTGGTTGCCGCCATCGTCAACCTGCTGATCGGCGTGTTCCTGCGCTACGTCATGATCGAGGTCACGGATTGGCTCGACGTCGATCCGATCCGTTTCACCTGGGTCGAGGAAGTGGGCGAGATGCTGCTCGCCTGGCTCACCCTGATCGGCGCGGCGATCGGCGTGCGTGAGCGCACGCACTTCACCCTGCATGTGCTGCACCTGTCGCCGGCCGCGCAGCGCTGGGTCGAGCGCATCCACCACCTGCTGATCGCGGGCTTTGGCGGGCTGGCCGCCTGGTACGGAATAAAACTCTGCCTGCTCAACCGCACGCTCGCCACGCCGGGGCTCGAGATCAATCTCGCCGTGCTCTACGCCTCGGCGGTGGTGGGCGGCATCCTGCTGGTCATCTATGCCGTCTCCATGATCGTGGCGCCGCCGCCCCGCGATCGCGGGATCGTGCCGCTGGAAGTCAGGGCCGAATGATTCTGTTCGCGGTGGCGGCGATCTTCATCGTCCTGATCGTCTTCTCCATGCCGATCGTCTTCGCGCTCGGCGTCTCGGGCGTCGCTGGCCTCGCGATCGGCGGCTACGACCTGCAGGTGCTCGCCTCGAGCATGGTGTCGGGCTCGCAGAGCTGGGTGCTGCTGGCCATCCCGGCCTTCGTCTTCGCCGGCGGCCTGATGGAAAAATGCGGCATGAGCCATGCGCTGGTCGATTTCGCCCGCGCCCTGGTCGGCTGGGTCAAGGGCGGGCTCGGCATGTCGGTGATCGTGGTCGCGTATTTCTTTTCCGACATCTGCGGCTCGAAGATGGCCGAGGTCTCGGCGCTCGGCTCGACCCTGATGCCGCCGCTCACCAAGGCGGGCTACAAGCGGCAGGATTCGGCGTCGCTGATCGCCGCCGGCACGGCGATGGGCATGCTGGTGCCGCCCGCCATCTTCATGATCGTGATCGCCCAGGTCACCAATACCTCGGCGGTGGCGCTGTTCCTGGCGGGCTTCGTGCCGGCGGCCACCATCATGGTGTGCCTGATGGTGCTGGTGTATTTCCGCGCCCGCAAATACGACTGGCCGGTCGATACACGGCCCAACCCGCGGTTCCTGTGGGACTCGGCCAAGCGGGCGGCCGTGCCGCTGGTCATCCCCATCGTCATCCTGGGCGGCTTCTTCCTCGGCATTTTCACCGCCACCGAGGCGGGCGCCGTGGTGGCGGGCTACGCCTTCATCGCCGCGCGCTTCTACTACCGGAACGTCTCCTACCGCGAGATGGCCAAGCTCGCCTATGAAAGCGCCATCCTGACCGCCGCGGTGGTCTTCCTGCTGGCCGTCGCCTCGGTGTTCCAATATCTGATGGGCGTCTCCGGGGTCCCCAAGCTGCTGGCCGAAGTGCTGGGTCCGCTCAAGACCATGCCGTGGCTGTTCCTGCTCTGCACGGCGCTGATCACCATGATGTTCGGCATGGTGCTGGAGGGCCTGCCGGCCGCCGTGGTGCTGATCCCGGTGGTATTCCCGATCGCCGAGACGATGGGCATCGATCCCATCCACTTCAACATCGTGCAGACGGCGGCGGTCGGCATCGGCCTGTTCCTGCCGCCGATGGGCGTCGGCCTCTTGATGGCGCTGAAGTTCGCCAACCTCACGGTCGGCGAGCACTGGCGCTCCTACCTGCCCTATCTCGCGGCGCTGCTGGTCGGGCTGATGCTGATCATCCTGTTCCCGCAGCTCTCGCTGTTCCTGCCGCGCAGCGCGGGCTTCATCAAGTGACGTTCGTCACCGTCAGGCGATGATGCTTGCCGTCGCGCGCCGTCCAGCTGATCGACTGGCCCTCGGCCAGGCCGATCAAGGCGGCGCCGACCGGGGTCATCACCGAGATGCGATGCGCGTCGAGACTCTCGTCGACCGGATAGACGAGCTTCAGGGTGCGCGTGTGGCCGTCGTCCGACGTGAAGGTCACGGTCGAGCCCATGCGCACGA
>Ga0210389_10000768_pt1 | contig 27328 bp, 21 predicted proteins | sample IncBWH28OmetaG_FD_160127 | JGI IMG/M metagenome (GOLD analysis project Ga0210389, IMG submission 160127) | Forest soil microbial communities from Barre Woods Harvard Forest LTER site, Petersham, Massachusetts, United States - Inc-BW-H-28-O ... | reverse complement strand
GGTCGAAGTCAAAGCGGTCTATTCGCATTCCGGCGATCGGGACTTGTTCGTGCCGGAAGGCCATGGGCCTGGCGCCTCGCTTCAGCACAGAGCGCCGGAGGGCAGAAATTTTACCACTCTCTCCGTGCCGATGATCGCGCTCGACGATTATTTCAAGGAGAGCGACCGGATCACGCTGCTCAAGATCGACGTGGAGGGCGCCGAGCTCGCGGTCTTCAAGGGTGCCGAGCGGATCCTGCGTCAGCACGCGCCGTTGCTGATTTTCGAGTGCGAAAACCGGCATCTGGCGCCGGGCAATGTCCAGGACGTGTTTTCCTATCTGGCGGAATTTGGCTACGAGGGCACCTTTATCGGCCGCAATCGGGTTTTGCCGATTTCGCAATTCGATGCCGCCGTTCATCAGCGCCAGGACGGCGAGTGGTTCTGGAAGAGCAAGGATTACTGCAACAATTTCATCTTTCACAAGCCGCGCGGGACGAGCGTATTGCGGTGTTGACCGTCGACTTCCGGTGTTGGCACAAAGCGGACATGGCCTGCGCTGATCCCGGCTTTGTGGTTCGAAAATATTGAGCAGTCATAGTCAGATTCACGCGCGTCTCTTCGCGCAACGCGGCCGCGGCTGTTGGAGTTCTGCTGGCGGCCGCGCTGCTGGCCGCAGGCGTGGAATCCTTCTCCTGGCGGCCAAAGGCTGCCTTACTTCGCCGCGAGACAGACCTCGCGGGCAGTGACAAGCTCGACCGGGGCATCCGCTTGCCGCCGGTCTTGGCGACGATTCGGCGCGTACCCGCGTCAGCATCTGCTGCACCTCGAGCTCCGGCGTGCCTATGTGACGCGAAAGCGCCGCCGAGAACGGGCTGTTGGCGCCTTCGCCGACGAGCGAGACCTGCTCCGTCTCCACTAGCAGGGAAGGCAACGTCCTCAGCGAGGATGAGCAGTGGGCCAAGCTGAAGCTCGTGGTCGATATCGCCAAGGAGGTGTGGAGCAGCAAGTACATTCGCTTGTGGAGGACGTACTGAGTACCGTCGACGCTATTTCGTTGTCGCAGATTCAGAAGGACGCGCGCATCGTTTGGCCAGAACTGGAGTTGAGTCATCTCCCGCCGGTTCCGCTTCGCAACGGTCCAAGCGCTGCAGAGGCCCGGCGGCATGGCGCTCGCGGTAACCGGTCTTGCGTGGCGACCGGGAGTGACCGCGGTGCTACCGTTTTCGCGCGATCACAAGCATCGCGGATGTGCGAAATCCAAGTGCGCTCCGAACTATATCAAATCCTGTGAAGGCAACCAGCGCGGGCACCCCCCTCAAGGGATTGAAGAAGCGCGCAAGCCAGAGGAGCGAAAGCCCATACTTTAGCGTGTGATGGAACGAGTACATCCAGAAAGAATGGCCAGTTTTATAACGGACGCTAACTACTTCGAAGCCGGCATCTTCGAGAAGTGTTCTCATGCTGGACTCATTGAAAAGCGTCCAGTGTCGGGGAATGTGGTAGCCCCCCCAAAATGTCTTCTTGAACATTCTGGCGTCCCACGAATCGATATTGGGGGTTTCCATGACAAGGTGTCCGCCCGCGGTGAGCCAAATCGCGATCTGCTTCACTACCGCTTTGGGATCGTCAACGTGTTCGATAACGTGAAACATCGTCGCGAGGTCTATGGATTTATCTGGAACTTCGGTGCAGTCCTCTACGCGGCCGCAGTGGGCGTTGTATCCGTTTGCGCGAAGCTGATTAATTGTTTCCTCTGACAATTCCAGGCCGTATATTGATTTTTTAGCCATCCCTCGGTTGGCGAAAAAGTCCATGTATCGCCCGTTACCACAACCGATGTCCAGGAAGCTTCCGGGCGACTTCCCGATCGCTCTAAGTATCCCGTTAAACTTCAATCGATCGAGGAATTCTTTACCCTTGAGCGAGATCGCGGGGATGTTTTGTTCGATCTGGTAGGCGTAGTAAGTTGACGGATAGATCTTTCCCAGCTCGGTGACAGCAGGGCGCGGATCAAGCCAGACCGCCGAACACTTATCGCACGACCAGAAATCCCAGCGGTTCCGACATGTCTCTATCTCGTAATCGTAGCCGTACGCGAAGGGTTGGCGACGGATGGAGCTGCAGACCGGGCAAGCCGGGACGGATTCGGTTGCCACCAAAGGCGGCCTAGGATCGAACCCGGCGGGCAAAACGTCGGACGTTTTCAGCACGCGGCACCGCCAGCATTGACTTGCGATTTTAAAGATAACCTCCAAAAGAAGTAATCGACCAAATAGACGCAATACGATGTTCGCCACACTATTTGGCCATCGGGGCCGTTCTTTAGATCCCAGCTTCGGACCTTCTCTTCGGCCAGCGGCAAATTGTAGTACGGTATGCCAGGCCAAAGATGATGCGCGACATGGCAGTTCATGTTGTTGGGCGCAAAGAACTGCAGCTCAAACCAGTTGCTGTGGTAGTGGACCATCCGCAGCGACTCGTCGGCAGTCTGGTCCGATCGCATCATCGAGTGTTCGCAAAACACGCGCACGAGGTCGGCGCGATAGGCGAAGAGATAGACGGGAAGTAGCCACAATACCGGATAGGCCCACAAGCCGATCGCATACGAAAGGCCGATGATGAGAGTTGCCTGCCAGGCCACGAGGATCACGATGTCCATGGGCTTGTAGGACGCCGCGACAGCTTTCTGAGCGACGGCGATCTGCCCGGCCTTTCGAAGAAAAATGTTGCGGATCGTGGGCCACACATTGGCAAGACCCGTCAGGAATACGAGGAATGGGAGAGTAGGCTCCTTGCCGTCATGAAGATATTTATGGCGGTCTGGATCGACCGCGCTGGCTGTGACGCGATGATGCTCAATATGGTTCAGCCGGTTCACGCGAGTAATTGCCCCAATCGGACCCATGATGAATAAGTCGTTGAACAGATCGTTCGCCCATTGGTCTGGGAACAGCCGCCGATGCAGACCATCATGACCGACAATCGCGAGTGCGTAGTATCGAGTTCCAACGATGAGAATAGCCGGAACGACCGTCAACCATGAAGGCAGCATGGCGACCAAAGTCCATGCGCCCAGGATCGCCAGCCAGTTCACGAGGGTGTTTATGACTGCCCACGCCGGTCTTAGCGTCGAAAGTGCCCGCAATTCGTCACGGCTAAGGATCGTCTGTCGGAATGGATGATAACCCTGAGATTGCATTTCAGGGGGAGCCCCGTTTGCCTGACTTCAAGTAGCCGCAACCTACCCCTGCAACACAACTTCGTAAAGCCGCTTGCGAAAACCGGGCTAGAGGGCGATCATCCGCACCCGTCGATGAACAGATGGGTTCAGCTGTAGGTCGACTAATTCCTCCTCGCGTCCGACGCTGTCGTTGCTGCGCGACCCTTTAGAAGGGTTGAGACGAGAACTGCAGGCATGGACTCGAGCGCATAGCAGCTCGTGAAAACGAAGCTTGCCGCTAGAAATATGGCGGCGAGAACGGCCGTGGAAGCGTAGCGGTCAAGTGAAACCTGCAGCAAGACGTGCGCGCCAAAATAGGCATTCATGCTTAGCGCGATCATGATTTCTGTTCGATAGAGAAACGCCAAACGACCAGGAACCAGAAACAATATGGACAGCAAGAGAGCCAGCGCCCCAAGCGCGACCGTCCACCCGTCGAAAATCAAAGAGACGTTCCAAAAATTTTTGAACATCAAGGGCAGATTTGATTGGGTCATGGCCTCGCCATTACGAATATCCTCGCTTGGATAGGGCGCCAGGACGCTCGCTGGAATCTCGCTGCGGACGGCGAGCGTGTCGCTAGCATAAGAAACCGGGTTACGAAGATTTATTGCTGCGACGCGCAACGGCGGAGCTCGGCCCAGGTCGCGCCACATGCCGTAGAAATGTGCCATAATATGGCGAAGATAGGAAAAGGGGTGCGCGCGAATGCTGGAGAGGCCGAAGCGCAAAAAGAAGGAATTCATCTCTACCCGCTCTATCCAGCCAAATTGGGATGCCGCGATTGGATACAGTTTCTGCCAAAGTATAGTGTTGTACTCGCTCGCCGTAACATCGACATAGCGATCGAGCGTCGCGAGCGAGTGGATGTTGGTCAGGTCCGGAGGACGTTGTGCGACCACGGGCGCGACGGCGCCAATCATGCTTCTCGTGAGATCGGATGGGGGCATCGATGCGTCATCCAGCATCCAGCCGACGTGTCCGATGAGCGAAAATCCTGCGGCGCTCTCCGGGCTCGCAACTCCTGTGCGGGTATACGCGCTAATCGCCATCAGCGCGTAGGTAGCGAGGCCGCAAATAACGATTACTCCCGAAACAGGGAGGCGATGCCCCTTCGGCAGAAAACGAACAAGCAACAATGCAGGCAAGACAAGTACGACGCCGATGGTCTTTGCCAGCGTCGCCAGAACAATGCCGACTGCCGCAGCTACTACGGCTCGCCGATCCGGCCGCCAGGCGAGGATTCCCAACGATGCCGCAAAAAGGCCCAACCCGGCCGAGAACAGTGCCTCCGTCATGATGTCGGGCGCAAATTGTACGATGGTCCCCCGTAACAGGACGGCCAGCACCAATATGGATCCGATCCATTTGTTTGCAAATCGCACCGCTAGCAGGAAGGCGCCCGCCATGTAGCACGCGATCGCCGTACCGAGCTGACACCATGCAATATAGTCGAGTCCGATCGTGTGATGCACGGCCAGGAGAATAGTTGGATAGCCCGCATTTCGAAAGGGCGAGTACGTGCCGTAAAGGACACGTTCCAAGTACAAAATTGAGTCGCTCTCGGTGATCGTGTGAAAATCCGCATATCCAAGTGAGTAGAGAAGCACGAATAAGGCTACAGGAACGGCCGTAGCGCTGAAGACGCAACCGAAGGACAGGGATATTTGAAAGGAGACCAGGATTAATATTGAGGCAGGCACAAGGCTGAGCCACACGGCGTCCAGCGGAACGCTTTGAATGAAATTGCCATTCTTGACGAACGAAAGCTGACCGAAAACCACTTCGGGGGCATCGCCTGATTTAACAACAGTCATTTTCCAGAATTTGTGGGCTCCGGCTTTTCTGAGGTCAAAGACAAGTTCACCGTTTAGCTCGTCGGCCGTGGCTACGCCCGTCCAATTCGATCCATCGTCACTTTGCTGAAGTACAGCGGTAATTATTCGATATTGCGGCGAGACTTCACTACGATAGGCTTTGACAAGTTGCGCAAAGGCTTCCGGCGAGTTGTATCGTATCTGCACATACGCTTCGCCGTCGGCTGCGCGCGTAATGAAGTCACCATTCACCAGAACATTGCTGACCGTTCGCTGCAAAAACTCGAGTGGCGTGGGAGAACCACTGACTTCCGCGGGAACGGGTTCACGTTCACGAGGGACCAGCAGCGTCGCCACAGCGAGCGCGCTCAATCCGATAAAAACCAGGACGGCGAAAAGCTGACTGAGATTGAGAAACCCCGCTACTGCGCTGCAGTTCCACCGTCTCACGTCGTGCCTTTGTAGATTGTCAATAACAGATTGCTCGACATCCCCCACAGGCGGGCAACCTCTACGCGATGTCGCACCCCGATGTCGCGGCAGACAGTGCGCAGGTCGTCTGCGGTGAGAAGATTAAGGTTCTCCTCACGGCTGAGCATATCGTGCCCGAGATGGCGCAGAATGACGCGAAACCAGGGAGCAGGCAGCCAATGGACGAATGGAAGAACGGTATGTATTTCAACTGGAAACCAACGGTTCGGTGTCGTCATAAAAACGGCACGTCGTGCGACCCGAGTCAGTTCTCGGACAAACTGCATTTGGCTTTCTCTCGAACCAACATGCTCCAGAACGGCACTGGAATGAACGACATCGAAGGTTTCGTCCGCAAACGGAAGGTCTCTGCCGTCGGCTTTCAAGAAGTTGATGCCCGGATAAAGTTGTTCCAGAAATTTCGCGTCGTCGATGCCGACCGCCGTAATTCTCGATTTGTGGGGGTACCAGGCCTCTAGATAGTTGGAGAAATCATAGACTTGGTCTGAGGTTGCGCCCACATCTAAGATGGTTTCTTGTGAATCCGGCCGAACGCTCGAAAGAAAGCGGTCGTACATCGAGCGTCGCATGCGGCCTGTGATCCGCTGCGGGAGAGATCCTGGCTTGGCGACGTTGTATTGGGCATTGGCCGTCGTCGAAATCACGCGCCCGCCTCCTCAGGGTTGAATCCGTATACGATCTAAGTTAGAGCGTCAAAGTCTAAAACGGTGATACGCTGATCGGCTAGTCCAGCGGATTTGCTATTAAAACCGGCGTCCAGTGGAATGCGACCAGCGCCTCGACAGGCGCGCCGCTTGGGGGTGACGATGTGCGGCATTGCCGGCGTGGTGCGGTTCGACCGTTCGCCTGAAATCAGCGAAGTAGCTGCCATGCTACGACGCCTCAGGCATCGAGGACCCGACGGGGATGGGGTCTGGCAAGATCAGCATGCCTGCCTTGGACATCGCCGCCTGTCTGTTCTTGACCTCTCGACGGCGGCAGGCCAGCCAATGATTGAATGAGGCTAGCGCGGCTGCACCACCCAATAGTTACGCCCGTTGGTGTTTGGATCGGTGTTGTCGCTTGCCGAGAAAACGAAGCCGCTGTTTTTCCAATGCGAGTAACGGCCGCGCCCCTCTTTTGCGACTTCGGCATGACCCGTGTGCATCGGGCCAAGAAGATTATTGTTCTCGCAAAGCAAAAGATTTGACCGGGTCGGGGTATCCGAGAAATCTGATATGGCGTCGAATTCAGGCGCCGCCCTGATGTAGGCAAATCCCGCGGCAGAATATTTCACGAACGGCCGCAATAACGCTGTCGCCGGTCCCGACGGGCAAGGAGGCCAGACGTAGTTCATCGCCAGCAGCGTCACAACAAACGACGTTGCGACAATGCTCAGAGCGGCGATCGCCTTAATCAAGACACGCAAGGATGAAACCCTCTTAGCCGGACATTGCCATACTTAGTATCCCAACTTCCTTTTTTCCAACAGGACGGGACCACGCCCCGATGGGGTGCCGCGAGAGCCCGCGTTTTTTCATTGATACAAAGGTTCGGCTTTGGTGACGAAAAACCAGTATTCGTCAAAGCCGCCCGGTTTGTAACGCCATTGTTCGAGGTGAAAATGCCAGGCTGGGACGTCACGGCGTTCGATGACTTCAGCAGGCACGATATACTGATAACGGCTTGAAGATTCTTTCTCGAGACGGGGTGAAAAAACGAAACCGAACGGCAAGGGCGGCAGGATCGGATGAATGAGATCCTGATAGAATTCCACGTTGCTTTGCCTGACGAGGGTGTCGAAGTCCGCCAGATGGAGACTGGGAACATCGCTGCGCAGGGGCAGGCCGTCCTCGACCACGAGAAAGCCCGACATCCGACGGCCACCAAACACGAAAGCCTCGTCCTGCTTGGTTGATAGACCATCGCCGACCATCGCCCCGACCGGAGAGTAGCGATGGGCCATCCAGGGTACGCCGACAAATAGCGCAGCCGCGACTATCAGGCCGAGCGAACCATATCGTGACAAGTGTGAGGACGAAGTTGCTTGCCTTGGCGCCAATAACGGATTGCCCATTCCGGTCGCAAAGAACAGCGCAACCAGCGGATGACTCGCGGCGAGAGCGCGTGCGCCGTCTTCGAAATAGACCATCGAAGACGATGCTACGATGCTGGCCCAAAGAAGCGTCCAGAAAGTGAGCTCGACCGCTCTTGCTCTTGCCGCGGCATATAAAAGGCCGATCAGGCAGATCGCGACCAATGAATTTCGCCACAACCATCCCGGTTCCGGGATGGCCGTACCGTAGCCCTTCCAGATGACGCCTGGAAACTGTGTGGCGAATTCCTCCGCGCCATCCGTCAATCGCCCAAAAAAGACGCCGGGCTCCGTTCTAAAATTCTTCCATGCCATCGAATACAACAGCACGGCGCGAGCTTCTTCCCCTTGCGGGAACGGCTTGCCTTCCGACGCGAGTTTTGTGAGGCAACCTCCCCAATCTGTGCCCATCGTGAGGCCGCATAGCACATAAGAAAAATTGCCGGTGGCGGGGCTTGGTCCCGCTCCATAGGTCTTTTGGAGCAATGAGTTCAATCCGAAAATGCCGAGCAGGATGCAGATCGCCGTGGCGAAGATCCTGAGTCTTGCTTTGGCGCCCTGTCCGAATTGCCAAACCAGCCATAGCAGCAGAGCTGGAATGGTGAACACGCTGCCCATTCGCGTTAGAAGTGCGACGGCCGTCATCGCAAAAGCTAGGAGCGCGGGCTTAACGGCACGATCACGGAAAGCCTCAATGTAAAACGGAATCGACAGCAGTGCCCAGAACAGTCCGAGAGGTTCGGTGAGTGTGGTCGGCACAAAGTTTCGGTCATAAATATAGGTCAGCGCAAAAAAGGCTGTAGCGGCCCAGACGCCGCGCCATTTTGCCACCGCGTTGGTTGCGAAGCAGACGGCACCTGCTATCAGGCAGGCTTGGATGAGCAGGGTGAACTGCAGCGAAAAGTTTCCAAACACCAAAAGAACCGATCTGAACGCGGCAGCAAGAGGACGCCGGAGCGCCACGAAGTTCCAAAGGCCGTCTTTCGCCTGATCATGGGCGGCGGCCAGGTAGTTTGCCGCGTCCGAGAACGGGACCAGGCCGCCGATATTGAAGGAATTAAGATCGCCTGGCCTGAGAATTCCCTCCCACATCGCGCTGGTGCAGAATACGAAAGCGCACGCCACGATCGGAAACCCACACCAGGCCAAAAGACGCCGCAGCGACAGTTCGTCTGATTCGACGAACCGCCGGTGCTGCGCATTCGTGCCGGCAAGCCACGTTACCGACGCCCCGAACCCGGCCAACATCAGGAGCAGGTAGCCGAGAAAGGGCTCATTGTGCGCGGCCCATTGCGCGATTGGCGACCAACGAATGAGCGCGGTGGTCGGCAGCGCCCACCCCGTGGCCAGGGCGTAGAGACTGCAGACGACGTACGACACCGGACCGATCAGACCGACGCCGCAAAGCCCAAGCAGTATCAGGTAGGGCGTTCGAACCAGGACGGCTATCGGCCGTTTTCCAGGGCGTCGTGCGAATGATCTAAACGCCCGGGCGTATAGAAACCAGCCGAACAATGCGCTCGAAACGGTCAACGCGAGGGCCAACCACGAGGAAGGCCGTACGCGATATCGAAGCATCGCCGTTGTTTCAGGAACATTTTCCACGCCCGGCGGCAATGAAAAGATAACGCGAGGACCCCAGTGGCTGAAGCCAGCTGTTCTTCTATCTCTGATCGCCTCGTGGTCGCTATGCGGAGGTCCCATCTCATGTCCATCTATCCATAAGCGAAGCACGGACTGCTGGGAATGCTCATTGTCGTCCCCAAGAAGCGGCTCAACCCACCACATAGCGGGGGTATCTTGCGGGACCAGCAATACCAGGGAATGCCGCGCCGGTGTCGTCTCGGCCGCGAATGGCCCTGCGATCTTATATTCTTCGCGCCACGCGCCGAGTTCGAGCGCCAGCGCCCCCAGCGTCAGCAGCGCAAGCGGCCAGAATGCTAGCTTGGTGCCGAACACCATCCAGCGGCGAATGCGACTGACAGATGTAGGGTCGACACCGAAAATCCATGGGGCCCGAAACCGCTTCGCCATCGCTATAGCCGCTCCAGCACGACCATGATCCGGAATGCCATATGTTTTCGGACAGAACCTGGCACTGCTCTTTCGAGGGCCAGCATCGGGCCTACCAAGGCTCCCGGAATCAACGACCATTTCCGGAATCCGCCGCTCATCGGATAGGCGAATAGGCTTTGCCAATCAACACTTCGGACCCGCAATGATGGAATGGTCTGTTCAACCAGCCTGCGCGCCGGCGCGGTGGCAAACAGCAGCGTGGGAATGGCCTGGTTGGCGTCGAACGGGTCCCGGTCGGGGTTGATTTCGACCGGGGCAAACGGGTCGGCGCTCATGTCCACGGGCTCTTCGTGAAAGCGATCGTAGAACCTGCGCGCGATCGTCGTCATTGCCGGCTCGATCATCGCCAGGCGCCCGCCCGGTTTTAGCACGCGGGAGACCTCGTGGAGGAATTCGATCGGCCGCTCGAGGTGATGCAGAACATCCAGCATCACTACGCCGGCAAAGAATTCGTCGCGAAATGGCAGGCGATGCGCATCGGCCACCACATCGATACCCGGAAATTTCAAGATGTCGGTGGTCACGACGTCTGGCCAGAATTCCTTTATGTGGGCGGTTCCGCCGCCGATGTCGAGCACGCGGCCCTCCGGGCAGCTTTCAAGGAGTTGCCGGTGAAAATCGCGATACAGCAGGCGTACCGCTTTCTTCTTTTCCCACTGAGAGCGATGAATAATCTGACGCTGGTCCAAAGTATTCGCGCTCCCCGATATAATGGTCAAATGGCTTTGAGTTTGCGATAGGCAAACCATACCATCTTCAAGAGTAGCCAACCGTCCCGGAACCGCGAGATCTGGGTCTCGCCAAAAGTGCGCGCCTTGTAGTGGATCGGCGTCTCGACAATTTTCAGATTCTGTTTGGCCGCGCCGAAGATCAGGTCGAAATCGCCGAACGGATCGAAATTGCCGAAATAGCCGCGCTCCCGCGCCAGCACTTCGTAGTCTTTCCGCAACAATACCTTGGTGCCGCACAGCGTGTCGGTCAGCCGGGTGTTGACGAGATAGCTGAACAGATAGGCGAAGCAGCGGTTGGCGATGAAGTTGAGCGGGCGCATCGCCTCGTTCTCCATCGGGTAGATCAGGCGCGTGCCGTTCACGAATTCGGCCTTGCCGGTCTCGATCACAGCATGATATTTCGGCAGCGCTTCCGGCGGCATCGTGAGATCCGCATCCAGGATCATCAGCACCTCGCCGGTCGCCGCGGCAAAGCCCTTGCGGACCGCGTCGCCCTTGCCCTTGCCGTCCTGCTTCAGCACCTTGATGTTCCAGCTGTCCTTGTAGGCGTCGCGGACGCGCTCGCATTCCGCGAAGGTGCCGTCGCTGGAATTACCCTCGACGAACAGGATCTCCTGCGCGCTGCCAAACCGGGGCATCCGCAGGATCGCATTCTCGATGTTGCCTCTCTCGTTGCGGCAGGGAATGACGATGCTTACGGAAAATTTCCGGTCGGGAAATTGCCGGACCGGACGCCCGACGAGATAGGTCCGCAGGCAGAGCTGCCTGATCCCGGGTAGGGGCGCGATGTATCGATTGATGAACGGTCCGAGACCGAACCAGCGCAGAGGAATCAGTTGCCGTTGTTCCTGGCTGATCACCTCGAAATCCGCGAGATCCATCAGGTTCAGGAAGTCGGCGGTGGCGATGTAATTGATCTTCGGCTGCTTGGCCCGCAGGCCCAGCACCTCGGCGAGCTTCAGGACTGGCTCCCACAGATGGGAGTAATAGGAGATGATGATGCGCGTGGATGGCGCGCACAAATGGTGCACCCGGCTCAACGTGCCGTCGATGTCCTCGAACATGCCAATGGTGTCGGCGATAACGATGTAATCGAAAGGTCCCTCGATATCGGCCAGTGTCGCCGGGTCTTCCGCATCGCCTAACACGAAATGCAGGTTGGGAGGCAGTTCATTGGCTTTGGCGACGGTCTTGGGGCCGAAATCGACGCCGACGCCGTAGGACGGCTCAAGCGCGGCGAGCAACTCGCCTTGGCCGCAGCCCAGTTCCAGTATCCGTTTGCCGGACGGGATCATAAACCGCATGAACTTGCGGTCGTCCTCGCGGTAGGCCGCATTGAACCTGCGCCGGCGATCCTGCTCGTCCAGATTGGCTTCGGCGTATTCCAGGAACGCCTGTTTCCGCAAGTTGCCGAGCTGCGGCGGAATGATGGTTGGCGTTGGGTTCATGGTGGCCTCAATCCGCCGAGTGTTCAGCTGACGCGCGCAATGACGTTCATGCTTTCGCCGCTCGCAACCAGCCCCTGTAACTCCTTGGCAGCCGAAGGTAGCCGCTTTTGTGTCCGCTCATCGTAGAAGAGATAGCCGTTTGGAATGAAGTAAGAGAGGAGCTGGTCCAGCGAGGTCCCGCGTTCCTCGAGCACATAGGGCGCCAGTTCCATCACGAAGATCGGGCGCGTGTCGCGAAGCAATGAGGTCGCGCCACGAAGGACGTCGCACTCGAACCCGTCCACGTCAAGCTTGACCAACTGCACCTTGCGGTCGGCGCGCTCGGCCAAAATGCTGTCGAGGCTTCGTGCCTGCGCCGACTTAGTCTGCATTTCGCGGCCAAGATGCTTAGCGTGCAGCCCGGACTCCGCTGCCAGCGGCCAACTCGAATAGATCGCGTCCGGAACCGTGGTGCCGTCACTGGCCGTCAGGAAGCAATGAGACGCCTCCACCCGCGACGCAAGCAATGGATTTAGATCCAGGTTGCGTCGAAGCTTGCGGAAGGCAAAATCCGTCGGCTCGAACGCAATCACCCGCCCTTTGGGACCAACCAGCTTGGCCAGGCGCAGGGTGTGCGCCCCGATATTGGCTCCGATATCAAGCACCAACGCGGAAGGCTCTGTCAGCTTGCTCAAAGCGATCGCTGTACCGCGCTCGAACATGCCGCCCAGATAAATGGCAAAATCTATGCCCTGCGAAAGGTCCAGATCGTAGCTGATGCCATCCCTGACGACGATCTGTCGATCAGTTCGACCCAACAGCGCGCGCCCGGCATGAACCGCGTGATAAATCACGCGGGCGGCGCCGATTTTATGGGTCGTTTTCATCAGCGAGTTCCGGCTCGTGGGTCAGCGAATGCGGGTACCCCTAGCCGACCGGCGATCCGCTGTAAATTGAGGCATTCCGTTCAATGATCGCAGTCCCGAATATTGGCGCCAAGATCTATCGCGGCGGCTACCATTTCGCCGCCAGATTGACCGTGCCGAGAGAATTCGATCACGGCACCTGCTTGCCGCCGGTCTTGGCGACGACTTCGGCGCGCACTCGGGTCAGCAGCTGCTGCACCTTGAGCCCCGGCGTGCCGATATGACGCGACAGCGCCGCTCAGAACGGGCTGTTGGCGCCTTCGCCGTCGAGTGCTACCTGTCTCTCGCGGGCGTGATCTCCAGTGGACGCCGTTGAGATAGTCGAAGCGTCATGACAATCGGAAAACAACTGGCGCAATTTGCGGCTTATCCGGTGGCTATGGCCGCAGCCGTAGGCCTTTGCCTTTGGGTTTTGCTTGGACCGCTTCATATCGGTCAGTCCGCGGTCCACCCGCTCCCCGAGCCAGCACCGGCCAATACCCCCGAGCCGATCCCGGCCCCGGTCAATATTCCCGAGCCGGTGCCGGTCCCGGTCAATACTCCCGAGCCGGTACCAATCCCGGCCAGTAACCCCGAGCGGAAGCTAGACCTCGGAATGGCAGGCGTTCCCGGCAACGGTAGTGCTTTGGTGACACAAGTGCAGAGCACGCTTATCAAAAAAGGCTATTCGGTCGGTCCCGCTGGTGCAGATGGCAACCCCACTGACAACACGCTGACTGCATTGGAGGCATTTCAGGACGACAACGCGTTGCCGGTACAACCGAAGTGCGATCAGCAGTGCCAGACCGCGCTCGGCGTTTCGGGCCCGGACTAGCCAGCACGCGGGCGTAAAACGAGGCCGCCTCAGATGGCGGCCTCGTTCAACCGCCCTCGTGCAAGCTTGCAGGTCCACGAGCTGCTTCCGTGTAGCCGCGACGGCCTCGGCGGCTATGCCGGCTTCGGCAATCTCCCGCGCCGGGGAGCGCCAGCCCGGCACAGCACGGATCCGCTTTTGAACAAGGGTTTGCTCTCTTGCGGCATTTCGCGGCGACCGCAGCGACGTTGAAGCCCGACAGCAGCATCCCAACGACCACCGCTGCATCATTGCCGTCCGTAACCGGATGGCTCACGTTTGTTGGCGAGAAGATTCCCCGCCAATTCGGCATTCAGAAGCCCCAACGTGTAAGCGGCTTGCTTGAATGACCGGTTTTCACCACCCACTGCATTTCCCCCGGTGGGCAGATGATGGTAGACACCGGCGCTATCCTCCCGCTGCCCAACAGCCCGTCCCAAACCCCGTCCGATGAAAAACGACCAGATCCTCAGCCAGATCACCGAATTCTGCCGCCAGGCCGATATGGCCGAATCGACCTTCGGCCGCCGGGCGGTCAATGACGGCAAGCTGGTGCACCGCCTGCGTGAGGGCAAGCGCATCACCATCGACACGCTGGATCGCATCCAGGCCTATATCGCGGCCTCGATGCCGGGCGGGGCGCCGCCGCCGCGCGGCCTCGAAGTCCCGCCGGAGAAGCGCGACCCCAGGGGCAATTTCCGGTTTTTCGAGAACCGGCAGAAATACCTGCTGTTCGTCCATACCTGCAGCGAAAAGCGGGTGATCGCTGAGCGGGTGGCGCTGGAGCTCTCCAGCATCCATCCCCGGCCGCCGGCGCTGCGGGTATTCGACGCCGGGGTCGGCGACGGCACCGTGCTGAGCCGGGTGATGCGCTCGATGCACGGCCGTTTTCCCCATATGCCGTTCTACATCGCCGGCAAGGAGCTCAGCCTTGAGGACGTCCGGCTGACCCTGGAAAAGGTTCCGGACCGGCTGTTCGAGCACCCGGCAACCGTTTTTGTCCTGACCAACATGTATTACGCCGAGGCGCCTTGGCTGACGCCAGCCTCGCCGGCGGCGGCCGCCGGCATGATCTGGCACGAGGTGGCGCTGCGGGGAGCCTCCTCGGGCGAATTCGAGGCCCAGATCGCCGAACTCAAAGCCTTTCTGGAGCAGAACTGGCGGGCCGATGTCAGCCCGCGCTCGGGCATGCCGGTCTATGAGCGGCCGGTCGCCGTCGTGCTGTACCGGGAAGACCACCGGTTCCTGCTCGACCAGATCATCCCGCGCGCCGGCCGGACCGAGGCCAATTTCGACCTGATCATCGCTTCCCAGCCCTATCGGGCCAAATCTTCTGTGAATTTCCGGGCCAAGCGCATCGTCGCGCCCTTGGCGCGGGCGCTGCGGGCCGGGGGCCGGCTGATCGGAATTCACTCCCACGGGCAGGATCCCGGCATGGAAATCGTCCAGGCGGTGTGGCCCGGAGAAAATCCTTTCGCGGTGAGCCGTCATGAGCTATTGCGCGCGGTGAAGTACGAGCTGGGATCGGCAGGCCGCGACCTTAACTTTAATGCCTATGCCGATAACCGTTCGATCTTTCGCTATGATATGGAAGCGCTGCCAAATGAGGTCACCGGCTCGATCGGAACCTCGACGGCCTTTGCAGCATGGAACGCGGCGGTGTATGTCGCCCAGATCGAAGACGACCGGTTGACGGAAATGACCCAGAGTGGCCGTTATCTCGACGCCGCCAGAGAGGTTCTGCGCAAGCATAACGGGCTTTGGTTCTACGACGAATCCTACGTCATCTCGCGCCGTCGCGACTGACATCTCAGGGAACACATTACGAAAGGACCGCCGGGGTCAGGCGGAAAGGGGTTGGTTGATGCGCGAGTCTTATCTGTTCACCAGCGAGTCGGTTTCCGAGGGTCATCCGGACAAGGTCTCGGACCAGATTTCCGACGCGATCCTCGACGCCTTCATCGAGAAGGACGTCAAGCTCGGCATCGCCGATGACAGCCTGATCAACACCAGGCTCGGCTGCGAGACGCTGTGCACCACCAACAAGATCGTGATCGCAGGCGAGGGCCGCGGCCAATTGTTCCGCATGATCCATGGCGTCTCGGTGGTCGACCGAGAACTGATCAGCGAGATCGCCCGCGGCGTGGTCAGGGACATCGGCTACGACCAGAACGGCTTCTCCTATCACGGCGCCGACATCGAGGTGCTGCTGCATGGCCAGTCGGCCGACATCGCGATGGGGGTCGACGCCAAGAAAAAGAAGAGCGGCGAGGAAGAAGGCGCCGGCGACCAGGGCATGATGTTCGGCTACGCCTGCAACGAGAGCGAAGTGTACGAGAAGGGCTCGTACATGCCGGCGCCGATCTACTTCGCGCACAAGGTCCTCAAGGTGCTGTCCGAGAAGCGCCGCAACGGCCAGCTGTTCGACCTGCAGCCCGATGCCAAGAGCCAGGTGACCGTGAAATACGTCCAGGGCAAGCCGGTCGGCTGCACCAAGGTCGTGGTCTCGACCCAGCACAACGAGAAAAGCCGCAACGGCAAGAAATATTCGCCCGGCCTGATCAAGGAGATGATCTCGAGCGCGGTCGAGTCGGCGCTGCCGAAGGGCTGGATGCCGCAAAAGCCTTCCGACTTCCTGGTCAATCCGACCGGCAATTTCGTGGTCGGTGGCCCCGATGGCGATTGCGGCCTGACCGGCCGCAAGATCATCGTCGACACCTATGGCGGCTATGCGCCGCACGGCGGCGGCGCGTTTTCCGGCAAGGATCCGACCAAGGTCGATCGCTCGGCCGCCTACGCCGCGCGCTATCTCGCCAAGAACGTGGTGGCGGCGGGCCTTGCCGAGCGTTGCACCATCCAGGTTGCCTACGCGATCGGCGTCGCCGATCCGATGTCGCTGTTGGTGAACACCCACGGCACCGGCAAGGTCGACGAGAAGAAGCTCGAAAAGGTGCTGCCGGAAATGTTCCGGCTGACGCCGACCAACATCCGCCGCTCGCTGGAATTGAACCGGCCGATCTACCGCCGCACCGCGTCCTACGGCCATTTCGGCCGCGCGCCGGAACGGGACGGCGGCTTCTCATGGGAGAAAACCGACCTCGCCGCCGCGCTGAAGCGCGCGATGTGATGCTTTCTCACCTCGCCCTGCTTGCGGGGAGAGGCTTCCGTGCAAGCCGTCATCCTGAGGTGCGAGCCGTCTTCGGCGAGCCTCGAAGGACGACGGCGGAAGATGTCCCCGTAGCCATCCTTCGAGGCGCGCAAGAAAGTGCGCGCACCTCAGGATGAAGCCATAAAGCCTCCAGTTTCGTTTCGTACCGATACGTCCGAATTCATTCGTCAGGAACCCAATACATGACCGCCACCGCCAAGAAGCCCGCCTTCACCGACTACATCGTCAAGGACATCTCGCTCGCCGAATTCGGCCGCAAGGAGATCTCGCTGGCCGAGACCGAGATGCCCGGCCTGATGGCGACGCGCGAGGAATACGGCCCCACACAGCCGCTGAAGGGCGCGCGCATCGCCGGCTCGCTGCACATGACGATCCAGACCGCGGTGCTGATCGAGACCCTGGCGGCGCTGGGCGCCGACGTCCGCTGGGTCTCCTGCAACATCTATTCGACCCAGGATCACGCTGCGGCCGCGATCGCCGCGGCCGGCATTCCCGTATTCGCGGTGAAGGGCGAGAGCCTCACCGAGTACTGGGACTACACCGCACGCATGTTCGATTGGCACGGCGGCGGCACCCCCAACATGATCCTCGATGACGGCGGCGATGCCACCATGCTGGTGCATCACGGCCTGCGCGCCGAGAACGGCGATGTGAAGTTTCTCGACAAGCCTGAGTCCGAGGAAGAGGAAGTCTTCTTCGCGCTGATCAAGAAGCTGCTGAAGGAAAAGCCCAAGGGCTATTTTGCCGAGATCGCGAAAAACATCAAAGGCGTTTCCGAAGAAACCACCACCGGCGTGCACCGGCTCTACAACATGGAGAAGGAAGGCAAACTGCTATTCCCCGCCATCAACGTCAACGACAGCGTGACCAAGTCGAAGTTCGACAATCTCTATGGCTGCCGCGAATCGCTGGTCGACGGCATCCGTCGCGGCACCGACGTGATGATGTCGGGCAAGCTGGCGATGGTCGCGGGCTACGGCGACGTCGGCAAGGGCTCGGCGGCATCGCTGCGCCAGGCCGGCTGCCGCGTCATGGTTTCCGAGGTCGACCCGATCTGCGCCTGGCAGGCGGCGATGGAAGGCTATGAAGTCGTCACCATGGAAGAGGCCGCCCCGCGCGCCGACATCTTCGTCACCGCGACCGGCAACAAGGACATCATCACCATCGAGCACATGCGCGTGATGAAGGATCGCGCCATCGTCTGCAACATCGGCCACTTCGACAACGAGATCCAGATCGCGCATCTGAAAAACCTGAAATGGAACAACATCAAGCCCCAGGTCGACGAGATCGAATTCCCCGACAAGCACCGCATCATCCTGTTGTCGGAAGGCCGGCTGGTGAATCTCGGCAACGCCATGGGCCATCCGAGCTTCGTGATGTCGGCCTCCTTCACCAACCAGGCGCTGGCGCAGATCGAATTGTGGGCCAACAACAAGGACGGCAAGTATCAGAAGAAGGTCTATGTGCTGCCGAAGGCGCTGGACGAGAAGGTGGCCCGGCTGCATCTAGCCAAGATCGGCGTGAAGCTGACGACGCTGCGGCCGGATCAGGCGGAGTATATCGGCGTGAAGACGGAAGGCCCGTTCAAGAGCGATCATTACCGGTATTGAAAGGCCCTTGCCGGGCAAGCGGGGGGCTGGATTAAATTGGCACTATATGTGTCAAAAGGGCTGGATACGGCAGGCGGACCTCGTGTAAACTGGTCCAGCCGGCCGGCCGCTATGACCGGCGCGGCGGCCGCCTTCGGAGACCACGATGTCACCAGAACATTTCGACGTGCTGATCGTCGGCGCCGGGCTGTCCGGCATCGGCGCGGGCTATCACCTGCAGCAGAAGTGTCCCGGCAAGAGCTACGTCATTCTCGAGGGCCGCGATACCATCGGCGGCACCTGGGACCTGTTCCGCTATCCCGGCATCCGCTCCGACTCGGACATGTTCACGCTGGGCTATTCGTTCAAACCATGGACCGAGGCCAAGGCGATCGCCGACGGGCCGCGGATCCTGAATTATGTCCGCGAGACCGCGGCCGACAACGGCATCGACAAGAAGATCCGCTATCATCATCGGGTGAGGCGGGCGTCATGGTCGTCTCCGGAGGCGCGCTGGACGGTGGAGGCCGAACGCACCGTGGGCGTGGGCGCTACCGAGATCGTCCGCTTCACCTGCAATTTCCTGTTCATGTGCTCCGGCTATTACAAATACGAGGAAGGCTACACGCCGGAATTTTCGGGCCGCGACAATTTCGCGGGCCAGATCGTGCATCCGCAGAAATGGCCTGACGATCTCGACTACGCGGGAAAGCGCGTGGTGGTGATCGGCTCGGGCGCGACCGCGGTGACATTGGTGCCGGAAATGGCGAAGACCGCCGGTCACGTCACCATGCTGCAGCGTTCGCCGACCTATGTGGTGTCGCGCCCGGCGCAGGACCCGGTCGCCAACAAATTGCGCGCGCGCCTGCCTTCAAAGCTCGCCTATCTTCTGATCCGCTGGCGCAACGTGTTGTGGGGCATGTATTTCTTCCAGCTCTCCCGGCGCAAGCCTGATCGGGTCAAGCAGCTGATCCTCGGCGGCGTGCGGATGGCGCTCGGCCCCGACTACGACATCGCCACGCATTTCACGCCACGCTACAATCCCTGGGATCAGCGGCTCTGCCTGGTGCCCGACGGCGATCTGTTCAAGGCGATCAAGGAAGACCGCGCCTCCGTCGTGACCAACGAGATCGACAGCTTCACCAAGGACGGCATCAAGCTGAAGGACGGCAGCGAGCTGGAGGCCGACATCATCGTCACCGCCACCGGGCTCATTCTGGAGGTGCTCGGCGGCATGAAGGTCAGCGTCGACGGCCGCGCGGTCGAATTCGCCAAGACGCTGAACTACAAGGGCATGATGTATTCCGACGTGCCCAATCTCGCGTCCTCGTTCGGCTACACCAATGCGTCATGGACGCTGAAGTGCGATCTCACCTGCGAATATGTCTGCCGCCTGATCAACTACATGGACCGGCATGGCTACAGGAAAAGCATGCCGCACAATGTCGATCCTACGATCACGGAACTGCCGTCGCTGGATTTCTCCTCGGGCTACGTGCAGCGCTCGGTCGCCAAAATGCCGAAACAAGGATCGAAGCGGCCGTGGCGGCTCTACCAGAACTACGCGCTCGACATCGTCACCCTGCGCTTTGGCAAGGTCGATGACGGGGTGATGCAGTATTCGTGAGGGCGCGCTGACCAGGCCGGCGTCCCAACGCCGCTATCCGTTGTTTCATGCGCGTGCCGTGAATCGGCCATCCGAACGGTTAACGCCGTGTTAATCGGCGCCCCCTACGCTTGGGCGGCCGGGGCTGCTGCCAGCATGAGGAAACCCATGGATGCCCAGAAAATCGCCGTCGATGCCGTGGTCGCGCTGACCGACTGCGACCGCGAGCAGGTCACCGCCTTCATCCGCAGGCTTTATCTGGCCGGCGTTAAGGATCCCAAGCGCCTGACCTTCAAGGGCCTGCAGGCGCTGGCCCGGGGCTGATGAAGCGTGCTGATCGCTGCGACAGGCGTCTCTAAACAAGCACGTGGAATGCGGTCCAGCCCGAATAGGCATGGCCGTCGAAGGCTTCCACAGAGAGATCGTCTGAAGTGCCAGCGGCTCCCACCACGACGGTTGTCAGCGCCAGCTGGGCCGCACTCACCTGCGTGATGGTTTGAGCCGGCACGGTGGTTCCGTTGACCACGAAGTGGCCGCTGTTTGCTGCCGGCGTATTATCGTAAATGAAGTAAGTCAGCGTGTCGTTCCCGGCGTCGCTGCCGCTGAAAAGGTTCGAGGCCTGCAGCGTCTGGCCCGCGGTCGCCGATACGTTGGTGCCGGAGGGCAGGATGATCGTTGGCGCGGGGTTTTGCCCCGAAGCCACGCTGGCGCTGACATTGACGTGCGCGTTCCAGCCGGAATAGCTATGGCCGTCATAGTCTTCGACATATAAATCGTCGGAGGTGCCAGAAGCTCCTGCCACGAAAGTGGCCTGCGCCAGTTGCGCCGCGCTCACCTGGTAGATGGTTTCGGCCGGGACTACATTTCCGCCGACCACGAAGTGGCCGCTGTTTGCCGCCGGTGTGCCGTCATAGAGAAAGTAAGTCAGCGTGTCGCCGTCGGGATCGCTGCCGCTGAACAAGCTTGAGGCTTGCAGCGATTGTCCCGCGGTCGCCAATACGTTGGCGCCGGAGGGCAGGTTGACGGTCGGCGCGGTTTGCGCGGCGACGCTGACATTGACGTGGGCGTTCCAGCCTGAATAGGCCTGACCGTCGAAGTCTTCGACATATAAATCGTCGGAGGTACCGGAAGCTCCCGCCACGAAAGTAGTCTGTGCCAGTTGCGCCGCGCTCACTTGGTAGATGGTATCGGCCGGAACGATCGTTCCGTTGACCACGAAGTGGCCGCTGTTTGACGCCGGAGTGCCGTCATAGAGATAGTAGGTCAGCGTGTCGCCGTCGGGGTCGCTGCCGCTGAACAGCGACGAGAACTGGAGCACCTCGGATGAGGTTGCTGTCACGCTGGCGCCGGAGGGCAGGCTGACCTGCGGCGGGGTGTTTTGCTCAGCGACGCTGACATCGACGTAGGTGTTCCAGCCCGAATAGGTATGGCTGTCGAAAGCTTCGACATAAATATTGTCGGAAGTGCCAGCAGCTCCGGCCACGAAAGTGGTCTGGGCCAGCTGCGCTGCGGTCACCTGATAGATGGTATCGGCCGGGACGATCGCCCCGTTGACCACGAAATGGCCGCTATTCGCCGCCGCATTGCTGTCATAGAGATAATAGGTCAGCGTGTCGCCGTCGGGATCGCTGCCGCTGAACAGCGTTGAGAACTGGAACACCTCGCCGGCTGTGGATGCTGCCACGCTGGCGCCGGAGGGAAGGCTGACCGTCGGCGGGGTATTTTGCGCGGCAGCGACAGCCACGTTGACGTGGGCGTTCCAGCCCGAATAGGCTTGGCCGTCGAAGTCTTCGACATATAAATCGTCGGAGGTGCCGGCGGCTCCCGCCACGAAGGTGGTCTGGGCCAGTTGCGCAGCGCTCACCTGATAGACGGTATCGGCCGGGACGATCGTTCCGTTGACCACGAAATGGCCGCTGTTTGCGGCTGGCGTGCCGTCATAGAGATAGTAGGTCAGCGTGTCGCCGTCGGGGTCGCTGCCGCTGAACAGTGACGAGAATTGGAACACCTGGCCGGCTGTCGATGCGGCCACGCTGGCGCCGGAGGGAAGGCTAACCATCGGCGGATGGTTTTGCGCGGCAGCGACAGCCACGTTGACGTGCGCGTTCCAGCCCGAATAGGCCTGACCGTCGAAGTCTTCGACATATAAATCGTCGGAGGTGCCGGAAGCTCCCGCCACAAAAGTAGTCTGTGCCAGTTGCGCCGCGCTCACCTGATAGATGGTATCGGCCGGGACGATCGTTCCGTTGACCACGAAATGGCCGCTGTTTGCGGCTGGCGTGCCGTCATAGAGATAGTAGGTCAGTGTGTCGCCGTCGGGGTCGCTGCCGCTGAACAGTGACGAGAACTGGAACACCTGGCCGGCTGTCGATGCGGCCACGCTGGCGCCGGAGGGAAGGCTGACCGTCGGCGGGATGTTGACTTGCGTCGTGGTGGCGGTGAGAGAACTGAAATTTGAATAAGAGTTGGTCGTAGCGTCGTAGACAGCGACATAGAGCGTCTCGCTGCCCGGCGAGGAACCGCCGACATAAAGGGCATTCGCCACATTGCTGAAGTCCACGTAGATGTATTGGCCAGACGGCTGGACCGTGCCGTTCACCGTGAAATGGCCGCCCCCGCTTCCCGAATCATAGAACACGTACTGGTCGACGTTGTCGCCGCTCGGGTTCGATACCGAGGTAACCAGCGAAGAAGCAGCGATCGACGCGTTCGCGGCGACTGACACGTCGTGCACGCTCACCGTAGGGGCGATGTGAGCCGCTGTTGTCGTTGCCGTGAGAGAACTGAAGTTTGAATAAGAGTTGGTCGTTGCGTCGTAGACAGCGACATAGAGCGTCTCGCTGCCCGGCGAGGAACCCCCGACATAAAGAGCATTGGCCACATTGCTGAAGTCCACGTAGATGTATTGGCCAGACGGCTGGACCGTGCCGTTCACCGTGAAATGACCACCGCCGCTTCCCGAATCATAGAATACATATTGGGTAACGTTGTCGTTGCTCGGGTTCGATACGGAGGTAACCAGCGAAGAAGCGGCGATTGACGCATTCGCGGCGACCGACACGTTTTGCACATTCACTGTAGGGGCGACGTGAGCCGCCGTCCCGAAAGCTCCGAAGTCTACACCTGCCTTAGCGACATCGACATCGACCCCAAATATGGCGTTCCCGACTGCGATCTGGTGGTTTCCAATCGCATCGACAGGCAGTTCACCATTAGGGTCTAGAGTTGTGAAGGGAATTTTTGATAAGTTTTCGTCGGCGGCTATTTGCGCAATTTGCCAAGATTGAAACGATGGCGTGGTATTTGGCCAAGCATAGCTGACAGCATTAAGCCAACTATAACTAGCGCCGGCACTGACTGCAGCCGCACAACTCGCGCCAGATCCATAAACACCGACTTTGTAGCCTAAGGGATTGTCCGCTGGATTGTCGAAAACTGCTACAACTTGAGCAAAATATGCGCTCACAGCCGAGGGTGATGAGGTGTTATCATCGATCACGAAATAAATAGCGGAATGACCTGGTTGACCAGCGCCGGTACCGCTGCTTGCCTGTTTTATAGCCGCAAGCGCATCGGCGGTTCCATTTGTATAAGCTCCGGCCTCTGTTTTATTCTCGAAGACGGTGCAGATCTGTAAGCCGGCATTCTCTAGGTTCGTAAGCTCAGTAGAACTTAACGGTATTTCTGACCCGTCGGTTGAATAATATCGGACAACAAATTGGTACCCCGTGTTCGCGATGGCAGCGATCTGTGCCGAACTTAAACCCTTGGCGTAGTCAAATCCTTCCACCACGCCCGTGCCCAGAACTACGGAAACAGCTGGAAAGCTAAACAACGAACTGCCATTGGTATCTGCGTCAGCATTGAACGCGATCAAAGTTGCCTCAGCGGACGACCCGGAAGGCACAAAATAAGTTTGGTTCAACTGGCTGAGCGGAATATCTGGGGTGAGTTGATGATAACCGTAATGCGTCCCATCTGGTCCCAGCACGTAACTGCCGTCGTTGGTTTGGATTTCCGCGTCGAAAGCATTGGCAGAGATCGTGACGTTGTACGTTGTAAACAGCGCGCTCAACGGGATCGGTGTTGTCGTAGCGCCAGAATGAATTATTCCGCTTGCCGCGATTCCCGACGTCTCGCTCGCCATCTTGTACTCCCTGTCGGTCGGATCTCGAAAGCGCTGCCCGACCACTGCCTCCGATTTCCTGCGGCAGACTTATCGAGGCCGGATAAATTCAACTGCAAATCTTGTGTGACTATCGCGGGCCTTATGGGCTACGGCACAGTACCAGCGTCCCCGCTGGTCCCCCAAAACGAACAGCAGCCTTCGGCCGAAATTTATTCAATATCAACTTACAACTATCGCGCGAGTCAATCAGAATTTATCGAATCGGAAGAGAACCCCAGCCCTGAGACGGTGCTGCAGCCGCGCGCCTCGACGGTGCCGCCGGCCGGCCGCGTCAGAATCCTGACCTTCGGGCTGGAGCAGCGGCCAGAGACCCGACCGTTCACTTGGTCGCGTTTTCTTGCATTCTATACAAGCACTTGGAATGCGGTCCAGCCAGAAGGCTTCGGGGCTCAGGGCCCGAGGAGTCTCGGAGACTTGGAGACGCTACGCCGCGGCCGCGATCGATTTCAGGAAGCCGTCGATCTCGGCCTGCAGGCTGCTGGTCGAGTCTGACAATTGCCTGGCCGACGACAACAGCTGGTTCGACGCCGCGCCGGTCTGGTTGGCGCCATGGCTGACTTCGGCGATGGTGCCGGCGACCTGGGATGTTCCCGACGCCGTCCGCTGGATATTGCCTGATATCTCCTGGGTGGCGGCGCCCTGTTCCTCGATCGCCGCCGAGATCGCGCTGGTAATCTCGGAAATCTTGCCGATAGTCGAGGAGATCATCTTGATCGAGCCGACCGCCTCCTGGGTCGCGGTCTGCATGCCCGCGATCTGGATGCCGATTTCGTCGGTCGCCTTCGCGGTCTGGCTGGCGAGCGCCTTGACTTCCTGCGCGACCACGGCGAAGCCGCGGCCGGCCTCGCCGGCGCGCGCCGCCTCGATGGTGGCGTTGAGCGCGAGAAGATTGGTCTGCTCGGCAACCGAGGTGATCAGTTTGATCACGTCGCCGATCCGGCTTGCCGCCTGCGACAGCGCGTTGATGCGTCCGTCGGTTTCATCGGCCTGTTTCACCGCGCTCAGCGCGATGCGGTTGGATTCCTGGACTTGCGCCGAAATCTCGCGCACGGAGCTTGCCAGTTCCTCGGTCGCCGACGCCACCGACTGCACGTTGTTGGAGGCATCCTCGGAGGCATTGGCGACCACGCTGGCAAGCCGCGTGGTGTTGCCGGCATTGTCGCTCAGCGCGCGCGCGGTGCTTTCCAGTTCGCTGGAGGCCTTCATCAGCGAGGTGATAATGGCGCGGAAACGGTCGTTCGCTTCCGCAATCGCATCCTTGCGTGCCTTGCGGTTGGCGCCGAAATAGAACGCGACGACGTTTTCGGTGTCCAGCATGTTGGCCTTGGCGATGGCGTTCCGCATCGAGGCCCTCTTGTCGCGCGCGGCCTGCACGCCGCGGCCCCAGCGCGGAACCTCGACCTCGCTTTCGACCCCCTTCAACAGCTGCGCGGCGATGAACATCAGGCGGCAGCCGATATACCATTGCGGCGCGACGCCGGCGCGCTGGTTGAACTCGCAAAAGCGCGCCACCGAGCTGGCATAGGCCGGGCCGAAATCGCAGGCCGCGATCAGGTCCCAGTGCTGCAGCTGCATGCGAATGGCCTCCTGCATCGCGCCGTCCCGGAAGATGCCGGAGGAGGGATCGTAGTGCCGGACCTTGTCGTAGAACCGCGCCAGGATGCCCGGCAGCGATTTTGCGAAGAACGGCCGCATCTCGCGCAGGCTCGCCCGCATCGGCTCGTCGATGCCGAGCAAATCGAGGCGGATTGCGTTCCAGTCGGGGGTCATCGGCGGCTCCAGCGCAAGCGTCGTGGCGATCAGCCCCATTTAATGTGCGTATGGTTAACGGACTGCGAATTTGTGCGTAGTTCTACAGAGAAGTGCGCAAATCCGGACGCGAAAACGGCCCCGAACCGGAGTTCGGGGCCGTGCTTTTCGCGTTTGGACGCAGGGCGTCGATTATGCGGCCGGTTGGCCGATCGCCACCTTCAGGGTGCCGACGCCGTCGACCCCGCATTCGATCTTGTCGCCGGGCGACAGCGCCGCGACGCCTGCCGGCGTTCCCGTCATGATGATGTCGCCGGCGCCGAGCGAAACCTGCTCCGACAGTTTTTCGATGATCTCCGGCACGCTCCAGATCAATTCGGTGAGGTCGCCCTTCTGCCGTTCGGTGCCATTGACCGAGAGCCAAATCCTGCCCTTGGCCGGGTGGCCGATCTTCGAGGCCGGCTGCAGCGCGCCACAGGGCGCGGAATGGTCGAACGATTTGCCGATCTCCCACGGCCGCTCCTTCTTGCGCGAGGCCTGCTGCAGATCGCGGCGCGTGAGGTCGATGCCGACGCCATAGCCGTAGATATGGTCGAGCGCCTTGCCAGCGGGAATGTTGAGACCGCCGCTCTTCATCGCCACGATCAGTTCGACCTCGTGATGCAGATCCTTGGTCAGCGGCGGGTAGGGGATGGTGGCGCCATCAGGCTCGATCATGTCGGCGTGCTTGGCGAAAAAAAACGGTAGCGCTCGTTCATCGTTCCCCATCTCCCGGATATGCTCGAGATAGTTGCGGCCGACGCACCAGATGCGGCGAACCGGAAACGATTTGGCGTCGCCGGCGACGGCGATCGAGGTTTGCGGGAGGGCAGGTATCACGAAGGATGCGCTCATGAAGGGGTCTCGGCGGGGGGTTGGAGGCGGAAAAACTCGGCGGCGTAGCTTTAGGCGGTAGCGCCGATCGGCGCCAGCGTCAAAGGCCCGGCGTCGCGGTGCTGGATGCGGAAGAACGAAGCATAGCGGCCGCCGCGGCGCAACAGATCGTCGTGCCGTCCGCGCTCGACGATCTCGCCGCCCTCGACCACCAGGATGGCGTCGGCGTGCATGATGGTGTGCAGGCGATGGGCGATGACGATGGTGGTGCGGTTCTGGCAGAGATGTTCGATCGCTTCCTGCACCTGCTGCTCGGATTCCGAATCCAGCGCCGCGGTCGCTTCATCGAGCAGGATGATCGGCGCATTCTTCACCAGCGCGCGCGCCACCGCGACGCGCTGGCGTTGTCCGCCCGACAGTTGCGTGCCGTGCTCGCCGACCGGCGTCTCGTAGCCGAGCGGAAAGCCCATGATGAATTCGTGCGCGCAGGCGGCCTTCGCGGCGGCCACGATCTCCGCCTCGGTGGCGCCGACCTTGCCGAATGCGATGTTCTCGCGGATAGTGTCGCGGAAC
>Ga0210389_10000767_pt1 | contig 27331 bp, 22 predicted proteins | sample IncBWH28OmetaG_FD_160127 | JGI IMG/M metagenome (GOLD analysis project Ga0210389, IMG submission 160127) | Forest soil microbial communities from Barre Woods Harvard Forest LTER site, Petersham, Massachusetts, United States - Inc-BW-H-28-O ... | reverse complement strand
GCGAAGTCGATCATCATGATGGCGTTCTTCTTGACGATGCCGATCAGCAGGATGATGCCGATCAGGGCGATCACGCTGAGATCGTAGTGGAATAGCATCAGCATCAGGAGCGCGCCGACGCCGGCCGAGGGCAGCGCCGACAGGATGGTGATTGGGTGCACATAGCTCTCGTAGAGCATGCCGAGCACGATGTAGACGGCGAGGATGGCGGCGGCAATCAGGAGGGGCGTCGAGCTCAGCGACGACTGGAAGACCTGCGCCGTGCCCTGGAAGGATCCGTCGAGGGTGATCGGTGTCTTGAGGTCCGCTTCCAGCTGCTGGATCTTCTCGACCGCCTGGCCCAACGCCACCCCGGGCGCCAGGTTGAAGGAGATCGTCACGGCCGGGAACTGCCCCTGATGGCTGAGCGTCAGCGGGGCGATGCGGGTGACGAAGCGCGCCACGGTGCTGAGCGGCACCTGGGTGCCGTTCGCCGCATTGACGTAGATGCGCGATAGCGCCGTCGCATCCTTTTGGAAACTGGGCTCGACTTCCAGCACCACCTTGTACTGGGTGCTCGAGGTGTAGATGGTGTTGACCTGGCGCTGGCCGAAGGCGTCGTAGAGCGTCTGGTCGATCTGGGCGAGCGAGAGGCCGAGCTTGGAGGCCGAATCGCGATCGATCTGGATGGCGACATGCGGCGAGGCGATCTGCTGGTCCGACGTCACGTCCTGCAGCTCGGGCAGCTTGGCCATCGCCTCCTCGATGATCGGCGCCCAGTGGTTGAGCTCGTCCGCATCGGTCGAGGTGATGGTGTACTGGAACTCGGTCTTGCTGAGCCGGCCGCCGACATTGATGTCCTGGCCGGCCTGCATGAAGTAGCGCACGCCGGGCACCTGCGCCACCTTGGGCCGCAGTCGCTGGATCACCTTCTGGGCGGAATCGCCCGGACGTTCGGCGAACGGTTTCAGCTGGATGAACATGCGGGCGGTGTTCTCCGCCGCGTTGCCGCCGGTGGCGCCCACGAAGCCCACCACGCCCGAGACGGCGGGATCCTTCGTGACGATCTCGGCCAGCCGCTTCTGGATCTCCGCCATGGCGGCAAACGAGATGTCCTGGCGCGCCTCGGCCTGGCCGAAGATGAAGCCGGTATCCTGCTCGGGAAAGAACCCCTTGGGAATCGTGACGTAGAGGTAGCCGGTGAGGAAGACCAGGAGGATGGTCGACATCAGGGTCACGAACTGGTGGCGGAACACCCAGTTCAGGCCGCGGTCGTAGCCGCGCAGCACGGCATCGAAGGCGTCCTCGCACATCTGGTCGAGCCGGCCACGCTTGTGGCCGGTCTGGCGCTTGAGGAACTGGGCGCACATCACCGGTGTGAGCGTGAGCGACACGAAGGCCGACATGCAGACTGCGACGGTCACCACCACGGCGAACTCGCGGAACAGGCGGCCGACAATGCCGCCCATGAACAGCAGCGGAATGAACACGGCGACCAGCGAGAAGGTGATCGAGATGATGGTGAAGCCGATCTGGCCGGCGCCTTTCAGCGCCGCGTCGAGCGGCTTCTCGCCCTCCTCGATGTAGCGCACGATGTTCTCGATCATCACGATGGCATCGTCGACCACGAAGCCGGTGGCGATGGTGAGACCCATCAGCGACAGGTTGTCGATGCTGTAGCCGCACAGCCACATGATGCCGAAGGTCCCGACCAGCGACAGCGGCACGGTGATCGAGGGGATGATGGTCGCCCACAGGTGGCGCAGGAAGATGAAGATCGCCAGGATCACCAGGCCGATGGTGAGCGCCATGGTGAACTGCACGTCGGCCACCGAATCGCGGATCGATTTGGAGCGGTCCGACATCAGGTCGACATGCACGCTCTGCGGGATCGAGGCCAGCAGGCGCGGCATCATGGCCTTGATCTTGTCGACGATTTCCACGGTGTTGGCGCCGGGCTGGCGGAAGATCAGCAACAGCTCGGCGCGGCGGCCGTTGAACCAGGCGCCGGTGCGTGGCGACTTGGTGGCATCGATGACGCGGGCGACATCGGCGAGCTTGACGGGTGCGCCGTTGCGATAGGCGATGATGATGTTCTTGTAGGCCTCGGCGTTGAACAGCTGATCATTGGTGTCGATCATCACCGACAGGTCGTCGTCCTCCAGGTTGCCCTTGGCCTGGTTGAGGGTGGCGCCGGCCAGCGCGGCGCGCACGTCCTCCATGCCGATGCCGCGGGTGGCGAGGGCGACGGGATTGGTCTGCACGCGCACGGCGAAGTCCTGCTGGCCGGCCACCAGCACCTGCGACACGCCGCTCACCGCCGAGAGCTTCTGCGCCAGCACCACGAAGGCGTAGTCGTCGACCTTGTAGATCGGCAGGTCGTCGGACCACACGGCATAGATCAGCACAGCCCGGTCGGCAGGGTTGACCTTGCGGTAGGTCGGCGGGTTGGGCAGGTCCTTGGGCAACAGGCCGCTGGCTGCATTGATGGCGGTCTGCACGTCGGTGGCGGCACCGTCGATGCTGCGGTTGAGGTCGAACTGCAGAGTGATCGCGGTGCTGCCCAGCCCGCTGGTCGAGTTCATCGACGCCAGGCCGGGGATGGCGGCGAACTGCTGCTCGAGCGGCGTGGCGACCGACGACGCCATGGTCTCCGGGCTGGCGCCGGGTAAGGTCGCCGTCACGGTGATAGTCGGGAAATCGACGTTGGGCAGCGCCGAAACCGGCAACAGGGTGTAGGTGGCCGCCCCGAACACCAGGAGCCCGAGCATCATCAGGGAAGTGGCGATCGGTCGGCGGATGTAGGTCTCGGAGACGTTCATGGCGTCAGCTCTTGCGCCCGGGATCGCCGGCCGCGGACCCGGGTTTGGCGTCGGGCTGGTCGATGCGCACCGGGCTGCCGTTGGACAGGCGGTACTGGCCGTCGACCACGACCTTTTCGCCCAGCGCTATTCCCTTGCCGATCACGGCGAAGCCGTCCTGGGTCGCCTCGACCTCGATGGTGCGGCGCTCGGCGGTGTTGTCGGGTCCCACGACATAGGCATAGGTGCCGCTGGCGCCCTGCATGACGACGCGCTGCGGCACGGTGACGGCGTCCTTGCGCATCGCCAGCTCAAGTCGCACGTTGACGAATTCGCCCGGCCACAGCTGTTCGTCGGTGTTGGCGAAGGTGGCCTTCAGCCGCAAGGTACCGGTCTGACTTTCGATCTGATTGTCGACCAGGGTGAGCTCGCCCTCGGCCAGCTTGTAGGTGTCGTCGGCGCTGTAGACGATGACCGTGAGCGGATGCTTCGCCTGGCTCTTGCGCAGATTGTGGTTGGCGTACTGCGGAATCGTGAAGTTGACGAAGATCGGCTTGATCTGGGTGATCGTGACCAGCGTGGTGTTCTGGTTGGCCTGGATCATGTTGCCGAGATCGACCAGACGTTGGCCGGTGCGGCCGTCGATCGGCGCGCGGATATCGGCATAGGCGAGGTTGAGCTGGGCGGTGTCGATCTGCGCCTTGTCGGCCTCGATCGAGGCCCTGAGCGCGTCGACGGTGGCCTTCTGCTGGTCCCAGCTCTGCTTGGACTGGAAGCCGGTCGGCACCAGCTTGCCGTAGCGTTCGAGATCGAGCTGCGCGCCCTCGAGCTGGGCCTCGTCCTTCTTGAGGTTGGCGTTGGCCTGGTCGAGCATGGCCTTGAACGGCCTGGGGTCGATCTGGAACAACGGATCGCCTGCCTTGACGTCCTGGCCCTCCTCGAAGGAGATCTTGACGATTTGGCCTTCGACCCGCGAGCGGATGGCCACCGTCTTGTAGGCCTGCACGTTACCGAGGCCGCGGATGAACACCGGCACGTCGCGCGCTTCGGCCAGGGCCACGATCACCGGCACGGCCGGCCGGCCGCTCGCTGCCGCCGCCGCGCCGGCCGCGGTGCGCGATTTCTGGTCGAGATAGAAATAGCCGCCCCCCGCCACGACCAGCGCCGCGACCACGACGACGGTGACGGATTTCCTGAAACTAGCCATCTGCGGACCCTTCGTCATCGCCGGGTCCGCGTGGTGCAGCATGGGCCGGTCGAGTCTGCATTTCGATGTGAAGCATTGGTGTCCGGTTGGGCAATCTTTGCAAGCCCTATCACAATCGCCGGGCTTCACAGATTATGAAGACGGCCGGTTTGGTCCTGCCGGCCCGGCGAGGGGCGAGCCAATGTCAAAGTGGCCGCCGGCGGCGTGAGCGGAGGGATCGGCAAATCCCCCCGCATCGTGGCCGGTCGTTCGACTACGCTCAGGGCAGGCATATATCGTCCTTGCGCTCCAGCAGGATGGCGCCGAAGCGTCGTGGCCATAGGCGACCGCCTTCAGGTCGGCCATAAATTTGTTGTCGTCGGTCAGGCTGCCCGCCTTCAGCCATTCCTTCATGAAGCCCACATCTCGGCGCGCTTGTTGGCGTAGCGCGCGGAGGCGTCGCTGGCGCCGTGCGCCGCCTCATCTTGGCTGCTGAGTAAGCCCTGCGGATCACTTTACGGGGCGAGCGCCCAGAACTATCCAATAATTGCGTCTGATATTGAGGGAGCCTTGGATGAACGCGCCTGTCACCGCAGACCAGATCGCCCGGATCAACACGGTGGCTCTTCGCAGCCCTATTCTTTCGCCCATTCTCGACAGGTGGTCAGCCGTAAGTTTGCCCGATTGCTGGCTTGTTGCAGGCGCTCTTGCACAAACATTTTGGAACAATGCATTCGGTCTGCCGCTTGCGCATGGGATTGCGGATGTCGACATTGTCTATTTCGACGCCGACGATCTATCCGAAGAAGCCGAGCTACGGCATTCAAGGCGGATTCGGGATCTCTTCGCCGAGCTGCCCCTACGGATCGACGTCAAGAACGAGGCCCGAGTCCATCTTTGGTTCGAAGCGAAGTTCGGGCAGACCATCCCGCCATACGTCTCGACCGCAGATGCCATCTCGACATTTCCAACCACGGCTACCGCGATAGGAATTCAGCGGACCATGACCCAGCTCCGCCTCGTTGCTCCGTATGGGCTGGATGATCTGCTCGACCTGATCGTGAGGCCGAACAAGAAGCAAATCACACGGTCGGTCTACGAGGCAAAGGTCGCACGATGGCTTACCCTGTGGCCAAGACTCCATGTGCTCTCATGGGACTTGGAAACGGCGATATCTTAAGGGTTAGGTGGGCAGACGCGAGAATGCCGCCGTTTCGCGGCCGCCACGAAGCGCCATCCGCAGAGCTTCTGCATCAGGCGGCTCGCGGCGCCGGCGAACCTAAGATTTGGGCGCCAGCGAGGGCTGACAGCATTCTGCTGTCACCGGGGGCGAGCGTGGCCCTACTCGCGGTGTCCGGCCGACGCTCCCCCCGCTCTGTCGCGCCCTCTATGCCGGTGCGCAGGTATTATTCTGCCCGGCGATGACGCTTGGCGCTTGACAGAACTGAGCAATGTTGTGGCGTATGTCTGCCGACCTTCACGACACGGGGATTCGGCATTCATGTGCATTTTCTCGTCCGTCATTCTGAGCGAAGCGAAAGCCTGCCCTGAGCGTAACCGAAGGGATCTCATGCCCGTGGCAAGCAGCGATGAGATTCTTCGCCTCGCTCAGGATGACAATAGTGGATGCCCCCGTTCGGCGACCAAGGTTTCGGCCACCAGAGTTTTTCCATCGGCCCAAATGGGTTGCGGAAACTGCGCTAACCCCCGGTATGTGCCGCCATGCGATGCGACGCCCCTGCGCTGTTGGCGAAAACTCACGGGGGGCGGAAAGGGCGGAAAGGTCGGAAACCCGAAAATCGAAGCCTGCGGTGCGATACCTGTCGGCAGGTGCGCCGACGCCGCTAGGCTTCGCGGGGAGATGGAGTGAGTCATGGCCAAGCTGACCGAATACAAGGACATGAGCCCGCGCGCCAAGGCGGTCGTCGACGGCATCGCCCGGGCACGCGGCATCGATCCCGCCACCATCAACAACGTCTGGAAAGCGCTGGCGGGCCATCCCTCGGTGATGGAGGCCTTCGCCGCGGAAATGAAGGCGGCCTTCGCCCCAGGCAAGCTCGATCCGCTCACCAAGGAATTAGTTTATCTCGCAGTCAGCATCGCCAATCAGTGCGAATATTGCATCGCCTCGCACGGCACGATGGCGCGGCAGAAGGGCATGACCGAGGAGATGCACGAGGAATTCATGGCCGTCGTCCTGGCGGCGCAGAAAGGCAACAAGATCACCATGGCCTACCGCGTGCCCGTCGACGCCGCGTTCGAGGAGAAGTGACCGTGAACGACCTGAAAGCCCCGATCTGGGACGCCAATCTTTATCTCAAATTCGCCGACGCCCGCGTGCGGCCGGCGCTCGACCTCATGGGCCGACTCGACCCGGCCAACGCCGCGCGACCAGGGCATGCGATCTACGATCTTGGCTGCGGCGCCGGCAATATCACGCGCATTCTCGCCGAGCGCTTTCCCGAGCCTCCGGTCGTCGGCATCGATTCATCCGAGGAGATGCTCGCCAAGGCGCGCACCCAGACGGTCGACAAGCGCGTCAGCTTCACCAAGGGCGATCTCGCGCATTTCAAGCCTGGCCTGCCGCCGTCGATCCTCTACAGCAACGCCGCCTACCAGTGGGTCGAAGGCCATATCGACCTGTTCCCGGGCCTGCTCAAGCTCCTGCCCTCGGGCGGCCAGCTCGCGATCCAGATGCCGCGCAACCACGAGGCGCCGTCGCACGCGCTGATGCGCCAGGCCGCCCAGGCCGGCCCGTGGCGCGACAAGCTCGCCAAGGTGGGCGGCATCCGCTCGGTCTGGGAGCCGGCGCGCTACTACGACATGCTGAAGCCTCTGTGCTCCGATCTCGAGGTCTGGGAGTCGATCTACCAGCAGACGCTCACCGGCAAGGACCCGGTGGCGCAATACACCGCCGGCACCGGCCTGCGGCCCTACCTCGAGGCGTTGAGCAAGTCCGAGGGGGAAGCCTTCTACGACGCCTATGCCAAGCTGCTGGCCGAGGCCTATCCGATGCGCGCCGACGGCATCACGCTGTTTCCCTTCCGCCGCCTGTTCATCGTGGCCCGCCGCGCATGAGGCTGCGCCGGCTCCTGGCCGTTGCGCTGCTGCTGCTGCTGGGCGCCGGCAGCGCCCCGGCCTGCCTGGCCGCGCCGCAGTCCATGGTGGCCGCCGCCCATCCGCTGGCGGTCGACGCGGGGCTTGATGTATTGCGCCGCGGCGGCACGGCCGTGGATGCCGCGATCGCCGTGCAGATGGTGCTGGGCGTCGTCGAGCCGCAGGCGTCGGGCCTGGGCGGCGGCGGCTTCATGCTGCATTACAACGGCGCGACGGGCGCCATCACGTTCTATGACGGACGGGAAACCGCGCCGGCCGGCGCCACACCCACGATGTTCCTCGATGGCAACGGCAACCCGCTCCGCTTCCGCGAGGCGACGGCGTCGGGCATCGCCGTCGGCGTGCCCGGGGCGCTGGCGATGCTGGAGCTCGCGCACAAGGAACAGGGCAAGCTTGCCTGGAACGAGTTGTTCAAGCCGGCCATCGGCATCGCGCGCGAGGGTTTTGCGGTGTCGCCGCGCCTCGCGGCGTGGATCGAACGCATGCCGCTGTTGCGCAACGAGCCGGACATGCGCGCGACCTACTTCAACGCCGACAGCTCGCCCAAGAAAGTCGGCGAGCGGGTCAGCAATCCCGCGCTCGCCGAAACCATGCAGCTGATCGCCGATCAAGGCGTGCAGGCTTTCTACCAGGGCGCCATCGCGGTCGAGATGGTGGCGCGCGTGCATGATCATGTGCGGCCCGGTACCCTGTCGCTTTCGGATCTCGCCGGCTACCGGCCGATCAAGCGCGAGGCGGTGTGCGGCCCCTATCGCGTCTGGGTCGTCTGCGGCGCGCCGCCGCCCTCGTCGGGCGGCATTGCCATCCTGCAGGTGCTGCAGCTGATCGAGCCGTTCGACATCTGGCGCGATCCGCCCGACAGCCTGCGGGCGCTGCATCTCATCGCCGAGGCGAGCCGGCTTGCCTTTGCCGACCGCGACCGCTACGTCGCCGATCCGGCGTTCGTGTCGGTGCCGGTGGCCGGGCTGCTCTCGCCGGCCTATATCGGCGAACGTCGCCTGCTGATCTCGTCCGACAGCAGCATGGGCCTGGTCGGCCCCGGTCTGCCGCCGGGCTATGTCGAACGCGGCACCAGCCACATCAGCATCGTCGATCGCTGGGGCAACGCGGTGAGCTTCACCACCACCGTCGAGGCGCCGTTCGGCGCCCAGATCATGCTGCACGGCTTCCTGCTGAACAACGAGCTGACCGATTTCTCGGCTTTGCCCAAGATCGGCGGCAGGCTGGTCGCCAACCGGGTCGAGCCCGGCAAGCGGCCGCGTTCGTCGATGTCGCCTACCCTGATCTTCGACCAGGACCACAAGCTCGTGGCGGCACTCGGCTCGGCAGGGGGTGCGCGCATCATCGGCGATACGCTGCAAACCGTGATCGGCCTGCTCGACTGGAACCTGTCCATGCAGGACGCCATCGCCCTGCCGCGGATCATCAACATGAACGGTGCGACCGAGCTGGAAGCCGGCACACCCCTGGCCAACGAAGCCGACGCCTTGCGCGACTTGGGACATCAAGTACAAGTCCGCTCGCATGAAGGCGGCCTGACCGGCGTGCGCCGGGCGGGCGACGGCTGGGAAGGCGGCGCCGATCCGCGGCGCGACGGTGTCGCCAAAGGAGAATAAGCGGTTGGCTCACAAGAAGCTGCCTACGGTGCTGCTGCGCGCCGGCGAGGATCGCCGCGTTCGCGCCGGCAGTCCGTGGGCGTTTTCCAACGAGATCTTGATGGACGCCGAGACCAAGGCGCTGCCGCCGGGCTCGCTCGCGACCTTGCGCGCGCCCGGCGGCGAGGCGCTGGGCCTCATCACTTTCAATCCGCATTCCCTGATCGCGGGTCGCCTGCTGTCGTCCAATCCCGAGGCCACGGTCGATGCGCTGTTCCTCGGCCGGCGCCTGGCGCAGGCGACGGCCTTGCGCGACCGGCTGATCGGCGTTCCCTTCTATCGCCTGATCCATGCCGAGGCCGACGGCCTGCCGGGCGTCATCATCGACCGCTTCGGCGAGGCGCTGGTCGTCCAGGTCAATACCGCCGGCATGGAGAAGCTGACGCCGGTGCTGCTCGAGGCTCTGGAGGCCGAGCTTTCGCCCAAGACGATCGTGCTCAAGAACGATTCGCCGGTGCGCGAGCTCGAGGGTCTGAAGCGCGACGTCACGGTCGCCAAAGGCGACGCGTCGGGCACCGTCGAGCTGATCGAAAACGGCGCGCGCTTCGTGGCCGACCTGTCGGGTGGCCAGAAGACCGGCTGGTTCTACGACCAGCGCGACAACCGCCGCTTCATGGCGGGGCTTGCGAATGACGCGCGCGTTCTCGATGTCTACAGCTACAGCGGCGGCTTCGGCGTGCTGGCCGCCCGGCAGGGCGCCAAGTCGGTGATCTGCGTCGACCGCTCCCAGCCCGCGCTCAACGCAGCCAAGGCGGCGGCCGATCTGAACGGCGTCGACAAGATCGTCTCCTTCGAGAAGAGCGAGGCGTTCGATGCGATGGAGAAGCTCGCCGGCCAGCGCTTCGACGTCGTGATCTGCGATCCGCCGGCCTTCGTGAAAAGCCGCAAGGACCTCAAGACCGGCGCCCAGGGCTACCGCAAGCTGGTGCGGCTGGCGGCGCCTTTGGTGGAGAGAGGCGGCTTCCTGTTCGTGGCCTCCTGTTCGCACCTCGTCGATCCGCCGTTGTTCGCCGAACAGGTGCGCCGCGGCCTGCGCGACGCCAGTCGTGGCGGCCGCATCCTGTTGAGCTCGGGCGCCGCGCTCGATCATCCGGTGCATCCGGGGCTGCCGGAGACGGCGTATCTCAAGGCGCTCACCTTGCAGCTCGACTGACCATGCTTCGCCAATCATGCTGAAACCTGGTCCGCGCAATCTCATCACCGACGTCGACGGCGTCCTGGTCGGCAACGTCGAGGACCAGCGCCTGCGCTCGGGCGTCAGCGTCGTCCTGTGCGAGAGCCCGTCGGTGGCGTCGGTCGACGTCCGCGGCGGCGCGCCGGGCACGCGCGAGACCGATCTGCTGGATCCCGCGGCCCGCAACGAGCGCATCGATGCGATCTGCCTCAGCGGCGGATCGGCGTTCGGCCTGTCGGCCGCGGATGGCGTGATGCGCTGGCTGAAAGAGCGCGGTCGCGGCGTGCCGGTCGCCGGCGCCGTCGTGCCGATCGTGCCCACCGCCATCCTGTTCGACCTGCTGAATGGCGGCGACAAGGACTGGGACTGGCCGCCTTATCGCGAGCTCGGCTATGCCGCGGCCGGCAAGGCCGCGGCCGCCTTCGCGCTCGGTAACGCCGGCGCCGGGCTGGGCGCCAAAGCGGGCAATCTCAAGGGCGGGCTGGGCAGCGCCTCGGCCGTCGATCCGGCCGGCGGCCTGCAGGTCGGCGCGCTGGTGGCGGTGAATGCGCGTGGCTACACGACCATGGGCGACATGCCGCAATTCTGGGCGTGGGCGCTGGAGCAGCAGGCCGAGTTCGGCGGCCTGCCGCCGCCAGCGCACGGCCTTGCGCTGTCGGTGTCGCATGCGCGGGCCGACCTCACCCATGATCCGGCCGATGCGGCGCGCAGCGATCCGCGCGCCAACACCACCATCGCCGTCGTCGCGACCAACGCCCGGCTCGACAAGGCGTCCGCCAAGCGACTGGCGGTGATGGCGCAGGACGGGCTCGCCCGCGCCATCCGTCCCGTGCATACGCCGCAGGATGGCGACACGGTGTTCGCCATCGCCACGGGCAGGCACGATCTCGGCGGCGATCCGCTGGCGTTGGCCGAACTCGGCACGCTTGCTGCGGATTGTCTCGCCCGCGCCGTGGCGCGCGGCGTCTACCATGCCGCCACGCTGGGTGCGGCGCGTGGCTGGCGGGACGTGTTCGGCCGCTGATAGACTTCTAGCCAACTGCAGCAGAGGTGTTCCGTGAACTCATTTTCCCGTCGCCATCTCATCGGCGCCGCCGGCGCGCTCGTGACGATGTCCGCGCTCGGCGCCGAGGCGTGGGCCGAGGCCAAGGATCGACTGGTGATCGGCATGTCGCTCGAGCCGCCGGTGCTCGATCCGACCAAGAACGCCGCCGCCGCCATCCGCGAGGTGACGACGCCCAGCATCTTCGAGAGTCTCGGCCGCATCGATCGCACCGGCGCCGTCGCGCCCGGTCTCGCCGAGAGCTGGAACATCTCGGAGGACGGCAAGGAATACGTCTTCAAGCTGCGCCAGGGCGTGAAGTTCCATGACGGCGAACCGCTCGACGCCGCGGTGGTGAAATTCACGCTCGACCGCCTGTTCGCGCCCGATTCGACCAATCCGGCCAAGTCGCTCTACACCGACATCGACAAGGTCGAGGTGGTCGATCCGTCGACGGTGAAGGTGACCCTGAAGTCGCCGAACTCCTTCCTGCTCTACAGCCTGTCGCTGGGCGATGCCGGAATCATGCATCCGAAGTCGGCGGCCACCAACGACAAGCACCCGATCGGTACCGGGCCGTTCATGTTCAAGGAGCGCAAGGAGGGCGATTCGATCACCCTGGTGAAGTCGCCGACCTGGCGCGATCCCGGGTCGATCAAGCTCGACACCGTGATCTTCAAGATCATCAAGGATCCGTCGGCCCAGGTGAACGCCCTGCTGGCGGGCGACGTCGATGCCTTCCCGGGCTTCCAGGCGCCCGAGCTGGTCGAGCGCCTGAAGAAGGATCCGCGTTTCGCCGTGGTCGTCGGTACCACCGAAGGCGAGGTCATCCTGGCGACCAACAACGCCAAGAAACCGTTCAGCGATCTGAAAGTGCGGCAGGCGATCGCCCATGCCATCAACCGCGACGAGCTGATCTCGGCCGAATCGGGCTTCGGCGTGCCGATCGGCAGCCACTTCCCGCCGCACAACAAGGCCTATATCGACCTCACCAAGACCTATCCGTTCGACGTCGCCAAGGCCAAGGCGCTGTTGGCCGAAGCCGGCTATGCCAACGGCTTCGAGGCCAGCCTGAAGCTGCCGCCGGTCGGCTACGCCCAGCGCGCCGGCGAGGTGATCGCAAGCCAACTGGGCAAGATCGGCATCAAGGTCGCGATCACCCAGCTGCAGTGGCCGCAATGGCTCTCCGAGGTGTTCAAGGAGCACAATTACGACCTCACCATCGTGGCCCACACCGAGGCCAACGATCTCGATCGCTATGCCCGCGACGGCTACTACTGGGGCTACGATTCGCCGGAGTTCAAGGCCAAGTGGCGCGAGGTCGTGGCCGCCACCGACTTCGCCAAGCGTGACGAGCTTCTCAAGCAGGCGCAGCGCATCGTCGCCCGCGATGCGGTGAACGGCTTCCTCTTCCAGCTCGCCAAGATCGGCGTATGGAAGAAGGACCTTATAGGCATGTGGGAGAACGCGCCGGCGCCGCAGGTCGACCTTACAGGGGTCTACTGGAAATAGACCCGGTGTCATCCCGAGCGAAGCGAGGGACCTTTGAGGCACCAGGAAAGGTCCCTCGCTGCGCTCGGGATGACAGTCTTGCCTTGGCTGGCTGATGCTTGAATTCCTCTCCCGCCGCTTGGCCGCCGCGCTGGTGACCCTGGCGCTGGCCACGGTCGTGGTGTTTGCCGTCGTCGAAGTGCTGCCGGGCGATCCGGCGCTGGTCATGCTGGGCACCGACGCGCGGCCCGACACCTTGGCGGCGCTGCGGGCTTCCTATGGGTTCGACCAGCCGCTGGCCGTGCGCTATCTCCACTGGATCGGTGGCCTGCTGACCTTCGATCTCGGCAGCAGCCACGCCTATGGCACGTCGGTCGCCAAGCTGATCGGCGATCGCCTGCAGGTCACCCTGCCGCTGGCCGCGCTGGCGCTCGCCTGGGCGATGCTGGTGGCGATCCCGTTGGGTGTCTTCGCCGCCTGGAAGCATGGCCGGCCGGGCGACTGGGGCGTCATGGGCTTCACCCAGATCGGCATTTCCGTGCCGAATTTCTGGTTCGGCATCGTGCTGGTGCTGCTGTTCGCGGTGACCTGGCAGCTCTTCCCGGCCGGCGGCTTTCCCGGCTGGCAGGACCCGCTGAAGTCGGCGCATGCGCTCGTCCTGCCGGCCCTGTCGCTGTCGCTGGGCGAGATCGCGATCCTGGCCAGGGTCACCCGCTCGGCCATGCTCGATACCTTGCGCGAAGACTATGTCCGCACCGCCCGGGCCAAGGGCGCGCCGGAGCGCACCGTGCTGTTTCGCCATGCGCTCCGCAACGCGCTCATCCCGGTGACGACGGTGGCCGGCCTGATTGCAGGCTTCCTGGTCGCCGGCGCCGTGATCATCGAAAGCGTGTTCCGCCTGCCCGGTGTCGGCCAGCTGGTCTACGACTCGATCAACAACCGCGACCTGGTCGTGATCAAGAACGTGGTCATCCTGTTCACGATCCTGGTTCTCGCCGTCAACCTGCTGGTCGATCTTGCCTACGCTTTCCTCGATCCCCGGCCGCGGGTGCGGACATGAAGCGTTTTCTCGCGCGCGCGTCCCGCCATGTCGGCTTCCAGGTCGGCGCCGTGCTGCTGCTGCTGTTCGTCGGCACGGCGCTGGTCTCGCTCTTGTGGACGCCGCATGCCGTCGACGAGCTGCAGATGCGCGCCAAGCTGATGCCGTCCTCGGCCGCCTATCCGCTGGGCACCGATCATCTCGGTCGTGACGTGCTTTCGCGCATCATGGTGGGCGCACAGACCTCGATCGCGGTCGGGCTGATCGCCGTCGTGATCGGCATGACGGCCGGCGTCGCCTTGGGCGCCTGGGCCGCGGCGCGCGGCGGCTGGGTCGATGAGGCGCTGTCGCGCACGTCCGATCTCATCTTTGCCTTCCCCGCGGTGCTGATCGCCATCCTGATCACCTCGGTGCTCGGCGCGAGCGCCGAGAACGCCATCCTGGCCATCGCCATCTTCAACATCCCGGTGTTCGGCCGGGTGACGCGTGGTGCAGCGCTCGCGATGTGGAGCCGCGACTTCGTGCGCGCGGCGACGGCGATGGGGCAGGGGCCGCTCGGCATCACCGTGCGCCACGTGCTGCCGAACATCGCCAGTGTTCTCATCGTGCAGGCGACGATCCAGTTCGCCGTCGCCATCCTGGCCGAGGCCGGTCTTTCCTACCTCGGCCTGGGGGCGCAACCGCCCGTGCCGTCGTGGGGTCGCATGTTGCGCGACGCCCAGACCTACATCTTCCAGGCGCCGGAACTCGCGATATGGCCGGGGCTCGCCATTGCACTTGCCGTGTTGGGGCTTAACATGCTGGGCGACGGTCTGCGCGATCTGCTCGATCCGCGCCTACGACTGTTGCGCGTCGGGTAAAGCGACAACGTCGTGAGGGGTTGCGTCATGACCGCCCTGATCTTCCTGATGATGGCTATTGCGATGATGACCGCGTCGGCGGGCTACCGTGGCACGTCGATCGGCCTGTTCGGCGTGAGCTTCGTCGCGGCGGTCCTGTGGTTCGACCGCTACGCGATCGAGATGCCCCGGCTGCCGCTCTAGAGGGTGCAAGGTGGGCTCGTTCGTTCGCTTGGGTAATGCTCTCGGTGCCGCCGGCATCGCGATGGTCCTGCTCGTGGCCTTCGGCCTGCAGTTCGGCCTGAACGAGCCGCCGTGCCCGCTCTGCACCCTGCAGCGCGTGGCCTTCGTGCTGTGCAGTTTCGGCTTCGTCCTCAACCTTCGCTTCGGCGTGCAGCCCTTGCACTATGGTCTCGCCCTGCTGGGCGCGCTGTTCGGCGTGGTCGCGTCGGGCTACCAGGTATTGCAGCACATCGCGCCGGGCGCCGCCGCCTACGGCTCGCCGATCCTCGGCATGCATCTCGACACCTGGTCGCTCATGCTGTTCTTCGCAGTGATCGCCGTCACGGCCCTGCTCCTGATGTTGTCCGGCCGGCCCGATCATGACCGCAGCGACCACCAGACGGCGATGCGCTTTCGCGGCATCCTGCGCTTTGCCGTCTATCTGCTGATCGCCGTCACGCTCGCCAATGCCGCCAACAGCTTCGCGCAGTGCGGACCGAATGAATGCGCGGCCAATCCGACCGGCTACTGGATCTCCCAAGTTCTCCGCTGACGGCGTCCCTCAGGCCGGCAGCTCGGCATCCTTCTTGGGGATGAGGTCGTAGGGCAGCGCGAAGCCCGGCATCGCCATCAGACGGTCGCGCCACGCCCGCGCGTGGGGCCGCGCGTCGAGCGACATGCCGCCCTCGGCCATGAACACCATGCGACCCCAGCAGCCGATGTCGGCAATCGTGCAGCTGTCGCCGACCAGCCACTGCCGGCCTTCCAAGCTCTTGTCGATCATGTCCAACGCCGCTTCCGCCGGCGGGCGGAAGAAATCCATGACCGCGGGATCGACGGTGCGGAAGCGGTGGAAGTGGCGGACCCGGGCCACGTTGGTGATGGCGTCGTTCTCCCACGACAGCCATTCCCGCGCCCGCCAGCGATCCTGCTCGGTGGCGGCCTCGAACTTGCCCGTCGTGCGCGCCAGATAATCGAGGATGACGTTCGACATCACGAGGGTGAGGCCGCGATGGCGCAGCACCGGCACCTGGCCGTAGCGGTTGATCGCCAGATGCTCGGGCTGCTTCTGCACGCCGTACTTGAGGTTGACGGTGCGGAACGAGAACGGCAGGCCGGCGAGCGCCAGGAACAGCATCGGCTTGTAGGTCGAGCTGGAAGTGAAGCTGCCATGTAACACGAGGCGATCATCCGTCATTTCCGGCTCTCCCTTGCGGCTGCAGGCACAATCCATCTTGCCGTCCGCCGCGCTCCCTGCCTATCTGGCAGGTGACATGTCCGACGAACGCTACACCGTCATCCTGGGCGACCGGCGCTATGCCATCCACCGCAAATGGGCGCGGCTGCCGGCGGGCGAAAGTTTCGGCTTCCTGTCCGACCTGATGGTCGACGCCGAAGGCCGCGTGCATGTCGCCCAGCGCGGCACCGAGCGGCCGGTCCTGGTGTTCGGCCGCGACGGCAAGCTGATCGGGACATGGGGCGAGGGTGCCCTGGCCGAGCCGCACTATATAAACGCCGCGCCCGACGGCTCGATCCTGGTCGCCGACCGCGACGCCCATCAGGTGCTGCGCTTCGATTCCTCCGGCCATCTCGTGCAGGCGCTGGGCAGGCGTCACTGGCCCTCGCTCGACGCACCCTTCAACCACCCGACGGCCGCGGCCCAGGCGCCGGATGGCGAGATCTATGTCGCCGACGGCTACGGCAATTCCAGCGTCCACCGCTTCGCCGCCGACGGCACGCTGCTCGCCACCTGGGGTGGCCCCGGCGCCGGGCCGGGCGCCTTCACGACGCCGCATGCCATCTGGGTCGATCGCTTCGGCAAGGTGCTGGTCGGCGATCGCGAGAACAACCGCGTCCAGGTGTTCGACCGCGAGGGCGCTTTCCTCGCCGAATGGGGCGACTTCTATCATCCGATGCAGATCTGGGTGGACGACCGCGACATGGTGTTCGTAACCGACCAGATCCCGCGCATCAGCCTCTTGAGCGCGGATGGCAAGCTGGTCGGCCGCTGTCGCGGCGCCATCAACGGCGCGCATGGAATTTCCGGCGATGCCCAAGGCAATCTCTATCTGGCCGAACTGCCGCCGCAGGAGATCACCAAGCTCGAACGGTTGGGTTGACGTCGCGACGTTGGGGGAGGGGGCGTTGATTCGGCACATGTTGATCGCGCTGGTCGGCCTGTCGATCGCACTCGCCGGCTGTTCGATTCCCGATCGCGGACCGGTGGTGCCCTACACCGATACCGAACGCGCCCAACCGCTCGGCATTGCCAACGTGCGCTTCTATGCCGATGGCGACCCCGCCCCGATGATCGAGGAAGGCGCCCGCGCGCTCGAGCGCGAGAAGGCTGCCTTGTTGGCGGCCGGCCAATCGATCGCGCGGCTGCCGCCTGCGTATTATCTCGCGGTCTCCGGCGGCGGCGACAATGGCGCGTTCGGCGCCGGCCTGATGAACGGCTGGACGACGACCGGGACGCGGCCGACCTTCAAGATCGCGACCGGCGTCAGCACCGGCGCCCTGATCGCGCCCTTCGCCTTTCTTGGCCCCGACCACGACGCCGAATTGCGCGAGGTCTACACGACCTTGACTCCCGACAGGATCTTTCGCCGGCGCAGCCTCACGGCCGCCCTGTTCAACGACGCCATGGCCGACACGACGCCGCTCGCCGAGGTGATCGCCAAGTACGCCAACCAGAAAATGTTCGATGAGATCGGCCGCGAATACAACAAGGGCCGCCTGCTGCTGATCGGCACCACCGATCTCGATGCTCAGCGAGCGGTGATCTGGAATATCGGCGCCCTGGCCACGAGCGGCCATCCCAAGGCGCTCGACCTGTTCCGCAAGATCCTGCGCGCATCGTCGGCGATCCCGGGCGCCTTCGAGCCGGTGCTGCTCGATGTCGAGATCGACGGCCGCAAGTACCAGGAGATGCATGTCGATGGCGGCGCCATTGCCCAGCTCTTCCTCTATCCGCCGACCATCGAGGTCGGCCAGGTCGGCGTCGAGCGCCGGCGTATCGCCTATATCATCCGCAATGCCCGGCTCGATCCCGATCATGCCCAGACCGAGCGGCGGACCATCAACATCGCCAGCCGCGCCATCGCCACCATGCTGGCGGCCAGCGGCCAGAACGACGTCATGCGCACCTACTTCGTCTCGCGCCGCGACGGCGTCGATTACAACCTGGCCTACATAGGCGCGGATTTCTCCGCAGAGAGGCCCGGCGAGTTCGACCCGACCTACATGCAGGCACTGTTCGACTATGGCTACCGCGAGGCAAGGGACGGTCGGGCCTGGCACAAGGTGCCGCCCGGACTCAGGGCGGCGAGGGCCCGGCGCGCCGATGCCTCAGCGGGCGACTAGCAGGACGGGCGTCCGCAACGATTGGACCAAGGCCAGCGTGCGCGGCCCTAGAAACTTGGTCTCGCCACGGCGTAGTGCGGTGCCCAGCACGACCAGGTCGTAGCGACCGCGCCGGGCGACCCGCCGGATCTCGGTTTCGGGCTGGGGGCTGGTCGCGGTCAGCCCCTTGACGGCGACGCCGCTGCGCTTGCCCAGGCGATGCGCCTCGACCAGCACCGAGATGCCGAGCCGGCGCGCGCGGCCGCGCAGCAGCAGCGTGTCCTCCCGCGGATCGAAGACGTGCAGCGCGGTCAGGGTGCCGCGGCTGGCTGCGGCGAGAGCAAGCGCGATCTCGGTGGCCAGCCGTGAGTCGGCGCTGCCGCCAGTCGGCACCAGGATATTGAGCGGAGCGACCGACGAAGCTTCGTATCGCCCGCCGTTCAGCAGGATGGCGACCGGCCCGTCGAACGCGCCGACCAGGGCCTGCAACGGTTCCTCGAAGCGCGGCGCCGTGGCGGAGATCGGCTGGTCGATGCCCACGAAGGCGACGCTGTAGCCCTTGGCCGCTTCCTTTTCGACGGCGTCGTCCGCCTGGGCCGTCCGGGCCTGGACGAGCTGCTCGACGGCGGGGCTGGGGGCGGGCTTGGACGCCGGCGGCGCGGCCTTGTCCGACGGCGGGGCGACATCCTGCAAAGCGGCTTTGGCGGCTTCCATCAGCCGGCTGCGGCCGGGAGTCTTGTCGCCCTCTTCCCGCGGCGTCTCGAGCACGGTCGTCAGCACGCCCTGGCGCGCGGCGAACAGTCCGGCCAGGATTGCGGCGAGCCCGCCATTTGCGCTGCCATCGACATAGACGAGGGCCCGTTCCATCTGCGGCAGGCTCTCGGTCTCCTCGGCTTCCTCCTTTTCGAGACGCCGGATTTCCTCGTCGCGCAGCGGCACGCGTCCAATCATCCAGCGCAGGGTCGGCGGCATCGCCATGGTGGTGACCACGGCCATGGCGACGATCATCGTGTAGAGCTGGTTGCTGAGCGCACCCATCGACAGGCCGACAGTGGCGATGATGACCTCGGTCGAGCCGCGGGCATTGAGCCCGGTGGCGAGCGCCAGCGATTCCAGCCAGTTGAGGCCGCCCACCATGCCGCCGGCCAGCGCCCCCAGAAACTTGCCGATGCTGGCGATCAGGATGACCGCGAGGGTGAAGCCCAGCAGCGCCGGATCGAGCAGGGTGCGCAGATCCATGCCGAGCCCGGCGACCGCGAAGAACACCGGGCTGAAGAAGGCGATGATGAAGCCGCGCAGCTGGCTTTCGATATGCTCGCTCAGGATCGGCGACTGGCCGATCAGGATGCCGGCGACGAAGGCGCCGAGCGCGCTGTGCACGCCGATAAGCTCGGTGGTGAGCGCCATGGTCAGCATGATGAGCAGGATGGCACTGATCACCGGTACTTCGGTGGCGAGGTTGTCGTTGCACCACACGATGATGCGCGCCACCACGCGCCTGCCCACGGTGAGGCTGGCCGCCAGGAACAGTGCGGTGAGGCCGATGCTCATGCCGACATGCTCGAAATTCACCGCACCGTAGGCTGCGATGCCGGAGATGATGGCGATGATGATCCAGGCCAGGCTGTCATCGAGGATGGCGGTGGCCAGGATGAGCTGGCCAAGGTCGCGCCGGATGGCGCCGATCTCCATCAGCACCATGGCGACGATCTTGACCGACGAGATCGACAGCGCCGTACCGAGGAAGAGGGCCGTCACCAGCCGCGTCGCGCTCGAGGGGATCAGCTCTGCCGGCAGCGCATAGGCCAAGGCCACGCCGCAGACGAACGGCACGGCGATGCCGAACAGCGACGTCGAGATCACCGCCCGGCGTTTGCGATTCACCAGGGCGAGGTTGGTTTCCATGCCGGTCAGCAGCAGCAGGAGGAGAATGCCGATCTGCGAGACGGCATCGATCATGCTCTTGAGCGCCGGCGTCTCGGGGAAAACCATGTGCCGCAGCTCCGGCAGCAGGGCGCCGAAGATCGACGGTCCAAGCAGCACGCCCGCCAGGAGCTGGCCGAAAATAGCCGGCTGGCCGATGCGGACCATCCCCTCGCCGATCAGCCGGCCGAAGAACAGCAGCAGGATCAGCTCGGCCGCGAAGATCGCCGTCGTGTGGTCAACTGCCACGCCTGTCTCCGCCTGCGGTAACCGCTTTCTCATATAGGGGTTGGGGTGCGCTGCGTGCAACGGATGGACGGATGGCACGAGTCGTGCTGACCTTGCCCCCGCGGAGGAGAATTCGATGGACAAGGCAACGATCGAACTACTGGCGCGGCGGGCGGGCCTCGCCAAGGCGCTGGCGGAGTTTCCCGACGATGTGACGGCCGCAGCGACGCAGGCAGCCAACGTGGCGGAGAGGATCAAGCAGCCGACCGACCCGGCGGCTGAGCCCTGGCCGCCGATGCGCGCGGGAGTGGGCCTATGAGAGACGGCCCGCTGACCGAACTGCACTGGCTTGGTGTTGCCGAGGCCGCCAAGGCGATCGCTGAAAAGGACCTCTCGCCGGTCGAGCTCATGAAAGCTTTGCTCGACCGCGTTGCCGCGCTCGATCCGAAGCTCAACGCCTTCATCCGCCTCGATGGCGAGGCCGCCTTGCAGGCCGCCAAGGCCGCCGAAGCCGAAGCAACCGCGGGCCGGCTGCGCGGGCCCCTGCACGGCGTGCCGGTCGGCATCAAGGACATCATCGATGTCGCCGGCCTGCCCACGACCGGCCATTCCAAGATCCTCCAGGACAACCTCGCGACCACCGATGCCGTGTGCGTCGAAAAGCTGCGCGGCGCCGGCGCCATCGTGATGGGCAAGCTGTCGACTCATGAGTTCGCCATCGGCGGGCCGAGCTTCGACCTGCCATGGCCGCCGGCGCGCAATCCATGGAACACCGGCCATCATCCCGGCGGCTCGTCGTCGGGCTCGGGTTCGGGCGTGTCGGCCGGTCTGTTCCCGATGGCGTTGGGCAGCGACACCGGCGGCAGCGTGCGCAATCCGGCGAGCTGCTGCGGCATCGTCGGCCTGAAGCCGACCTATGGCCTGGTCTCGCGGCGCGGCGTCTTTCCGCTTTCCTTCACCCTCGACCATATCGGGCCGATGACCCGCACCGTCGCCGACAACGCGCTGATGCTGGAGGTGATCGCCGGCCACGACCCGCATGATCCCGGCAGCGCGGCCGTGCCGAACGGCCACTATGCGGCGGGCGTCGAGCGCTCCGTGCGCGACCTGCGCGTGGGCTTCATCCGCCATTTCCACGAAATCGACGTGCCGGCCGAGCCCGAGGTCACGGCGGCTCTCGAGCATGTCGCCCGCACCTTGCAGTTGGAAGGGGCCGAGGTCCGCGATGTCCACCTGCCGACCTTGGGCGAATTCGGCGCGGTCAATCGCGTGATCCTGCAAAGCGAGGCCTGGGCGATCCATGGTCCCTGGCTGCGCGAGCGGCCCGGCGACTACGGCCAGCTCGCGCGCCGCCGCCTGATGGCGGGCGCCTTCTTCAGCGCGGGCGACTACGTGCAGGCGCAGCGCCGCCGGCTGAACATGATCGCCGAGGTCGAGGCGGCGCTGCGCGACGTCGATGTGTTGCTGTGTGCCAGCTCGATGGACCCGGCCTGCCGCATCGACCGCCCGGCCGACATCGAACGCACCTATCCGCGCCAGGCGCGCACGCCCTTCAACGTCACCGGCCATCCCGCGCTGGCCATGATGGCCGGGTTGTCCCAGGACGGCCTGCCGTTGTCGGTGCAGTTCGTCGGCCGCTATTTCGACGAGGCGACTCTGTTCCAGGTGGCGCGCGGCTGGGAGCAGGCGTCCGGCGTCGACAGGAAGCATCCGCCGATCGTGTAAGGCCTGTCATCCAGGGCGACCCGTCGCTTGTCATTCAAGCGACATGTCGGGCGTGTAGTTCGGGGCCCGTGCCCGCGACCTGCATTGCTTGACACTGTCTTTGGAAAGGCCGTTAGATTTGCCCAATAATACTGGGAATAACCGAGGTTTGCTTCGGGAGGAAGAATGTCTCGCCTAGATCGTCGGCAGTTTCTCGCCGTCGGCAGCGTCGCGGCCGGCGGGCTTCTGCTCCCGCGCTTCGCGGTCGGCCAGGCCGACAACAGGCCGGTGATATCCATCGCCGTGCAGCAAATCGCGACCAGCGCCAACCTTGAGACCGTGCGCGAGCGGTCCAATGTCGGCGAGCGCGTGCAGACGCCGATCTTCGAGAACCTCATCGCCCGCAACCTGCAAAGCAAGCTCGAACCGGTGCCCGGCCTGGCCGAGAGCTGGCGGCGCATCGACGAGCGCACGGTCGAGCTCTCGCTGCGCAAGGGCGTCAAATTCCACAACGGCGACGAGATGAACGCCGACGACGTGGTGTTCACCTTCGGTCCGGAGCGCATGTTCGGCCCGGGCGGCAACACGCCCTCGAGCAAGACCCTGTTCACCACCGTGATGACGCGCGACAGCGTCGAGGGCAAGACGCTGCCGCCCGAGGTCGTGGGCATCGCCAAGCGTGTCTGGCCGTCGCTCGAGAAGGTCGAAGCGGTCGACCGCTACACGGTGCGTTTCGTCAATCGTGTGCCCGACGTGACGTTGGAAGGCCGCATCGCGGGCGCGGCCAGCGAGATCATCAGCCGGCGCGGCTTCATGGAAGCCCGGAACTGGATCGAATGGTCGCGCAAGCCGGTGGCGACCGGTCCCTACAAGGTGCGCGAGTTCAGGCCCGACGAGACCCTGCTGCTCGACGCCCATGACGACTATTGGGGCGGCCGACCGCCGATCAAGACGCTGCGCTTCGTCGTCGTTCCCGAAGTTTCGAGCCGCATCAACGGCCTGCTGACCGGCGAATACCAGTTCATCTGCGACGTGCCGCCCGACCAGGTGACGACCATCGAGCAGAATCCCAAGTTCGAGGTCCAGGGCGGGCTGGTCACCAACCACCGCATCATCGTCTTCGACGAGCATCACAAGCAGCTTGTCGATCCGCGCGTCCGCCAGGCGATCACCCACGCCATCGATCGCCAGGCCATCGTCGACAGCCTGTGGGCCGGCCGTACGCGCGTGCCGCCGGGCCTGCAATGGGAATTCTACGACAAGATGTTTGTCGAAGGCTGGACGGTGCCGGAATTCGATCCGGCCAAGGCGCGCGAGCTGCTGCGCGCCGCCAACTACAAGGGCGATCCGATCCCGTTTCGCGTGCTCAACAACTACTACACCAACCAGGTCGGCACGGCGCAGATCCTCACCGAGATGTGGCGCAGCGCGGGGCTCAACGTCCAGATCGAGATGCGCGAGAACTGGCAGCAGATCTTCGAGAACAACGGCCAGCGCGCGATCCGCGACTGGTCGAACAGCGCAGGCTTCTCCGATCCCATCAGCTCGATCGTCGGCCAGCACGGACCGCAGGGCCAGCAGCAGCAGTCACAGGAGTGGACCAACGCCGAGATGAACACGCTGTCGGCCGCCATGGAGACCGAGTTCGACCTCGTCAAGCGCAAGGCGATGTTCAAGCGCATGCTGGAAATCTGCGAGCGCGTGGACCCCGCCTACACGGTGCTGCACCAGACCGCGACCTTCACCGCCAAGCGCAAGGACATCGTTTGGAAAGCCGCACCCGCCTTCCAGATGGATTTCCGCGCCGGCAATTTCCGCATGGCTTAGGTCGGACGATTGCTGCGTTCATGGGCGTACCGCTGATCGACATACGCGGCCTGACCGTCGATTTCGACGCCGGCCAGCGCGTCGTCCGCGCCCTGCACGGCGTCGACCTGGCGATCCACGGCGGCGAGGCGGTCGGGCTGGTGGGCGAATCGGGCTCGGGCAAGAGCGTGACCTGGCTTGCGGCGCTGGGGCTGCTCGGCAACCGCGCCCGCATCGGCGGCGAGGTCCTGTTCGAGGGCCGCAACCTGGTGGGTGCGCCGGCCAGCGATCTCGAGGCCGTCCGCGGCGCGCGGATCGCGATGATCTTCCAGGACCCGTCGAGCAGCCTCAACCCGGTCTATCGCATCGGCCAGCAGCTCGCCGAGGCGCTGCAGCTCCATCGCGGGATGAGCGGTGCGGCGGCGCTCGCCGAGGCGGCGCGGCTGCTCGATCGCGTCGGCATCGCCGATGCGACCCGCCGGCTGCGCGATTATCCGCATGAGCTGTCGGGCGGTATGAACCAGCGGGTGATGATCGCCATGGCGTTGAGCGGCCAGCCTCGGATCCTGGTCGCCGACGAACCGACCACCGCGCTCGACGCCACCATCCAGGCGCAGATCCTGGAACTGCTGCAGGAAATCCGCCGCGACAGTGCAATGGCGCTGGTCCTCATCAGCCACGATCTCGGCGTGGTGGCGGAGAACACCGACCGCGTGTGCGTCATGTATGCCGGCCGCATCGTCGAGGATGCGCCGATCGCCACCATCTTCGAGGCGCCGGCGCATCCCTACACGTCCGGCCTGCTCGCCGCCTTGCCCGATCTCGAAGGGCCACGCCGCCGGCTTTTGGCAATCCCCGGGGTCGTGCCCGAGCCGTGGAACCTGCCGCCGGGCTGCAGCTTCGCGCCGCGCTGCCCCGAGTTCGAGCGGGCCTGCGAAGCGGCCGTGCCGCCGGCCATCGAGCTCGTGCACGGCCATCGCGCGGCCTGCATTCATGCCCGGAGCGGAAGCGCTTGAGCGAGCCGCTCCTCCAGGCCGAAGGCCTCGTCCGCCACTATCGGATCCGTCACGGCAGCCGGCTGTTCAGTCATCCCGCGACCTTGCGCGCCGTCGATGGCGTTTCCTTCACCTTGCAACCCGGCCGCACCTTGGGCCTGGTGGGCGAATCGGGCTGCGGCAAGACCACCACTGCCAGGCTGGTGCTGGGCCTGCTGCCGTTGACCGAAGGCGAAATCCGCCTGCAAGGCGAGACCCTGCCCCAGGCGGGATCGATGCGCTGGCGCGAGCTGCGGCGCGTCATGCAGATGGTCTACCAGGATCCTCTGGCGGCGCTCGACCGGCGCATTGCGGTCGGCCGGCAGGTCATGGAGCCGCTCGTGATCCACGCCATCGGCGCGCCGGCCGAGCGTCGCGACAGGGCAATGGCGATCCTGCAGTCGGTCGGACTGCAGGCCCATCACTTCGACCGCTATCCCCATGAGCTCTCGGGCGGCCAGCGCCAGCGGATCGTGCTCGCCCGGGCGCTGATCCTGTCGCCGCGGCTGCTGGTCTGCGACGAGCCGATCTCCGCCCTCGACGTGTCGATCCAGGCGCAGGTCGTCAATCTGCTGCTCGATCTGCAGGCTGAGATGGGGCTGGCCTATCTCTTCATCAGCCACGACCTGCGCATGGTCCGCCAGGTGAGCCACGAGGTGGCGGTGATGTATCTCGGCCGCATCGTCGAACGCGGCGATCCCGACCGGCTGTTCGCAGCACCTTCGCATCCCTACACGCAAGCGCTGGTTTCGGCGATTCCGGTGGCGCATCGCAGCGGGCGGCAGAGGCTGATCCTGAAAGGCGATCAACCCAACCCGGTCGATGTGCCGACGGGCTGCGCCTTTCACGAGCGCTGCCCGATCGCCGTGGCGCGCTGCCGCACCGAAACACCGGCCCTGCGTCCGCTGGCCGACGGGCGACACGTCGCCTGCCATCTCGCACCCGGTGCCGCAGATGCTTGAGTCTTGCCGGACCGCGGGCCTCCAGGCCCGCTCATGCTTTGTCTGCGACAACAAGGACGCGGCACTGACGTGCGGCGCTCCCGGCGAAAAGAAGAGCGGGCCTGGAGGCCCGCGGTCCGGCAAGCAGACGCCATCATGATGCGCTATCTCGCCGGACGGCTGCTGCGGGCCCTCTTGACCATCTTCCTGGTGGTGACCTTCGCCTTCTTCGTGCTGCGTCTGTCCGGCGACCCGGCCCTGCTCATCATGTCGGTCGACGCCCCGCCCGAATCGATCGAGGCCTTCCGCAAATCGTGGGGCCTCGATCAGCCGATCTGGATGCAATATCTCGCCTATATCGGCCACGCTCTGACCGGCGATCTCGGCAACTCCATGCGCGATGGCCGGCCGGCCATCCAGCTCGTGCTCGAGCGCGTGCCCGCGACCTTGGCAATCACCGTGCCGGCCTTCTTCCTGAAAATCGCGATCGGCGTGCCGGCCGGCATCTACGCCGCGCTGCACCGCAACTCCTTCGCCGATCGGCTCACCATGCTGCTGTCGGTCGCGGGCTTCACCATGCCGAGCTTCGTGCTGGCGCTGCTGCTGGTTCTGGTCTTTTCGGTGCAGCTCGGCTGGCTGCCGAGCAGCGGCAGCGAAGGCATGGCCAATGCGATCCTGCCGATCGTCACCCTGGGCGCCGCAGGCGCGGCGATCCTGGCGCGCTTCACCCGCTCGGCCATGCTGGAAGTGCTGGGTCAGCCTTATATCCGGGCGGCCTCGGCCAAGGGCCTGTCGTGGCGGCGGGTGGTGACTGAGCATGCCCTGCCCAATGCCGCCATCCCGACCACCACCATCATCGGCTTCATGGTCGGCACCCTGATCGCGGGCGCCGTGGTGGTCGAAAGCGTGTTCGCCTGGCCCGGCATCGGCCGCCTGCTGGTCGTCTCGGTCGCCAACCGCGATCTCGCCGTCGTGCAGACCATCCTGCTGTTCGTCGCGGCGACGATGGTGAGCGCCAACATCATCGTCGACTTCGTCTATGGCTGGATCGACCCGCGCATGCGCACGGCCCCGCGATGACCGCGACCGTCACCTCGACGCCGATCCAGCGCAGCCGCGGCGCGCGCTTCTTCGAAGCCTGGCCGCCGCTCACCCTGGCGGCGCTCGTCTGGATCGCGCTGATGCTGGTGGTGGCATTGGGCGCCGACTGGCTGGCGCCTTATCATTTCTCCGCCCTCGATCTGCGCGCGCGTCTCTTGCCGCCGGCGCCTTTCGGCGGCAGCTGGCGCCATGCGCTGGGCACCGACGAGCTCGGCCGCGACGTGCTTTCGCGCCTGATCGTGTCGATTCGCATCAGCCTGCTGATCGCCTTCTTCGGCACCCTGATCGCCGCCACCTTGGGGACGGCGTTGGGCTTCGTCGCCGCCCATTTCCGCCGCAAGGTCGAATGGCTGATCCTGATGCTGATCGATTTTCACGCCAGCGTGCCCTTCCTGATCGTGGCGCTGGCGGTGCTCGCCTTCTTCGGCAACTCGCTGGTGCTGTTCGTCTGCCTCATGGGGCTGAACAGCTGGGAGCGCTACGCCCGCATCGCGCGCGGCCTCACCATCGCCGCCAACGAGCAGGGTTATGCCAGCGCCATCCGCCAGCTCGGCGCCTCGAGCTGGCGGGTGTATGGCGTGCATGTCCTGCCCAACATCGCCTCGACCTTGATCGTTTCCATGACCATCACCTTTCCCGAGACGATCCTGCTGGAAAGCGGCCTGTCGTTCCTCGGGCTGGGGGTGCAGCCGCCGCTCAGTTCGTTG
>Ga0210389_10000765_pt1 | contig 27362 bp, 29 predicted proteins | sample IncBWH28OmetaG_FD_160127 | JGI IMG/M metagenome (GOLD analysis project Ga0210389, IMG submission 160127) | Forest soil microbial communities from Barre Woods Harvard Forest LTER site, Petersham, Massachusetts, United States - Inc-BW-H-28-O ... | reverse complement strand
GCAACATCTCCTTCGGGGGACAGCCGACCAACAAGGTCTACGAAGAAGGAGCCCTGTTCGGCAGCATCCCCGGGTTCGCCCACCTGGGCGTCGCGCACGGGCAGTGGTGGCGCCTGGTCACCAGCGGCTTCCTGCACGAGAACCTGCTGCACATCGGCTTCAACATGTACGTCCTGTACATCCTCGGCATGCAGCTGGAGCCGGTGCTCGGGCGCGTCAAGTTCGGCACGATCTACGCCGTATCGCTGCTGACCGGCTCGCTCGGTGCGCTGCTCGTCACGCCGCACTCGCCAACCGTCGGCGCGTCCGGCGCGGTGTTCGGGATTATGGGCGCGTTCGCTGTCGAGCTGCGCGCCCGCCGGCTCCCGCTGATGCAGGGCAGGATGGGCGGCATCGGCGGGTTGATCGCGATCAACCTGGTCATCAGCTTCACGATCCCCGGTATCTCCTGGGGCGGGCACGTCGGCGGGCTCATCGGCGGTGCGCTCGCTGCCCTGATCATCCAGTTCGGCGACCGCATGCGCCAGCCGGCATTGGCGCTGGCCGGCTGCTGCGTGATTGCCGCGGCGGCCTTCGCCGGCTCTATTGCCACGGCCAAGTCCAGCGAAGTGCAGCAGCCGGTCGGCATTCCCCTGAGCACCGAAGCCCCGGCACCCTGAGACACCGCCGGTGCCTGGCGGCCTCGCCCAGCAGCGGGCCGGCGCTGTGGCATCGCCCGGCCCCGGCTGCCTCGCACCGTGCCCGGCTCAGGCGCGGGTCCGGTCCAGCTCCAGCTCGAGCGCCACGGCGCCCGCCGGCAGGCCGGGCACGCTGTGCGGGTGCAGGAGGTGAGCCAGCAGCTCGAGCCCGTCGATCAGCCGCGGGCCGGGCCGCGAGAAGTACGCGGAGGCGTCGACCGCCACCACCCGGCGCGCGCCCAGCCTCGCCAGCTCGCTCGCGTGCGCCGCTGCCTCCGCGTGCGCGCGCTGCTCGTCATACCCGCACGGCATCGCCACCACCAGCTCCGGCGCGGCCGCCGCCAGGACCTCCCAGGAGACAGTCTGGGAGGCTTCTCCGGGCAGCCCCAGCACGTCCTCGCCACCCGCCAGCTCGATCAGCTGGGGCGTCCAGTGCCCGGCCACGTACACCGGGTCGAGCCACTCGAGCGCCGCCACCCGCGGGCGCGGTCGCCCGCGTACGGTCAGGCGCACACGGTCGATGCGCGTCGCCGCCCGCGCTACCAGATCGACACCCTGAGCGCGCCGTCCGGTGGCCTGGGCCAGGGTGCGCACGTCGCCCAGCGTCTCGCCCAACGTATGCGGGTCCAGGGCGATCACACGCGGCTTCGAGGGCAGCGTCCGTGCCAGCTTCTCCACCTCGTCGTAGGACACGGCGCACACCGGGCACAGCGCCTGCGTGACGATCAGCTCCGGCTCGAGCTGCGCCAGGGCCGCCTCGTCGAGCTTGTAGATCGCCTCGCCCGCCAGCGTGCGCTCGCGCACCGCCGCGTCGATCTCGCCCGCGCTCAGCCCCTCGGGCAGCACGTCGCGGGTCACGTGGGGGAGCTCCGTCGCCGCCGGCGGGAAGTCGCACTCGTGGGTCACACCCACCACCTCCGGACCGGCGCCCAGCGCAAACAACAGCTCGGTCGCGTGGGGCACCAGGCTGACGATCCGCACGCACCCACTTTAGGCCTGGGTAAGCTCAGACGACGATGGCCGTGCTGAGCGACGCCGAGATCGAGGAGCGCCTGGGGCAGGTCCCACGCTGGCGCCGCGGCGAGGGCGCCGAGATCGTGCTCGAGCTCGAGCTGGACAGCTTCGCGGCGGCGATCGCGCTGGTCGAACGCGTCGCCGAGGCCGCCGAGGCGGCCAACCACCACCCCGACATCCTCGTCCACGGCTGGAACAAGCTGCGGCTGACGCTCTCGACCCACTCGGCCGGCGGACTGACCGACGCGGACTTCGCGCTCGCGCGCCAAATCGAGCTGCTCGTGTAGATGACCAGCGCGCTTGCTACCGTTGTCGCGTCAAGCACCTGATGAACGACGACGAAGAACTTCCCCGAAGTAGCGTCGCCTTACCCGCTGTCCCCGCACGGACTGCCGCTCGCGCGTGAACGGCCTGAAGCTGATCGTCACGGCGCTGCTGGTCGCCGTCAACGCGTTCTTCGTGATCGCCGAGTACGCGCTAGTGCGCTCGCGCCGGGCGCGTCTGGAACTGCTACGTGAGCAGGGCGCCCGCGGCGCCGCGCTCGCCCTACAGCAGATCGGCGACGTCAACGAGTACATCTCCGCGGTACAGATAGGGGTGACGCTCACCTCGATCGGCATCGGGGCGCTCGGCGAGCCTGCGCTCGCCGCCATCCTGAGGGGGCCGCTCGGCGAAGCCCTCGGCCATGGCGTCGCCGTGGTGATCGCCGTGATCGTCGCCTTCCTGTTCATCTCCTCCGTGCAACTGGTCGCCGGCGAGATGGTCCCCAAGTTCTATGCCATCGACCGGGCCGAGGCGGTCGCCCGCCGGGTGGCGCGTCCGCTACAGGCGTTCAGCGCCGTCTTCCGCCCGTTCATCCTCGCGCTCACCGCCGTCGCCGGGCGCATCCTGCGGATGCTTGGCGTGGACATGAGCTTCCAGGGGCGCAGCGGCTCCACCGACGAGCTGAAGCTGCTGATCGCCGAGTCCGAGGCGGGCGGGCAGATCGACGAGGGCGAGGCCGGGATGCTCACCGGCGTATTCCACCTGCACGAGCAGGAGGCGCGCCAGGTGATGACCCCGATCCCCGCCGTCATCACCATCGACGCCTCCGAGGACGTCGAGACGGCGCTACGCCTGTGCGTGTCCAGCGGCCACACGCGCCTGATCGTCACCGAGGAACACGACCGCGACCGCGTGCGCGGGCTCGTGCACGTGTCCACGCTCGCCGGCGAGCTGATGCGCGAGGGGCCCAAGGCGCCGGTCGCGCCGCTCGTCAACGACGCGCTGATCGTGCCCGAGACCAAGCCGCTCGACGACCTGCTCGCCGACCTCCAGCGCCAGCGCAGCTCAATGGCAGTGGTCGTCGACGAGTACGGCCGCGTGGTCGGCGTCGTCAGCGTCGAGGACATCATCGAGGAGGTCGTCGGCGAGATCGCCGACGAGACCGACCCGACCGGCGGGGAGATCCGTCGCCTGGCCAACGGCGACTGGTTCGTGCGCGGCCACGTGGCCGTCACCGATCTGATCGACTACGGCCTCGAGCTGCCCGTCGACACCGACGCGTACAACTCTGTCGGCGGCTTCGTGTTCGCCGAGCTCGGGCGCCTGCCGCGGCGCGGCGACACGATCACCGCCGACGGCTTCTCGATCCGCGTCGAGTCCGTGCGCGACAACCGCATCGAGGCCGTCCGCATCCGCGAACGCGGGCTCGCACCGCCCCGCGAGGCCCGCGCCGAGGACTGACCCTTTACGCCGAGGAGCGACCCCTTAAACACGTCCGGCCCGCGGGGGGAGCGGACCGGATCGTGCGCACTGGGAGGAGGCGGGTGTGCGATGCGACGATTGAACGTCGCATTACCCAGTATCGCGATGTTGATCAACAGCAGCTAAAACTTGGCTCCAGAGGGATAAATTCTGGCGAAGAACGGCTCTGACCCGCCGCCGCGGACCTAATAGCTGTGGATGCCGCGCCCGCTCTTGCGCCCGAGCGCGCCTTCCGCCACCAGCTCCTGCACGCGTGTCGGGATCGTCTCGCCGATCGTCTCGCCGATCGCCTTCGACACGTCCAGCCCGACCAGGTCGAGCAGCGCCAGCGGCCCCATCGGGTGTCCCGCGCCGAGCTTCATGCACGTGTCCACGTCCTCCGGAGCCATCCCCGTCTCTTCCATCAGGCGCACCGCATTGAACAGGTACGGGAACAGCAGGCGGTTGACCACGAACCCCGGCACGTCCGGCACCTGCACCGGCGTCTTCTCGAAGTCCTCGCACAGCGCCAGCGCCCGCCGGCGCGTGTCCTCGTTCGCCGCCTTCGGGAAGATCAGCTCGACCAGCTGCATCTTTGTCACCGGGTTGAACACGTGCAGACCCACGAACCTCTCCGGGCGCCCGCTCGCCTCGGCCAGGCGCTCGACCGACAGCGACGACGTGGTGCTCGCCAGGATCGCCTCCGGGCCGACGATGCCGTTCAGTTCCCCCAGCAGTTGCGCCTTGACGTCGTGGTCCTCGACCACCGCCTCCACCACGAACGTCGCCTGCGCCAGCTCCTGCGGGTCGGTCACGATCTGCACGTGCTCCGGGTCGACCTCAGCGCCGAGGCGTGCCAGGGTCTTCTCCACCGTCGCGCGCGCACGCTCCGCTGAGGTGTTCGAGCGCGCGAACAGCTGCACCGGGTGATGGTGGGCGGCCGTGGCCGCGAGACCGCATGCGATGGCGCCGCTGCCGGCGATGCCCAGGCGTTTTGTCAAGGTGCTCCTCTCCGATCTTCTCAGTCGAGAACGCGCGTCCTGGCTGACTGACCAGTCAATCGGTGGACGCGGTAAAGTAGGGATGCAGGGTCCGGGCATCTTATTCAGACGCCGCGCGATCGCCGCAACGGCCCGTCGGCCGCCGCGAAAACACTCTTAGGAGGACTTTCTGACATGAGGCAACCAGAGGGCCGCGAAGTCGTGATCGTCGAGGCAGTGCGCACGCCGATCGGCCGCGGGCACCGAGAGAAGGGCTACTACAAGGACACCCACCCGAACGAGCTGCTCGGGACGGTTTACAGCGAGGCGATCAAGCGCGCCGGCATCGACGCCGCCCAGGTCGAGGACGTGATCGCTGGCTGCGTCTCGCAGTTCGGCGAGCAGGGCCTGAACGTCGCGCGCAACGCGTGGCTGCAGGAGGGGCTGCCGATCGAGACCCCCGGCACGACCGTCGACCGCCAGTGCGGCTCCGCCCAGCAGGCCGTCAACTTCGCCGCCGGCCTGATCGCCGCCGGCGTCCACGACGCCATGATCGGCTCCGGCGTCGAGCACATGGGCCACCTGCCGTTCGCCGCCGTCGCCCAGACCCAGGGCGAGTTCGGCCAGGCCTTCCCGCCCGAGCTGCTGGCCAAGCACAACATCGTCGGCCAGGGCCTCGGCGCGGAGATGATCGCCGACCAGTGGGAGATCTCCCGCTCAGAGCTCGACGAGCTCGCCGTGCGCTCCCACCGGCTCGCCCACCAGGCGACCGAGGAGGGCCGCTTCGAGCGTGAGATCGTGCCCATGACCATCGGCGGCGACACCTACGTCACCGACCAGGGCATCCGTCCCGACACCAACCTCGAGGCGCTATCCCAGCTCAAGCCCGCGTTCAAGCCCGACGGCAAGATCACCGCCGGCAACGCCTCGCAGATCTCAGACGGGGCCGCCGCCGTGCTGCTGATGTCCGCTGAGAAGGCCAAGGAGCTGGGCCTGACCCCGCGGGCGCGGATCGTCGACCAGACCACCGTCGGCTGCGACCCCGTCAAAATGCTCGAGGGCCCGATTCCCGCCACCCGCAAGATCCTCTCGCGCAACGGCATGCAGATCGGCGACATCGACCTGATCGAGATCAACGAGGCGTTCGCGCCCGTCGTCGCCGCCTGGCGGCGCGAGCTCGACCCGGACATGGACCGCGTCAACGTCAACGGCGGCGCCATGGCCCTCGGGCACCCGCTCGGCTCCACCGGCGCGCGCCTGATCACCACGCTCCTGCACGAGCTCGAGCGCTCCGACAAGGAGATCGGCTTCGTCACCATGTGCTGCGGTGGCGGGCTCGGCACGGGCACGCTGATCCAGCGGGTCTGAGTAGCGAGCACTCTCAGGCGCTTGGCCCGCTCCCCGTCCAGTCGACCGCGACGGGGGGCAGGGCCAGCAGCGCCGTCCAAGTGGCCGCTTCGACCACGCCGCTCGCGGCGATCCCGTGGGCGGTCTGGAAGGCCTCGACGTTGGTGCCCGTCTGGGCGCCGAAGATGCCGGTGACTTCCTGGGTGGGGGTGGCGCTGGCCAGGTGCTCCTGCATCCACAGCACCTCGTCGTCACGGTTGCCTTTGCTCAGTTCCGGCCAGCTCGTGTTGGGGACGACGCTCGTAAGTGGTTCGAGTGCTGCGGCCAGCGTCGACCAGTCGACCGAGCCGCTTTCCTGCCAGTCCCAGAAGGACACTCCGGGGGAGCCGTAGTCGACGGCCTCCTCGCGGAAGCGCAGCAGTTCGGCGGCGGACACGCCGCCGTAGGTCTGCCCGAGCGGGAAGATCGGGCGTCCATACACGCGGTTGGCGATGAATGTGTTGGCGTACACGGAGTCGACCGACTGGCCGATGTCTTTCCAGTACATCTGCGGCGCGTTGTACTGCGCACCGCCCGGCCCCAGGAACACCGAGTAGGGGAAGGTGGGGTGGTCCCAAACGTACGGGAAGGACGCCAGCCCGAGCGGGTAGTTGGGGCCGATCTTGGCGCGCAGGTCATCGATATACGCCTGGGCGGCGGCGTAGCGGCCTTCGTATTCGCTCTCGGCGTCGATCACCAGGCAGTCGGCGCCGTCGGCCACCGCCTCGGCTCCGAGCGCCGCCTCACCCACCGGTTCGCTCCCGTAAACGAACTGCCAGGCGCATACTTTCAGCCCGTTGGCGTGCAGTTCGGCCACGAGCTGCGGCGAGAACTGGCTCCAGTAGTTGGTCGGGCCGTCGGAGCTCTTGATGAACAGCGTGGTCACGTCCGCGGCGTGGGCTTGGGCGACGATCGACGCCAGGTTGCCGCCGTCGGACTTGCTGAGATACCAGATCCACATGCCCTGGCCTTCGAACGCGGTGCCCGAGACGGCGCTGCTGGTGCTCGCAGGCGGGTCCTTCGGCGGCGGTGGGTGCAGCGCGTGGGCGTACACGTAGATCGGGCCGTACGAGCTCGTGTAGCGCCCGCCGCCCAGCAGGATCATGACGTGGCCCGAGTGGGCCGTCTTCGGCACCTCGACGACCAGCCCGCCGCTCGTCTGGCGCAGGTGGGCGGACGGTGAGGGTGAGACGCTCGAGATGCGCGCGCCTGGGGATCTCGGGAACGCTACGACCATGCCGGCCTTCAGGCCGACGCCGACGATCGTCAGCTGGCCGTGCAGCGAGACCTGATGGGGGTTGGCGCTGCAGCTGGCGTACGGCGTGCAGCTGACGCTCGTGATGCGCACGCTCAGCACGTGCAGCGACGGCTTGGCGGTCGGCTTGCTAGAGGTGGCGCCGCCGGTCTTGGCCGCCGTGGAGCCGCCGCTCCTCGAGCTGGCATTGGAGCTGCCCGCGGCCGTTCCGCCGCCTGCCGAGGTGCCACCGGGGTTGGCCGCCGAGGCCGACCCGGGCTCCGTCGTTGCCAGCCCAACGCTCAGCGCGAGCGCGAGTACCAGCGCCAGCGCTACTGCCGCGGAACCGAGCCTGCATCGCTTTTCGGCGCGTGTGCTCGCCAAGACGTGTAACTCCTTCGCGCAGAACGACCCCCGGACGGGAGGCGCATTCGCGCCCGCGCGCCCTGACCGGCGGCCCCGACGTTATCGGCTATTGGCTCGCAAACCGCAGGATGGCACGGAAGTTGCGCCCTGACGCGATCAGCCCCAGCGAAAGCCGCTCGGGCTGGGGCTCGGGGCGAGCGGACTGGACGGCAGTCCGGCCGTTACCTCGGGCAAGTTGAAACCGGTGGGGGCGACGTCGTTCGGGGCATCGGCGTGGAACAACGAGGCCAGGTACTGGTTCTGGCCGCGTCCCACTCCCAGCTCGAACTGGCCGCCGCCATAGTTGCCGATGCCGCGCTCGGCACAGTAGTCGTAGGCGTCCAGCAGGTTGCGCAGCCCGCCCAGACGCGACGGCTTGATATTGACCATGCGCGGCGGGTACTTCAGTGCCTCGATGTCGTCGATCGAGTGGATCGGCGCGTCCCACGAGAAGCGCTCGCGGTGGGGGGCGAGCACGGCGTCGGTCTCCGCTGTCAGCGCCGGGTCCTCGATCCATGCGTGCGGGAATGCCTCGGCCACCCGGCGATACAGCACTGGGTCGGCCGGCTGGTCGACGATCGAGCCGGAGTAGTAGCCCTTGAAGTCGACCGAGTCGACTGCTCCGCTGTCGAGGAGTTGTGCGATCAGCGGCTCGTCCCACGAGCTCGTCGGGTCGAGCTTGAAACGCAGGGTCGGGTACAGCGCGAGGCGCTCGTTGAGCGGCTCGAGCGTCGGCGGCTCGCCGAGGCGCATCGAGACCACGAAGCGCACCGGTTGCGGCTCGCGCCCAAGCGCCTCGTGCAGCGTCGTGCCCGCCTGGCGCAGTGCCAGATCGAGCGCCGCCGACTCGTACGCCCACGTGCGATAGCGGCCCGAAACCTCGCGCTGGGGCGGCTCAGGGAACAGCTCCAGCTCGGCCAGGCGCTCGCTGAAGGACGCCAGCGTGAAGTCGCCGGCGAGCGCGAGCGTCGCGCCAGCTGCCTGCAGGAGGTCGTGGTCGATCGCGTCGTAGGTGACGTCCTCGCCCCAGCCGTCCGCGCCGGCCCCGCGCAGCCGGATCACAGTGCTCTTGCGCTCGAAGCTGCTCGATACCTGCGCCTGCAGCGGCTCGAGCGTGTAGCCCTCGATGTGCAGCGGCAGCTGCGCGAGCGTCTCCCACGTACTCATGCGCTCGCCTCGCGTTCCAGGCGCGTTACTAGCTCGTCCAGGCGCAGCTCTTCGAGCGCGTCGCCGACAGCCGCCAGCTGGCTGGCGCACAGCTCGATCAAGCGCTTGCCCTCGCTGACCAGCGCCAGCGTCTCGTCCAGGCTCGCCTCGCCCGAGTCCAGCCGGCGGATGATCTCCTCGACACGGCCGGCCGCCGCCTCGTAGCTGAGCGGCTCGCCGTTGGTCTGCGCGGGCGTTTGCTCCGCCGGTGCGGGCGCTCCGCCGCCCGCGACCGTCGCGCCTGGATCGTGCGCTTGCGGCTGGCTCATCGCTCGAGCGTCCTTGCCGGCAGCGTGCCATCGGCGAAGCGCAGCTCGAGCTCGCCGGCCGCGCGAGCGGCGGCGGTGCTCGCCAGCGGCTGGCCCTCGGCGGAGCGCACCAGCGCGTAGCCGCGTTCGAGCGTGCGCTGCGGATCGTGCCCGGCGAGCGCCAGCGCCATCTGCGCCAGCTCCCGTGGGCGTCGCTCACGACAGTCAAGCTGCGTCGAGGCGAGCTTGCGCTGGAGGACGACCGCGCGCCGCTCGGTCACGTGCAGCTCGGACTGCACACGCCGGCGCGAGCCGGCGCGGACCTCGCGTAGCTGCTGGTGCAGACGCGCGCGTTGGCGCTCGAGGTGGGCGGCGGGGGCGCGTGACAGGCTCGCCAACAGACGCGCGCGCGTGAGCACCGCACGGCGGGCGTGATGGCGCAGGCGCGCGGCGTTGGCCGCCTGCTCGGCGCGCGCGCGAGCGCAGTCCACGCCCACGGCCGCCTCGGCCGCGTGCGTGGGCGTCGAGCAACTGACCGCCGCCACGTCGTCGAGCAACGTGCGGTCGGTGTGGTGACCGACGGACGCGATCACCGGCACCCCCAGCAGCGCCACCGTGCGGCACAGCGTCTCGTCGCAGAAGCACAGCAGGTCGGCCAGCGAGCCGCCGCCGCGGGCGACGATCACCACCTCTACGCGCGCGGCGCCCGCCAGCTCGCCGAGCGCCCTGGCGATCGCCGGCGCCGCGTGACGGTCCTGCACCGGCGCGAAGCCCCACACCAGCCGCCCGGCCCAGCCGCGGCGGGTGAGCGCCGCCAGCACATCGTCGCGAGCCTTTCCGCCCTCGCCGGTGACCACGCCGATCGTGCGCGGCAGCGCCGTCATCGGCAGGCGCTTCTGGAGCTCGAGCAGACCCTCGGCGTCGAGCTGGCGGCGCAGACGCTCGATGCGGGCCAGCAGGTCGCCGTCGCCAGCCAGGCGCAGGTCGAGCACGTCGAAGGAGAAGCCGGGGGAGGAGGTGGCGCTGCCGGGGTAATAGTCACAGCCGCCGGCCACCACCACCTGCATGCCCTCCGCGGGCTCGCCGCCGGCGCGTGCAACCATCGTCTCCCAGTCCGCGCGCCAGGCAGCGCACGGGATCGCGCCGCTGGCGTCGCGCAGCTCGAAGTACACGCGGGCGCGCGAGGGACGCAAGTTGACCAGCTCGCCCAGCAGCTGCACGCGTGCGAACGAGCGCAGCTTGGTGCGCAGCGCGCCGGCGTACTCGCCGACCGGATACGGCCCGGGCAGCGCGCTGTCGGGGATGCCGACAGCGGTCGACGACGACGGATGCGCGGAGGCGGCCACCGAGCCCAGCATAGGCGCTAGCATCGACGGCAATGCAGCGCGACGAGCCCCGGCCTGAGCACTGACCGGTCGCGGTGGCCAAGCAGCGCAACCCGGGCCGGCGCGGACGCTCGCGCAAGCGCAGGCCGAACCCCCAGGAGCGACGGGAGCCGGCGCCCGTCCCGGCGAGCGCCGCGCGCGGCTCGCAGCGACACGTCGGGCTGTTGACGGACCTGAAGGCCGTCGGCGAGCGTCCGCCGCCGCCGTGGCACCCGCTGCCGCTGTCCGAGCTGTTGATCCTGGTCGGCCTGATCGGCGCGGTGATTGGCTACCTGAGAGGCCCCGAACGAAACGCGGCGCTGCTGGGTGCAGGTATCGGCGCGGTCGTGATCGGCACCGTCGAGGTGGCGCTGCGCGAGCACCTGAGCGGCTTCAAGCCGCACACGGGGCTCTTGTCGGTGATCCCGGCGATCGTGTTCCACTCAGCCGTCGTCGGGGTGTGGCTGGCCGTCGGGCAGCCGCCGAAGTGGCTGAACTACGCGCTGCTGGCGGTCGACCTGGCGCTCGTGACCGTCTGCTTCAAACTGCTGCGGTCTCGCTACGCCGACGCCCGCCGGGCGCGCACACCGGCGGGGCGCTGACGCACCCCCGCCAGGCGCTGACGCTCAGGGCTCGAGCGGCGCGTCGGCGGCGATGCTCAGCGACGGCAGCGGCCGCTCGCCCTCGGCGGCGCCCTCGCCGCGCGTCTCGCCGTCGAAGCCCAGCCGCTGCAGACGGGCGATCTCGCGCTCGCCTTCGACGCGCGCCGGGTGCTCGACCGGTAGGTCGGCGATCAGGTTCGAGATGCGATTGCGCAGCTGCAGGGCGAAGTGCGGGGTGGAGGCGCCCATCAGCTGGCGCACGTCCTCGACCGTCACCTCCTGGGCGTTGGCCTTACGACTCAACCTGCGTGGATCCTCGGCTTGGCTCATCGGCTGTCCGTCGGCTTTCTGTGGGGGGCGATCATTCGACTTCGGAGGCGCCTGAAGCTTCGTCGGTCTGCGAGCGCGGCTCGATCTCGAGCAGCGAGTCGATTTCGGCCTGGCTGATCGCCGAGATAGCGCGCTGGTCGCCGATCAGCCAGCCGTGAGTGTAGACGCCCCGCTCGGGCGGGAAGCGTGGGCTTTCGTACGCGGGCTGGATGTCGGACAGATAGTGCGCGAGCGGCTGCGGGATGGCGCCGGCGCTCGACAGCAGCAACAGCGGTGCGTAGTCGCCGGTGGCCGACAGGAGCGCCGCCGCCGGGGCGTCCAGCGGGCGCCCGGCATTCGCGAACACGAGCCCGTGCCCGGGTTCTTTGATGCCCCAGCCGAAGACGCCGTCGGTGAAGCGCGCGATTTCGATCGCGCTCAGCACCGGCGCTTCGGCGAGGCTTGTCGCGCCGCCGCTCGGGATCACGGTGACGTGGCCGTAGCGCGCCAGCTGGGCCAGCGTGCGCCGCCCGACGGCGGGCGCGTCGATCACGTAGATGGAGGGGCTGTGCAGGCCGGCGAGCGCCGTGGCGGTTACGCGTGGCACGCCCGCCGGTCCGACGAGCAGGATCGGCGCGCCGCTCTCGGCCGAGAGTCCGGCGGCGGGCATGGCAAGCGCTCGGCTGGCGTCCCGTCCGAGCACGATTACCTGGTGCGGCGGGTGGCTGCCGTCGAGCGTCAGCGCCAGGCGCTCGACGGCGGCGGCAGCAGCGGCAGGCGTGCCCACGGCGACGTCGTGAACGAGCAGGCCGCCGGGCGGCGTCGCGTGTACGCCGAGGCTGATCACCTGGGCTCCGCCGATGGCCGTCGCGCCCAGCGGGTGCATCGCTTCGAGCGTCTGCGCGCTGACCGCCGGTAGGCTCGTGCCTTCGCTGAACAGCAGCGGTGCGCCGGTGGGCGCAGCGGCGAGCACCGAGGCGGCGAGCGCCCCCCACCAGTCGTGCTCGTCGACCAGCACCACGGCCGTCGGACGCGATGCGGCTGTCAGTCCGGGATACACCGCGCGGGCGACGCCGGCGGCATCCGCCGCCACGTCCGACCCGCCCAGACGGGTGGTGTTGCGCGTGGACAGGCCGATCGCGCCGTGGGCTTCCACCGGAGCCAGCGTGCGGGCGGGGCCGCTGCCCAGGCTCTGGGTCGGTGCGCTCTTGCCACATCCGGTGACGCCGAGCAGCGCGACTGCGAGTGTCGCCAGCAGCGGTCGTTGCGCGGCTGTGAACATGCACCGGAGACCCTAGCGACCGCGTCGGGGGCCGCCACGCGCCCGCAAAAAGGCCGGCATTTGCGGGAACGAGCTGCGGGAACGAGCTGCCAGGGAGCGTGCACCCGCCGCAACCGTCTTTGCAATGTGTTAGCGTGCCCGCCCGAACGCCGAGTCCTTGACTAGTTGTCAGGGAACGGGGGACCCAGGTTGTTGGGGCGAATCCCGCGGTAGGACCGTGAGAAGCGCAGGCTCTTTCAGCGCTAGCCCGTCAGCTAACCCCGCAGGCCGACGAAAGAGGTCGAATACGTGTTGACGCGTAGCTGTGGTGCTGTGCTAGCCAGCTTGACGATCGCGGTCGCGAGCGCTTCGAGCGCGCTTGCCAACGGCACCGGCGGCGTGTCGATCGCTGCGCCTGTCAAGCCGGCGACCACGACGCCGACCGTACCGACGGTCCACGCGCCGGTGACCGCCAAGACTCCCAACATCGCGTACAAGGGCCCGGTGTTCGAGAAGACGACGAGCGGCGAAGTCGTGCCGTTCGTGGCGCCGACCTCAGCGAGCGACACGACCGGCACGGCCGCCAGTGTCACCGGCGGCGCGGCGCCGTCCGAAGCCGAAGCTCTCACCAACAGCGTCCCCGGTGAACTGATCGTCGGGAACGGCATGACCAAGGCGACGGGTCCCGAAGCGCGGCCCGAGCTCCTGGTCCCGGGCAACACCGCGCGCTTCGTCGACGGTCTCGCGGCTGCTCCCGAGGGCGCTCCGGCTGCCATTCAGCAGATGATCTGGGCGGGCAACGAGATCATCGGGCTGCCGTACATCTACGGCGGCGGCCACGGCTCATTCGTCTCGCCCGGCTACGACTGCTCGGGCACGGTGTCCTTCGCGCTGCACGGCGCCGACCTGATGAGCTCCCCGGAGGACTCCGGGGAAATGGAGGCGCTCGGGGCGCATGGGCCTGGGCGCTGGGTGACGATCTTCGCCAACGGCGGTCACGCGTACATGACCGTGGCCGGCCTGCGCCTGGACACCAGTCCCGCGGAAGACCCGTCCAACCTGCAGGGTCCTCGGTGGCGTCCGCTGCGCCAGACGAACGCCGGGTTCGTCGTGCGCCACCCGGTTGGACTCTGATCCGCGCCGCCCGGCAGCGGGTCGACCGGCGCGCTGGCTTTCCTCACCGTCTGTGTACGGCGTCGCGGTCGGCTACGCTTGAATCGTTGGCCGAGCACACGTCGGTCGTCCCCAGAACAGCAATTAGGAGGATCAGATGGCCGGCTTGACCGGGCGTATGTCTACCGTCGTGAAGGCGAAAGTCTCCAAGCTTCTGGACAAAGCCGAAGACCCGGCGGAGACGCTGGACTACAGCTACCAGAAGCAGGTCGAACAGCTGCAGAACGTCAAGAAGGGCATCGCCGACGTGGTGACCGCCAAGAAGCGTTTGCAGATGCAGGAGAGCGGACTCCAGCAGAATGTCGTCAAGCTCGACACGCAGGCCCGCCAGGCGCTGGCCGCCGGCAACGAAGCCTTGGCCAAGACGGCACTGGAACGCAAGAACGTCGCCCAGACGGAGCTTCAGGGCCTCGACACGCAGGTCGCCGAACTGGAAGATCAGCAGCAGAAGCTGACCGACTCCGAGCAGAAACTGCGCGCGAAGATCGAAGCCTTCCGTACCAAGAAGGAGGTCATCAAGGCCCAGTACTCGGCGGCCGAGGCCCAGGTGCGGATCTCCGAGGCGGCCACCGGCGTGGGCGAGCAGATGGCCGATGTCGGCCTGGCGATGCAGCGGGCGGTCGACAAGACCGAAAACATGCGCGCGCGCGCCGACGCCGTGTCCGAGCTCGAAGCGGCGGGCACGTTTGAAGACCTCACCCAGCTGGGCGGCGGCGAAGACGACATCGACCGCCAGCTCAAGCAGCTCTCGAGCGCCCCGGCGGTCGAAGACGACCTGGCCAAGATGAAGGCCGAACTTGGCCAGGGGGTACCGGCGCCGCAGATCTCCGCACCGGACCCGGCGGGCGCCGAGGCGCCGGGCGGGGGCGACGATTCCGATCCGGGCGCGGCCGACCACTCCGGCCAGGCTGGGGGCTAGAGATGGTCGTGCGCATATCCGGTGAGGGCCAGTACCGGCTCGAGGATGCCGACGAGCAGTCCCTGAACGAGCTCGAGAACAAGGTCGTGGAGATCGTCGAAGGGGGCAGCGAGGACGGCTTCTCGGGCGCCTTCTCCGAGCTGCTGGATTACGTGCGCTCGCACGGCACGCCGCTCGGCGACGACGATCTCGAGGGCTCCGACGTGATCCTGCCCCCGTCTGACATCAGCTTTGCGGAGGCGTCCGGGGAGTTCACGGGCGAGGGGCTGATCCCGGACTAGACCGTCGCTGGCGTGTGGTCGCCGGGAGGCGGACTTCGCCCAGGAGCCCTGCTATCGTGGGAGTATCCCACTTGCCCACCAGGGGATCGATATGCCTGCGCTCAAGACCATCGACGGAAAGGGCCGCCTCACACTAGGGCGGGAGTTCGCTGGGCGCACTGTCCAGGTCGAGCGGGACCGCGATGGGATCGTGATCAAGTTCTACCGCGTGGTGCCCGACCGCGAGGCGTGGCTATGGGAGAACGAGACCGCCAAGCGCATGGTTGACCGAGGCTTGGAGCAAGCGAAGCGGGGCGAACTGAACGACGGTCCGGACCTTGTCACGGCTTTTGCGTTTGCCGACGGGCTCCCAGACGAGGAATGAGCTTCCGGCTGTGCTGGACCGCAGAGGCCACGCAGACCTTCCAACGGCTTTATAGGGCAGCCGAGCAAGCAGCCTCCACCCGAGCAAAGCTGAGCAAGACGGGCGGGAAGGGCAGGACGAAGTCCTCCAAGCAGGAGGGTTTGTTCAAGCAGGTCGCAAAGGCCATCCAACGACTCGCCGCCGACCCTCGCCATAGCAGTCTCAACACCCACGATTACGACTCGCTGACGAATCCCTTCGATCCGAAAGGCAAGGTGTTCGAGGCGTATGCCCAGAACAAGACCCCCGGTGCGTATCGCATCTTCTGGTGCTACGGGCCGAACAAGGGCGAGATAACCATCCTGGCCATTACTCCGCATCCCTGATGTTGCGGTAGATCTCGCCCGCCGAAAAGCCCCTTCAAAACCGACGAACCCACCACTAAATCGGGATCCCCCACATCGGAAACCATCGCTCCAGTTCCGGCTCGATCGGCAGTTCCGAGGCCATCTGAGCCTTGATCTGGAGCTCCCGCTCGGTTGAGCGTTCGTTCGAGGAATTGGAGCCCACCCCGCCCCCCAGCGGCACGAACGGGTACCAATACCCGCGCTTGTAGTTGTAGATGAAGTAGATGCGTCGCTTCTGAGCGTCGCGAAAGGCGAACACGGCGCACAGCAGCCGCTCGCCGTGGCCGGCGGTCTCGATGGAGCCGGAGACGGCGTTGATGCCGACGGCGAGGTCTTCGATGGACGGGGCGCCGTCGGGGTTGCGCAGGACCATCCAGCGGTAGCCGTAGCTGTCGTCCTGGGTCTTGACGGTGGTGCCGGTGTCGCCGCCGGTGGCGGTGACGACTTCTTCCATGTCGCGGATGGTGGATTCGAACTCGCTGGTGGCGAGGGCTTGGAAGACGATGGCTGCGACGCCGGCGGCTTCGATCTGGTGCTCGGCCTGGAGGGTTACGTAGGCGGTGGTGATCGCGAACAGCTTGTCCGGCGCGGGACCCTTGACGGTGTGGCGTCCGGTGAGGACGTCGCGCAGGCCCACTTAGACGGTCGCTGCCTCGGTGGTGCGCTCGGCGATGGAGCTCGGGCGGTGGTGTGCCATCGAGCTCAAGCGGCGCTCTGCAGCTGGGACTCCAGGCGCTCGAGCGCGGCCAGGCGCTTCTCCAGCGGCGGGTGGTCGGCGAAGATGTTCATGAGCGACTTCTTGGTGCGGGCGGGCAGGATGAAGAAGGCGCTCATGGCCTCGGCCTTGCGCAGGTCCTGGTTGGGCACCCGCTCCATGGTGCCGCTGATCTTGAGCAGCGCGGAGGCGAGCGCGCTGGGGCGTCCGGTGAGTACGGCCGAGCCGCGGTCGGCGGCGAACTCGCGGTAGCGGGAGAGCGCCTGCAGCAGCAGGTAGGAGATGGCGTAGACGATGGCGGAGACGAGCAGGATGACGAGGATCTCCTCCTCCTCTTCGTTGCGCCCGCGCCCGTAGCCGCCGCCGCCGAAGGCGCCGAAGAACAGGGCGAACTGGGCGATCATGGAGGCGAGGGTGGCGAAGAAGCTGGCGAGCGTCATGACCATGACGTCGCGGTTGATGACGTGTGTGAGCTCGTGTGCCATGACGCCTTCGAGCTCGGCGGGGGAGAGCAACTGCATGATCCCGCGGGTGGCGCACACGGTGGTGTTCTTCTTGGATTTGCCCATGGCGCAGGCGTTGGGCATGGAGGTTTCGATGACGCCGATTTTCGGCTTGGGCAGGTCGGCCTGGACGCACAGCCGTTCGACGATGGCGTGCAGTTCGGGCTCCTGTGCGGCGGTGACCTCCTTGACGCCCATCGACGCGAGGGCGATCTTGTCGGAGCCGAACAGCTGCACGACGAGCAGCACGACGGCGACGACGACGATGATGCCGGCGCCGGCGCCGACGGCGAACAGGACGCCGAGGAACAGCACGTACACGAGCCCCAAGAGGAACATCGTGAGCAGCATGCGAGCTTGCAGCCCGTTGTCCTTGCCGAAGCTCTGGCGTCTCCCGGCCATGGCGTGATTGTGGCAGAAGCGCATAAGGGTGCCCTGAACTCGGCGTGCGAACCGCGATAATCACCGACCGATGCCCACGAGCACCAATCTCTCCTCGGTCTTTCCGGCGGGCAGCCGCGTGAACGAGCGCGGTCGCGTGGAGATCGGCGGCTGCGACACGATCGAGCTGGCGCGGGAGTTCGGCACGCCCCTGTACGCGGTGGCGGAGGACGATCTGCGCGAGCGGGCACGGGCGTTCTTGCAGGCGGGCCGCGACGCGGAGCACCCGGACTTCCACGTGGTGTTCGCGTCCAAGGCGTTCCCGTGCACGGCCGTGCTGGGGCTGTTCGCGCGGGAGGGTCTGTGGTGCGACGTGGCCTCCGGCGGCGAGCTGCATCTGGCGCTGAACGCGGGCTTCCCGGGGGAGCGGATCGTGATGCACGGCAACGCCAAGTCCGAGGATGAGTTGCGCATGGCGCTCGCGCGTGGCGTGGGGCTGATCGTGCTCGACAACTTCGATGAGATTGAGCGGATATCGTCGCTCGTGGCCGAGCGGGATGGGCCCGCGGGCACCGATCGTGGCGGCGATCAAGGCGTGTTGGTTCGCGTGACCCCGGACGTGCGCGGCGAGACCCACGAGAAGATCTCGACTGGCCAGGCGGACTCGAAGTTCGGCTTTGGGATGGCCGACGCGGGCGAGGCGATCGCGCGGGTGAACGCCGCCGAGGGGCTGTCACTGGAAGGGGTGCACGCGCACATCGGCTCGCAGCTGTTGGCGCTCGAGCCGTTCGAGCGCGAGGCGGCGGAGCTGGCGAAGCTGGGCGACTTCGCGGTGTGGGACGTGGGCGGCGGCCTGGGCGTGCGCTACACGGAGAGCCAGCCGGAGCCGCCGTCGATCGACGAGTACGTGCGCACGGTGGTGGCGGCGGCGCGGGCGCACGACCCGAACGGGCGGCGACGGCTGTTGATCGAGCCGGGACGGGCGCTGTGCGCGAACGCGGGGGTGACGCTGTACACGGTGCAGAGCGTCAAGCAGAACGTGTCGCGCTGGGTGGCGGTCGACGGCGGCATGTCGGACAACCTGCGCCCGATGCTCTACGGGGCGATCTACGAGGCGCACGTGGCCGACCGCTTCGGCGGCGGCGGCGACGCGTGCGTGCTGGCGGGCAAGCACTGCGAGTCGGGCGATGTGATCGTGCGCGCGGCGCAGCTCGATGACCCGCGCCCGGGCGATGTGATCGTGACGCCGGTGACCGGCGCGTACGGCTTTGCGATGGCCAACAACTACAACGGCGTGCCCCGCGCGCCGGTGGTGTTCTGCAGCGACGGCGACGCGCGCCTGGTGGTCAGGCGCGAGCGCTACGAGGATCTGACGGCCCGCGATGTCGCCTAGCGTGCCGCCACCACGCCCGGCGGGCGAGGCCTCGGTGGGCGCTACACCGGGCGTTCGCGGCGGGCCTCCGTTCCGGATTGGCCTGCTCGGCCACGGCACGGTCGGCGCGGCGTTCGCGGTGCTGCTCGAGGAACGCGCGGATGAGATCGAGCGCTTCAACGGACAGCGGCCGGTGATCAGCGGCGTGCTGACGCGCTCGCAGGGAAACTTCGAGGAGATCCTGGCGGGCGCGGATCTGCTGGTCGAGCTGATGGGAGGCACCGAGCCGGCGCGCGAGTACCTGCTGGCGGCGATGCGCTCGGGCAAGGACGTGGTGAGCGCCAACAAGCAACTGCTCTCCCAGCACGGGGAGGAGCTGTTCGAGACGGCGCGCGAGCACGGCGTGAGGCTGCGCTTCGAGGCGGCGGTGGCGGGCGCGGTGCCGGTCGTGCGCGTGCTCGAGGAGTCGCTGTCGGCGACGCCGATCGAGCGCATCCACGGGATCGTCAACGGCACGACCAACTTCATCCTGACGGAGATGAGCGCTGGGGCGAGCTACGCGCAGGCGCTGGCGCACGCCCAGCAGCTGGGCTACGCCGAGGCGGACCCGAGCGACGACGTGTCGGGGCGCGACGCGGCGGCGAAGATGGCGATCCTGGCGCGTCTGGCGTTCGGCACGCCGGTGCACCTGGACGACGTGCCCTACGAGGGCATCGAACACCTGCACGGCGACGACATGGCGTATGCGCGCGAGCTCGGCCTGGGACTCAAGCTGATCGGCACGGCCGAGCGCCGCGACGGCGGCGTGTCGGTGCGGGTGTACCCGGCACTGCTCTACGGGGGCCATCCGCTGGCGTCGGTGGTGGGCCCGTTCAACGCTGTGACGGTCGAATCGGAGGCGATCACCGAGATCACGATGTCGGGCCCCGGGGCCGGCGGGCGACAGACGGCCAGCGCGGTGCTGGGCGACGTGGTCAGCGTGATGACCGGCGGCGCGCGCCCGCCGGCGCCACCGCTGAGCCTGCCGCTGATCGAGGACGTCGAGAGCGCCTTCTACCTGCATCTGGACGTGGCCGACCACCCGGGGGTGCTGGCGGCGGTGACGCAGGCGCTGGGCGAGCACGAGGTCTCGATCAAGTCGGTCGTGCAGCGGGGGTTGGGGGAGAACGCGCGCCTGGTGATGGTGACCCACCCGGTGCGCGAGTCGCGCATGAGCGCGGCCGTCGAGCAGGTCGCGGCGTTCGAGTTCGTACGCTCGACACCCCGGACAATCCGCGTGATCGAAGAGGAGTTCATATGAGCGAGAGCAGCGCACGGAAACTGCCGACGGTCGAAGGGGCGGCGTTCTCGGGCACGCACGTGCCTCTGATCGAGCGCTACCACGAGCGGTTGCCGTTCTCGCCCGGCGATCCGCTGGTCAGCCTGCAGGAGGGCTCGACGCCGGTGTTGCGCGCGCCGCTGATCTCGGAGATGGTCGGCGCGACCGTGCGCCTGAAGCTCGAGGGCGCCAACCCGACGGGCTCGTTCAAGGACCGGGGCATGACGTGCGCGGTGTCGGCGGCGGTGCGCGAAGGAGCCAAGGCGGTGATCTGCGCGTCCACCGGCAACACGGCGGCGAGCGCGGCGGCGTACGCGGCGCGGGCGGGGATCACGTGCGCGGTGATCGTGCCGGAGGGCAAGATCGCGCAGGGCAAGCTCGCGCAGACGCTGGTCCACGGCGCGCGCGTGATTGCCTTGCAGGGCAATTTCGACCAGGCGCTGACGCTCGTGCGCGAGCTGACCGACGCGCACCCGATCGTGCTGGTGAACTCCGTCAACGAGTTCCGTATCGAAGGTCAGAAGACGGCGGCGTTCGAGATCCACGAGGCGCTCGACGGCGAGCTCGAAGCGCTGTGCATCCCGGTGGGCAACGCCGGCAACATCACCTCCTACTGGCGCGGCTTTCGCGAGGTGGGCGCGGCCCCGAGGATGTTCGGATTCCAGGCCGAGGGCGCGGCGCCGCTGGTGCTTGGTCACCAGGTGGCCGCGCCCGAAACGGTCGCGAGCGCGATCCGCATCGGCAACCCGGTGCGCTGGGAGGACGCAATGGCCGCCGCCACCGACTCGCGCGGCTCGATCCGCGCGGTCACGGACTCGGAGATCCTGGCGGCCTTCCGGCTGCTGGCGTCCAAGGAAGGGATGTTCTGCGAGCCCGCCTCGGCGGCGTCGGTCGCCGGGCTGCTCAAGTACGGCGCGGAAGGCGCAGAGCAGGTCGTGTGCGTGCTCACCGGCCGGGGTTTGAAGGACCCCGAGACGGCGATCGCCCACAACGACGGCAAGGTCATCCCGTGCCCGGTCGAGCTGGGGGCGATCGAGGAAGCGGTGCTGGGTGACCCCTAGAGGGTGGCGCCGCGGGGGCGTCGGATGATCCGTCGCCGTGTGGTGCGCGTGCCGGCGTCCTCCGCCAACCTGGGCCCTGGCTTCGACTGCATGGCGGCGGCGCTGTCGCTGGAGCTCGAGGTGGAGGTGGAGGAGACTGGGGAGTTTGCGGTGCACACCGAGCTGCCGGTCCCGCGCGACCGCCAGAACCTGTGCGTGCGGGCGTTCGAGCGACTGCACCCGGCGGATGACTTCAGCTTCACGATCAACTCGCGCATCCCGCTGTCCGGTGGTCTCGGGTCGAGCGCGGCGGCGATCGTGGCCGGTCTGATGGCGGCCGACCACCTGTTCGAGCTGGACGCCGACCTGCTAGCGCTGGCCACCGAGCTCGAGGGTCACCCGGACAACGCGGCGGCGGCGCTGTACGGCGGCTTCGTCGTGTGCGCCGACGGGCAAGCGGTCAGGTTCGACCCGCCGACGGGGCTGGAGGCGCTGGCGGTGGTGCCCGAGGAGGCGGTGCGCACGCGCGCTGCCCGCGCGGCGCTGCCCGAGCAGGTGCCGATGCAGGACGCGGTGTTCAACGTGGCGCACGCATCGATGCTCACACTGGGCCTGGCCAAGGGCGACTGGGACCTGCTCGCCCGCGGTCTGGACGATCGCCTGCACCAGCGCCAGCGGGCGAGCCTGTTCCCGCGCTCGTTCGAGCTGGCGGGCCGCGCGCGTGAGCTGGGGGCGCTGGGGGCGAGCATCTCGGGGGCCGGCCCGACGGTGCTGGTGTGGTGCTTCTACGAGCAGACGGGCGCCGTGGCCGAGGCGCTGGCGGAGGAGATCGAGGGCTGGGCGAGTCTCGTGCGCGTGCCGTTCGAGGCGCAGGGCGCCTACGTGGACGCGCTCTGAGTCAGCTCGCGCTCTGAGTCAGCTCGCGCTCTGAGTCAGCTCGCGCTCTGAGTCAGCTCGCGCTCTGAGTCAGCTCGCGCTCTGAGTCAGCTCGCGCTCTGACTCGTCAGCTCGGCCAGTCGCCTGCTGGCGTCGCGCAGGCCGTCGAGCCGGTCGAGCACCTCGCCGGCCAGCGCCAGGTAGTCGGCGCCGAGGTCTGGACGGTGGTCGAGGATCGAGCGGGCTCGCTCGGCGGACTCGGCGTAGGCGATCGAGGTGCGGATGACCGAGTCGAACACCTCCGCCCCGAAGCGTTCCTTCAGCGACGCGAGCGCCTCGCGTGAGTGCACGGTGCGCATGTCGGCGAGGTTGAGCAGGATGCCCAGCAGGGTCAGCTGCGGGTTGAGGCTCTCGCGCGCCAGCTCGACCACCTCGATCGCCTGCTCGACTCCCTGCAGCGCGAAGTACTGGGCCTCGGCGGTGATCAGCGCGCGGTCGGCGGCTACCAGCGCGTTGACCGTCAGCAGCCCCAGGGAGGGCGGGCAGTCGATCAGGATCACGTCGTAGCGCTCGCCGAGGTCGCTCAGCGCCCGGCGCAGCGTCAGCTCGCGCCCCATCTTGCCGCCGAGCATCAGCTCGGCCTCGGCGAGGCTGAGGTTGGCGGGGATGATGTCCTGGTGGATCGCGTCGGCGGCCGCGGCGCGCCCGGACAGCACGTCGGCGATCGTCGGCTCGACGTCGGTGGGAAGGTCGAAGTAGTCCGACAGGTTGCCCTGGGGGTCGAGGTCGATGGCGAGCGTGCGCACGCCGCTGCGGCGCAGCACGTCGGTGAGCGTTCGCACCGTCGTGGTCTTGCCGGTGCCGCCCTTCTGTGAGAGCACGGCGATCGTGTGAGCCATCGTTGGCGATACTACGCGCCGGGGGGCTTCGGGGGCGCGAGCGCGCCTTTGGGCCCTCGCCGCGGGCTCAGCCGATGGGGTGAAGCGAGCCCTGTGCGCCGCCGACGTCGAGTACCAGCTCGTCCGCGGGCACGCTCACGAAGTGCAGTCGATAGCGCCCGACGACGATCTCGTCGCCGTCCTGCAGGGCCTTGCCGTCGACACGCGCGCCGTTGACGAACACCCCGTTGAGGCTGCGGTCGTCGAGCAGGCGCACACCGTCCGGTTGACGCACGATCAGAGCGTGGCGGCGTGAGACGGTGGGGTCGTCGAAGCGCACGTCCGCTGCCAGGCTGCGCCCGATGCGCGTCCACTCGCGCGTCAGCGCGACCGTGCGTAGCTCGCCACTCTCCTCGTAGCAGAGGTACTCGCCCGGCTGCTCGATCCGCTCGCGGGCGGCCGTCAGATGGGCGTCTTCGTCTGCCGCGGGCGCCATCGCCAGCACGACCCCCTCGCCCGTGTGGATCTGCGTCTCGCCGGTCGTCGTCGCACTGCTTCCTGGGCTGAACAACGAAGCGCGCACGTACTCCATGCCTCCGCATCCTGGGCATTCCGGGAGCACGTCCGGACCGTCCAGCGTCAACGCGTACTCGCAGCGCGCACAACGAAACGAACCGCCTCCGACGAATGTGCCCGAAGTAAGTAGGTCCATGATGTGCTCCTCCCTTAGAGATGCTGCGGGACGGCGCTTCCGGGGCGGGGTGCCCTCGGGTCGGGGGAAACTCGTGGCGATCATAACAAGATTGTCAAGCGGGGCCAAAATTCTGAATAGTGATATCGCGGAGAGAGCTGGAAGAACCCCCGAGTTGTGCGGCCTGTGACGCTCCTATCCTCGCCGTCCCAACCGTGAGCTACCCAGACTACGAACCGTACAAACGGCGTGCTGGGATCGCGCTGGCAGCGGAAGGAACGAGCGCCGGGGCGTGGAAACCACAGGACGTCGTGTCATCCCCCTCGGCAAATGTGGAGTTGGAGCGCGCGCTGCTGCAGCGCGGAGTCGGTGCGCTTGAGGCCGACCGCGACCGTTGTGCGGACTGTGGGCGCACGCCGCTGACGGGCGAGCAGGTCCATCTGTACTCTGGGCGCCAGCACGTGATCGTGTGCGAGCTGTGCCGCTGGCGCCACAGCGACCCGCCGGTCGCCACCGAGCTCGTGCGCCACTGCGAGCACGGCCACGCGGTGCGCCTGACCGTGCGCGTCGCCCGAGCCGCCTGAGCGCCGAGCAACACGTCGGCTGCGTTCGTCCTCCGAGCCTGGGCGCCTGGCGTGCGCTGCGCGCCGGCCGCGGTCATTAGACTTGCGGGCCGCATGGACCCCCTGACCGTCTCGATCATCGTTTCGGCCCCGCGTGAGCAGGTGTTCGACTACCTCCAGGACATCGCCAACCACCCGGAGTTCACCGACCACTACCTCGTCGACTGGCACCTGACCAGGATCGACTCTGTGGGCATGGGCGCGGGCGCGCGCTTTCGCGTGAAGGCGCCGGGCAACCGCTTCAGCTGGGGTGATGTGACGTTCGCCGAGGTACAGCGGCCGCACAAGATCGTCGAGCTGGGACGTACGGGCAAGAACAACCGCGTCCGTATGCGCGGCGTCTACGAGCTCGACCCCGCGGCCGCCGGCTCCACGCGCGTGCGCTTCACGTTCGAGACCCTGCCCGCGACGTTGGCCGACCGGCTGATGGAGGGAGTGGGGGCGCGCAGCTGGATGAGGCGCAAGAACCAGCGGGCGATGCGCCGGCTCCGGGAGATCCTGGAGCTTGGAGAGGGCCGCGGAGCACGCGTCACGGTGGCTGGTGGGTAGACTGCCGCGTCGATGATCGCCCGTCTACGCAAGCTACCGCTCGTCGTGCCCGCCTTGGTGGCCGCTATCGCCCTTGGCGGCTGCGGCGACTCTCACACCCGCATCACGACCGGCACCTACGCCGGTGAGTCCGGCGCCAACGCGCCGTACCTGTACGTGGGGCCGCTGACCTACGAGGTCCAGCTCTCGCGCCAGCTGAACCCGGCGAACAGCGAAGACGCGCAGTACCTGTCCGGCCTGACCCCCGAACAGAGCAAGCTCGAACCCGGCGAGGAGTGGTTCGCGGTGTTCATGCAGGTCTACAACGAATCGCGCAAGCCGCATCCGGCGTCCGACAGCTACACGATCACCGACACCCAGAACAACAGCTACACCCCGATCGTCCCGGGCGAAGGCAACCCGTTCGCCTACCGGGCGGGCACCGTCCAGGCCAACAACCAGATCCCCCTGGCGGGCACGATCGCCGACCAGGACGCGGCCGAGGGCTTGGTGCTGCTGTTCAAGATCCAGATCGTCTCGCTCGACAACCGACCGCTCGAGCTGAAGATCGCCAGCCCGGAAAACCCCAGCGAATCAGCCTCAGCCGAGCTGGATGTTTAACGCCGCGCGCGCTGCGGCGTCATTTTTCGTTCTGTAGGGCCGCTTCGATCACTTCGCGGGCTACGGGGGCGGCGGTGGAGCCGCCGGCGCCGTCTTTGACGAGTAGCACGCAGACGACGATCCGGGGGTCCAGGGCGGGCGCGAACGCGGCGAACCAGGCGTCTGTGTTGGCGGTTTCGCTTGCTTCGTTGCCGCAGTCTTCGTGCTGTGATTCGTGGGCGGCGTTCGCGGTGCCGGTGGCGCCTTCTGTGGCGGTGGACGATTCGCACAGGTCCTTGAGTTCGGCCGTGCCGGTCTTGCCGGCGACCGTTACGCCGGGGATCGCAGCGGAGGTGCCCGTGCCCTCGCGCACGACCGCGATCATCAGGCGCCGCATCGTGTGGGCGACCGACGTGCTCATTGCGCTCGGGCCGAGCGTCGGTGCGGCCGGCAGGAACGTCGGCTGCGGTCGATGACCGCTGTCGGCGATGGTCGCCGCCACGGTCGCCATCTCCAGCGGGCTGGCCAGCACCTGACCCTGCCCGATGGCGGTCGAGCCGAGGTCCAGTTCGCCCTGGATTTGATCGGCGGCAGGGAGCGTGCTTTCGGCCGCGCCGGCGATCCCGGGAGCGTGGTTGAAGCCGAGGCGTTCGGCGGTCGCGACCAGACGCGCGGCGCCGAGCTTCACCCCGAGCGGGCTGAACACGGAGTTGCACGAGACGGCGAATGCCAGTTCGAGCGTGCCCCCGCATTCCTCGCCGTGGGCGTTGCTCAGCTTGACCCCGTCGAGCGTCGCGGACGTCGCGTACGGGAACACCGTGTGGGAGTTGGCGAGGTGCGCGCTGAGCACCCCTGTGGTGGTGATCATCTTGAAGGTCGATCCGGGCGGCTGCAGCGCATCCAGCCCGAGCCCGGCGACGGCCAGCACCTGGCCGGTGGACGGTTGCATGGCGATCACGCCGCCGAGCTGGCCGCCGAGCGCGGTGACCGCGGTGCGCTGCAACGTCGGCGAGACGGTCGTGCGCAGCGGTGGGGCCGGACGCGGGGCGACGGCCGCGAGCACCCGCGAGCCCGCGAGCAGCGTGCCGCCGGGGGTGCCGCGCAGGCGCGCGTCGAACGCCAGCTCCAGCCCGCTGACGCCGACGACCGCGTTTGCGGGCACGCCCTGCTGTTCGAGTGCCAGACGGCTCGAGGTGGGGATCGCGCCGACGTTGCCGAGCACGGCGTCCGCGTAGTTCCCCAACGGAGAGCCCCTAGTGGCTTCCGCGGGCGGCCCGTCGCTCGAGTTGCCCGGCACCGCTTCGGCCAGCGTGCTGCCGTCACGGGCGAGCAGCGGCGCGCGGCGCGGCAGCGAGGTGTTGCGGCTGAGCGACTCGTCCGGGCGTAGCCCGGGGAAGGTCAGCGAGCGCGACCACACGATGTGCGGGCCGCCGGCCTGCCCGGCGCCGGCACCTTCGCTGAACGGCAGCGTGAGCGGCAGCAGGAGCGTCCCGAACAGGCGTGTGCGCACGCGTATCGCCAGCTCCACCTTGCCGCCGGGAATCACGTGCGCGTGGCCGACGAGGCGCACGCCGGTGGCGGTCGCCGTGACCAGCGCTTCGTGGTACGCATCGGCGAATTCGCTGGCCGAGGTGGAGCGCCGCGAGGCGCCGGTGAGCTGCGAGTACATGCTCGCGTAGTCGCTCCTCGCCCAGGCGCTCACGTAGTGTTCGGCGAGCGCCAGCTCGGGTGAGGCGCCCCCGTGTGAGCCGAGCACAGCACCGGCCAAGAAGGCGACCACGGCCACTGCCAGGACGGGGCGCGCGCGTCGCAGGCGCTGGTTGCGGTTTTCGGTCACGGAGCATGTAGAACATGACAGGTGACTCAGCTGGATTGGCTGATAGTGGCGTTCGCGTCGATGCTCGCCATCTTCGGGTTCCGCCAGGGGTTCATCGCGGGGGCGCTGTCGTTCGTCGGATTCCTGGTGGGCGCGTTCCTGGGCACGCGCCTGGCGGAGCTGGCGCTCACGCAGGGCTCCTCCTCGCCGTACGCACCCGCGTTCGGACTGCTCGGGGCGCTGCTCGGGGGCGCGACGCTGGCCAGCGGCCTGGAGGGACTCGGGCTGCGCCTGCGCCGCTTCCTGATCGTGCCGGGGACGGGCCTGCTCGACGGCCTGCTCGGGGGTGTGCTCGGCGTCGCGCTGGCGCTCGGGATCGTGTGGATCGCCGCGGCCGTCGCCGGCCAGGCCTCCGGGCCGAGTCAGCTGCGTGCAGACATACAACGCTCGGCGATCCTGCGCCGGCTCAACGAGGTGCTGCCACCGT
>Ga0210389_10000764_pt1 | contig 27369 bp, 22 predicted proteins | sample IncBWH28OmetaG_FD_160127 | JGI IMG/M metagenome (GOLD analysis project Ga0210389, IMG submission 160127) | Forest soil microbial communities from Barre Woods Harvard Forest LTER site, Petersham, Massachusetts, United States - Inc-BW-H-28-O ... | reverse complement strand
GCGTCGTCGCGTGGCGGTCCTGGCTTGCATGGACACACGCATCGACCTCTTCCCGATGCTCGGCCTGGAGCGCGGCGACGCGCACATCATCCGCAACGCCGGCGGCCTGGTGACGGGCGATGCGCTGCGCTCGCTGGCGGTCTCGCAGCGGCTGCTGGGCACCGAGGAGGTGGTGGTGGTGATGCACGACGGCTGCGGCCTGCGCGGCGCCTCCGAGGACGACTTCGCCCAGGCGCTGGCGGCGGACGGGGCGCGTCCGAGCTGGCGGCTGGGAGCGTTCGAGGACGTCGAGGAGACCTTGCGCCACAGCCTCGCGCGGCTGCGCTCGAGCCCGGAGCTGCCGGCCCGCGATCACATCCGCGGCTTCGTGTTCGACCCGGAGACCGGGGCGCTGCGCGAGGTTGACCGATAGGCTGCGAGCCATGCGAGCTGTCACCTTCCAGGCACCCGGCGTGGTCAGCGTCGAGGAGCGCCCCCAGCCGGAGCTGATCGACCCCGAAGACGCAATCGTGCGCATCGACGCGTCGGGCGTGTGCGGCTCTGACCTGCACATCTTCCACGGGCGCGTGCAGATCGAAGCGGGCTTCACGATCGGCCACGAGTACGTCGGCACGGTCGTGGCGGCGGGCGACGCGGTCACGCGCGTGGCGGTCGGCGACCGTGTGCTCGGCTGCTTCCACACCGCCTGTGGCACGTGCTTCTTCTGCCGGCGCGGCGACTACCACCGCTGCGCGCAGTCCCGCACTTTCGGGCACGGCGCGGCGCTCGGCAGCCTGCAGGGCACCCAGGCGGAGATGGCGCTGGTGCCGCACGCGAACCTGGTGTTGCGGCGCGTGCCGGAGGGCATGAGCAACGACGTGGCGCTGTTCGCGGGCGACGTCATGGGCACGGGCTTTCACGCGGTCGTCGAGAGCGGCCTACAGCCGGGGGACGTGGTGGCGGTGCTCGGCCTCGGGCCGGTCGGCCTGTGCGCGGTGCAGGCCGCCCGGGCGGTCGGCGCGGCGCGCGTGCTGGCCATCGACAGCGTCCCCGAGCGCCTGGCGGTGGCCAAGTCCCTTGGCGGCGAGCCCGTGCACCTGACCGAGGAGGATCCGCGCCAGGCGGTGCGCGATGCAACCGAAGGCCGGGGTGTGGACGTGTGCATCGACGCCGTCGGCGACCCCAAGGCGCTCGACAGCGCAATCCGCTTGACGCGCCCGTGCGGGAGCATCCAGTGCATCGGCGTGTACGCCGAGCGGGCCGACGTGCACATGGGCCTGTTGTGGCTGAAGACGCTGACGCTGCGCGGCGGCCAGGCCAACGTGATCGGCCACGTCGACCGCGTGCTGGCGCTGCTGTCGGCGGGCGTGCTCGACCCCTCCGCCCTGGTCACCCACCACATGAAGCTCGACGACGCGCCGGACGCCTACGCGGTGTTCGATCGTCGCGAAGCCCTGAAGGTAGTGCTGACCCCCTAGACCCAGTCGAGCGACCGCGCGACGGCCTTGCGCCATTGGGCGTACTCGCGCCTGCGGCGGCCGTCGTCCATCTGCGGCTCCCAGCGTCGCTGCTCGGACCAGCGCGCGCGCAGCTCATCCTGGTCGGCCCAGAAGCCGACGGCCAGGCCAGCGGCGAAGGCGGCACCGAGGGCGGTGGTCTCGGTGACTGCGGGACGGATGACAGGCACGTCGAGCACGTCTGACTGGAACTGCATGAGCAACTCGTTGGCGGTCATGCCGCCGTCGACGCGCAGCTCCTCGAGGCCGATCCCGGCGACGGTGCGGATCGCATCGAGCACCTCGCGCGTCTGCCAGGCGGTCGCCTCGAGGGTGGCCCGCGCCAGGTGCCCGGAGCGTGCGTAGGCGGTCAGGCCGACGATCGCCCCGCGGGCGTCGTCGCGCCAGTGGGGGGCGAACAGCCCGGAGAACGCGGGCACGAAGTACACGCCGCCGTTGTCGGGCACGCTGCGCGCGAGCTCCTCGACCTCGGCCGCCGAGTCGATCAGGCCGAGCTGGTCGCGCAGCCACTGCACGGCCGCTCCGGTGACGGCGATCGAGCCCTCGAGCACGTAGCGCGTGGGTTGCTCGCCGAGCTTGGCGGCGACGCTCGTCAAGAGCGCCGGCGAGCGCACGAGCTGCTCGCCGGTGTTGACCAGCAGGAAGGAGCCGGTGCCGTACGTGTTCTTGGCCTGTCCGCGCTCGAAGCACGTCTGGCCAAGGAGCGCGGCCTGCTGGTCGCCGACGATCCCCGCCACCGGCACGCCCGCGAGGGCGCTCGCACGCGCCTGTCCGTAGACCTCGCTGGAGCTGCGCACCACCGGGAGCAGCCCGCGCGGGATCCCCATCAATCGGAGGCTCGGCTCGTGCCAGTCGAGCGTGTGCAGGTCCATGAGCATGGTGCGGCTGGCGTTGGTCACGTCGGTGGCGTGCACGCCGCCGTGCGGGCCGCCGGTGAGGTTCCATAGCAGCCACGCGTCGATCGTGCCGAACGCCAGCTCGCCCGCGTCGGCGCGTTCGCGGGCGCCGGGGACGTGCTCGAGCAGCCACGCGAGCTTTGGCCCGGAGAAGTACGTGGACAGCGGCAGGCCGACGCGCTCGCGCAGGCGGTCTGGTCCCTCCGAGCCGGCCAGCTCGTGCACGAGCGCGGCCGTGCGCGTGTCCTGCCAGACGATCGCATTGTGCACGGGTTGACCGCTCCGGCGATCCCACAGAACGGTCGTCTCGCGCTGGTTGGTGATGCCGATGCCAGCCACGTCCACGGCCGATGCGCGTGCGTGCTCGAGCGCCTCGTCGATTACCTCGCAGGTGCGCCGCCACACCTCCTCGGCGTCGTGCTCGACCCATCCGGGGTGCGGGTGGATCTGGCGATGCTCGCGCTGCGCCAGAGACGCGACTGCGCCGTCGGTGTCGAACAGGATCGCCCGCGTGCTGGTCGTTCCCTGATCGATTGCAGCCACGTAGCGGGCCATAGCCCCACCCTACGCCGAAGCTGCTTAGAATGGACCGCTCACAGCACAGCGCGCCCGTAGCTCAGTGGTCAACGGTTCTCTTCGGGGAGCCAAAGAGCAGCGGTCTTTCAAGCCGCAGGCCGAGGGTTCGATTCCCTCCGGGCGCACCTCCGGGCACACCTCTGTTGTGTCTCGGGACATCCCGGATGCGTGTCTCTCGGGAGATCGTGGACACCGCTTTGGGGTGTCAGCGGGCGAGCGCACGTTGTGGCAGCGCGTCCGCATTCTTGCGGTTGACGGCGCTCGGGGCTGGCTCAGCGCCGCCCGGGGGCGGCAGTTCGAGCGGCTGCCAGTTGTTGAGCAGACCGGTCATCTCGAGTACCGCCATCGGGCGTGCCAGATAGAAGCCCTGCGCCTCGTCGGCGCCGAACCGGGCGATCAGCTCGAGCGAGTCGCGCCGCTCGATTCCCTCGACGACCGTACGCAGGCCGAGCTGAGCTGCGGCATCGATGATCAGCTTCATGATCCGCTCGTTGCGCGCGGACCCCGACGAGATGAACGAGCGGTCGAGCTTGACCTCCTGCACGGGCAGCTCGCTCAGGAAGCCGAGCGTGGAGGAGCCGATGCCGAAGTCATCGAGCGATAGCGCGATGTCGTGTTCGCGAAGCTGCGTCAGCACGTCTGCGACGCGGCGGCGGTCGGTGCCGACGACTCGCTCGGTGATCTCCAGTACCAGCGAGGAGGGCGGCAGCTCGTAGTGCTCCAACAGCCGCGCGACGCTCGGCCCGAGCGAGGCGTCGAGCAGGTTCGCTGCCGCGAGGTTGACTGCGACCGGGAGATCGTGTCCGCTGGCGCGCCACCGCGCGCACTGCCCGAGCGCCATGTCGAGTGCTTTGAGGGTCAGCTCCCGCATCAGTCCGGCCTGCTCGGCCAGCGGCAGGAAGCGGTCGGGCGATAGTTGCCCCCGGGTGGGGTGCTGCCAGCGTACGAGCGCCTCGACGCCCGCGATCCGACCGGTGTGCAGGTCCACCTTCGGCTGGTAGTTGAGCACTAGCTCGCCGTCGCGGATCGCGCGCGGCAATTCGCTCAGCAACAGCACCCGCTCGCGTGAATGCTCATCGCGTCGTGGGTCGTAGAGCTCAAACGAGCTGCTCTCGGATTCTGAGCGCTTGGCGCAATACATTGCAACATCGGCGTGTCGGATCAGCGTCGCCGGGTCGCGGCCGTGTTCGGGGCGGACGGCGATCCCGATACTGGCGCGCGCCGAAAGGTGCACTTCAGCCTGCAGTTCGAATTCGTGCTCGAGCGCCTGGCACGCTCGTTCAGCGATCTGGAGGGCCTCCACAGCGCCTGCGCCGAGGGCGAGCACCGCGAACTCATCACCGCCCAGGCGCGCGACGGTGGCATCGGGTCCGACAGCGTCGAGGAGCCGTCGCGCGAGCTCGACCAGTAGTTCGTCGCCCGCGGCGTGTCCCAGGCCGTCGTTGATCCCCTTGAAGTTGTCGAGGTCGAGGATCATCAGCACGACGCGCGAGACCGCGTGGCCTGGAGCACACGCCTCGCCCAGCAGCGTCAGCAGCTGGCGACGGTTGGCCAGACCGGTGAGCGAATCGTGCGTCGCGTCGTGGCGCAGGCGCTCGGCAAGGACGTACAGCTGACGCTTGTCGAGCGCCAGCATGCAGAACGCGAGTGGCGCCAGCGCGGTGCCGGCGGCTGGCGAGATGTCGCCGCGCAGGTAGCCTGGACCGTACGCGAGGGCGTGGCCGCCGAACCACGCGAGCACCCACAGCCCGTAGCGGCTGAACGCCCGGCGGATGCCGCCCTCCGAGTACTGCGAGCGATAGACGATCGCTACCAGCGGCAGCAGCGGCCGTCCGGGCGACGCGCAAAAAAGCGCGAACCCGGCGAGTGCCTCGAGCGGCTCGCCGGCAAGCGGGAAGCTGCCGCGCGCGAATCCGCGCGTCCAGTAGAGCGCGAGCCAGCCGGCGGCGATGGTTGCAAGCGCGCGCTCCACCACCGGCTCGGTCGTTGGCACGATCAGCAGCACGCTCGTTGCTAGGTCGGCGAGAGCCACTGCGAGGAACACCGCTCGCAGACGCTCGAGCGCGCCGAGGCGCGCGAACCAGCGCAGCGGCACCATGTCCCGCGCGGCTCTCCAGGACGCCGTGCCTATGCGCCCTGCGCCTTCTCTCCGTCCTCGCCGGCGGCTCAGTGGGAGCGGAGGACTTTGTAGATGAAGCATTCGGGACGTTGGAGCGCCGTTTGGCAATTGTGCTGCTCCATGTCCATGTCTCGGCTCTGCACCCCTTATGCTTTAGCCCGCTATACGGCTCAGCGACGAACCGATGGCCGTTCGACTGGCGAGATCTGTAGATGCGTCGCGGCGTTGTGCGTGGACTTTGCTAGGGCGAACATGACCAAGGAGGGGAGCTGATGGCGCGCCGTGTTAGCGACGCGCTTGCGCGGCTGGACGAGATGGTCTCGGGCGCGGCCGCCCGCGGGCTGCTGATGCTCACCGCCGAGGATCAGCCGCTCGACGGGCGCACCTTCCGGGCGGCGGGGCGCGAGCTGGTGAACTTTGGCTCCTGCAGCTACCTGGGGCTCGAGCACCACCCCGACATCACAGACGCCATCGGCGACGCCGCCAAGCGCTACGGCTCGCAGTTCTCGGCCTCGCGCACCTACGTCCAGGCGCCTGGATACCCACCGCTCGAAGAGCGCCTTGGGGAAGTGTTCGGCGGCCATGTGCTCGTTGCCCCCTCGACGACGCTTGGCCACAAAATCGCGTTGCCGGCGATCATCGCACCAGAGGACGCAGCGCTGCTCGACCACCAGGTTCACCACTCTGTCCAGCGCGCCTCAGACCACCTGCGCGCGCAGACGACTACGGTCAAGCTCCTGCGCCACAGCGACATCGACGAGCTCGAGCGCGAGATCGAGGCACACGCACGGACCCATCGACATGTCTGGTATCTGCTCGACGGTCTGTACAGCATGTTCGCCGACGTTGCGCCGTTCGGCGAGCTCGAGACGCTGCTCGAGCGCCACGAGCAACTGCACCTCTACATCGACGACGCGCATGGCATCAGCTGGACCGGGGAACGTGGGCGCGGCCTGGCGCTCGAGCGCCTCGGCGTGCGCGAGCGGGTAGTCGTCGCGGGCTCGCTCAACAAGTCGTTCGCCGCCGCCGGCGGCGTGCTCGTATTTCCGACCGCCGAGCTTCGCCGCCGCGCACGCACGCTCGGCGGGCCGATGATCTTCTCGGGTCCGATCCAACCGCCGATGTTGGCGGCCGCGCTCGTCTCAGCGGAGATCCACCTCTCTCCCGAGCTACCCGAACGTCAGGCGGCGCTGCGCGAGCGGATCGACTACTGCAACGCGCTGCTCGAGGAGCATGGTCTGCATCCCACAAGCAACGCTCGGGTGCCGATCCGCTACGTCGAGTTCGGCCTGCCGATCGACAGCGAAGCGCTGATGGCGGCGCTGCTGGACGCGGGCATCTACGTCAACCTCGGCATCTTCCCCGCGGTGCCGATGAGGCGCTCGGGCCTTCGGTTCACGCTCACCAACCATCTGCGGCTGGAGGACATCGAGATGCTGGTCGGCACGCTGGCCGAGCTCGCGCACGCTCGCGCGAGCACCCGCGCGGAGGCGCGCGCCGGCGCCGGCCGGGCGCCGGCGGGCGGGTCGGGGATCCCCCGCAGAGCGCTGAGCCTGGAGCACCATCGCTCCTGCGAGGCGCTCGACGCGCGCGAGTGGAACTCCCTGCTGGGCTCCCGCGGAACGTTCTCCGTGGCGGGGCTTCGCTTGCTCGAGGAGACCTTCAACGAAGACGCCACGCGGCGCGAGGACCGCTGGCGCTGGCATTACTACGTCGTCCGGGGCGAGCACGGACGGGTCGTCGCGGCGACGTTCTTCAGTGCGGCGCTGTGGAAGCAGGACATGCTCGATCGCGCGGAGCTATCCCGCCGCGTCGAGCGTGAGCGCCTCGCAGATCCCTACTTCCTGACCGCGCAGACGTTTGCGATGGGCTCGCTATTGACCGAGGGCGACCATCTCTTTCTCGAGCGTAGCGCCGACTGGCGGGGGGCGCTCGACGTGCTGGTCGCGGCCGTTGGCGAGCACGCGGCCGAGGAGGGCGCCGGCACGATCGTCTTTCGCGACCTTGCGGCCGGCGATGAGGAGCTTGCGGCGGAGCTGTCGGAGCGCGGGTTCGCGCGCATCGAGATGCCCGACGCGTACGTCATCGACTCGCTGGCGGCCGATCGAGCAAGCTGGCTCGCCTCGCTGTCCTACCGCGCGCGCAGGTTCCAGCTGCGTGAGGTGGAGCCGTTCGGCAGCCATTTCGCGGTCGAGGTGCTGCGCCGGGGCGGGCGCACCCCGGATGACGCTGAGCTCGAGCATCTTTACGGCCTCTACTGCAATGTCCACGCTCGAAACCAGGATCTCAACACCTTCCGGCTACCGCCGCGGCTCTTCCCGCGGATGCTCGGACACGACTGTTGGGAGCTGCTTCTGTTGCACCGCACGGACGGGGTGATGGAGCGCCGGCCGCTGGCGTTCGCCGCGAACTTCCGCGGCGAACGCCACTACGTGCCGCTGATCGTCGGGCTCGACTACGAGCACTTGAAGGAGCACGGCAGCTACCGGCAGGCGCTCTGGCATTCGGTGATGGGAGCGCTGCGCCACCGCGCGCAGTTCGTGCCGCTGGGCATCGGGGCGGGCGTTGAGAAGCGCCGCTTTGGCGCCACAGCACAGGCCCGTACCGCTTTCGCGCAGACCGATGACCATTACAGCCAGGAGCTGCTCGCGGCGCTCGACGCCGAAGCGCTTGGCCTATTGGGTGCATGACAGCCCCTACGGGCCCGTCCTGTGGACGGGATTTGGGCCGATCCGTACAACCAGCGGTGGCTCAATCATCGGTCCATCTATCAATCTAAAAACTCAAGTTGACATTCTGCGTAAAACCTGATTTATATGTCGACCACGGGAAATCTGCCGCAGGCCGATTGAAGGGATTGGACGATGGAGCTGAGGTCAAGCATGAGGCGAGACCACACGCAGGGGGAGCAGGGCAGCTCGCACGTCGCGCGCGATCGTGACGCCGAGACGGCGTCGGAAACGGGCGATTGGGCGGGCGCGCCGGGGGAAAGTCAAGGGGGATGGCGATGAGACCGCTCGCATGCCACGAACAGCGAATGCTGCGCGCGCTGCACGGCCGCTGGCCATACCGGCGCTCGCACTGCCGCCACGATCTGCACTGGCTGGTACGCGTCAGGACCGATGGGTGCTGGTGCCCGAGCGCACGCATGCACTCGGTGCTCGGACTGCGCGTCTGCAGCCGCCGCCCGCAGGGGGGATGAGGGAGAGCCCGGGGGGACCTGTCCTAGCTACCGGCCCGTGACGGGGGGACGGGCCGGTAGGGACAGGTTGGCGTGGCCGTTTGCGTTGGCGTGGCCGTTGGTGGCGCGGGCGCCGTCGAAGCTCGCGCTGGCGCCGTTGACGGCGGTCTTCGGAGCGCTGTACGCGGAGCCGTGCAGCGCGTGGCCGGCGATCGCGTCGATCAGCTGCGGCCAGGCGGCCCGCGGCAGATCGTGGCCCATGCGCTCGACCATCATCAGCTTTGCCCCGGCGATCGCGCGCGCAGTCGCGCGTCCGCCGGAGGGCGCGACCAGCGGGTCGGCGGTGCCGTGGATGACGAGCGTGGGCGCGGTGATGCGCCGCAGTTCCGGCGTGCGGTTGCCGGCGGCCATGATCGCCGCCAGCTGACGTCCGGGCCCTTCGGGGTCGTGGCCGCGGTCGTAGCTCAGCGCGGCTTGCGTGCGCATGTCGTCGAGATCCCTGGGTAGCCTGCGCGAGCCGATGGTGGTGAACACGCCTTCCATGTGGGCGATAAACGCCTCGCGTTCGCGCGGGGCACGGCGCAGCAGCACCGGATAGACGCGCAGCGACGGCTGTCCGCTGCGGCGGGCGCCGGTGTTGGACATGATCGAGGTCAACGAGCGCACCAGCTGCGGGTGGCGGGCGGCCATCGTCTGGGCGATCATGCCGCCCATCGACGCGCCGATCACGTGCGCTGGGGCCAGGTCCAGCCGCTCGAGCAGCTGGGCGGCGTCTTCGGCCATGTCGGCGAGCGAGTAGTGCGCGGCACTGCGCGAACGCGCGAGCAGCTGTGCGACCGTGGGCGGGCGGCCGCTGACGTGGGTCGAGCGCCCGATGTCGCGGTTGTCGAAGCGCACCACGTGCAGGCCGCGGCCGGCCAGCTCACGACAGAAGTCCTCGTGCCAGGCGACCATCTGCGTACCCAGGCCCATGACCAGCAGCGCGGTTGGGTCCGAGGGCTCGCCGAAGGTCTCGTAGCAGAGCTCGATACCCCGGCCGACATCGCAGAATTGTTCGGACACGATCCCCGAACTCTACCGTTTCACATCAGTGCGCTCGCAGGGTCAGTAGGATCGGTGCGATGTCGGCACCCCAGCAACGGACCGCGGACGTAGGTGTGGCGGCCGGCGCCCGGGCCGGCGCACCCAGAGGGCACACGGCGGGAGTGCTCGATACCCCACAGGGGGGCACACGCGAGGACGGCCTGCGCAGGCTCTCGATCGACACCATCCGCGGCCTGTCGATGGACGCCGTGCAGAAGGCCGGGGCGGGGCACCCGGGCACGGCGATGGCGCTGGCGCCGCTCGGCTACACGATCTTCCAACGCTTCCTGCGCGCCAACCCGAGCGACCCGGCGTGGCCGGGTCGCGATCGCTTTGTGCTGAGCTCGGGCCACGCGTGCGTGCTGCAGTACTCGCTGCTGCACCTGTGCGGATACGACCTGCGACTCGACGAGCTCCAGCAGTTCCGCCAGTGGGGCTCACGCACCCCCGGGCACCCCGAGCGCGGCCACACTCCAGGGATCGAGGTCACCACCGGCCCGCTTGGACAGGGGATCGCCAACGCGGTCGGCTTGGCGGTCGCCGAGCGTTTCCTGGGCGATCGCTACAACCGGCCCGGGCAGGAGCTGGTCGACCACCGCGTGTACGTGATCTGCGGCGACGGGGACATGATGGAGGGCATCAGCCAGGAAGCGGCGTCGGTCGCCGGGCACTTCGCGCTGGGCAAGCTGATCGTCTGCTACGACGACAACCACATCACGATCGACGGCAGCACGGCGCTCTCCTTCGACGGCGAGAACCACCCGGCGCGCCTGGAGGCCGATGGCTGGCACGTACAGCGGGTGGAGGACGCGGAGGATCTCGACGCACTCGAGGCGGCGCTGGAGGCGGCGCGCGCGGAAACGGAGCGCCCGTCGTTCATCGCGATCCGCTCGCACATCGCCTACCCGGCCCCCAGCGCGGTCGACACCGCCAAGGCCCATGGGGCGCCGCTCGGCGAGGACGAGGTGCGTGCGACCAAGCAGGTGATGGGCTTCGACCCCGACCGGAGCTTCTGGGTCGACGAGCGCGTGTACGAACACATGTCTCTGGCCGCTCGCGGCGAGGCGGCGCAGGCGCAGTGGCAGGAGCGCTTCGACGCGTGGCGCGAGACCTTCCCGGAGATGGCCGAGGATTGGGACCGCGCGTGGTCGGGGCGTCTGCGCGACGGCTGGCGCGAGTCGCTGCCGAGCTTCGAGGCGGGCACCAAGATCGCCACGCGCTCGGCCGGCCAGAAGGTGATGGCGGCCTTCTCGGAGTTCGCGCCGACGATGATCGGCGGCGCCGCCGACCTGGTCGAGTCCACCAAGACACTATTTGAGGGCGGCGGCGAGTTCTCGAGCGTGCACGCCGGGCGCAACGTGCCGTTCGGCATCCGCGAGCACGCGATGGGCGCGATCGTCAACGGCGCGGCAGCGCACGGCGGCATCGTCAAGCCGTACGGCTCGACCTTCCTGATCTTCTCTGACTACATGCGCGGGGCCGTGCGCCTGTCGGCGCTGATGGGCCTGCCGGTGGTGTGGGTGTGGACGCACGACTCGATCGCGGTGGGCGAGGACGGTCCCACGCACGAGCCGGTCGAGCAGGCTGCGTCGCTGCGCGCGATCCCCGAGCTGTGGGTGATCCGCCCCGGCGACGCCAACGAGACGAGCGCCGCCTGGCGCGTGGCGCTGGAGCGCGAGGACGGGCCGGTGGCGCTGTTGCTCTCGCGCCAGGACGTGCCGGTGCTCGACCGCGCCGACCTGGGCGCGGCGGATGGCGTGGAGCGCGGCGCTTACGTGCTGTGGGACTCCGCTGGCGCGACGTCCCTCGACGGCGCCGCGGGCCAGCCGCCTGAGCTTGTGCTGATCGCGACGGGCGCTGAGGTCCCGATGACGCTGGCAGCCGGGCGCGAGCTGGCAGGCTCCGGGACGCACGTGCGCGTCGTGTCGATGCCCTGCATGGAGCTGTTCGAAGCCCAATCGCGGGAGTACCGCGACCAGGTGCTGCCTGCGCGCGCGCGCGTCCGCTTGGCGGTCGAGCCGGGGGCGAGCATGAGCTGGTGGAAGTGGGTCGGGATCGACGGCGACGTGCTCGGCCTGGACCGCTTCGGCGCGTCTGCGCCGGGCTCTACCGTGCTCAAGGAACTGGGTTTCACGACCGAGAACATCCTCGCGCGTGCCAGGGCGCTGCTCGAGCAATGAACGACTGAGAGGAGACATCACACCATGTCCGCCGACGCATCAACGCCGCTTCAGCGTCTTTCCGGGTTCGGGCAGAGTGTGTGGGTGGACTTCCTCTCGCGCGACTCGATCCACGGCGGCCATCTGCAGGAGCTGATCGACGAGCGCTCGGTGGTGGGCGCGACCTCCAACCCGACGATCTTCCAGAAGGCGATGAGCGAGGGCAACGCCTACGACGAGCAGTTGCAGGAGCTGCTGGCCGCCAAAGACGACGTGGAGGCGAGCTTCTGGGCGCTGGCCGAACGAGACATCCAGGACGCGTGCGACCTGTTCCGCCCCGTGTGGGAGTCCAGCGGCCGCCGCGACGGGTACGTGTCGCTCGAGGTCGACCCGCGTCTGGCGTACGACACGCTCAGCACCTACCGCATGGCGATGAGCCTGCACAAGAGCGTCGACCGCGCCAACCTGATGGTCAAGATCCCCGCCACCAAGCCGGGCCTGGCGGCGATCGAGGACGTGATCGCCAAGGGCCATTCGATCAACGTCACGCTGATCTTCTCGCTGCAGCGCTACGCCGAGGTGGCCGAGTCCTACATCCGCGGCGTCGAGCGACTGGTGGCCGCGGGCGGTGACCCGCGAGCGGTGGCGTCGGTGGCGAGCTTCTTCATCTCCCGGATCGACACCGAGGCGGACCGGCGCCTGGACGAGGCGAGTGCGCCGCGGGAGTTGCAGGGCAAGCTGGCGATCGCCAACGCGAGGCTCGCGTACAGCCACTACCTGGAAGCGTTCAGCGGGCCGCGGTGGGAGTACCTGGTGGGCAAGGGCGCGAGCCCGCAGCGGGTGCTGTGGGCGTCGACGTCGACCAAGAACCCGGCCTACCCGGACACGTTGTACGTGGAGGAGCTGATCGGGCCGGACACGGTCAACACGATGCCGGAGGAGACGATCGAGGCCTACCAGGACCACGGCGAGCCGCAGCCGCGCCTCGAGCATGGGCTCGAGGACGCCGAGCATCTGCTGGCTGAGCTGGAGCGGGTGGGAGTCGACTACGACGATCTCACGGACACGCTCGAGCGCGAGGGCGTCGAGAAATTCTCCGAGTCCTTCGCCCAGCTGCTGCAGGCGCTGGACGCAAAGCGCGCGACGCTCGCACCCGTCTGAGCCGCGCGCCGCAGACGCACCCGAGCCACGGGCCCCGAGCCACGGCTCCGAGCCGAGTCGAGGCGGCCGCCTACCCGTTGCTGGGGTACGGGATGGGCACGAGCACGCGTATCGTGAGTGGCCCAGACGGGAACGCCTGGGCGTGCACGGTGAATACCTGGTAGCTGTGCCCGAGGTATTTGTAGGGGCCGCTGGCCGGGACCGTGTCGAGGGCCGGCCCCGGACCCTTGCTGAGGCTGTTCTTGACCAGCTGCGGGTGGGCGCTGTTGGGGGACATGTACATGAGCACGTCCAGCCCGGCCAGGCGCCTGGCAAGCCGCAGGTAGCCTTCGTCGTCCTGGATCGACAGTGTGACGGTCGCGATCGTGTGGCCGTGCTGGCGCAGGGGGGCGCTGATCGGCCCGAGCACGTACGGTCCGCCGACGTCCTCCAGCAGGGCGCCGCCGACAGTTACACGGATGCGCACCACGTGCTGGTCGAGCAGTGCGTCGATTGCCAGCCTGGCTGCTTCCGGTTCGCGGTGGGCAACGGCTTCGAGCAGCGGCGTGTTGCGCTGCATGCGACGCAGCTGCATCTGCGCGGTGCGCCCGATCTCGCCGGTGTAGATCAGCTTGGCGACGCGTTCGAGCGTGTCGACCATCGTGTCCTGGGGTGTGCGCCCGCACAACGGGGCGATGGTGCTCGTGGGCGCCAGCACGTACACCCGCACCGCGCCCGACGGGTATGCGATGGCCGGGAACGACGTGTAGCGGTAGGCGATGCCGGCGCGGGTGAGTGAGCCGGTGTCGGCGAGCACGGCGGTGCCGAGCGACGGTGAGCCGTCGAGCGAGTGTTCGCCGGCGCGCAGCGCGACCAGGCCCTGGGTGATGCCGCCGGCCTCCGTGAGAAAGCCTTCGTCGGCCCACACGCTGGCGACGTAGCTGCCGATCGGGGCGCCGCCGGCTCCGGTCAGGGTGCCGTGCAGCGGGGCCAGGGCCGGGCCGCCGACATCGACCAGCGTCTTGGAGCCGCGCATGACGGTCACGTTGGTCAGGTGACCGGTCGCCAGCAGCGCACGCGCGGCCGTGCGGGCGGCTGCGCGGCTGCCGCTTTCGACCGCCGCGCGCAGGGCGGTGGAGCTCGTGATCAGGTACTCGGCGCTGGCGGTGCGTTCGCTGAGCACGCCCTCGTGGTACACGCGCTGGGCGACGCTCGAGAGCGTCGTGAGTACGGCTTCAGAGCAGCCGCTGGAGACGTTGACGGTCGCTGCGGCGGCGCTGACGTGGGCGGCCGGGCTGGCCTGGTAGGTGCTCGAGCCACAGCCCGCCAGGGCGGCGAGAGTCAGCACGAGTACGAGCACAGCGCCGAGCGCTCGCGCCCGCGGACGGGCAGCCCGACCAGCGGTGCGAGGCGTCTCCACGTTCACAACCATCGCGCCGAATCCTAATTGCCCGCTAATTGCGGCGGTTAGGATCCTCTTAGAGGCCGTTCCGATACCGTGGCATGGATGCCTCTTGCACTGGTCACCGGGGCGTCCACGGGCATCGGGCGCGCGACTGCCCTGCGGCTGGTCGCAAACGGCTGGATGGTGCTCGCCGGGGTGCGCGATCCCGGCGCCGGCGAGGCGCTGAGTGAGCTGGCCGACACGCGGGGCGCCGGTGCACTAACGCCGCTGACGCTGGACGTGACCGACCCCCAGCAGGTGGCCGCGGCGGCGGAGCACGTCGCCAGGGCGGCCGGACGCTCGGGTGCGGCGAACGGTGCGGGCGGCTCCGGCCCGGGGAGGCTCGACGCGCTGGTCAACAATGCGGGCATCGGCGTCGGCGGGCCGCTCGAGCTGGTCTCGGCGGAGGACCTGCGCAGACAGTTCGAGGTGAACGTGTTCGCGCAGGTGGCGGTCACGCAGGCGTTGCTGCCGGCGCTGCGAGGCGCGCGTACCAATGGCGGTGCGCGCCGTGCAGGAGCAGACACCGGCGGGCGGATCGTGTTCGTGTCCTCGATCGGGGGGCGGGTGGCGATGGCGTTCACCGCCCCGTACGCGGCGTCCAAGCACGCGATCGAGGCGCTGGCGGACGCGCTGCGGGTGGAGCTGCGCACGTCGGGCGTGCGGGTGGCGCTGGTGGAGCCCGGGTCGGTGGCGACGCCGATTTGGGACAAGGCGCGCGGCGAAACGGACGGCCTGAGCGTCCCGCCCGAGCTGGAGGCCGAGTATGGGCACGCGAAGGTGGCGATGGCGAAGGCGCTCGAGGGCACGGCGCGCCGCGGCGTGCCCGCCGAGTCGGTGGCCGAGACGATCGAACGGGCGCTGACCGCGCGGCGGATGCGTGCCCGCTACGTGGTGGGCAGCGACGCGAGGGCGATGTTGGTGGCCAAGCGGCTGCTCCCAGACCTCATGTTCGATCGCCTGGCGCGGCGGGCGCTGGGCGTGTAGCTCACGACCCGGGCGGCGCGTATACGGCCAGCCATGCGAACAGGCTGGTGGTGGCGGCCTGCGTTTGCAGCATGCCGGGCTGGGCGTCGACGGCGGGTAGCGTTTGGCCGCTCCAGGACAGCAGGTACAGGCCTTCGTCGTTGACGGCGCGGGCCTGGGCGTCGTGGGCGTTGGCGGCGGCGAGCTGGTACAGGGCGGGGTCGCCTTCGAGTCCGTACAGGGCGAGCATCCACTGCAGGTAGATGGCGTCGTACTGCGGTGAGAAGTCGAGCTGGTAGCCGAAACGCTGGAGCGCGACGCCCTTCAGCTGCTGGGCGCGGGCGCATTCGGACGGCGTGCCGGTGAGGCGGCACAGGAGCGCCTGGGCGTAGATGAGGGGCGCCTCGATGTAGTCGATGGGGGTGGGGTTGAGGTTGCTGGCTGCGTACAGCTGGTTGGGGGCGCTGAAGCCGCTGGTGTTGGCCCAGGCGAGATACTTGCGGGCCTGGGCGAGCGCGAAGCTGGAATGCGTCTGCTGATACAGGAGCGCCGCGAGTAGCGTGCCGGAGGCGAGCGCCTCGCCGGCCTTGTAGGGGTGGTCGGTGTTCCACCAGATGCCACCCGAGCTGGGATCCCAGCCGACGCTCGCGATGTAGTGGAGAGCGCGCTCGGCGTCCACCAGGTAGCGGTGGGTGCCGGTCGCTCGATACGCCTCCATGAACGCGAGGCCCCACCACCCGTTGTCGTCGAACCATGTCTCGGTGGCGGCTTCGCGATCGCCTGGATACGGGGAGTAGCCGGGTAGCGGGCGTAGCCCGCGGTTCAGATAGCGCTCGGCGCCGGCGGCGAAGCGGGCGAGCGCGTGTCTGTTGGCCGGGGTGGGCTGGGCGATGGCGATCGCGTCGAGCGACTCGAACAGCGGCACGATCCCCCAGATCGTGGCCAGCGGGTAGCGTTCGCGGTCGCCGAGGCGTTCGTCGTACCAGCGAAGGCGCGGGTTGCGCCAGCGCCGCTCGGCGCTCGCGACACCGGCCTTGGCCAGCGCCAAGTAGTGCTGCTGGGTGGCGCTGAGCGTGGCCGTGGGTGCGCTGCCGGAGGCCGCCGAGGCGACGGCTGGCGTCGGCGGGACGCGCGTATGCGCAGGTGCGGCGGCGACGGCGAGCGCACCCGAGCACACCACGGCGAGCAGCGTCAGGCAGCTGGTGAGCACACGGGTGGCTTGGCGGAGGCGGGTGGCACGCATGTCAGTGGAAAACCCGGCGGTGGCTTCATCGACGCGGTGCGTGGTTAGGATGAGTTGTTGTGTCCGCCGGACCTTTCGCCTCTCCGCCGGCGCCGCCGTCGGAACGTGGCGCGTGGCTGCTCGCGTGTGCGCTCGCGGTGCTCGGAGTCGCGGCGCTGGTGGCAGTGCTCGCGGGGGCGATCGGGCGCACGAGCGCGCCGGTGGCGCCGCCGCCGGTGCTGGTGCGGGTGGCGACGCCAGTGGCCGGCACGTTGGTGGATGGCGCGGACACGAGCGCGCCCGGCGTGCGCCGGGCGGCGATTGTCGCGCGGCCGACGCCGGCGCAGCAGCACGCCGACGCCCAGAGCCTGCTCGACCAGACGCAGGTGCACATCTCGAGGGCGTGGATGGAAGGCTTCTACCCGATCTACGCGACCGCGCAGAGCACGTTCGGGGTCAACTGGCTGCTGATCGCCTCGATCCACCGCCAGGAGAGCGCGTTCTCGACCGCCCCGGGCGTGTACCACGGCCTGAACTTCGCTCACTGCTGCGGCGGGCCGATGCAATTCAACGTGACCAATAGTGGGACGGGGATCGCATCCACATGGGATCTGGTGGCCGACTCATACCGCTACGGCAAACGCCCCGCCCACTACGACCACATGACCGCCACGCATCCGTCGGTCTACGACGACTTCGACGCGATCATGGCAGCGGCTCACCTGCTGTCGGCGGACGGGGCGGAATACGCTCTGGACGACTCGGCGTGGTGGGCGGCGTATGACTACTACGGCCACGACGCCACCGGCGTGAGCTACGCCGACGAGGTGCTGGCGCGCGCGATCGGCTGGTCACAGCACGGCTTCTGCATCAACTGCGGCGTGCCGGCGTCGCTGGTGCAGGCGGTGTACGCGGCCTACGGGCGGCCGGTGCTGGAAGCGCTCGAAGCAGAAGAAGCGGCCGCGGCGACCAAGCCCAACACGAAGCCGAAGGGGACGGTCAAGCCAAAGGCGGCGGTCAAGCCGAAGGCCCAGACGGCCGCCTCACCGCACCGGTAGATACCACCGCGCACACGCCACGCGATCGAGGTGCTCCCGTGCTCCCGGCGCGCGCCAGTGCGTCAGGCGGCGTCGGCCTGCGCGATCAGCTCGCCGGCCACGCGGTCGGTGGAGGCGCCGGTGCCGCCGAGCAGTCGCCGGGAGAGCTGGGCGCGACGGAAGTACAGCGGGGCGTCGTGCTCCCAGGTTGCGCCGATGCCGCCGTGCACGGAGATCATGGTGCGCGCGGCGGTGTCGAGTGCGTTGCTGGCGACGGAGCGCGCGGCGCTGGCGGCGAGTGGGAACTCGGCGGGCGCGCCGGCGCGGGCCCAGCCGGCGTAGTACAGCAGCGAGCGCCCGTTCTCGAGCTGACGGAGCACCTCGGTGAGCCCGTGCTTGACGGCCTGGTAGGAGCCGATGGCGCGGCCAAAGGTGAAGCGCTCCTTGGCGTAGGCGACGGACACGTCGAGGGCGGTCTCGACGCTGCCGAGCGACTCGGCGGCGATCAGCGCCTGCGCGAGATACCAGGCGGCGGCAAGCGACTCCTCGGGTGCGTCGAGCACGGTCGCGGCGGCGTCCTTGAGCGTGACGTTGCCGAGCGAGCGGGTGGCGTCGTAGCGCCGCACGGGCTCTACCTCGACGCCGGTGGCGTCTGCCATGATCACGACGCCGGTTGGCTTGCCGTCGACGAGCGCCACGCCCACGAGCGCGTTCGCGCCGGGTGCGTCGGGCACGAACGCGTAGCCGCCGGTGAGCTTGACCTCGCCGTTTGCGTCTGGCCCGCTGCCGGTGGGCAGCGGCGCGCGCGCCATCCCTTGCGCAGGGTCCGAGCTCCACTCGGCGTGCACGTCGCTCGGTGGCTGCGAGGGCAGGTACGCCGCTCGCCGCTCGCCGCTGGCGAGATCGGGCAGGTACTCGGCGACCCTCGGCGCGTCGCCGAGGATGGCGGTGGCGGGCAGGTGGCCGAGCAGGGGGATGCCGGCGAGCACGCGCCCGCACTCGCCGAGCACGAGCATGGCGTCGAATGCGTCCAGCCCGGCGCCGCCGTGGGCTTCGTCGATCAGCAGGCCGGGCCAGCCGGCCTCCTTGGCGGTGGGCCACAGGTCGGGCAGGGCGCTGTCGTTGCCGCCTGTGCCCCCTTGTGGGGTATCGAGCGCCTCGCGGGCGGCTTCGAGCGTCTTGAAGCGCGAGAGCGCCCCGCGGGCGGCCTCGCGCAGGAACACCTGCTCGTCGGAGAGTGCGAGGTTCATGCTGGCGCTCCTTCCTTGGAGCGAAGCTCCGAAAATGGGATGCCCTTGTCCAGGCGCGGCTCTGGGGGCAGCCCGAGGACACGCTCGCCGACGGTGTTCTTGAGGATCTCTTCGGTCCCGCCGGCGGACTTGAGGCCGGGAAGGAACGAGATCATGTACGCCCACTCGCTGTCCTCGTCGAGCGCGTCGGGGCCGACGACGTCGGCGATCAGGTCGCCGGCCTTGATCGCACCGGCCACGATCGTGACCTTGGCGAGGCCCGACTCGGGGCCGGGGATCTGGCCCTTCTGCAGCGCGGTGAGCGTCCTGTAGCCGGTGAACCTGACGGCGAGCAGCTCGCTTGCGACCTCGCCCAGTCGGTGGCGCACCTCGGGGTCGCGGCGTGCGTCGGCGTCGGCGGCGATGGCGCCGGCGAAGCGGGTCGAGTTGTAGCCCATGCCCTCGCTGCCGAGGCCGATGGTGACGCGCTCGAACATCAGCGTGGTGAGGCCGGTGCCCCAGCCGTTGCCGAGGCCGCCGACGACGGCGCCCTCGTCCAGCGCGACGTCGTCGAAGAACACCTCGTTGAACTCGGCCTCGCCGGAGATCTGGCGCAGCCCGCGGACGGTTACGCCATCGGCGTCCATGGGCACGACGAACATGGTCATGCCCTTGTGCTTGGGCACGTCCGGGTCGGTGCGGGCGAGCAGCAGCCCGTAGGAGGCGAACTGGGCGTTGGTGGTCCAGACCTTCTGCCCTGACAGTCGCCAGCTGCCGTCGTCCTGCTGGCGCGCGCGTGTCTGCACGGCCGCCAGGTCGGAGCCGGCGGCGGGCTCGGAGAACAGCTGGCACCAGACCTCGTCGCCGTGCAACAGCGGGGCGAGGTAGCGCGACCTCTGCTCCTCCGAGCCGTGGGCGATGATCGTGGGGCCGAGCATGCCCACGCCGATCGCGTCGAGGATGCCCGGGACTTTGGCGCGTCCGATCTCCTGGTTGCAGATCACCTGCTCGATCGGGCCGAGGCCCTGGCCGCCGTACTCCTTGGGCCAGGTGACGCCCGCGAGGCCGCCCTCGGCGAGCTTGCCCTGCCACGCGCGGCGCGCGGCGATGATCTCGTGCTCGTCCTCGATCGCGCCTGGCCCTTTGATGACCGGTGCTTCGTGCTTGTGCTGGTCAAGCCAGCTGCGCACCTGGGCGCGGTATGCGGCCTGCTCGGGTGTGTCGTCGAGATCCACGGCGTCTCCTTTGGCTGACTGACCAGTCAATCTAGCTGCACCCGAACGGTAACACCTCCGGGGCGGGTGGTGCCCATCTCTCGGTCAGACGCCTGGGGGAAACGGCGCCTCGGGCACGATGGGCTGGTGGTAGACGTCCTCGAAGCCGAGATCGAGCAGCTGCCGGGCCTGGGTGCCGGGGGCTTCGGAGTTGAGGATCACGGCGCCGAGGCGGACGCCGTGGCGTTCGGCGGTGGCGACGAGGCAGCGCCCGGCGGCTTCGGTCTGGCCGGTCTTCATGCCGGTGACGCCGGGGTACTTGTAGATGAGCAGGGGGTTGTTGTTGTACAGGTAGAGCTTGCCGCCGGGGATGGGGAAGGGGATGACGGCGGAGTAGGTGTGGACGACGCTGGCGATGCGCGGCTGGAGCAGGTCGACGTGGGCGAGGATGGCGAGGTCGGCGGCGCAGGAGTAGTTGCCGGCGTCGTAGTAGCCGGATGGCGAGGAGTAGCGGGTGCAGCCGAGTCCGAGGCCGGCGGCTTCCCGGTTCATGAGCTGGACGAAGGAGTTGACGGTGCCGGCGACGTGCTGGGCGAGGGCCACGGCGGCGTCGTTGCCGGACGGCAGCAGCAGTCCGTAGAGCAGGCTCTCGAGCGGTACGTGGCGGCCGAGGGGCAGCACGCCGACCTTCGAGCCGGGCATGTCGACGGCCTGCTTGGTGATCAGCACGGGGGCGGTGGGCGGGGCGGACTTGACGACGAGCAGGGCGGTCATCATCTTGGTGAGGCTGGCAATGGGCAGGCGGGCGTAGGCGTTGTGCTGCCAGAGCACCTGCCCGGTGGTGAGGTTGAACAGCAGGCCGGCGCGCGGCGGCCGGCTGAAGTCGGTGCGCACGGGGTTGAGCTGGGGGGTGGAGATGCCGCTGAGCTTCAGTGCGGGAGCGGCGAGCGGGAAGCCGTGCGCAGACAGCCGTGCGGGGACGACTGCGCGGCCGCGGCGGGCGGATGCGGCCACCACATGCGGACGATGGACGGAGCCTTTGCCGGAGCTGCTGGCGAGGGCCATCTTGCCAAGCAACCCGCCGGCGCCGATGAGCACGAGCAGGCCGAGGATGGCGAGCAGCCGCTGTCGTCGGCGGCGCCGGACGCGCAGGGCGCGGCGGTTGCGGCTGGGCCCGGGTGACAGGAACGGGGAGTAGCTCATTCGCGTGGAGGGTTGAGCAGCGCGCCGACGATGCCGACGGACAGCAGTACAAGGATGAAGATGGACAGGACGGAACCGGCCCCTAGTCCCTGGCGGACGATGGTGGCGAACGTGAGGAAGGCGAAACCGGCGATGAACACGAGCGCGGCGCCGAGCACGAGCAGGCGGATCATGCGACGGCTCGCGTTGATGATGCCCCGGCACGCCCGGCGGGCACCGCGACGATGGTCACGAAGAACACGATGAACACGAGTGTGAGGACGCGGGCGCGGGGATACAGCAGGATGTAGCCGCCGAGCACGGCGGCGATGGGGCCGGAGGACCCGAGCGCGGGGCCGGTGGAGTTGGGGTCGGTGGCGAGGTGGACGCCCACCGCGACGAGCCCGCCGAGCAGGTAGAAGGCGGGGTAGCGCACGCGTCCGATGGCGTCCTCGACGGTGGGTCCGAAGATGGCAAGGAAGACCATGTTGCCGAAGATGTGCAGGAAGCTACCGTGAAGGAACATGGAGGTGACGACGGTCTTCCAGGTTGCGAGGGAGCCCGAGTGCGTGAGCGCATGCGGGACGGCCCCGTAACGCAGGTCGACGCGATTGGTGGGTCCGCCGAAGAAGCTCCCTCCGTGGTGGATCTCGAGCAGGTAGGCGATGGCATTGATGAGGATGAGCGCGATCGTGACGATCGGCAGCCGCGCGAGCGGGATGTTGTCTTTGAAGGGGAGGATCGGGCGAGACTAACCGCTGGCGGCTAGCGGTCCGACACCGGGTAGGGATGGCTTGCCCGCCCACCCGACATGCTGGTCGGCGTGATAGGAGGAGCGCACGAGCGGCCCGGCGGCGACGTGGTCGAAGCCGAGCCCATAGGCGGCGGCCTCGAGGGCGGCGAACTCGTCGGGGTGCCAGTAGCGCACGATGGGGAGATGGCGCTCGGACGGGCGCAGGTACTGCCCGACGGTGAGCACCTGGACGCCGTGCCGGCGCAGGGCGGCGAACGCGTCGACCATCTCGTCGTGGGTCTCGCCGAGTCCGACCATGAGCCCGGACTTGGTGACGACCTGGCCCTGGCCGAGCTCGCGGGCGAGGCGCAGCACGCGCAGGGAGCGCTCGAAGCGCGAGCCGCGGCGGGCGATGGGGTACAGACGGGGGACGACCTCGACGTTGTGGTTGAACACGTCGGGGCGCTCGGCGATGACCTTGGCGAGCGGCATCTCGTGCCCCTGGAAGTCGGGGGTGAGGACCTCGATCTGGCAGCCGGGGGCCTGGCGGCGGACCTGGCGGATGACGCCGACGAAGGCGGAGGCGCCCTTGTCGGGGAGGTCGTCGCGGTCGACGGAGGTGATGACGGCGTGGCGGAGGCCCATGCGGGCGATGGAGCGGGCGACGCGGGCGGGCTCGAGCGGGTCGTTCCAGGTGGGCTTGCCGGTCTTGACGTTGCAGAAGCCGCAGCGGCGGGTGCAGGTGTCGCCGAGGATCATGAACGTGGCGGTGCCGCGCTCCCAGCACTCGCCGACGTTGGGGCAGGCGGCCTCCTGGCAGACGGTGTGCAGGTTCTCGTCGCGGATCAGCTGGGTGAGCTCGCGGTAGCGCTGCCCGCCGGGTGGGGGAACCTTGAACCAAGGCGGCTTGCGCTCGCGTAGCGGGCGCACGTCGTGCCCGAGCACGGTGAGCACGTCCATGCCGCCGGGGTTGGCGCGAGATCGGGTGGCGCTCATACGAGTGCGAGCTCGGCGATCGGGGAGGACGACATTTTTATCGAGGAGGGGTTCGCAGTGTCGATGCCGAGGCGCCGTGGCGAGACCAGGCGCTGGCGAGCGCCGTGGGTGACGCAGAAGGCGTGAGCCATGCGCTTGCGAAAGCAGGCGAGCGACTCGCACGTGCCGGCGGACTGAAGCGCCGCGGCCCCCGGCGTGGCCTCGGTGATCCACGCGCGCTCGGCAACCCGGGCGACCTCGGCGGCGACGGAGGTCATGACGACGTCGGGGAGCCCGCAGGCGGTGACCCAGGAGAACGGCTGCAGGTCGTTGTGGACGTTGACGGCGAAGCCGTGGGTGCTGACGCCGCGCTGGACGTGGACGCCGATGGAGGCGATCTTGCGCTCCTGGACCCACACGCCGGTGTAGTCGGGCCCGTCCTGCGGGCGCCCGTGCGCATGGACGCCGATGTGGGCGAGCGCGGCGACGATGGCTGCCTCCATGGAGCGGACGTGGCGGACGACGTCGGCGACGGCCATGATCGGATAGCCGACGAGCTGGCCGGGCGCGTGGTAGGTGACCTTGCCGCCGCGGTCGGTGGCGTACACGTCGATGCCCTTGGCGCGATAGAAGCCCTCGTCGAACGGCAGATCCTGGGCGCCTGATCGCCGCCCCCGGGTGTACGTGGGCGGGTGCTCGAGCAGCAGCAGCGTGTCGGATATGGCGCCGGCGATGCGCTGCTCGCGGAGTGTCTCCTGAATGGCGACTCCGTCGGAGTAGGGCACGAGGCCCAGGTGGCACACCGACAGATCTTCGGAGGACTGACCGTGTTGGCTCATCGCTTCTCAACTACAGTAGCGTCAATCGATCTACGGCATCATGACAGCAAATTAGTTGATGCTATGATGCCTCATATGCGCACTACGGTTACGCTCGATCCGGATGTGGAGGCGAAGCTGCGCGCGGTGATGCGCGAGCGCGGGGTGTCGTTCAAGGTCGCGCTCAACGAGGCGATCAGGTCGGGTCTGAGTGCGCCGGCTGAGCAGGTGCGGCCCTTCCGTGTCAAGTCTGCGCCTCTGGGTGCGCGCTTCAACATCGACAAGGCGCTGACGATCGCGGGTGAACTGGAGGACGAGGAGATCATCCGCAAGCTGGAGCTTGGCAAGTGAAGCTGCCCGACATCAACCTGTTCCTATACGCATATGACTCTGGGTCTCGCAAACACGCCGGCGCGAAGGCGTGGCTGGAGCAGACGCTGTCCGGCTCTGAGACGGTCGGCCTGGCGTGGGCCGTGCTCGTGTCGTTCGTCCGCCTGAGCACGCGACGGGTGGCAACGACAGAGCCCTTCGAGGTCGAGCAGGCGATCGGATTCGTCGAGGAATGGTTGGCACAACCTTGCGCGACGGTCGTGGCGCCGACTCACCGCCACCCGGCGATCTTGCGTGATCTGCTGGGGCCACTAGGCACTGCTGGCAACCTCACCAGCGACGCCCACCTGGCGGCGCTGGCGATCGAGCATGGGGCGACGCTGTGCTCGTGCGACAACGACTTCTCTCGCTTTCCGGGCCTGCGCTGGGAAGACCCGCTCAGAGCGTGAGCGCGGCGGGGGCCTCGAGCAACTCGCGGACGCGCGCGAGGAACTGCGCGGCTTCGGTGCCGTAGAGGATCCGGTGGTCGCACGCGAGGGTCAGGGTCATGGTGTTGCGCGCGACTACCGCGCCGTCGCGGACGACAGCCCGGGGGGCCATGGCGCCGACCGACAGGATGCCGGCCTGGGGCGGGTTGATGATGGCGGTGAAGCTCCGCACCCCGTACATCCCGAGGTTTGACACGGTGAACGTGCCGCCGCCGAGCTCGGGCGGGGTGATGGCGCCGGAGCGCACGCGCTCGACCAGCGTGTGGGTCTCGCGGGCGATCTCCCCGACGGACTTCTCGTCGGCGTCGAACACCGTCGGGACCACCAGCGCGTTCTGGGCGGCGACGGCCACGCCGACGTTCACGCGGGAGTGCAGCAGCGCCTTGCCGTCGCGGTAGCTGCCGTTGGCGTGCGGGTGCTCGCGCAGCGCGAGCGCGCATGCCTTGACGACCATGTCGTTGTACGTCGGCGCCTTCAGCGCGTCGCGGGCGGCCGTCTCCGCGCCGTCGCCCGTCTCGCCGGCCTGGCCAGGCTGCGACAGCCGCTTGAGTTGCGCGCGCAGCGCGACGCACTCCTCCATGTCGACGTCGAGGAGCAGCGTGAAGTCGGGGATCGTGGCCTTCGACTCGGCCATCCGCCGGGCGACCGTCTGCTGGGTGCGCGACAGCTCCACCTCGGTCGTCTCGCCCTTGGCCGTCAGCACGCCCTCGATGGTCGGTGCGCCGCGCGTCTCGCCCGCGCCGGTCGCCCCGTCGTCGCTCGCCGGCGCCGTTCCGGCCCCGGTCGCGTGTGACGCCGCTCCGAGCACGTCGGCCTTGACGATGCGCCCGCCCGGGCCGCTGCCGCTCACGGAGTGGAGATCCACGCCGCTGTCGCCTGCCAGGCGCCGCGCGAGCGGCGATGCCTTCACACGCTCGCCGTCGTGCCCCGCGCTCGGCCCGCCCGCTCCGGAGCCGTCCGCCGCTCCCGCGCCCGCGGGCTCCCCAGCCGCTCCATCCCCGACCCGGGCGATGACCGCGCCGACCGGCAGCGTGTCGCCCTCGGCGGCGACGATCTCGAGCACGCCATCCTGGTCTGACTCGTAGGTCATGCTGGCCTTGTCGGTCTCGATCTCGACCAGCGCCTCGCCGCGCGCGACCTGCTGGCCGTCGGCCTTCAGCCACTGCAGGATTGTGCCCTCCTCCATCGTGTCGGACAGGCGCGGCATGACGATCTCGGCCATCACGAGCCCCCGGCCGTGGACGGTGCGCCGCCGGCCGGCGCGGGTGTGCGGTTGAGAATGGCGAGCACCGCCGCCACGATCTGCGGCTCGTGCGGGTAGGCGAGGTCCTCGAGCGGCTTGGAGTACGGCATCGGGACGTCCGCGCCGGTGACGCGCTGGACGGGCGCGTCGAGGTCGTCGAACGCCTGCTCGGAGATCAACGCGGCGAGGTTGGCGCCGACGCCGCCGTGCGGCCAGCCCTCCTCGACGACCACGCAACGGTTGGTCTTGCGCACCGACTGGAGGATCGTGTCGAGATCGAGCGGGCGCAGCGTGCGCGGGTCGATCACCTCGGCGTGCACGTCGTGCTCGTCCGCCAGCGTCTGGGCGGCGCGCTCGGCGGTCAGGGCCATGCGCGAGATGCCCACCACTGTCACGTCGTCGCCCTCGCGCGCCACCCGGGCGTGGCCGAAGGGGACCAGATGCTCGTCGCTGTCGGGCACCTCGCCGCGCACCCCGTACAGCGACTCGTGCTCGATGAACACCACCGGGTTCTCGTCGCGGATGGCGGTCTTCAGCATGCCCTTGGCGTCGGCGGCGCTCGACGGCACCGCGACCAGCAGCCCGGGCACGTGCAGGAACAGCGCCTCGAGGCAGTGCGAGTGGGTCGGCCCGAGCTGGTGGCCGGCGCCCTGGGGCATGCGCACCACCAGCGGCACCCGCGCCTGGCCGCCGAACATGTAGTGGATGTGGGCGGCGTGGTTGACGATCTGGTCGAACGCCAGCAGCGCGAAGTTGATGGTCATCAGCTCGACCACCGGTCGCAGGCCGGTCATGGCAGCGCCCACGCCAACGCCAACGATCGTGTTCTCCGAGATCGGCGTGTCGCGTACCCGCTGCTCTCCGAACTCCGCGAGCAGCCCGTCGGTCACCTTGAACGCGCCGCCGAACACGCCGATGTCCTCGCCCATCAGCATCACTCGCTCGTCGCGCGCGAGCTCCTCGCGCAACGCCGCGTTGAGCGCCTCGCGGTAGCGCATCTGCGACATCAGGAGGTCCGCACCGAGTACACGCCCCGCACCTCTTGGTCGAGCACGTACACGTCGTCGTACAGCGACTCGGGCGCGGGGAACGGCGAGGCCTCGGCGAACTCGACGGCGGCGTCCACCCGGGCGATCGCGCGGGCGTCGATGCGTTGGCGCTCGGCCTCGTCGATCACGCGCTCGCGGATCAACAGCTCGGCGAACGCGGGCAGCGGGTCACGCTCGCGCCAGTGTGCGACCTCCTCCTTCGTGCGGTACTGCTCGGGGTCGGCCATCGAGTGCCCGCGGAAGCGGTAGGTGATGGCCTCGACGAGCACCGGTTGGCGCTGCTCTCGCACGCGTGCCACCGCCTCGGTCAGCACCGAGTGGGTGTCAAGGACGTCCATGCCGTCGCAGCGCATGCCGGGCACGCCTAGGCTCTCGCCCTTGCGCTGCAGGTCTGTCTGCGCCGAGTGCCGGCGCAAGGAGGTACCCATGCCGAACTGGTTGTTGGTCACCATGAACACCACCGGCAGCTTCCACAGCGCGGCGATGTTGAGCGTCTCGCCGAACGTGCCCTGGTTGGACGCGCCGTCGCCGAACGTGCACAGCGTCACCTCGTCCTTGCCCTGGTAGTCGCTCGCCAGCGCGATGCCGGCGGCGATCGGCAGGTTGCCGCCGACGATCCCGTATCCGCCCATGAACCGACGCGCCAGGTCGAACATGTGCATCGAGCCGCCGCGCCCGCCGGAGCACCCGTCGACGCGGCCGAACAGCTCGGCCATGACGTTCTCGGGCGGCGTGCCGCGCACCAGCGCGTGGCCGTGGGAGCGGTAGGTCGAGATCAGGTAGTCGTCA
>Ga0210389_10000763_pt1 | contig 27385 bp, 28 predicted proteins | sample IncBWH28OmetaG_FD_160127 | JGI IMG/M metagenome (GOLD analysis project Ga0210389, IMG submission 160127) | Forest soil microbial communities from Barre Woods Harvard Forest LTER site, Petersham, Massachusetts, United States - Inc-BW-H-28-O ... | reverse complement strand
CAAGATGGGCGCCGCCTGTTGAACTCTGTTGAGCTTTATTGAACTTGGGGAATCTTGCATCCTCAAAATCATCTACACTGGCTGTCAGTTTGGAAGAAGAGCCTTGTCTATCTTCCATTGTCCGAGTAGGCCACTTCTCGCCCGGTAACCGCTATGAGCTGCGACTTGCGTCAACAGAGTCGTAAGAAGAATTGATTGCGAGTGGCCGGCGACCCACCCGAAGACCCGGTAAGCGCGACCGCATTTTCCCCGACCAAGTGACTCCATCTTTGATATCGCGGATTACAACACACTCAGATCGCGCGCGACGACAATTTTTCCCTTGAACTGCTTTGCAGCCAAGTTGCGCCACGTCTCATCCTGAATTCCGTCGATGCCCGGCGTGAGGTGCGAGAGAACGAGCGTCTGGACTCCTGCTTCTTTCGCTATACGGCCGACATCTTCGACTGGCGAGTGATCGACTCTCATGTGCGCCATGTAATCGTAGAAACGGATGGGCGACCCTTTGGCAATGCGATCGTGGACGTACGCTTCGATCGCAGGCACGTACATCGCCTCATGTACGAGGATGTCCGCGCCCTTGGCCAACCGTGCCACAACCTCGACGGGTGCGGTGTCACCCGAAAAGGCAATCGAGCGGTCATGGAAATCGAACCGGTAGGCCAACGCCGGCCGTACCGGAGGGTGCTGAACAATGGCAGCGCTTACTCTGACGTTCTCGTCCTGCATAACTATGCCAGGTTCCGAGACTTCCTTCACGTCGGGCGAGACGAGCGGCCTCACCTTCAAATCCTCCGCCCAGAAATCGATGGTCGCTTTATAAGCACGCAGAAAATCCTCTGTCATCTGCTTGAGCGGAGGTGGACCGAATGCGCGCACCGAGCTGGGCAGGCCTTGCACCCACCCGAGGAGAAGGAAGGGGCCATATTCGATGTTATGGTCGGGGTGGTGATGCGTGATGAAGATCGAGCGGACGGCGGTGAACGGAACGCCTGTCATGGCGAACCGGTTCGTGACGCCGAGCCCGCAATCGAGCACGTACGCTGTGGAGTTCTTTACCATAACGTGAGAAGTCATCTGCCGCGTTCGTCCCGGCACCGTGGGATTCGGCCCGGCACCAGTGCCAAGCATCACGAGCTTGGTTCCACTCGCGTTTCTCAGTGCGGCTTGAACTTCTTTGACTGCGGTGCTGGCAGGCGCTATCTGGGCAGCGCTCGAGCCAGCCCCGACGAATAGAGTAGCCATCGTTGCCACGCGGGTCAGGAGAATCCGCCGTGATACGATCGAACGATCGGATGGGTGAATCATAGTTTCATTCCCTGCGAGCATAGTGATTTTAACGCCTCGGCTCACGCTTTGCTAGCGCACGAGTAGAATCTGAATTCCCTCCGACTCGCTCCAGTCGCGATCCTCACAGAACGATTTCACTCCTACAAGGGCGACGGCCGCTGCCGATCTCGACGTTTCTATCGCTCAAGTGTTACTTAAAATCTTCGTCTGCCTGTTGAACGATGGTGAAGGCGAAGAACATGTTGTTGCCGCTGCCCTCCACCGCACCTGCCCTTGAGTAGCCCGAGCCCCAGTACACAGAGCCATTGACGATCGCTGGCCCAGCATTGACTGAACTCCCGGCCGGCCAAGCCCAGAGAATCTCCCCGGTCGCGCCGTTCAACGCATAGAACTCGTTGCCACTCTTCGCCATCGACGCAACATAAACAACGCCATTCGCCGCCGAAACCGGTGCGAGGTCCCACACGCCAACGGTCTGCCCCCCGACAACCTCCGTTTGCGGATCGGCGCGCTGCCAGATGATCTTGCCGCTGTCTGGGTCAAGAGCTGCCCACGAGCCGCCAGTGGCTGTCGTACTCGTAAGCTTGCCATTATCGGTCAGCAAGTACTGGATGTGGTGCTGGTTCGTGATCGATACATAAATTCGGTCGCCGTCGTACGCCGTCCCCCACTCCATACCGCCCATGTCCCCGCCGGGCCCAACTAGCGTATTCTAGATAAACTCCCCAGTCTTGGCGTCGAGAACGATGTAGACACCGCTTTTCTCACCTACGCCGACGACGGTGCGCTTGTGACGGCCGTGGCCAATCTCAAAAACATTCGGACCGGAACCACCCAAGTCCCACTTGTCGCCGCCGTTCAGCGGGTTATCGGACTCTGGGGCGCACCACGTTACCGCGGGCGGCTGGGAGCCGCATGCTCTCTGCCAGGGGGCATCACCTACGACGCGGTACGACCACACCGGGGCTCCGGTTTTCAGGTCGAACGCGACAATTGAACTGAGATAGGAGCTCGGCTGCTCGCACGACTCGCTGAACCCGCTCGGTGCAGCCGCATTACAAGCCTTCACCGCAGTTGGTTCGCCTTGGGCAACCTTGAAGGTCGCGAAGACCAGGCCGTCCTGAAGATCAACGGCCGGGGGCCCGAACATCACAGCGCCCCAGTAGCCTCCCGGAAGGCCATCGGGGTTCGGCAGAGAATACGTCCGCCACAGAATTTCGCCCGTCTGCGGGTTGAGAGCGACGAGCGCCCCCGGGTACGTTGACGTACCAGCCTGCGAGGTGCCGACAAAGATCGTGCCGTGGGCGAGGACTGGCGACCCGGTTATGATCGCGTGCGGATCTGGATCGAGCTTCGTGATCCAGCGCAAGTCACCAGACTTCGCATCAATCCCTATGATGTTCGGTGCGCTCAGATCTCCGATCACCAGCGTGTCGCCGGCAAGCGTCGGACTCGTGCGCGAAATGTCGCCTCCGATCCCCGTGTAGTCCGAAATCTGGTGCGACCAAATTACGTCGCCAGTGGCGGCGCTGAGCTTCCATTCCATGCCGCCGAAATCGCCGAAGTAGACTGCTCCATTTACAACCGCCGGAGTCGCCGAAACGTCGCCAGCTGTGGACGCCACCCACTTCCTCGCGAGATGGCTGACGTTGTGGACCCCAATCCTATGCTCAAACTGCTGAGTGCGGTTGTTCTCAGAGTCGTAGCCGATCATGCTCCAATCGGGTCCGGCACGCTTCCATGCGAGTGTGCCCGACGCGAAGGCGAGCGCCATCGCTGCCAGCGCGCACCTGCAAAACCGTCGGCCTACCCGAACACCTCGCTCGTTGTATCCCATCAAAGACATCGCTTCCTCCTTGCCCGATCAGCTTAATACTCATCTCCGCATCTGTCCAGTAGGTCGGCCAAGGCTTACCTGGCGAAGGTGAGCGCCGTGGCCGGCGTCGTCACCAGGGTTTCGTTGCTTGCACATTTATCGGGGCGCGAGCTCGGCATTTGCCGGGACAGTGATCGCAGGCACTCTCTACCGAGTCGCACAGCCGCGCGCTGAACACAACAAAGCGGTATGAGTGAGAGGTGTAGGCTTAACTCGACAGATGACGCGCCATCCTGAAATAATCGCTACCCGGCGTGTAACCGCTAAACCAGAAGTTAGGCTGTTCGAGCGTCAAAGTTGCCAGGAAACGCCCTGCCATTCCTAATTAGCGGCCGCCTGGAGGCGCTATTGACGCTGATTGCTTCCCAGCGCCTGAGTTCGTATTTTTTCAACTCTAATAACCAAACGGTAACGCAGTCAGCTGCAGGCCATCTTCAACACAAGCGTCCTGATGATATCCTTGAGCGACCATGCGACAAATTATCTTTGCGCTATCCCTCGCCCCCGTCCTCTTCGCCCAATCCCATCAAGCCGACGTCGACCGCATCTTCTCAGCCTTCAACACCCACACCCCCGGATGCGCCGTCGGCGTCGCCCATCAGGGAACGACGGTGCTCAGATCCGGCTATGGCATGGCCGATCTGGAACGCAGCGTTCCTATCACCGCCGAAACGATCTTCGAAAGCGGCTCTGTCGCCAAGCAATTTACCGCGATGACGCTGCTGCTGCTCGAAAAGCAGGGAAAAATCTCACTCGACGACCCGCTGCGAAAATATCTTCCCGAACTTCCCGATTACGGAGCCCCACTGATGATCCGCCACGTCCTCAGCCATCTCAGCGGGCTCCGCGAATGGCGCCTGGTCGCAACATTTTCCGGACAGGGTGAAAAGACCTACGTCCTCAACAATCAGGATCTCCTGCGCTTCGCGTCGAAACAGCGAGCCCTCAATTTCGATCCCGGCACGACGTACAGTTACACCAACACAGGCTTCAACATCGCAACAATCCTGGTGGAACGCGTCAGTGGCAAGTCCTTCGAGGACTTCACCCGCGAACAAATCTTCGAGCCTCTTGGCATGACGCACACGCGCTGGCGCTCCGATTTCCACACGATCGTGCTCGGCCGTGCGCTCTCCTACGAACGCAGAGACGACGGCTGGATCAGCGACACGCCCATCGAAAACATCATCGGCGCAGGAGGCATGCTCAGCACTGTCGGCGACTGGTTACTCTGGAACGAAAATTTCATTCATGCCAAAGTTGGCGGCCCCGAAATCGTGAAAGCGCAGCAAACGCCGGCGACCCTAGCGAATGGCAAGACGATCAGTTATGCAAAAGGTCTGACTGTCAACACAGTCGACGGGCTGCGTGAGGTTTCTCACGGCGGAGCGACGGGCGGCTACCGAACCTGGCTCGCGCGCTATCCCGATCAAGAAGTCTCAATCGCCGTGATGTGCAACGCTGCGAACGCCGATCCCGTCCGCCTCGGCCGGGAGACCGCTCGCCTGTGGACTGGCGGCGTGGCGACAAAAACTACGCCGTTCGCAGTTGACCTATCGAAGCTTCAGCAATTGACTGGCCTGTATCGCGAAGTACGAGACAACGCGGCGATCGAAGTGCGTCTCAAGGACGGAAAGCTCACTCTCGACGGCCGCGTCGAGCTCACCCCAACGGGCTCCGGCCGATTCTCCATCGGAAGTACTCAGGTTGTGTTCGAAGGAGCGGGATTCCGCCAACTCGACGCCGATGGTGAGGTGGCCTTCGAGCGCGTCGAGCCTGCGCATACCACAGCGTCCGATCTTGCGGCATTTGCTGGCAAATATGAGAGCCAGGAAACCGAGAGCACGCTGATGGTCTCTGCGAGAGGCGATCAGTTAACTCTCGCGATCGCGTCCGGCGAGCCTGTCGTACTTCGCCCGACATATCGTGACGCGTTCACGATGCCGCGTGGCTCAGTGTCGATCCGCTTCCTGCGCGATTCCGCTGGCAACGTTACCGGACTCACCGCCGGCGACAATCGCGCCTGGGACCTGCGCTTCACGCTCGTGAAGTCCGCCCAAGCGCAAGCCGCGTCTCGCTAGTCGGGAGCCAGGGCGCGGACCTATGGTCCGTCGGCGAAGCCTGCACGCGTGGTGATTCGCTTGTTCGATTACTAGGAGTTCCACATTCATCCTGGGTTACGCACCTCCTGAACCGGGCGTAAAACCGCCGACTCGTAGAAATCAGCCTAAGGGAAGGGTAGGCCACTTTTCGCCCAGTGAGGAGATTGGCTATTTGTAAACGCCACGGTGTTCGTGGAGCATCTACCTGCGGCACTCTGCAGGTATCAGCAACAGGCGTTATGCGTCAATTTGAGGCGCCAAAGCCATTCACGTCTTGTTGAGGGCTTCAAACTCGAATTCGTGACCTTTGACGGCCCGCGTCGCGAAGCCGCCGGGGATCAAACCAGTCCTCGAGCTTGGCGACGGTATTGCCCGTATTGTGGATTGGGCGGAATGGCAGGTTTTGAAAACTCTTTGATCATCTCACTGGACTTCATCCAGCCTCAGGCGCGCAAAGGAGCCAGAAAATGTGTCACCAATGTCGGCCATGTAATCGCATCAAAGGCAGTGTTCTGCAGTCTTGAAGGGCCCGCCCCTAAATTCTTTGCACCTGACTTTGTCTGATCGACATCTTTCATTAGCGGGGCTCAAGCAGAACCATTACCAACTTACGAAGGAGACGCAAAGCAATGACAGAAGTCTGGGATCGGATACACCGCTCTTCCGTGGCAGCCTCTTCAGCATGAATCCGTTTGCCCTAATGAGACACTTCGTAGAGGACATGGGGCGGATTTCTGGTCAGATGCCGCGCGAGATGGGCGATCGTGCTGCGTGGAGTCCTATCATCGAAGTGAAAGAGAAAGAGGGTAAGCTGCTCGTGGCCGCTGAACTTCCCGGCCTGAAGAAGGAAGATGTGAAGGTCCATATCGAGGGTGACACGTTGGTGGTGGAGGGCGAGCGAAAGCAGGAAAAGGAGGAGAAGGGCGAGGGTTACTATCACTCCGAGCGCAGCTACGGTAGGTACTACCGCTCTATCCCACTGCCTGAGGGCGCGAAAGCCGATCAAACCGTCGCACAGTTCAACAATGGCGTGCTTGAGGTAACGATCCCAATCCCCGAGGTGAAAGCGAAGCGGCAAGAGATACCCATACAAGAAGGATCGAATAGGGCGGCCTAACTAATCAGGCCGGCCCCGAACCTCCCGGCTCAGTGGAAGATGAGCCGCTGGCGAAAAGGGGATCTTGCAAACGAATTCGTTCGAGTTCCCTCATTCGAAACCGGCTCCAGAAGGAAGTGTAGGCCGTTTCTCAGCCACATGGAACTCAACACCAATGCGATCATCAACGTCGTGGCGGTCGGGCATGCCGCGACGACGCCGCGCTACACTCCGCCGAGTACTTCTTGGAGGGCGACGAACCAATGGCAAGGCTGCTGAGTGGCCCCACGTCCGACTGCACAGTGCTCCTTCGCCAGTGGGAGGCTCGTTCTATGCGTTCTCACTAAGACGCTACTTGCTCGGCCCGAGGCTCTAACGATCCTTGAGCAGTTCGTCCAGCTGAAAGGCGTGGCGGATGGGATGCATTACAGCGTGCTCTAACATTGAGTCGATACAGTAGCGCGTCTGCCATCGCGTTGGGTACTCGGGAGTCTCTAGCTTTTCACTGGGCACTTCCCTCAGCGGAGCCCGCCACCGCTGCAGGACATGCTCCATGTAGTCGTCCGCATCGCGGACAACGGCAGACGCGTCCGGGGCAGAGCGGATTCCGGGGTCCGGTAACGCCAACACCTCGCACATCCAAATCATATAGCCGCCGGCCGCGGACAGCACGTGCCGACCCAAAACTTCGAGCGATGCATAGGAGGGGTCATCGGTCTGTGGCAGGTTCACTGAGTTCGCCAAGGCCAGCCTCCAAGTGTGGACGAATCGGCGAAGATGTTCGTCATGCAAGAGCACCATGGCGCGAACAGCGCGAGAGCGGTATTGCAGATTGGATGACATTGAGGAGAGGATATCCGATTCACGGCGTTCTCGTCGCCCGACCTTGGTCGCACACGGTTAAGCTCTGAGGCTCTTCGCACTCACGCGCCAGACGCTGCATGGTCCACAACTTCGAAAGACAATCCACCCGTCCGAATAGTCGCGTTCCGCTCTTGTGGTCTTGCTGGCCTCGCAGCACACAGGAGCGGATGGGCGTTTTTCGCACAGGGAAGGCCCCGCGACTAGGCATTGTGCGGCTTATCGTGAGCGCAGCGTGATATTCTTACCCACAACATGGGCTCAATCTCTGTTGCTTGCTACAAGCCGAAGCCCGGCCGCGAAGAAGCGCTTCTGGAACTGGTTCGCAACCACTTACCCCCTTTGCGAGCCGAACGGCTAGTCACAGACCGAGTTTCAATTGTGATGCGAGCTGGTGACGGCACAATAATTGAGGTTTTCGAATGGGTGTCTCAGGAGGCCATCGCCGGAGCGCATAGCAATCCTGCAGTCATGGACCTTTGGAAACGCTTCGAAGCTGTATGCAGTTACGTCGTACCATCAACCATAGCTGAGTTCACCAAAATGTTCGCGCATTTCGAGCCGATCTGAGGCTCATTCGCGAAATAGCTCAGCTAAGAGGCGCTCTGTAGCGCAGAGTGGGTCAGAGATGCTGCCGGATCATCTGTAAACCGGACGCAGAGAATGGCAACTCGCTCCACTGGCCCAATTCACTGTTTGGGCGTTACACGTCCATTGGATTAGTTCCGGTTGGTGCGTAGTCCAGGCGCTGCTTGCTAGTTGAGCGCCACCATCAAACGGACCTAAACCAGCCGCGCGACCTCGTTCCGGAGCACCACCAGGCGGCGTAGCAGTTCCGGCAGGAGACCGATGGACGCAGCTGCGTTCTCTTCGGTTATGTAGTCCCATCCGGTTCCACCAATCCCGAAGAAACGTTCGTAAGTCGTCCCAATCACTACGACCTTGCGCTCGGTATCTGGAATCGAAACCGAGTAGATCATCTGCACATCACGCCCGGCGTAATCGATACGCACCGTCACCGAAGTTTGATCCAAAACCCCGTCGTATTTCATCGTGCCACCGGGCATTTTCTCTTCCTTGGCGCCCAGAAAACCCTGCAAGAGCGGCTTCACCAGTTTCTTCAACTGCGGTGCCTTCGCCGGGTGAAGCTTCGTGACATCCGGATCGTTGACCAGCGGCACGGGGGCATCGTCGCGCGGCAGGTAGCCCAGCGTCGAACGCGTTTGCCGCATCATCGCGACTGACTGCGCATCATTGAGCATTGCCTTTGCCATACGAATGCTCTGGTAACGAAGGCCCATGGCAAACGATCCCTGCTGTTTCGCGTTCCGGTATTTGACTATGCCCGGATTCGACTCCACCAGTTGCAAAATCTCCTGCTGCGTACCGGTGTAAGCACAAAGCCCAGAGCGGTAACCCGCGCGTGGGCGTCGAGAAATTCCTCCCGTTCGGTCGGCGAGATGCTCTCGAGGTAATCAAAGCAGGTGGTCGCGTGCGTCGACGGAATCCTTCGCAGGAAAGGATAGCCGGCATCGGCTTCCGCGTGCATGTAATCGCGGACCAATGAAGCGATCCGCTCCATCTCCGCCATCGTACCAAGGCACGACAAACTCCGCCGCGTGGACCGATCGCGTCTCGGTCCGTATCGTCGCTCGCGAAGGCGGCGCGGCTACGGCTCAATGCCGATCCGATCGTTTACTGCTCCGCGAATCCGCTGTTTGGAGCCGAGATAGCGTTCGGTTGTTTGCACCGAGACGTGGCCCAGCAGGAACTGGATCTGCTCCAGTTCTCCACCAGCAGCATGGCACAGCTTTGCACACGAGCGCCTCAGGTCGTGCGGCGCGACGGTCCTGAAGCCGAGCTCGCCAGCGTATTGCTTTACCACATGCCACACCAGGCGTTCGGTCACACCCTCGCTCCAGCACTTGCCAGCCCGGCAGACGCAACGGAATAGCTTGCCCGTTTGGAGTTCTGCGGCCGCGACCCAATCGTCGACAGTCGTTTTGACCCAGGATGGCACCGGTACGGTCCGGATGTGCCCGCCTTTACCGACCAGATCAACAATCGCCCAATGCTCCTCTCGCTGCTGAAGATGCGTGAAGTCCAGATCAGTCAATTCCCGTCTCCGCAACCCGCAGCCAAGCAGCACCGCGAGAATCGCGCGGTCCCGTTTGCCTTTGAGCGTGTTGGCGTCAGGAGCCTGCCAAAGCTGGCGCGCCTCCTCTGCCGTGAGCCAGTTCTCGAGCCTCACGCCGAGTTTCTTGACACCCTTCACCCGACGTATGCCTGCCGCGAGTTCAGGGCTAAGCAAACCGGCATCTGCCGCCTCGTACGCAAGCCGTCGTACCGCGGCCAGGCGCCCGTTGATCGTTCCCGCCGCCAGGCGGCGATTCTCGAGGGCGATACGAAACCGGGTCACCACAACCTTGTTGAACGACAGTCTCGGCTCCGAACAGTACCACTGAATGAACTCATCGATGGCATGCCGATACCCTCGTTTTGATTCCGGCGAACGCAAACTGTCCAGTACCGCCGCCTTACTGTGATCCAGGTCGGGAAGCCCAAGCTTCGTTTTCGGCTTTTTCGCCCTCGCGGTTCTTCTTCTCACTCCATGTTTACCCATCGCGCAGCCGCCTCCAACGCGGCTGCACAAGAGCGTACCGGCCAGGCGCCGACGCGTCGGGCGTGATACGGCCAAGTGACCGCGAGTGACGTGGATCGCTCTACGCTAAGCGATCGCAGGTCGGCAAGTGTCGTCCTGAGAGTTTTCGCTAAAGCTACAGTCCGAAATTCTAGAACCGATCTTCGCGAGGTACTCGGGCGCTTCAGAACTCCAGCCGACCTTGGAATGCAATCATCCGGGGTGAGCTGTCGCCCCCCAACCCCACGCCCAATAACCCCGTCGGCGGGGAAGTCGGATAGCTGAACGCTCCGAATCCGGTCTGAGTGGAAGGCTTGCCTGGAATCCCGGCGTAGCCCAAGACCGGAAGGCCAAAATTCGGATGGTTCAATACGTTGAAGAATTGACCGTCGATGCGCAGCTTTACACGTTCGGTCAACTGAAACCACTTGGTCAGATACAGGTCGCTCCAGAAGAAGCCAGGACCGCGTAACACGTTCCGGCCGAGATTGCCGAACTGGCAGTTCTTCGGGCTATCGCCGCCGGCACACGCGCCGGTGCTCGGATCGACAACCGAAACAAACGCGTCGGGGTTGAGCCACTGAATCGTTCCAGGTTGAGTGACTCCAGGGATCGGATTGTGGTCGTACAGTGGTACTCCAGGGACCACACTGACGTACTGCGGGCCACTACCCTGAACGATGCCGTTTCCGTTGGCGGAATAGGGCGCGCTCAAGACTGAAAATGGCAGACCGCTATGCCAAAACAAGGTGCCTGAGACCTGCCATCCGTTCAGCGCGTTGGCTAGCATGTGATTCCGGAATTTGATCGGCAACTGATAAACGTACTGGGCTGTGAAGTTGTGCCGCACGTCGTAGTCGCAAGGGCCATATTGACGGCCGAGCTCACCCGGCAGCGGCGAGAGAGTGGCTCCTGCGGCGAATGGCAGGAATCCGCCGTTTGAGACTGTGTCCATGCAGTGGCTCCACGTGTAGTTGGCCTGTACTTGAATGCCGTGACGCAGCCGCTTCTCAGCCGTTAACTGGAGGCCGTTGTAGTGACTGTGCGCACCCGTGTTCAATTGCGTTACTGGCCCAAAACGTGGATCTTTCGGCTGCCCGTATGGGAATGGCGCGAAACAGCCATCACAGACCGTCTGGTAGCCATTCACTTGCGTCTCATAGGGCTGGTTGACAGCGCGTGTGCCTACATACTGAACACGCAGGTTGAGTGCGTTGCCGACTTGGTGCTCCACGGCAAAACTCCATTGCATAAAGTAAGGCGAATGTAGCTTGCCGTCTGGAACCGCAGTGAGCGAAATAGGTGGGAGGCAGGTAGTTCGATTCGCTAGGGGAGAGGCGCAGGAGAGTTGACCTTGCGCTAATCCCAAGTTGAATAGCTGATTCGCGGCGGCCGTCGCATCGATGGCGCTGTTCGGAACTCCTGGCGCAATTGCCACTCCCCCTGCCGTGCCTAGCAGTCCGCCCTGAAACGTCTTCGAGTAGGGAGGATTCGTGCCCACCAGATCGACGACGCTGCCCGGCAAGATGTCGCTGAACAGGCCAAACCCGCTACGTAGCACTGTGTGCGGCGCGATCTGCCAGGCAATGGCGGTTCGGGGCTGCAGGATCGCCGCGGGTGCACCCGCGAAAATTGTCCACTGGTGCGTCCGAATGACCTGGCTCAGTGGCTGATTTACATCATGGGAAATGGAATCGAACGACCCGGCGAGACGTGCCACGGCGTTATGTGGATTCAGAGGATTTGAGTTGTACGTATCGCGAACGCCGAAGGTCCAGGTCAACGTGCGCGTAAGCTTCCATGTATCCTGCGCATAAAAGTCCAGATTGAGGAAGTTGTACGGCTGCGAATTGGCCCGAGGGAATGTTTTCGAGGCCGTCGATGCTACACCGTAAATGAATTGCGGCAGGGTCGCGTAGGTTACCAGCGGGACCGCGCCCTCACCGAAATCATAATCATTTAGGCGGAAGATCCGGCTGTTGGTTCCGAACCTGAGTTCGTGTGAGGCGATCGTCCAGGCGAGATTGTCATTGATGAAGAAACGTGTGGCACGCCGGCCCTGCACCCACGTATTGTCAAGCCCTCCGAGAGTAGTGAAGGGCGCATTGGCGCCGCCACCTTGCAGGACGATTGGAAAAGCAGCCAGCGTCTTCTGAAAGTCGGCTGGCCCGAACAGGCTCTCGTACCACGAAAACGCTGGGTTGAAGTAGTTGACTAGATGCCCGGAGAACACGTGCGTGTAGCCTGATGCAAAAGAATAAAGAGGCTGCGGAGAGAGGGCATTGAACAGTGGATTAATCGGATCGGTGTAAGCAGCCTGAAGTCCTGTGTCGGCCTGAAACCGGAACCACGCCATGTTGTTAGTGTCGATATTGTAGTCGATGCGCGCTGTTTGCACGTGCTCGCGATCATCGCTCGAATGCGAAATGCTCTTGCGGTTCGCGCAACCATTTCCATTGGGTGGATCGCCGCCTACGGCGTTTCCATCGCTGTTGAATGGACAGCCGAGAACCGCGAGGGGTGTCCCTGCGGTATTGCCGTACAGGGAAAAGAGCTTCTTGTAGAACGGTACGAGTTGCGGCGCTGGTTGATAGCCCGATCCGGTTATGGAGTCCATGCCACCGCGCGGCAATTGCTCCAAGACATAGCCTTGAAATGCTGACGCCGGCACAGTTGTGGCAGTGACGATCGGGAGCGAAATTCGAACCCATTCGGAATCGAAGAAGAAGAACAACTTGTCTTGAAAGATCGGGCCTCCGAGACTTCCGCCGAAATGATTCACCGTGGAGCGCGGCTTGTGGTTTCCGGCCGTGGCATTCGTAAAATAATCAGCGGCGTTGAACCTTGAGCCGTTCCACAGCTCGTACAGGTTTCCGTGGATCTGATTCGTGCCGGATTTCGTGACATAGTTGACCTGAGAAGCGCCGTACCTGCCCTGATCGACAGAATATGAGACAGTGTTGACGGTTACATCGGCGATCGAATTCAATCCAAGGACCAGATTGGTCGAAAGGCCGCTATTGAGGTTCGTCAGCGGATCGTTGGTCTCCAGGCCATCGACGATGTAGCCGTTAGAAAGCGACGGCAAGCCGTTGAACTGCACGTTGCCATAGCCGTTCGTGCCGCCGACGAAGTCGTTGCCGCTGCCGGCAGTGTTGATGAGAGCGCCTGCAGTAAACTGCAACGGATAGGTCATGTCACCACCCGGATTCGGAAGATTTTCAATCGCTCGGGCATTCAGAGTGGTTGAGGTATTGGCATTCTCCGGGTTGATCAGCGGCGCTTGTTCCTGCACCACGATGCTTTCGCTCGCGGATGCGATGTTGAGCTTGAAATTGACCGTTTGCTTTTGCCCAAGTCCAGCGGATAAAGAGTTGTTCTGTTGAGCTTCAAACCGGTCCGCCTCGGCTTTCACGGAGTACATGCCGGGCTTGAGTTGCGGAAAACTGAACCGGCCAGAGTCGTCCGCTTTCACGGATCGTTTCAGGCCGTTCTCTACGTTCGCGATGGTCACGGTCGCGCCGGGGATCGCCGCCCTGGTCGGATCAGTCACCGACCCGACGATCGCGCTCGTGGTCTCGCCCTGAGCCAGCGCCGCAACTCGTATTGCCAACATAGAGACCAAGAATGCCAGGGGCTGCATCATGATTAGATTGCACGCCCATAATTTAGCCATACCTAAACTATAAGCGATCTGGTCTTCGTCGCGCCAAGACATGACAGCTCGACCATCAATCCTGGATAATTGCAGAGCCCTTGTGAGGAGAGTTACCCTAATATTTAGTGCGACCTAGAGAACATGGACGGTATACCACGGAATCTGTAGATGACTACTTGAAAGCGATACTGGAGCTGGGCGGCCCTGAGCAGGAACGGGTGACCAGCAACGCTCTTGCCCATCATCTCGGTATCCGTGCTGCTTCCGTGACTGGAATGCTGCAAAAGCTCGCTGGACAAAAGCCACCGTTTGTGAAGTACGAAAAGCACCATGGCGTACGCTTGACTGCGACCGGGAAGATGCGAGCTCTGGAGGTACTTCGCCACCATCGTTTGCTTGAGCGTTTCCTCCATGATTTTCTCAACTACTCGTGGGACGAGGTTCACGATGAGGCAGAACGGCTGGAACATTTCATTTCGGAGCGGCTGGAAGACCGAATTGCGGCGAAATTGGGGGACCCGGAAACTGATCCTCACGGGCACCTGATTCCCGAGCGAAGCGGCGCGCTCCCGGCTCGGGAAGAGGTGCTGTTATCAAGATGGGCATGTGGCGTACCAGCTCTGATTAGCAGCGTGTCGGATCGGGACCCGGCTGCGTTACGGGAAATGATGCGGCTCGGATTGAAACCCGGCGTGCGAATTACGGTGGAAACAGGCACGCGCAACGCCTCTCTACGGGTCCGAATTGGCGATTGTTCAGATTCAGTGCGCTTGAGCCAAACTCTTGCGTCTGGAGTCTCGGTACTCGCCGACCCGAATGTTTGCATCCATTCCGCGAATAACTCGGAATAGTTCTACTTTCGAGTCTGACAAGAAATCAAGAATTGCTACGGCATATCCAGATTCGGGTCCGCCCAGTATGAATTGGGGCCCAACGCGAAATACGGCCCGCGGTGTTTACCGAAAGCGATTTCACTTGGGTGTGTAGTCGCCGACTTGGACTTTGAATCCGTTCCGGTTCAGATGGAACCTTGCGCGAACGTTGCTGGTACTGGTGGACCGATCACGCCGCCATCGCGAACCGCCGACGCATCTCTGCGCGTGGAACAACGCCAGTCCGCTCTGCGATGATGATTCCCCTCCGCAAGAGCACAAAATAGGAATCGACTGAACCCGAAAGTGAGCGGCGAGCGTCGGGCACTCCTCCGTGTTGACCTTGAGGACTAAGCCCCGTCCGGCCATCTCACGTGCAAGCTCATGGACTTCAGGCGCAGCAATCCGGCAGGGACCACACCAAGCCGCCCAGAAATCCACCAGGACTGGCACCTTAGCTTCGCGGGTGATCTCGGCGAACGCCGTCGCGTCAACCTCGATCGGCTCGGAGACCGGCGGTAAGGCGGCTTTGCACGAGCCGCAACGACCCTTGTCTGACAGGTGTTTCGGAGGAACGCGGTTGTTCGCGCCACAGGTGGGGCATGGTCGGATCATGTGGACCCTCTAGGTGTAAGCTACCACCAGGGCGGACCAGCAGAGTAGCGCGCTGTCCAAACTCGGGCGGTCGATTCCCCGATGCAGGCAATTTCGGGCCAATAATCAGAGTCGGGCGTTATCCGTCCGTGGACGTGAAACGCCGTCTCAGGTCCTCTGCGCAACAGGACAAGGACGAAGCCGCGTGATTTCCGGCATCACCCCAGCCAACTCCGGTGTCCGCCAACATTGGGCGATGGAATGTCGAGCATTCAGCAGAGAGCCTCGATTGATGTGCCGGGATTGATGCATACGGGGAAAATTGTTTGGATGTATCATATATTGGAAATTGATTCCAGAGGAGGGGCTCATGGATCGAAAGTCCACTCACCGCAAATTTACACTCGGGGTGCTTGTGTTTGCGCTCCCGTTGGCATTGGGTGACTTACAGGCAGCCGACAATTCTGCTCCACAGAAAACTCCCACCTTCACAAAGGAGGTGGCGCCGATACTGTACGCGAATTGCGCTCGGTGTCATCAGCCCGGCGAGATAGCGCCGATGTCGCTGCTCACCTACGAACAGACCCGTCCGTGGGCGAAGTCGATTAAGGAACGGGTGGTCAAACGGACGATGCCGCCATGGTTCCTCGACAAGACCATCGGCATCCAGAACTACAAGAACGATCCGTCGCTGAGTGACGCGGACATCGCGACCATCGTCAAGTGGGTGGACGGAGGCGCACCGCAGGGCAATCCGGCCGACATGCCCAAGGTGCCGAAGGGGGATGATCTCAGCACCTGGCGGATCGGCGAGCCCGATCTCATCGTGAACTATCCGGAGTTCACCATGCCCGCGAACGGTGCGGACCTGTACGGAACAATCCAGACACCGTTCGGCATGAAAGAGGACCGGTACATCATGGCGATCCAGAGCAAGGTTGCTGACTCGGAGTCGCGCAAGGTCGTGCACCATGCCCTCTCCTACGCGGTCGAACCCGGCCAGGAAACCACGATGGGCGACGACTCCGGAGGCGGCAGCGGGCAGTTCCTGGTTGAATATGCATCCGGGAAGAACGCCACCTTCTATGACAATGACGCCGGGGTCCTGCTGACGAAGGACCAGAACGCAATGGTCAGTTATCACTTTCATTCCATTGGTGACCAGGTCAAGGTGCACCTCCAGCTTGGCATCAAGTTCTACCCGAAGGGGTACACTCCTAAACACATTCAGTGGTCCAAGCAACTCGGCCAGGAGGCGGCTCCCGATCTCGATATTCCGGCGGGTCAAATAGTGCGCCGTGACGGCTACACCAGGCTGAACAAAGCTGCGATGATCACTGCGTGGCAGCCGCACATGCATATCCGCGGCAAGTATCAGTGCCTGGAACTGATCTACCCGGTTGAGCCGGTCGTCACCGAGACGGTGACCTGTGCCGGGTGGGACTACAACTGGCACACTATCTACAACTACAAGGAAGAGGTACAGCCGATTGTGCCGGCCGGCACGCTGCTACACGTGGTCAGCTGGTACGACAACAGCACCGGGAACAAGTACAATCCGGATCCCAAAAACTGGGTCGGCGCCGGCACGGGGCGAACAATCGACGAGATGGGCTTCTCCTGGATTGGTTGGTACGACCTGACTGACGCCGAGTACAAAGCGGCGGTCGCAGCCCGCAAAGCGGAGCAGTCGGGGGCCGCGAAAAAGACAGCAGCAGCACTAAATACGGGAACGCACTAAGTGCCGTAAGAGAGGACGGGCAGGAAGCAGCGTTCGATTGAGTCCAGGCGCTGACCGAGCGGCGGCCATGCGCCCAGCCCGATCGGCATGTGGGCAAACGATGATCGTTTATCGCCTAAGGAGGTTCAGTATGAAAGCTCTGAATGTGAACTCCTCTTGCGTGCGAGGGCTCTTAGCGGGAGTTCTGTTTCTCGCTCTGGCGATGCCGGGTGTGGTAGGCGCCCAGGGCAATCCGGAACCGCTGGGTTTCAAGTTCGATAGGGGACAGGCCCTCCAGCCGATTTTCGCCGGCTGGGCACGCAAGCCCGACGGGGGGTATGCGATGTATTTCGGGTACATTAACCGGAATTACGTCGAGACGCCCGCTGTGCCGGTTGGTCCGGACAACAAGTTCGAGCCAGGCGCGCCCGACCGCGGGCAACCGACGGTGTTCAATACCCGGATTCATACTGGGGCGTTTCACGTGGACGTACCGGAAGACTGGGGGAAGAAGGAGCTGGTCTGGACGGTCACCATTCACGGCAAAACGGAGCGAGCTGTGGGCTGGCTCCAACCGGAGTGGGAAATCGATCCCATCTATCAAGGTAAGGCGCGGAATGAAGAGTCGCTCAAGAACAAGCCGCCGGTCTTGACAGTGGCCAGCGAGGCGACCGCGTCGGTGGCAGCGCCGCTCGTGCTGACCGCGACGGTCACCGATGATGGCCTGCCGGTGCCGAAGAAGGAGCCGCGAAAGGCGGCCGTCGGCCAGGAAACACCCCCAACGCTGAAACCCGATCCGAACCAGCCGGAGATCGTGCTGAGTGTTCCGCAAGTGGCAAGGAGACGCGGTGCCCCTGGAGGCCCGCAAGGGCTGCAACTCAGCTGGATCGTGTGGCGTGGCCCGGACAATGCCAAGTTCGATCAGGGGAGCGTACTGGTGAAGGACCAGAAGGCGACGGTGGAGGTTACCTTCCCGGAGCCCGGCACGTATATCCTCCGGGGGACCGCGAACGACGGCGAACTGAAGGTCGAAAAGGACGTGAGCGTCACGGTGAGGTGACCGTCGCGACGACGGGGGCGACCGCTTTGATCAACTCCATCGACGCGTCGCCGTAACGCGATGCGGTACCGTCTCCCTCACTCCACCAATGAGCCCTGACCTCCGAGTGCTCAGGGCGTTCACCAGCTAGCGACGGCGTCGGTGGCAGCGCCGCTCGTGCTGACCGCGACGGTCACCGAACGGGAAACCGCCGTTCCGGACAAAGAGTCTGATCTACCGCCTACTGTCCGTGACGGCCATTATTCGCTCGGTGACGCAATTCAACGAAACTGGATTCTGTGGGATTTGGCAAGTATGCATGAAGCATCACTGGCAGAAGATGCTTGCACTCAAAAGGAAACATCTTATGGCGGTCGTCTATTCGAGCAACCCTGACGTCCGTTTGTTCACTGGACGAGGGGTGAAAAGCGACTCAGCCTGCCCCTCAATAGCTTTATAGTTCAGCATTCGGCTATTAACCGAAGGTTCGTGATGTTACATCAATGAGCTTGCAGGTTCACAGCTCGTCAAGAACCGCTCTCGCCTCATCAACCGAGCACCCCGAGAGGGCCCGATCGCGATGACTGCTTCCGCGTGCAGCGCGTGATCGTTCTCCAACCATCCGAGGTCAACGAGCGCATCACACACCCGTTCTTCCTGGTCAGGAGACACCCCCAAAAGCATAACAACCCCCTCTGCGTTTCCATGCGGAGCGCACTCGTAGTGCATGGGAAACTTATTATTTGAGTTTGTTTATGCCTTTTTTGACATCGGTTGCTGCCGTCTTTCCTGCTTTCTTGGTCTCTTGTGCCGCTTTCTTTGCTGCCTTGGTTGTCGCGCTCTCGGTCTTGTTGACGGCCTTCTTGGTTGCGCGACCGGTTTGGGTTACTGCATCCTGGCCTGCTTGTTTGACCGTGTCTTGGGCATAAGTCATCGTGCTCGCGAGCCCCAGCGCTAGAGCGGTGCAATAAGTGGATTCTCTAAGGTACTTCATTGGTCTCACCTTTTTCCTACCACTCCTGATGAAAACCAACGCTCGTCCGCATTACTTTCACCCGGCGACGCATTTTTTTCGAAAGTTGATGAGGACGAGCACTCAGGGGGCCAGATGATAGTATCGAGTCGCTGAGATTTACTTCTCTCCCGAAGATTTGACCGCGTTAGGAGCGGTTTTCGCCGCCGCCCGATCGGCTGCGGGTGATACGGCGCCCTGGCCCCAGTTCAGAACCGACACGGAAACTACTTTAGTTCCAAACTGCTTTGCCAGGGTCCGATTCGGAACATAAATATCGATGTGTCGGCCAACCACTTTGGTGCCAGTATCGGTCACAAGGTAGGTGCCGGAGAATTGCCCGGCGCCCGTCACGCGAATGCGCGTCCCCAGCGGCAAAAAGGCAGGGTCAGTGGATACGATGCCGCCGTGGGGGCGTGTGCCGGCGCGGGTGATCCCATGGAGGTCAAAAGCGGTAGCTTGCACACGGTATGGACCACGACTTCGAGCGACCGCCGCGTCACTCACCTTGCAAGACAACGCGAGCGCTAGCACGGCGCAAAGCGTGTACGGTGTTCGGTACGGCATTTGGTGCCGCCTTCCTTCCTAGTCATCTTTGATGCAAACGGAAGCGTGCCGGCATTACTTTCGATGGCGAACGCTGTGTTCTCGAAAGATTAATAAGGCCGGTCGCGCAAGGTCGGCCAACACTGTCAGTGCGAGCGTGGCTTCCGACACTGCGAAGGTCGCGTCGTCATCCCGCGACCGAGATCAATAAAATCGGGATGGATGAAGGGCTCGCAGTGACACGTCGTTTCCGCCGGACATGGGCATCGCTTGCGAACGTTTTTTCTTAGGTGAGCGCCAAAGGTAATGCGAAACCGCCGACTCGGACAGATGTCGACGGTGGTTGGTCGCAATTCGGAAAAACTGTCAGACTGAAGTCGAGCGCTGCAAAGACTCGGTACACCTCTGCCGCAACAGCAGGTGCGTTATTGCCCACCACTCTGATGTAAGCACCCTGAAATCCTAAACTTGCGAACGGCGTTCGATACGCAACGCAGCAAATGTAGTTCGAAATTGTAGACGTGAGTTCCTCAAAGTTCCACCGAGTTCAACAAGGATGGTTTGCTAAGTTATTGAATCTAAAGATACGCCAGAAGGGAGCGTACCTGTGCCCAAGGCGGTTTCCGGGCTCCAGCAAAAAACCTCTATTTTCAACGTGCTCCGTTTCAATCAGATCCGGGCGGCTTGTTGAAAGCTGTTGAGCTTTATTGAGGCTGAGGAATTTCGCATCCTCAATTTTATCTACATCGCAGCGTTGAAATAGCGTTGGCTCATTGGCCCGTCGACTGCGGCGGAACTCAATGTGGCGCTCGCGACCTCTGAACGTTCATGACGGCCATACCGCGCCGACGGCCTCCCGGCGGCGTGTGACGGAGCCGTTAAGCATCTCCTTACTGCTAATTAAGCGAGCCCCTTCGCTGCTCGTACACTCGCGCCAAGATGTCGCGCACCGCCGAGCACACGGAAATTCACATCAATGTGTCCAACGTCTTTGTTATCGCCTAACGCACAAAAGGCTGATTGGGTCAGGTCTATGGCGGCGTTAGCAAGAGGAGGTTTTGCTGGTCCTCTATCAGCAGTGGGACCGTAATGGTCTTATGGTTTGCGCGATTGTACACTCACCTGTATTCTCCAGGGAAGCTGCGGAAATGGACTTCCGCTGGTTCTTGAACCACCCGGAATCGGAAGAGCACAACCGAGTGGGGTGTGAGGGCCACGCGTTTCCCAGCCAAGTGGTTGGTGGGTCACTTTCGGTAACACTCAAGAGCCCTGACGTCCCTGAGCTTCATGGGGAAGAAAGGGTGGCGCCTCGTGTATACTCAACTGGATTGGAGGGACGCAAAATGAGAATTCCGATCAATGGCTCTTGGCTGAAACCTCGCGATTTCCACTTCGCGCTCCTGCTAACCCTCACCTCGGGTGCGATTCCTCGTCTATCGGCCGCACCAGTCATAACCGGTGTGGTGAATGCTGCAAGCTATGCCGATCCACTACTGCCGGGTTCGCTCTTTTGCATCAAGACTTCACCGACTGCTCCGCGCTCGCACAGCCGCTGACTGGCCAGGATGCCGCGATCTTTGCCTCGGCGTTTACACGGGTGCGGTGCCAGACCCAGAGTTCCGAAAGATAACCGTCGACTACACGATCGAGTTCGCTCGAATTCTCCGCGCCAGCAGCCCTGCCGCGGCCTTTTTATTTTTGAGCGGCATGGGCGCCGACCAAACAGGACGCAGCCGGGTGCCCTTCGCACGCTATAAAGGAGAGGCCGAGAAGGCGCTGTTGGCGGCGGGGTTCCATCGTCTTTACATATTCCGCCCCGCCTACATCTATCCCGTGGCGCGGCGGAAGGAGCCGAATTTCAGTTACCGGCTTCTACGCGCGATTTACCCCGTGTTTCGGAGGCTATTCCCCAACCAGGCGATTCCCGCCGACGACTTGGCCCGGGTAATGGTAGATGTCGCCGTCCGTGGAAAGCGCGAGCGTGAAAGCCTAGTTCTTGAGAACCGAGAAATCAGGGCCATGGCCGGTTCCCCACGTCAGACCGCGTAATCCGCCCTATAGTTGACCAAAACAAAGATCAACACCCCAGGGACATGCTGGAGTCAGCCGGAAGCGGGTACCCGCGCCGGATCAATTCGGGAAAGGGACGATTCTCGAGTCTCGCCGTGTTACGTCGCGAATTCAGTCTGGAATCGCGCCTTGGCCGTATCTGTGACCGAGCGCAGCAGCGGCAGACCTTGCGCGCCCATTTTGCAAGCAGATGATTCTAAATGGGTTGGTAGCGCTAACGGGGGTCGAACCCGTATTCGCCGCCTTCTCCTGTTTCCTTTAAGTTACTGAAACCGCAAACGCAAAAATCGCCGTATTCGCAGGAATCTCAGTCGGTTTGTACAAAACATGTACACGAGAGGACCTGGCCAAACGGTTTTCAACGTTGCTGGAGTGAACGGCGAATTTCACGATATCACCGGTGCGCGATCATTACGGAATGGAGGCAGGGCCAGTTGGGTGAAGCGCAGTACTCGGCGGTCGTGCTGGGCGCGACCGGGAATGTAGGTGGACGCATCGTCCAGCTGCTGATCAAAAACCCGCTGTGCAAGAAACTCGTAGTAGTGACGCGCCGCAAGACGGACGCCTTCGCCGACCCCAAGGTTTTCGACGTGGTTGTCAACATGGACCGACTCGAAGAGGAAGTTGCGCCCCACGCCCAAGGAGTCGACGTCGCACTCGCCGCATTCAGCGTCGGCAAGGGCAGCGCGAAGATGCCCGAGGAGGAGGTGCGCAAGATCGAAATCGCCTATCCGGAGGCCTTTTGCCGCGCCGCCAAGGCTGGAGGCGCTCGCGTGTGCGGGGTCATGACTGCAGCAGGCGCGGACCCCGAAGCCGGGATGAAGTACGCGACGATCATCGGCGAGAAGGAAAAGGCCGTCGAGTCCGTCAAATTCGACTTCCTTGGAATCTACCGCCCCGCCGTCATCCTAGGCAACGCCAACACGCCGAACGTCCTTAGCTACGTCATGCCACTCCTGCACTGGGCCATGCCATCCAAGTACCACTCGATCCACAAGAACGACCTCGCACGCGCGATGGTGGCGCAGTCGGAGCAGGCGTTTCTCGCGATCGCGCAGGGAAACGCTCCCAAGGAGGCAACCGTGAAAATCATGGAGTACAAGGACATGGAGCCCTTCTTCATCAAGGGCGAGTGCGGCGAGGCTTGAACAGCAGCAAGCCGCTTGCGTTGGATCGAAGCGCTGTGGTGTTCGTTAAGCTGATGGCCGTACCCACCGAAAGTGCGGCTTGTCAAGATGCTCGAGAGGTGTGGTCGTTTCCTCGATCCGCTTGCTCACGCGCAACTCTCGGAGCGTAGCCCGTGCGTCGTCCAGGGTGCAATGCAGGGCCTCTTGGATTGTACGGATGCCCTCGGCGTGCAGGCCCTGCTCAGTCTCCACCGGACCAAGATGCACGAGCGCATCACAGACAAGTTGCTCCTGCTCTGGCGACACCAGCCGAGTATACAATACCTCGGAATATCTCCTCCGGCGTCGATCATTTTCGTGCCGTCGCGAAAATGATGCGAGACGTCACCTTTCGTCCAGTAACCCTAGCCAATGCGATACTGACCGCCGTCTACGACAACCTCCTAGAATCAATAGCTTGCCAAGCTCAAGTCGCTACCTTATTAATCCATTGGAGGGTCTAGTCTAAGCCGAACCCGTGCTAAGCAGGCATAATCCTTCACAAGTAACCTAAAATTAAGCACTTACAGATAAACGGAGGGTTTGGAGGGTGCGGGGAGTGCTCGTAAGTTATTGAAAAGATGGAGCGGGAGACGGGGCTCGAACCCGCGACGTCCAGCTTGGGAAAATGGGCAATGTTTTGTTTTCAGTAATATAACTGCGCACGGCGTTGATTCAGGGTATGGAAAACGCCAATAAAACAAGGGTCCGTTTCGGCTGGTGTGCTAACGGAGGGTTTTTGGAGGGTGCGGGGCGGGTGCCCTTTTTGCCACTCTCGGCTTGATGCCCGCTTCGGCTCACGCGCCCAATTGATTTCTCGGCCGCACGGTACCTGGATCAGATCATTCCAAGACTCGAACCCCCGTCCACAAAAAGCGTTTGACCGGTGATGAATCCGGCATTATCGCCGGCAAGAAAGACAATCGCCGCCGCGATCTCCTCAGGACTGGCAAATCGTCCCATTGGCACTTTGGCTAGATAACGCTTCTCTCCCTCACCTCCCTTGGGGTTGTTCTCGCGAAACAGCTCGGTCTCAGTCGGACCGGGAGCTACAGCATTTGCCGTAATGCCGTCCAGGGCAAGTTCAACGGCCATAGTACGGGTCAAACTTTCGAGTGCGTTCTTCGCGGCGGCGTAGCTTGACCGGAACGGGAGACCGCGCGTTACCAGACTCGAGACGTTTACGATTCGTCCAAATCGCGCTGTGCGCATGCCGGCCAATAGGGCTTGGGTGAGTTGGAGCGCCGGCCGTATGTTCAGGTCCATAATCATCGAGAAGCCGGCGAAATTGACGCACTCAAATCGCTCGTGTTTTGCAATCCCAACGTTGTTAACGATGCCAAGGACGTTGCCACTCTTCGCAAGTCTGGAAGCGAGTTCGGCTGTGCGTTCTGGATCACTGAGGTCGGCACTCACGAATTGACCCGGGAAACTCGCCGGTGCGTGTCTCGCGACGCCGATGACTTCCCAACCTGCCGTAGCCAGGGCTTCGGCCGTGGCCCATCCGATTCCCTTCGATGCACCGGTGATGACAATCGATCGAGTCATAAAGCGCTCGTCGGAATTCTATGCAGTATTGCTTTTCTGGGCATCAGATTCACTCTTGCCTTGCATTGATTTCACGAGGTCGGCGGCGGACGCTCCTTCGAGCGAAAGTCCGTAGCCAACTTCCCGCACTAGGCGCTCCTTCAAGGGATGAATGAAGTGTACCCGCGTATTGCGGCGTGTCACCTCCGGAGCCTTCAAATACAGCCCGGCCAATTCCTGCGCCCGGCTGAGCGCCTTGCCGTTTGGCACTACTTCAGCGACCACTCCCCATTGTTGTGCGACAGCCGCTGTCAGCGGCTGTGGATTCAGCAGAAATGCTTCAGCCCGACCTGCTCCAGCGCGATAGCTCCACGTCGTAAAGATTCCGTCGCCTGGCACAATACCGCCGGCGAAGTGGGGCACATCGTGGAAGGTGGCGCCTTCAGCCGCCACAATCACACTGGCGAGCAGGGCATATTCGGAGTGCACATAGGCGCGCCCTTCAAGAGCCGCGATCACCGGCACGCGTATGTTAGCGATGTTCTCGACAATCTGAACACCTTCATCATGAACCTGACTCCAGACGCCAGGATCGGTAACGTTGCCGAAGGACGCAAAATCGATACCGGGAATGAACTCCCCACCTGCGCCAGTCAGGATCACGATCTTGTTCGCGCGGTCCTGCGCGATGCGATAGAAAGCATCGACGAAATCCGTATGATCCGGCGCAGTAAAAGTGAACGGCCCGCCGTTGGTATGAAACTGGGCGACCAACACTCCTTCGGCATCTCGCGTAAGCTTGAGGCTGCGGTACGCATCAAAGTAGTTATCTCGAAGTGTTTGCATGGTATTCTCCTCTGCGTGTTTTCGACAACGACTGGAGCGCGACAAGGATCTCACCAGGCTCCAGACGATTGCGGTAGTCTACGTCGACGAACGCCAGTACGATGGCAACATCCTTGTCGATGACGTAGGTCGCCGGTATCGGCAGGACCCAGCTCTCGTCACCGTTCTTGTCTGGTAAAGCATGGCCGGAGCGCGCGTAGATCGGCCGCAATTCTTCGGCAAGATCATAGGCGATGCCGAATGACTTTGCAGTCGCCGAGCCAGCGTCGCTCAGAACCGGAAACGCGAGTGCATTCTTCTCCGCGGTCGAAAGGCTTTCATCGGGAGTCTGCGGCGAAACAGCGACAAGAGTGGCCCCCAGCCGCGTGATGTCAGGGAGAACTTGCTGCAATGCTCGCAGTTCGAGATTGCAATACGGGCACCAGCCGCCTCGATAAAAACACAGGACAACCGCACCTGCCGCGAGCAGATCCTTCAGCCGTACGTAGCCGCCGCGAGCATCTGGCAACCTAAAGTCCGGCGCTCGATCACCTGCTTTCAATGCTCTTTGCGCGATGCCGGAAGCTGCCAGTTCCATATCGGCGCGGACCATGGCGTCGCGAATTTCCGGCGGCACCTGCGCCATGAATTCCGAACGGAAAGCATCAAGCTCTGCTTTGAGTGACATCGTCGGCTCCTGGTTAGATCTGGGCCACGCCGCCATCGACGTAGAGCTCGATTCCCGCCACGTAACTCGCTTCGTCCGATGCAAGGAAGGAAACAGCTTTGGCGATCTCATCCGGATCTCCCAGCCTTCCCAGAGGAACATTTTTCGCGAGATCGTCCTTCATCTTTGTCAGCGCTTCGCCCTGCTGCCAGCTGTCGAAAATCGGCGTATCAATATGTCCGGGGCTGATTGTGTTTACGCGTATGCGACGGTCTTTCAGCTCGTTGGTCCAGGTCCGCGCGAACGACCGGATCGCCGCCTTGGTGGCACTGTAAACGCTGATCGCCGGGAAGCCTTTCACGTCAGCAATTGACCCCGTGAGAATGACCGACCCACCGTCGTTTATAAGCGGAAGCGCCTTTTGCACGGTAAAGAAGATCCCCTTCACATTCGCATCGAAGTGAAGATCGTAGAACTTCTCCTCCACAGAACCGAACGGCGCCAATTGCGCGATCCCGGCATTCGCGAAGATCACATCGATCTTCCGGTTCTGCTTCCTGACCTCGTCGTACAAACGGTCGAGATCGGACAAGCTGGCGACATCGCCTTGAACCGCGGTTACGTTTTTGCCAATCTCTGCCACCGCCCGATCCAGCGCGTCTTTACGCCGACCGGTGATGAATACATGATCCATCGCTTCCTGGACGAATCTTTTGGCCGTGGCTAAACCCATACCCGTCGAGCCTCCGGTGATGACTGCAACTTTTCCTGCGAATCTGTCTGTCATGCTTGGCTCCTGGTTCGGCAATCAAGTAGGTATTCGTCCAAAGAGCGGAAGCCGGCCCCGTTGCCGACGACTTGGCCGCGAGTCGCCAGGGTCCTGAGGTTCCGAGCAAAATCTGGCGTTCAAGCCTCACTTCTCTCTTTGCTGCTTAGCGTTCGACGTTCAAGATCTCGCCTGTCCTTCTCCAGTGCACGCACGCGGCCACCATCGCTTCACTGCGATTGCTCGAGAAAGCACCTGGAAGACTATGTCTGGCAACCAGCCGCGCAAAGCCACTGACAGCGCCGAGGCAATTAGATGACTCACAGTTGAAATGCCGTCAAACGATGGCGGGGAAATCCTTGCAATCCAAGCATCCAGAGTAGGACGCCAAATTGCACCGCTCAGCGCGAGGACAATCTCATGACAATTCCGACTTTTGGTTTCGCGCTTATGACGATGGCTAGCCTTGGCGCTTGTCCGGGAAGGGATCTGTCCAGCCCCGCTGACGTATCAGCACCAGGACCCGTACGCACCGTTGCTGAGGAACCGGGTGTTGTGCCCGCGGGTAGTTCACTTGTCGTTCAGACGGACGATGCCATGACCGCCGTTAAGGCCATGCGTGCCACGATTTACACCGCAAATGTCGCGAAAGATGTTGTGGATCAAAACGGAACGGTCCTGATACCGAAAGATTCGCCTGTCGAACTCGGCGTAAGATCGCTGCCATACCTTAGTCCAGGTGGTGTAGGGATGACAGAACTGATCCTTGAACTTCGGGCTCTAACGGTCAAGGACGTACGCTACCCCATTGCAACCGCATCCGAGCCCCTTGGGCGCCGGCGGCCTCGGGCTCGAACGCAATGGGCCCCAAGTGGGTTGGTGGGGACGCGGTGGCATTTCAGATCGTAGAGCCAATTCGCCTGAGCGGCTTCCGTCGTTAGTAACGCTCTGAAACTTCCGCTGGAGGACAACTGTGACGCACTCAAAGAGTTCTGAGATGCGAACCGATTTTAGCCCGCGAAGCCGTCGCCGAAATTTCAGACGAATTACTGCTCCT
>Ga0210389_10000762_pt1 | contig 27413 bp, 25 predicted proteins | sample IncBWH28OmetaG_FD_160127 | JGI IMG/M metagenome (GOLD analysis project Ga0210389, IMG submission 160127) | Forest soil microbial communities from Barre Woods Harvard Forest LTER site, Petersham, Massachusetts, United States - Inc-BW-H-28-O ... | reverse complement strand
CCGCTCTGATCGTTCAGCCGAAAATCTTCGACGACGTCGCCCGGGTTTAGTGCAAATACCGGGCCTGCAAAACAACAGACTGCTGCAGCGCCTAAGCCGACGTGCCGTAGATAACGCATAGACAAAAGCTCCCTTGTGGACACGCCGATTGTACTACCGGGGTTCACGGTGCGGCCAGGTCGCTCCTCGTTCTGCTAGACGGAATCACCATTAACGGATTTCAGTATGGCGGCGGTATCCGCTCCCAGGAGCGGCGCCGCGCTGCCGATCCGTCCCGGTGTTTCCGACAGTTGCACCGGCACGCCGATGACCCGGATCGGGCCGGCGACTGCATGCTGCACAATGGGTGTCATATTGCGCGCGGCGGTTTGCTCATCCTCGAGGACTTCTTTGAGATTGCGGACCACGGTGGCGGGCACGCCGTGTTTCCCCAGCAATTCGACCCAGTGCGCGGCCGGGCGTGAACGAAACATCGATTCCAGCATGGGCTCGAGAACGCCGCGGTTTTTGACTCGTAGCGGATTGGTACCGTAATCCGGATGATTGCCGAGTTCCGGCCGGCCGATCGCTTCGCAAAAGCTTCTCCAAAGCTTATCGCTCGCCACTGCCAGGGTGATCTCCCGATCTGCGCACACAAAGTTTCGGTAAGGAACGATGCCGTCGAACAACGTCCCCATGGGCTTGGGCACAATTCCGGATGCCAGGAATCGCGAAAAGCTCGGCAGCATGGTCGACATCACCGTATCCATCATGGACACGTCCACGAACTGCCCCCGGCCCGTGCGGTGACGCGCCTCCAGCGCCATCATCGTACCGATCAATGAAAACAGCCCGGCGGTGATATCGGCGATCGAGTGTCCCGTCTTCACGGTCTCGCCCGCCGCCGTTCCCGTGATGCTCATCAATCCGGACGCGGACTGGATGATGAGGTCCATGGCCGGTTCAAGACGTCTGGGACCGGTCTGCCCGTAGCCGGAAATCGAGACGTAGATGAGGCGTGAATTTGCCGCGGACAACGAGGCGTAATCCAGTCCGAGGCGGTTCATCGTGCCGGGCCTGAAGTTCTCAACCAAAATGTCGGCCTGAGCCGCCAATTTGCGGCAGACCTCGAGACCTTCCGGCGTCTTCAAGTCGATGGCCAGGCTTTGTTTGCCGCTGTTGAGGCCGACAAAATAGGATGCATCGGCGCCGCTGAATGGAGGCCCCCAGGTGCGCCCGATGTCTCCTTCGGGACCTTCCACCTTGATCACCTTGGCGCCGTAGGCTGCCATCAGCATGGTGCAATAGGGACCTGCCAGGGCATGTGAAAAATCGAGGACGGTCAAGCCGTCCAATGGCGCGCGCGGATTTGTCATGTCAAATAATCTTAGTCTATCGACCTCCGCTTGTCCCGCGCCGCCCAAACCCCGCGTGACACAAAGCTCGTGTATCGTCTCGACACTGGAGGTATAGATGAAACCCTCGCTTTTCGCGCATCCCTTCGCATCTTATTGTCAGAAAGTATTGATTGCTCTCTATGAGAACGGCACCGCCTTTACCTATCGCAAAATTGGCCCGGAAGATCCCACGGCAATGAGCGAATTGACGGCGCTCTGGCCCCTTGAGAAGTTCCCCGTGCTCCTCGACGAGGGACATACCTACGTGGAGTCGACCATCATCATCGAGCATCTGGCGATCCGCCATCCCGGTGCCGTTCAACTTATTCCCGAAGATCCTGAAACCGCCCTGGAGACGCGCATGCTGGATCGCTTCTTCGACAACTATGTCATGACCCCGATGCAAAGAATTGTCGCGGACTTCATGCGCGCCACGGGCGATCGCGATCCCATCGGCGTCCAAGAAGCGCGCGCGCTGCTCGATAGTTCTTACGGCTGGCTGAATGGCGTGATCGCAACGAGACAGTGGGCCTGCGGCGATGATTTCAGCCTCGCAGATTGCGCCGCGGCGCCGTCGCTGTTCTTCTCCGACTGGGTGCACGAAATCGGCGCAGAGTTCCCGCACGCGCGGGCTTACCGCCGGCGGCTGTTGGCCCGCCCTTCTGTCGCTCGTGCGGTCGACGAAGCCAGGCCCTATCGCCATTTCTTCCCGCCGGGCGCGCCTAATCGCGATTAAGAGCGGTTGAGCCCGAGCGATTGTCCAATCGCGGGACCCGCATTCTCATCGATCTTCATGCGGAGCGCTGTTGTTGATGCAGAGAACGCTTGGTGGCGCTGGTTGCGAGGATTCCAATGGTGGATGCCAGCAGAACCCCGGTCGCCAGGGCGATCCAGGGGTAGTTCTGCACATAGTCGTTGAAGGAAGCCGCGACATGACGCACTTTCACGTGCTCGCGAGGAGGAGTGCTTTTGAGCGCAATTCTGGTTTGTTCCATGGAACGATTCAGCCTCTCGCGCAGATCCTGAATTTCAGGGCCGCGCTCATCCGCCAATTTATCCAGTAATTTTTCGGTTTGTTCGAACAAATCGTTGAGTTTGTGTGCTGAGTCCATCGTTCGCTCCTTGGAAACCGCCTAGATGTGCTCATCCCGTATGCGGCCGCCCAATGCGGCCGCAACACTGGCAATGAAGGCGCCAATCAGCATCGACAAAGCGAGATAGAGGGATGCCTGCGCGGCAGCCTTTCTGGCTGAATCCGCCTCCGCCTTGAGTTTCACCTGAGCTTGCGTCACGGTGGCGAGAAAGCCGTCCACGCGCTCCTCCGCGCCGGCCCGTGTGGCACCCGTGCGCGCGGCCACCTGCTCAATCAGATAAGCGCGGTCGGCGTCGGAGACCCTGCCGCTGACAAAGGCGTTCGCCACAATGTGTGCCGTCTCCACGCGCGTGTCGGCCGACGCGGCCCCGCCGGAATTCGATGACCTGAACAGCTTGTCGATCTCGTATGCCGAAACCGGCGAATTTGCCGCCGACGTACCCGCATCTGCGACAGCGCGGCCCGCCTCGCCGACCACCGGTTTGATCAAACCCGTCGCGACGGTGGCGACGAGAATTGTGGCTACCGCCCAAGTAATGAGCCCATGCGCGGTATCCCGAAAGAATACTTCGTGGATATGCGTTCCCAGCCACCGGGTCCGCAGTCTTCCCGCGATATACCCGCCTAACGCTGCCGAAATCCACTGCGTCACGATGAGCCAGATGGCCGTCGTGACGGCGAAGGTTGTTACCGACGCACCCTGGTTTGGCCAGGGTGAGATCGAGGCAAATCCGATGCCCGAACCCAGCGCGAGGAGAATGACGGTCGCTGCGGCTGCCACGAAGGCACCGGCGATGATGGACGGCCACGAAGCGGCGGATTTGGCGGGAAACGCTCCCGCATCCGTCGCGACGGTAGTCCCTGCGACTGTTGTTTCAGCCATCGGCGTCAGCGATGCGAACACATTGCCAGCAGAAGAATGACCGGCAGAGGCACGCCCAACAGCCAAAGCAATATTCCGCGACCCATGTTAAGCCCCTTGAGTAATTGATGGGCGCCGTCGCCCCAAATGCTCGAGGCATGTTGCAGCGATCGAGGCTGCCGCGCCATCGCCGCAACAATTGAATGCGTGTAAGGAGTTTCTTACCCCAAGGGGCAAGCGTCAGTGAAGCGAGGCGGCTTTGCCGTCCTGATTTGCGCGGTGAATGATGAAGTTGCGGATCGCAGTGGCATCATCGCGGCTCAGTGCCGGCTTGAAGGAAGCCATCCCGGCATCCTTCAGCGCGCCGTCGAGGACGATGTTGTAGAAGAAATCCATGCTCAGAAAATTCGAGGCGCGTAGATCCGACACCACGCCGCCGCCGATCGCGTGCTCACCATGACAAGCGCTGCAGTACTGATCGAACAAGGGTTCGCCGCGCGCGATGGACGCCGCGTCGGCGGGCTCGGGCGGCGGATTGATGACGAAGGCGCGCGGCTCGAGGGGCGGCAACGCCGCGGTGCCGCCGAGTTTGAATACCAGCAAGCGGCTGACGTTGCGCAAATTGCCCGACATGGCCGCAGCCTTGCCGCCGCTCAACGCATAACTGCCGCCCCACCCGCTCAAGACAGCGATGTATTGCTCGCCCCCGACTTCGAAGGTGCTGGGCGCCGCGATGATCCCCGACTGCGCGAACATCGACCACAGCTTCTCGCCATTGTCCGCGCGGTACACATTGAAATTTCCCGACGCATCGCCTTGCGCGACGATGTTGCCGGCGGTCGTCACCACGCCGCCATTCCACGGACCCTTGTAGGTCACGCGCCACGCTTCGCGTTGACGCACCGGATCCCACGCCAGCAAGAATCCTTCGTTTTGAGCGGTTAGCGCTGCCGGTGCGACGCCCAGATTCCAGCCGATGGGAGCGATGGGCAGGATCGGCAGCGGCGTGTAATGCATGGGCACCTGTTGCGCCGGGATGTAGACCAGACCGGTTTTCGAATTGAAGGCCATGGGTTGCCAATTGTGCGCGCCCAAAGGACCGGGCTTGACGTCGACGGGCTTGCCCGTGTCGCTGTATCGAGCTTCTTTGTTTTCAATCGGTCGGCCGGTTTTCAGATCGACGCCGCTTGCCCAACTCACGGGCACGATCGCCTTGGCGGAGATCAGCGCGCCGCTCGTTCGATCCAGTACATAAAAGAACCCATTCTTGTTCGCCTGCATGAGGACCTGGCGTAGCTTGCCGTCGACTTTGAGGTCCGTCAGCACCAATTGCTGAACCGCATCGAAGTCCCATTCCTCGCCGGGGGTGGCTTGATAGTGCCAGGCATACTCGCCCGTTTCGGCATGCAGCGCGACGATCGAGGCGAGATAAAGATTGTCGCCCTTGCCGGCGCTGCGCGCGGACCGAGCCCACTGCACGCCGTTGCCCGTCCCGAAATAGAGCAGCTTGAGTTTCGGATCGTAGGAAATGGCATCCCAGACCGGACCGCCCCCGCCGAGCTTCCACCATTCTCCGGACCAAGTTTTGGCGGCGCGTGCCATGGCCTCGTTTTCAAAGGGCTTGGATGGATCGCCTGGGACGGTGAAAAATCGCCACGCCAGCTTGCCGGTCTCGGCATCATAGGCCGAGATATAGCCTCGTGTGCCGTACTCGCCGCCGCTGTTGCGGATGATCACACGCCCCAGGATCACCCGCGGGGCTTGCGTGATGGTGTAGGGTTTGCCCGTATCCACGGTCAGCGTGCTCCAGACCGGCTTGCCCGTCGCGGCATCGAGGGCTATGAGCCGCCCGTCGTAAGCACCCACGTAGATTTTGTGATTCCAAGCGGCCACCCCGCGATTGCCCACATCGCAGCAGGCGTTCACGCCGAGTTCGCGATGCACCTGTGGGTCATAGGCCCACAACAGCCTGCCGCTGCGAGCGTCATAGGCCTTGACGAGACTCCAGGCGGTGGAGATGTACATCACGCCATCGACGATCAATGGCGTCGCTTCCTGCGCCCTGTTGGTATCGAGGTCTGCGAACCAAGCCAGGCCCAGTTTTTGGGCATTCTTGTCGTTGATCTCTTTGAGCGGACTGTAGCGCTGTTCGCCGTAAGTGCGTCCATAGGAAAGCCAATTACCCGGCTCGGCGTCGACATTGGCAATGCGCTCGCCGTTGACGGGCTTGCCGCCGGTTTCCGCACTGCGGGCTGTTGCGCAGCCCAAGCCGAGCAGCATGGCGGCGAACAAGAGCAACGCACCATCCGGTGCGTATCGGCGGCTGTTCATTCTTCCCCCTAAACCAGGTTTTTTATCGGATTCTTGTTCAGTCCGTTCCGCGCGGCTTATACGTGAATTTCTGGCCCGCGAGCGCAGCGGCGTACATCAGGCCGCCCTTGGCAATGGTGAATACCGCCATGCCATCGTTGTAGACGCCGTCGGTTCTGGCATCTTTTTTCCCGGCACTCGCTCCGGAGGTGAGGCCGTCGGTTCCGGCGCTGGCATTGGCCGAGGCGGTGACCGCAATAGCGCTCGCGCCCGCGGAGAACTCAAACTTGCCGGACTCGAATTGGTCGAGGGCGCGCTTGTCCTGAAAAAAGATGATTTGACTGAAGTCCTTGCCGCCGGCCTGAAAACCGACGCTGAGCTGCTTCATCGTCGCATCGCCGACGAGGTGTCCATCGACGTATACCCGGCCTTTGCCGTAGGCGCCGCCCACGAGCAATCCACCCTCGCCGATGTTGGGAAACACCGCATAGGCGTAGCTTTTTTTAAAGAATGCCGCGCTTTCGCCCGCATTCTTGAACAGCGCAATCGTGTCCTGATAGTTGGCCGCGTTCGCCGCGCTGGCGGCGGCAAACATCATTGCAAGAAAAAGCAAGAGCTGACTGATGCGTTTCATAGCGGTAACCCTCATAGGTATGATAATCCGTTACGCTGGCGGCAACACCACTTCAATCTCATCGACAAAGCACCAGCTCCAATCCTCGCCGGGCTCGAACGAGGAGATGAGGGGATGGCCGGTGCTGCCGGCATGCTTGCGTGCGTGGCGATTTTTTGAGTCATCACAGCATCCGACGTGGCCGCACGTGCGGCACAAGCGCAGGTGAACCCACGTGTCTCCCATGGCCAGGCATTCCACGCAGCCGTCTCCGGAGGGCGTAACGCGCCTGACGCTGTTCAAATGAGTGCACGCTGGTTGACCCCTACGCATGATTTGCCCCCCCGTCCGTATAGCCGCGCCGGTGAAGAATGAATACTATGTAGCTCGCTTTATAACAGAAGCTGGCAGCAAAATGGCCATCTCCAACCTTCCCGACTTTCGCGGCGGCATCGAAATCCGCGATGTTTCGGACGGCGCCATCGTTTCGGGACGCGTCGATTCCGAGGAAGCCATTCTGGTGAGACGCGGCGAGGAATTCTTCGCCGTCGGCGCACAATGCACCCACTACCACGGCGCGCTCGCGGCAGGCCTCGCCGTCGGCGACACCATTCGATGTCCCCTGCACCACGCCTGCTTCAGTTTGCGCACGGGCGAGGCGCTGCGCGCGCCGGCCTTGGATCCCATTGCGTGTTGGCGCGTAGAGCGCGCCGGCACCAAGATATTCGTCCGCGAGCAGATGCCGGCACCCAAGCCTCCCGCGCTCGAGGCCGGCAAAGCGGGGCCTCTGCCCTCCTCGGTGACCATCATCGGCGGCGGCGCGGCCGGTTTGGCCGCTGCGGACCGGCTGCGCCGCGAAGGCTATTCCGCTCGTATCACCCTGATCAGCGCGGATGCCTCGCCGCCCTATGATCGTCCGAATCTGTCCAAGGATTTTTTGATGGGCACGGCGCCTGCGGAATGGATGCCGCTGCGCACGCCCGAGTACTACGTCGAGCGTAAAATCGAGCTGCTCCTCGACTCGCGGGTGGCGGCGCTCGACCTGAAGCAGCGCACCATACAGCTCGAGCGCGGGCCGCAGGTCGATTTCGACGCGCTGCTGCTGGCGACCGGCGCCGATCCGGTACGGTTGGAGATACCCGCCGCCGGTGGCGCGCGCCTCTTCTACCTGCGTACCTTCGCCGACTCGCAATCCATTGTGGCAGCGGCTACCGCGGCAAAACGCGTGGTGGTCGTGGGCGCAAGCTTCATCGGCCTTGAAGTGGCGGCCTCTTTGCGTCAGCGAGGCATCGAGGTGCATGTCGTCGGACCGGAACGCATTCCGTTTGAACGTGTGCTCGGAGCGGAACTCGGCACCTTCGTGCGTGAAGTTCACGAAACCCATGGCGTGACGTTTCACCTGGGCACATCGGTCGCGAGCGTGGACGGCAGGCGCGTTATGCTCGAGGACGCCTCTTGCATCGAGGCGGATTTCGTCGTCATCGGCGCAGGCGTTCGCCCCACGATCAAGCTCGCCGAGCAGGCAGGCCTCGACATTGATCGCGGCGTAGGCGTCAACGAGTACCTCGAAACCAGTGCGGAGCGCGTCTTCGCGGCCGGCGACATCGCTCGCTGGCCCGATCCTCATTCCGGCGAGCGTATCCGCGTTGAGCACTGGGTGGTCGCGGAACGGCAAGGGCAGATCGCGGCGCTCAACATGCTGGGGCGTCGGCAGCGTTTTGATGCCGTGCCATTCTTTTGGAGCCAGCACTACGATGTCACGATCAACTATGTCGGCCATGCGGAATCCTGGGACGCGATCGACATTGACGGCTCATTGAGCTCACGCGATTGCACCGTGACATACCGGCGCGGCGGCCGTATCCTGGCCCTCGCCAGCATTTCCCGCGATCTCAAGAGCCTCGAGGCCGAGCGCGATCTCGAACTAACGCAAGTGAGTGCCACTGATGGATAGGCGTGAATTTCTCGTGGCAGCGGCCGTCGCTGCCGCCGCCGGAACCGAACAGACGACAGCCTCGACATCAGCCACCCATTCTCCGCCCGACCCGCTCGAGGAATTGTCCCTCGCGGACATTGCCGCGGCCTTCGCCGATGGGCGCATGAGCTCACAGCAGCTCACGCAAGGCTACCTGACGCGGATCGAGAAGCTGGACAGGCGTGGTCCCACGTTGAGGTCCGTGATTGAAACCAACCCGCGTGCGCTCGAAATCGCCGCGGCGCTCGACGCCGAACGCAAGACGCACGGCGCCCGCGGCCCCTTGCACGGCGTGCCGATCCTCGTCAAGGACAACGTCGAGACTTCCGATCATATGATGTCGACCGCCGGCTCACTGGCGCTCGCGGGATGGTATGCGCCCCACGATGCGCCGCTGGTCGAACGGCTGCGCGCCGCGGGCGCGGTGATTTTGGGCAAGACCAACTTGAGCGAATGGGCCAACTTTCGCTCGACACACTCTTTGAGCGGCTGGAGCGGTCGCGGCGGCCAGTGCCGCAATCCCTACGCTACCGATCGCACTCCGTCCGGGTCTAGTTCCGGATCGGCGGTCGCAGTCTCCTCGAATTTATGCGCCATTGCCGTGGGAACGGAAACCGACGGCTCCATCGTGAGCCCCGCCTCGATCAATGGCATTGTCGGTTTGAAGCCCACCGTCGGCCTTGTCAGCCGTCGCGGTATCGCGCCGATCTCGCATAGCCAGGACACGGCGGGACCTCTAACTCGCAGCGTCCGCGACGCCGCCCTGATGCTCGGCATCATGTCGGGCCTGGACGCGGCCGATGCCGCAAGCGCCGCGGTCGGCAATCGCTTCCAGACCGACTATGTTCGTTACGTCGATGCCAACGGCTTGAATGGCGCGCGCCTGGGGGTAGCCCGCAAGTTCTTTGCCGACAGCGCGCCCCTCAATGGTTTCCTGGATGCCTGCATCGCGACGCTCAAGGGTGCGGGTGCCGTAATTGTCGATCCGGCGGATCTGCCGATGCACGGCTCGACCGGCCCGCCGGAACAGGAGGTGTTGCTGTATGAATTCAAGGCTGACCTCAACGCCTATCTCAAGCGCCTGCCGCCCACCTTCCCGGTGCGCTCCCTCGCAGCGTTGATCCGCTTCAATGAGGCGCACAAGGACTCCGAGATGCCGCTGTTCGATCAAGAGCTGCTGCGGCAGGCGGAAGCGAAGGGGCCGTTGAGCGAAAAAGCCTATCAGGATGCGCGCGCCGCCTGCCTGAAGGCGACACGCAGCAATGGCATCGATGCGGTGTTGGCGCAGCACAAACTCGACGCCATGATAACGCTGACCTCCGGTCCCGCCTGGTTGATCGATACGGTGAACGGCGACGCCGATACTGGCGGCTGTTCGCCGCCCGCCGCGATCGCCGGGTATCCGCACCTTACCGTGCCGGCCGGTCTCTATCGCGGACTGCCTGTCGGGTTGTCCTTCTTCGGCTCAGCCTTCAGCGAACCGACGCTCATCAAACTGGGCTCGGGATATGAGGCGGTGGCGCATGGGCGCACGCCGCCGCGCTTTTAGAGGCCCTTATTGGGATTGATCAGGTACTTGTTGCCCGTCGCGCGCTGGGAGTATGCGGCGATGACCTCCGGCTGCAGCGCTTCCGCGAGTGAAATCTCCCGCGAATAGTGGCTGGCAAAGATTGTTTTCAGATCCCGTGCCACCCGTTCCTTGAGCTCCTGAAACGCCAGCGGACCGATCTTTTCAATGTATGGCGTCACGAGCCAGCCGCCAATTCCCCACGCCATGCCGTAATTCCGGTTGAGTACCGTGGGACTCATATCCAGCGAGCCGTACAGATACACCTGCTTGTGAGTGGTCGATCCGTAGCGGCTGTACACCGTCACGCCCCGATTCACGGCCGCTTCCATGCAACTTAGGATTTGCCCCGCCAACGGACCGCCGCCTATGGCGTCGAAGGCAATCGTCGCGCCGGTCGCTGCCAGGGCGTCAGTGAGGTCCTTGAGAAAGGTCGGCGAATCCGTCCGGCACACGTGCACGGCGCCGGCCGCTCTGAGTAAATCCTCTTGTTCCTTCTTGCGGACGATATTCACCAGGCTGACGCCATCGGCGCGGCAGAGTCGATTGAGCATCTGTCCAAGGTTGGACGCAGCGGCGGTGTGCACCAGCGCCTTGTGTCCCTCGCGCTGCATGGTCCCCACCATTCCCAACGCCGTGAGCGGATTGACGAAACAGGACGCGCCCTCGGCAGCGCTCGCGCCAACCGGCAAGACCAGGCATTGATTGACCTTCACGCACCGATATTGGGCATACATGGCACCGCCCAGAACCGCGACGGTCTTGCCCACCAGCGCCTGCGCGGCCGCCGAGGATCCCGCTTCGGTGACCAGGCCCGCACCCTCGTTGCCCGCCGGCATGGAAATATCGATGCGCGCCGCCATCGCCTGCACGGCATTGGCACTCAAGTTGGCCGTCACCACCGGATGTTGGGGCGTGCCGGACACCTTGGGATGGCTCCAGTCCGCGTTCGCGAGCAGCAGCCCCAAATCCGACGGGTTGATCGGTGCTGCCTGGATCCTGACGATAACCTCGTCGGCCGCGGGTGCTGGAATCGAGGTGCTCTGCAGCGATAGTTCCAACTCTCCGGTCTTCCTGGCCAGAGAGCGCAGCTGCAAAAACGAGAGATGATTTGTCGTGCTCATGGGACCGTAGCATACGGCGGGAACGGCTCCCGCGGTAGCCGGGCCCGAATCGGGACTTCGCCGGATTGGCTAGGCCGGATTGGCGGGAACCTTTTTTCCCTCGCGCCGCGCGTCAGAAGATTCCCATTGCGAGTCCGCTCGCCATGGTTTTCCCCAGCTCTTCGCAGCGTGCGAGAAATACCGCCTCAATCGTCTTCGGTTTGAGAATTTGTTCGGGGGTCTGCGCGTGTGTGCACACGATGTAAGGATCGGCGATCGGCTTGAGGCGCCAACCGGCGGCGATGCGGTCGATTTGCTGCGCGGCATTGCGGCCATCGCTGCCGGCGCACACCAAGGTCAGAAACGCCCTGCCGTTGACTTTCTCGAAGGCCGCATAGTACGTGCGATCGAAGAAATCCTTCATCATTCCGGACATCCCGGCAAGATTTTCAGGGGTCGCAAAGATGTAGCCATCGGCCTTCAGCACGTCTTCGGCGCCCGCCTCGGCGGCGCGCAGCAGGGAGACCTGGACTGCTTCGCCGGCGGCTCCGGCAGCCGCGGCGCGCGCCATCTGCAGCGTACCGCCGGTCATCGAGTGATAGACGATCAATAGCGTCTTCATGGCCTGATTCCGTGGGCTATATCCTACGCCCGGGGACGCCGCTCACCGACTGCAATAACAAGTTGATTTGCCGATACTTTCGCCATCCGCAGACTGCTGCGAAAAGATCATTCGAGGTGCGCAAATGCTTCACTATGCCGTTGTCTTCTTTGTCATCGCCCTGATTGCCGCATTCTTTGGCTTCGGCGGAATTGCGGTCGGCGCGGCCGGAATCGCGAAAATCCTCTTCATCGTGTTCTTGATCGGCGCGGTTGTCACGTTCTTGATGAGCCTCGGCCGGCGGGTCTAGGGCAATGCAAACGCTATCGGACACGGCGAAGGGCGTTGGCGATGATGCCAATGGCCAGGTGAAAAGTTTTCTCGACAATGTCGAGGATCTGACCAGAGCATTGAAGGATGTCGACTCGCCCGAAATCGCGAAAGTTCGGGCCAAGGTAAAAATCGCGCTGGCAGCGGCCAAAAGCGCGGTGGCCGACACAGCGTCGCAATTGCGGGATCAGGCGCAGCAGGTCGGCAGGCAAACCGACGTGTTCGTCCGGGACAATCCCTGGCAAGTGATCGGAATCGCTGCGCTGGTAGGACTGGCGGTGGGATTTTTCGCGTCCCGCCGCTATGACTAGCAGCGAGACCAGCAGCGATGGAATGGCGGCGCGTTAGGCGCGCCGCCATTCCGTCCGGCCTCCCGGCTTATCCTCGAGCAAAACGCCCGCGGCGCTCAGCAGATCGCGGATGCGGTCCGATTCGGCGAATTGCTTCTGGGCGCGTGCGGTACGCCGTGATGCCAGCAGCGCCTCGATTTCTTCGTCGGACAGGTTTTTAGTGCCGGCGCTGCGCTTCAAATAGCTGTCCGGGTCTTGCTGCAAAACGCCCACTATCGCGCCCAGCGCGCGCAGCGTGGCGGCAGCCTTGGACGCGCGGCCCGCATCGCCGCCCGCTTTCGCGAGATTCAAGTTTCGCGCGACCCCCTGCATGACCGCAAACGCCTCCGGCGTGTTGAAATCATCGTCCATGGCGGCCCGAAATCGCGCGATGTCCGCCGCGTCGGCCGTCCCTCCCGGTGCGGCGTCCTTGAGCGCGCGGTACAGGCCCAGCAAGGTCTCGTCCGCCTGCGCCAGCTGTGCCGCCGAATAGTTGATGGGACCGCGATAGTGGCTGCTCAGCAAAAAGAAGCGCAAGACCTCAGGATCGCGCAGCGTCTTCAGCACCTCGCGCACGGTGAAAAAATTCCCCAAGGACTTCGACATCTTCTCGTCATTGACCCGGACGAAGCCGTTGTGCATCCACATGCGCACGAATGGCGAGTCGCACGCCGCGCATGACTGCGCAATTTCATTTTCATGATGCGGAAACTTCAGGTCTTCGCCGCCGCCGTGCAGATCGAAGTAGCTGCCCAGCAGGCTCGTCGACATGGCGGAGCATTCGATGTGCCAACCCGGCCTGCCGGCCCCCCAGGGCGATGGCCACGAGGGCTCGCCGGGTTTCGCATGTTTCCACAGCACGAAATCGAGCGGATCGTGCTTGGCCTCGTCGACTTGCACGCGCGAGCCGGCCCGCAAATCATCGATCTTTTTGCCGGAAAGCTGCCCATAGTTTGGGAACTTGCGCACCGAATACAGCACATCGCCGTTGTCCGCGGCGTAGGCGTAGCCCTTGTCGATCAGCGTCTGAATCATGGCAATGATCTCTGCGATGAACTCCGTTGCCCGGGGTTCCAGATCGGGCTGCTGCAGGCCGAGCGTCGCGCAGTCCTCGTGCATGGCCACGGTAAAGCGCCGTGCCAAATCCGCCCAATTCTCGCCGTTCGCGGCCGCGCGCTCGATGATCTTGTCGTCGATGTCGGTGACATTGCGCACATAGGTTACTTTGTAGCCCAGCGAACGCAGGTAACGCTGGATCAGATCGAATGCCACCAGCATGCGCGCATGGCCCACGTGAATGTAGTCGTAGTTGGTCATGCCGCAGACATACATCCGCACCTCATCGGGGCGAAGAGGCTTGAACTCCTCTTTCTCGCCGCTCAAGGAATTATGGATTTTGAGCATGACTCTGCAGCCGTCGTCTCACCGTATCCGGCGACATCAGCTTCATGAGCTGCGCGAGTTCCGGGCCGTGCGCCGTGCCGGTCAAGGCGACCCGGAGCGGCATGAACAGCTCCGGCCCCTTGCGTCCGGTGCGCTCCTTCAGCTGCTGCGTGACCATCTTCAAGTCGCCGTGCGACTGATCATAGGCCATGGCGGCCGCGGCAAAAAATTCCGCCCCTGCGGCCGCCACGATCCGCTGCTCTTCCGCGCCCAGCGGTGCAAGCTCGCCGTTCACCACCGTGCGCCAGGGAATCGCATCCGCGGGCAAGATCACGTTATGGCGCACCAGATCAATGAACTCCATCGAGTCGCCCGCCGCCAGCCAAGCCCGATATTCCGACGCCGACAAATGCTCCAGGGATATTTTCTGCCAATGCATCAATTGAGACACCTCGAAACGCGCCGGCGCCCTGCCCAAATGCCGCGGCCGAAAATGCAGCGGCATATCGGCGGCCGGCAGCCACCCATCGATGTCGCTGGCATGGCCCAAGCGAAACAAGTGATTGAGCACCGCGATGCTCAAGAACCCGCGCTCGCGAAACTCGTGCACGCTGGTGCTGCCGTGGCGCTTCGACAATGGCGCACCGTCCTCTCCTACCAGGAGCCCGAGGTGGCCGTAGGCGGGGATGCGCATGCCGAGGGCATCCAAGATCATGATTTGGCGCGGCGTATTGGTCAGATGATCATCGCCGCGCAATACCTGCGTGACGCCCATGGCGGAATCATCGACCGCATTGCAAAAAAAGAACGCCGGCGTGCCATCCTCGCGGCGAATGATGAAATCACCGATGTCATTGCTCGCGAATCGCTGCGGCCCGTGCACCGCGTCCGTGAATTCGATGCTTTGATCGGCGGGCACCGCAAAGCGCAGCGTCGGCTTCAAGCCCAGCGAGTTCCGTTCGGCGCGTTGCGCGGCTGTAAGCCCTCTGCAGGTGCCGGCATAGCGCGGCGGCTTGCCCGACATGCGTTGCAACTTTCGCGACAGTTCCAGATCTTCCGCCGTGCAGTAGCACGGATAGGCCCGGCCACTCGCCGACAATTGCTCATACAAAGCCCGATAAAAATCCCCTCGCTGCGCTTGGGCGTACGGGCCCGACGGTCCGCCGACATCCGGCCCTTCGTCCCAATCCAGGCCCAACCAGCGCATATCAGCCATGAGCTGATCGCGGTACTGATCCTTGCTGCGCTCCAGGTCGGTGTCCTCAATGCGCAAAATGAACTTTCCGCCGGTTTTGCGGGCCCAAAGATGGCTGAAAAGAGCCGTCCGGGCATTGCCCAGGTGCAAGGATCCCGTGGGACTGGGCGCAAAGCGCGTGATCACCGGCGACTGGGTTGCAGACATATCTCAAGATTGTACCTATTCAAGTAGAATCCCGGCGTATGAAACAACTTTTACCTGCCCTTGCCCTTGCATTCCTAGGCACCGTTTGTCTGCACCCGTCCGTCGCGGCGGAGAAGGCGGCGGATCCCAAGCTTGCGCCCAAGCCGGCGTCCGCGGCCTATTCGCCGCAGGTGCAGGTGTTCACGTCGATGGGAAATTTTACGATCGAATTGAATGCTGAGCGTGCGCCGCTGACCGTGGCCAACATTTTGGCCTATGTCGACGCCGGTCATTATACGAACACCCTGATTCACCGTGCGGTGGCCAATTTCGTGATTCAGGGCGGCGGCTTCAACACCGACTACACGCCCAAGCCGGCGGCCTTGAAGGTGGTCAACGAGTCGGGCAACGGCTTGAGCAACGTGCGCGGCACGGTGGGCCTGGCCCGCACTTCGGATCCGCACGGCGGCAATGCACAGTTTTTTGTAAACCTGAACGACAAGGCCGCGCTCGATCCCAATGCGACGCGCTGGGGTTACGCAGTATTCGGCCGCGTGATCGACGGCATGGACGTGGTCGATCGGATCGGCAATGTTGCCACGGGCGCGCACGGCGCCATCAAGGAAGAAACGCCGCTCAAGCCGGTCGTGATCTTGAAGATCGAGCGCGTCGCCGGCACGAGCGGGAGCAGCACGAGCGGGGGCAGCGTTCCAAAGCCCTAGGCGTCCGAGTATTCCGCGTGACCACGCTTTTCATCTCGGATCTGCACATCGATGCCGCTCGACCCGCCATCATCGGGCAATTTCTGCGGTTTCTCGAGACCGAGGCGAAGAGCGCCGCGGCTCTATACATCCTGGGCGATCTGTTCGAGTCGTGGATTGGCGATGATGCGCCGGATCCCACGCAGGCGGCGGCGATTGCCGGGCTGCGCGCGCTCACCTCCCGCGGCGTGCCGTGCTTCGTCATGCATGGCAATCGAGATTTTCTGTTGTCGCGGCAATTCTGCGGCATGAGCGGCGCGCAGTTGCTGCCGGATCCGCTGATCGTCACGCTCTATGGAGAGCCGGTGTTGGTGATGCACGGTGACGCGCTGTGTACCGACGATCGCGCCTACCAGAGGTTGCGCGCCACGGTGCGCGATGCCGACTGGCAGCGCCGCTTCCTGGCCCTGCCTATCGAATCGCGCCGTGCGCTTGCCGGCGCGGCCCGCGCCGGGAGCCAGGCCCACACCGCCGCGATGGAACACGCCATCACCGACGTCAATCCCGACAGCGTGGCGATCGCATTGCGCGCCGCCGGAACATCGACGCTGCTGCACGGCCATACGCATCGGCCTGCCATTCATGCCTTGGAAGTCGACGGACGGCCGCGGACCCGCATCGTCCTCGGCGACTGGTACGATCAGGGCAGCGTGCTGCGCTGGGATTCCCGCGGTCCCGAACTTCAGTCGCTGCCGCGCGGCTGACGCACTATTCGAGCGGCGGCGGACCCGAGTGAAACCTGAACAGAGGATCCGGAGCGGTGATCAGCTCAGCCTCGCGCGCCGCAAAAGCGGCGATTCGCGGCTGCAGCGCCAAGCCCGCTCGCGCCGCCGCCCGCGCGGCCAGGCCAAGATATAGCTGGTAGTGCCGCGATTCGGCCTCGTGCAGCCCTTGGAACAGGTCGGCCAACGGCGCACCGATGGCGGCGCCCAGCGCGGCGAATCGTTCGCAGGACCGCGCTTCGATGAAGGCGCCGCAGATCATCAGGTCGACCTCGCGCTGTGGTTCGCCGTTCGACACCAAGCGCCGCAGCTGCGCCGCGTAGCGCCCGGGCGCAAGGCGCTGCGGTTCTATCTTCAGCTTTAGGATGAGCTTGGCGACCTGGGCGTAGTGGCGCAGCTCTTCGCGTGCGAGCCGCGACAGCGCGTCGGTCAGCTCCAGATCCTCGGCATAGGCGAACATGAGCGCGAGCGCGGTCGACGCCGCCTTTTTCTCGCAATTCGCATGATCGATGAGCAGCACCTCGGGAAGCGCGCAGGCCCGGGCAATCCAAGCATCCGGGGTCGCCGCGCACAACAACGGCCGGGCAGGAACCGCCGCGCCGCTCATGCCGGAATTTTCAAAGCCGAGATGGCCGCCAGCAGTTCGCCCGCGGATTGATAACGATCGCCGGGCGCTTTTGCCAGCAAGCGGCGCAGCAGTCCCTCATAAGCGGCAAACTGCGGCGCGATTTCCGGCAATTCGGCGCGTTTGTGCTTGTAAATGACTTCCATCGCGGTGGCGCCGTTGTAAGGCTTGCGGCCGATCAACATTTCGTAGAAGACGACGCCGAGGCTGTACAGATCGCTGCGCGCGTCGATGATCTCCGCGTGGCCCTGCTCCGGGCTCATGTAGTAGGGCGTGCCGAAAATCTCGCGGGTCCCGGTCAGGGAAACATCCTCATCGTTTGCCTTGGCCAATCCGAAATCGATCAGACTGACGGTGCCGTCGACGCGCAGCATCACATTGGCGGGCTTGAGGTCCCGGTGCAGCACGCCCACGGAGTGGATGGCCTCGAGCGCACTGGCAATTTGCCGCACGAATCCCAGCGCGGTTGCCGGCGCCAGCGGGGCCTTCATTCGCTGCCGCAAATCCCCGGCCGGGAAGTGCTCCATCGCGATGTAGGCATGATCATCCGCGACGCCTAAATCGTAGATGCGCACGATATTTTTGTGATTCAGGCCGGCGACGATTTCATATTCCTGCAAGAACCGATCGAAGCTGACGAACCGCTCGGATACGTCCGGAACCTGGCTGAACACTTTCAGCACCACCAGCGTCCCGGCGCGCTCGCTTTCCGCCAGGTAGATCTTGCACATCCCGCCGCTGCCGACCTGGCGAATGCACCGGTGGCCGCGGATGATCACGGTGCCGAAACGGTAGCGATTCTCGTAATCCGGGCTCGCGCGCAGCAATGCGAGCGCCTTGCGGTGATCGCTGGAGGCGGTGACGATCATCTTCAGCAGCCGCTCGCGATCGATTTTGCGGCCATAGAGCCGGTTCACGCCGGGTATCGCGGGCGGCGGGAATTCAGGCGCCTCCTCGAGCAGCACCAATAGAATCGGCGCGAACTCGTGCTTTGCGGCGTGCGCCGCGGCCATGGCGGCGGTGGCTTGCGTCGGCGGCGCGCCGACCATGATGACGGCATCGAAACCGACAGCGGCAAAATTATCGTCGAGCTGCGGATCCTTGCCGAGAGCGTGCTCGACGACGACCGCGTCCGGCCATTGGATTTCAACGTGCTTTCGGACCAGCAGTCGATATTCGTCGCGGGCTGCAATCACCAATAGGCGCATAATCTTCTGCCGAAAGACCGGCGCCGGCGGCTGCGCGGCCTCTTACAGTATCCGCACGGACTTCAGGCCACGGCCGGCGCCCTGGCGACGCTGCTCTTTTGCCTCATCGGAGCGCTCTTCCTGCAGGCGCCGCAGATATTCGGGCGTTACGTCGCCGGTGACGTACTCGCCCGAGAAACAAGAAGTATCGAAGTCCTCGATCTTCGCATTGTCGTGGCGGACGGCGTGTTCCAGATCTTCCAGGTCCTGGTAAATGAGCCAATCGGCGCCGATGATCTCGCGCACTTCCTCGTCCGTGTGGCCCGCGGCCACCAGTTCGGAAGCATCCGGCATGTCGATCCCATAGACGTTCGGATAGCGCACGGGCGGCGCCGCCGAGGCGAAAAAAACTTTCTTGGCGCCGGCTTCGCGCGCCATGTCGATGATCTGCGCCGAGGTGGTTCCGCGCACGATCGAGTCGTCCACCAGCAGCACGTTTTTGCCGCGGAATTCCAGATCGATCGCGTTGAGCTTGCTGCGCACCGATTTTGCCCGCTGTTCCTGGCCCGGCATGATGAAGGTGCGGCCAATGTAGCGGTTCTTGATGAACCCCTCGCGGTATTTGACCCCGAGCAGCTGCGCGACCTGCACCGCGCTGGTGCGGCTGGTGTCGGGAATCGGGATGACCACATCGATGTTGTGTTCAGGCCGTTCGCGCTTGATCTTCTCCGCCAGGCGTTCGCCCATGCGCAGCCGCGCCTTGTAAACCGAGATGTTGTCGATGATCGAGTCGGGCCGCGCGAAATAAACGTACTCAAAAATGCACGGCGTGTGCCGCGCCATTGCAACGCATTGCTGAGCGTAAAAACGCCCCTGTTCATCGATGAAGACCGCCTCACCGGGTGCAACGTCCCGCACCATGTCGAAGCCCAGCATGTCGAGCGCCACGCTTTCGGACGCCAGCATCCATTCGGTGCCTTTTTTGGAGTCGCGCTTGCCGATCACCAGCGGGCGGATGCCGTTCGGGTCGCGAAACCCCAGGATGCCGTGGCCGATCACCATGGCCGTCACCGCATAACCGCCCCGGCAACGCCGGTACACGGCGTTGACCGCGGCGAATACGTCGGCCGGCGTCACGCGCGGCGTCCCGACGCGCTCGAGCTCGGAAGCCAGGACATTGAGAAGTACTTCGGAATCGGAGCTGGTATTGAGGTGCCGGCGGTCCTCGCGCACCAGCACTTCCGTGAGTTCGCGCGCATTGGTGAGATTGCCGTTGTGGCCGAGACAAATGCCGTACGGGGAGTTGACGTAGAAAGGCTGCGCATCGTGCGCACTGTCGCAACCGGCGGTCGGATAACGCACGTGGCCGATGCCGATATTGCCCTTGAGCTTCAGCATGTGCTTCTGCTGAAACACATCGCGCACCAGCCCGGAATCCTTGCGCATGAACAATTCGCCGTCCTGCGCCGTCATGATGCCGGCGGCATCTTGACCGCGATGCTGCAGCACCGTCAGCGCATCATAGATGCGTTGATTGACCGCGCTCGTACCGACCATTCCGACGATTCCGCACATGAGGGATCTCCGCTACTTAGGTCTGACTTTCACTCCGGTCAGGCGCTCGAGCTTTGCCCAAGGCTCACCCTTCTCGCCGACCATCGCGCGCAGCCAATCGCCGATGGTTTCGCCATAGGGGACCAGCTTCGAGCGGCCCCACCAATCCTCGGTATTCATGTGCAACAATTCTCCGCCGATCATCACGAGACCCACCAGCACCATGCCGCGCACGATGCCGAAGACAACCCCGATGACCCGATCGAGCGGACCCAAGCCCATGGACCGAGTGAAGTAGCTGAGCAGCATACCGACGACCCAGCCCACCAACAGCACGAGCGCCAAAATGACCAATCGTCCCACCCAGGGAGCGATATTCGGATCCGCGAGCAAACCGCCGAGACCCGGCTCGATGGCCGGGCCGAATTTCCAGGCAGCCCAGATGGCGAGGATCCAGAAGGCGACCGAAACTGCCTCTCGAATAAAGCCGCGCAGCGCGCCAATGAGTGTTGACCCCAACAGGATCAACAGGATTAGAACGTCGGCACCGGTCAATATTCGGCCTCCTCCTGCCTGCCACATATTCTACCGGAGCGGCGCGAACCCCGTTCTGAAACCGTTGCAAAGTGAGAAATCAAGCTGTCGGCGACACCAAACTCGAGACATGCCCCAGCGATTTCAGCCTGGCGGCCATCCGCTCGGCAGATTCGCGGTCGGCCAAGGGTCCAACGCGCACGCGATATCGCACCGAGGATCCCGACCCCCCCGGCAGGACGAACACCGAAAATCCCTGCCCTTTGAGCTGGCGGGTCAAATTCTCGGCGTTTGCGCGGCTGGCAAAGCTGCCGAGCTGCACCGACCAGGATCCACGCCTGGCAGTTATGGGGGAAGACGCGGAAGATTCAACCGGTGCCGGCCCGGCCGATACGGACTTCGCCGCGCCCGAGGATGTAGAGCCTAAGGGTGCCGAGCCCGATGGTGCGGAGCCTGCAGGGACCGGAGCGGCGGAGCTTTCCGCAGCGGGTGCGTCCGCGGTGGATGAGGCGGCCGCAGAGGCCGGGTTGTCCGGCTCAGCCTCTGAAGCCGGCGGCCTGCTGGTGGCGAGGTCCACTTCGACACTTCGAGTCGGTTCGGGCGCTGCCGCGGGAAGTGTGGGCGCAGGCGCCGGGGTCGGCTTGGGACCCGACAGCAGTTCCGGTACCACCAACACTACAAACGCAACCAGGATCGATGCGCCGATGAGCCGTTCTTTGACGCGACGATCCATTACCCGTCAGTATATTCGGGACGCGCCGCAGCCGGCAGCAATCCTTGCGACTCGAGCCAATCGAGTGCGGGACCGACGGTGTGGAAGGATCCGAACACCACGATTCGGTCCTCCGGCTCCGCGGCTTTCAACGCCGCCGCACAGGCGCCGGCAACGTCATCGGCGGCCACGACGGCGGCTTGTACCTCGTCGCGCACCGCTTCCGCCAACAGCTGTCCGCTGCGGCCGCGCGCGCCATCGATCGACGCGCACCACCATGCATCGATGCAGTGGTCCAGCTCCGAGACGATTGCCGCCGCATCCTTGTCCGCCAATATCCCGCATACCGCATATGTTTTGCCCGAGATGGGCTTGGCATGGAGATTTCGCGCGAGCACGCGCGCGGCGTCGGGGTTGTGGGCGACGTCCAAGATCCAGGCCGGCGAGCTGCGCTCCGCCGCGATGATTTGGAAGCGGCCGGCGAGGTGCACGCCGGTAAGTCCGAGTGCGATCGCCGCGGCGGGGATATTCAAACGCGGGGCGAGTTCCTCGAGCGCCGCAAGCGCCGTTGCCGCGTTGGTGAATTGAATGTCGCCCAACAGCGCCGGCGCCGGCAGACGGGGCAAGTCCCAATGAGTGCCGCGGTAACGCCATCCCGCGCCGTCGAGAACGTAGTTGTATTCGATGGCGAGCCGCTTCAGCGGCGCTTTTAAGGTGTGCGCCGCGCTCTCGAGCACCAATGAGGGTTCGCGGCCGCCGATCACCGCGGGTTTCCCGGCGCGGAAAATCCCAGCTTTTTCGCGCGCGATGGCCTCGAGCGTGTCGCCCAGGTATTCCTGGTGATCGAGCCCAATGCTCGTGATGACGGCGACGTCCGGGTCAACCACGTTGACCGCGTCCAACCGTCCGCCCATGCCGATTTCCAGCACCCACGCATCGAGCCCGGCCGCGCCGAACACCAGGAATGCCGCCAAAGCGTTGAATTCGAAAAACGTCAGCCCCACCGAGCCGCGCGCGGCTTCGATTTTTTCAAATGCCGCGACCAGTTCCTCGGGACGCACCAGGCGATCGTCGACGCGGATGCGCTCGCGGTAATCGCGCAGATGGGGTGAGGTAAAGGTACCGACCTTGAAGCCCGCGGCGCGCAGCGTTGCCGCGCAATAGGCACTCACCGAGCCTTTGCCGTTCGTGCCGGCGATGGTAATGACCGGGACGCCCGGCTGCCGCCACTGCAACCGGTCGAGCACCACGCGCAGGCGCTCCAATCCGAGATCGATTGCCTGCGGGTGCACCTGTGCTTGGTAGGCCAACCACTGCTCGAGACTCCGCGCCAAAGGATTCAGCCCTTAAGCCGCGACCGGCTCTTTGCCGCTCATCAATCGCAGCATCGCGCCGATGCGGTCGCGCAACTCGCGCCGGTCGACGATCATGTCGAGGGCGCCATGTTCGAGCAGAAACTCGCTGCGCTGAAAACCTTCCGGCAATGTCTCGCGCACCGTTTGTTGAATGACCCGCGGCCCGGCGAAACCGATCAACGCTTTCGGCTCGCCGATGTTGATATCGCCGAGCATCGCAAGGCTGGCGGACACCCCGCCCATGGTCGGATCCGTCATCACGGAAATAAATGGCAGGCGCGCTTCGGACAAACGCTTGAGCGCCGCGCTGGTCTTCGCCATTTGCAGCAGGGAATACAGCGCCTCCTGCATACGTGCGCCGCCGCTCGCCGAGAAACACACCAAGGACATGCGGTGTTCGAGGCAGTGTTCGACTGCGCGCACGAACTTCTCGCCGACCACCGACCCCATGGAACCGCCGAGAAATCGAAATTCGAATGCACAGGCCACCACGTCGAGGCCCTCGAGCTTTCCGGCCATGACGACCAGCGCATCGCGCTCCCCGGTCTGCTTTTGAGCCTGGACCAGCCGGTCCTTGTAGCGCTTGGAATCCTTGAATTTGAGCGGATCCTCGGGCTCGACCTTGGCTGCAATTTCAAGGGTCGATCCGGTATCGAGGAATTTCATGATCCGCTCGCGGCCGTCGATGCGCATGTGATGGCTGCACTTCGGGCAGACGTGCAGATTGCGCTCGATCTCGGCTTTGTACAGCACGGCATCGCAAGCCGGACACTTGGTCCACAAGCCCTCGGGCACCGATCGGGTACGGCGCTCCGTTTTGATCCGCGACGGGACGATTCGCTCAAACCAGGACATGCTAGGAACCTATCTGACTATTGCGCTAGTTTAAACCAGTTTGGCTCGCGGGCGCGGGGATCGCGAAATCCTGGGGATATTCGACCCGCCACAGGTACAGACCCGCGGCCGGCGCGGTAGCTCCGGCGTAGCGCCGATCGGCGCTCGACAGCACCCTGGCCATGGCGGCCGCCGGATCGGTCTCCCGCTGTACATCGAGCAGGGTCCCGACGATATTGCGGACCATGTGGTGCAGATAGGCATTGGCGGTGATTTGCAGCGAGACCAGGTCGCCGTCGCGGGTCACCTCGACGGCGTCGACGCGCCTGATCGTGGTCTGCGACTGGCATTCGACCGAACGAAATGCCGAGAAATCGTGCTCCCCGATCAGCGCCTGCGCGGCCGCGTGCATGGCCTCGGCGTCCAGCGCACGATGAATCCAAGCCGTCCGCATGCGTTGCAGCGCCGATCTCGCGCTGCGGTTCAAGATCATATATCGATAGATGCGCCGCACGGCCCTGTGGCGCGCATGAAAGCCCATGCTGACCTCGCCCGCCCATTGCAGGGCAATGCTTGGCGGCAGCTTGGTATTCGCGCCCAAGACCCACGCCCGGGGAGTGCGCTGGGCATGCGTATCGAAATGGATGACCTGGCCCACCGCATGCACTCCTGCGTCGGTACGCCCGGCACAGACCGCCGCCACGGGATGGCCGGCCACGAAGGATAGCGCGGCTTGGACGGCGTCTTGAATCGAGGCAGCATGGGCTTGCGACTGCCAGCCGGCGAAATCGGTACCGTCATACTCGATGATGGCGGCAAGGCGGCGGCCGAGCTCGGTCACGCTGGCTGCCCGCCTAAGCGGCTAGCCCGGCAGATTCTCAATCAAGCGCTGGGCTTCCTGTTTCTGGCTCGCGGAACCTTCGCTGACGACTTCCTCGAGAATGCTGCGTGCGCCTTCCGGATCGCCCATGTCCATATAGGCTCGCGCCAGATCCAATTTTGTGCCGACCTCGCTCATCGTCACCGGCTCCAATTCCGGAAGCGCAAGCTCTTCGGTCTTGATCTTGCTGGTGCGCTGCGTGGAGATCGTCTTGAGCTTGTTCGTAGCGGCAGCCTCGGAGCCGTTGAGCGCTTCGCCGACGTCCAAATCGACGTTGCGGTTCTTTTGGCTGGCCTCGAACACTTCGCTCGAGAAAACCTCGTCATCCGCGCGCGGCTGTTCCACGGTATCGCCCGATCCGAGGGCATTGGCAAGCCGATCGAGATCCAGGTCGATGCTGTCGGCGTTGAGTCCCCGCAATTTCGACGTGGAATCCACGTCGGGCCGTTCCGCATCCTGCACATCCGAATATTCGGGCGACTTGAAGCGCGACGTCGCGGCCGGATCTTGAGTCGTGCCGCGCGGCATCTGCACCGTCGGCGCAGACTCAGGTCCCAGTACCGCCGTCTTGATCTCTTCGTGGTCGGTGCCCAGATCGGCGACGAAGGAGGCTTCCAATTCGCGCTCGAGTTCCGTCAGGTCTTTGTCGCGCGCGCGGCTCTCGGCCTCCGCCATCATGCGCCGGGATTTTTCGTCGAGACCGGCGACCATGGTGGGCGCGTCCGATGGATGATCGGTTTCCTCGAGCCGCGGGATGCTGATCGACGCGCCTGAATCCGTGCTGTCGAGATGATCCAAATCCAGGCCCAGATCGTCGATCGACAATTCGGCGGTTTGATCGGCCTTGCTGACCTTGTCCAGCTTCGAAGAAATCCGGTCGCGCAGATCCGTGGGCTTCAGAGTCGGCGACTCGGCCGTCGGCGAGTCGGAAAAATTCATCAGCTCGGATTCGACCGTCGGTTCGTCGCGCGGCGGCGGCGGCATCTCGCGGGTGGGCGAAGTATCCGCGCCGCGCTCCGCATGGTCCAAAGTGAAGTCGAGGTCGGTGCCGGCATGCAAGCCCGGCGATTCGCCGGTTGCCGCCGTGTCGTCGCTGTCCTTGGCGATCGTTTGATCGATGCTGCGTTCGCCTTCCGGGTCGCCGAACAGATCAATGTCGACGCGGTTCTCGCCGCCTTCGAGATTCAAGTCGACCAAGGCGCCGGCACCGCGGCCGCCGCCGGTAGTGGATGCAAACAGCGGCTCGTCGGGACAAATCTGCTTGCCCATGATGACGATCTTGTCCCACTCGCCGGCGGGCGCGCGGTCGCGCGTGGCCTCCAGGCCTTTCGCCGTCTGCAGGAAAGCTTCCTTGTTGCCCCAGACGAAATAGATTTCCAACAGCTTCAAGCGCAGATCGCGACGATCCGGTTCGCGCTCGAGCGCGATACGCACCAAGTCGGCGGCCTGGTCGTACAGTCCGTACGCCATATGGAAGTCTGCCTCGGCCAGAGGATCGCCCTGATCAAGGTTGACGGCGCTCTCACTGGACATCGTGTCATCGGGTGCCTTGAGGTCCGCGGTGGTCTCGCCGTAGCGCTCCGCCGGCTCGTTGAACTCCGGCATCGGATGCTCGCCCGATTCTTCGACGACGAACGAATTGTCGGCGCCGCGGTTGCTGGCGATTCGCGCGGACGGATCACGGAATTCGGTTATGTCCGTGGCATCCAATCCCGGGAAGTCGCCGCCACTGCCGCCACCGCCGCTGGACTGCCGCCGGCGCCAGGAGGTAATCGCCAGACCGGCAATCAGTGCAATGATCACCGCCGCCGGCAGCCACCAATTCTGTTGCAGCCAGTCGATCCACGATCCGCCTTCCGCGGGTGGTGGCGGCTTCTTGGCAGTCACCGGCTTCGGCGCGGGTGCAGGTGCGGGTGCCGGGGTCGGGGTGGCCGTCGTTTCGGCGGGCGCGGGCGTCGGCGTCGGCGTCGGCGCGGTTGATTCAGGAGGGCTTGGCTTCGTTTCGACCGGTGCCGGCGCCGGCGTCGGCGCGGGAACGGGCTTCGGAGCCGCCGCGATTTGCGGCGGCGGCGTTGGGCTAGGCGCGGCCTGCGCGCTCAGCTTGCGCTGCAGTTCGCTCAGTTCGTTGTTCTTCAGATCGAGCAGCCGGTGCGCATCGGCGAGCTGCCCTTCCAGATCCTTGACTCGGCCCTTCAGTGCCTGTGCCTCACCGCTCGAGGCAGAGTCGCCGCTGGTGCTGGCGCCGCTGCCGGCACCCGGCGTAACCAGGCGCAAGTGGCCGCTCGGTGCTGCGGCGCCGCCGCTGCCGCTGCCGCCGCGCCAGGCATCCATCTGGCGATGCACTTCACTCATGGCCTCGGATTGGTTCAGCGCTGCAATCTCGTCGCCTCCGGGCACGCGCAGCACGGCGCCTCGCCGTAAAATATTGATGTTGCCGCCGAAGGCCTCAGGATTCGCGCGGTACATGGCAATCATGGCCTGATCGATGTCGCCTTGGGTTGCGCCATGCAAGCTGCGGGCAATCTTGGTCAGCGTATCGCCCTGGGCGACGCGATAGGTGCCCTCCGCGGGGACAGGCGTGCTGGTTGCGCTGGTCTCGGTGCTCTCGGTGCTCGGCGCCGGCTTGCTCACGGCGGCGCTGCCGGCCGTCGTTGCGCGTGCAACACGGCCGGGGCGAGCCGAACGCTTCGGCGGCGTGACAGGCGCGGCCGTCGTGTCGGTGGGCGCCGGACTCGCCGCAACGGGAGCGGGTTTGGCGCGCGCGGGCGCCGGTGCCGCCGGGGCGGTCGGTGCCGTGGTCGCAGCCGCGACCGGCGCGGCGCTGCTGGCCCGCTCGCCGGGCGTGTACACCGGTGGATCCAGCAGCACGGTGTACTCGCGCATGAGCCGGCCGCGTGCCCAATTCACCTCAACCAAAAATGTCACGAAGGGTTCGGGGATCGATTCGCTCGACCGCACCTGCAATACATCTCGGCCATCCTTGCTCTTCGCGACTTTGAAAGTCATCGTCGACAGGAAGGGAGGACGATCGATGCCGTAGCGGGTGAATGCATCCTTGGGGGCAAGGGCCGCTCGCAGCGCGCTCAATTCTTCAGGACCGGCCGCAATCAGGTCGATTTCGGCGTTCATCGGCTCGTTCAGCGCTGAGTTCAGGTGAATCTCACCCAGGCCTAGGCCCCACGACAACGATGGGATCAAGAGGCACGCCATCAGCATGAGGCGAGGCAGGGTCACAAACATTTCTACTCCCAGAATTCTGGTGGGCAAGCGAACAAAGTTCATTGTGCTATAGAGGCTTGGAAGCGAATTCTCACTTGCCTTTTACA
>Ga0210389_10000760_pt1 | contig 27442 bp, 22 predicted proteins | sample IncBWH28OmetaG_FD_160127 | JGI IMG/M metagenome (GOLD analysis project Ga0210389, IMG submission 160127) | Forest soil microbial communities from Barre Woods Harvard Forest LTER site, Petersham, Massachusetts, United States - Inc-BW-H-28-O ... | reverse complement strand
GCGCCTGCCACGCGGGCTGGTCACCGCCACGCTGTCTCCGATCCACACGCTCGTGTCCCGGGCGAACACGAGGTTGGGCAGCGGGTCGATGAGGTAGTCCCAGGCGTCCAGCAGCCCGAAGACCGCGCCCCGGCCGTCACGGAACTCGCCGCGTGCCAGGCCCAGGATCAGCAGCTGCGCGAGGTCCTCTGGTGGCAGGCCGTGCAGAAAGCGGCTGAGCTGCCCGCGCAGCTCATCGCCGAGCCGCGCGTTGCTCAGCACCGCCTGCGTGGCCTGCCGCCGGGCCACCTCGTACTCCAGTGCGTCTTGCAGGAGCTCGGTGAGGTAGAGCACCGCCACCCCCTGCCCCCGGAGGGCGTCGGTGAAGGCGTCGTGCTCTTCCTGGGCCCGTTCCGCCCACGGCAGCGCCGCGAACAGCAGCCCCCGTTCGTGCCGGGGCGTCACCCGCCGCAATTCCGCGCCCGGCCGGTGCACCAGCACCGTTCGCAGCCGCCCGACTTCGCTATCCACCCCGAAGAACTCGGACACGGATCCCCCCGGACTCATGCCTTCACGCTTGTCATGCCTCATGGCGATCTACGGCAATCGACGAAATTCCGGCGATCATCCACGTGACATCCCCCGCGGGGAGTTATCACCACTTCAGATGGTGATTACGCCTCCCGCGCCGCCGAAGCCGATGCCCCCGCGACCCAGGCCGGCTCCAGTCGCTCCGGGCTGCCGTACCGCACGGGCAGCTCCGCCCAAACGGTGGTCTCGCCTTCAGCGTCGGACACTCCCCAGCGCAGGGACAGCCGGTCCACGATGCCCAGGCCCCGGCCGCCGACGGCCCACCCGGTCGGCTCATGGACGCGCGGGACGGTATCACTGCCGCCGTCGCTGACCGTGACCTCTATGCTGACACCACAGAGCCGCCACGATGCCCGCAGCGTCCGGCCAGGCAGCGGAGTGGCATGCCGCAGGGCATTGCTGATGAGCTCCGAGAGAACTAGCCCGACGTCACACGCCGTGCCTTCATAAACCCCAGCGCCCGCGAGATCGGCCATAAGGCGGCGGCGCGCAGCCCCGACACTAGAGGCTGTGTACGGGAGCACTAGCACGCTCGACGTAAACACCTCCATCACACACCCCGTCCCGGCCGTGAAACTTTTACGATCCCGGTACGAACCGGGAAATGCCCGCTACAGGCGGCGTGAAACCGTGAACGGGATATTTCGTTCGTGTTAGTTACCTCATAGCGCCGCGGAGATCTTCCCGTTCCAGGGATCAGGTGCACGGGACGGTGCACGAACCAGTGCACGAACGCCGCCCGCCTGCCCCATCAGCCCTGCCCAGCCTCCCCGTCGCAGCCTGCCCCCTGCGGCCTGCCCCGTCAGCCAGCCTTGTGAGCACGGCCTGGGTCCCGGCAGGAACCGGTACCCTGTGTTGCGATATACGCCTGCGTGAGTGAACCGGAGAAGTGCCGTGGCTGACCCGACCGTGGTGGTCGACAACCTGCACGTGGTCTACCGCGTCTACGGCGCGGGCGGCAACAAGGGCACCGCCGCCACGTCCCTGATGCGCCTGGTCCGACGGCAGAAGCGGGCCAGCATCCGCGAGGTGCACGCGATCAGGGGCGTGTCGTTCGTGATCAATCACGGCGATGTGGTCGGCGTCATCGGCCGGAATGGCTCCGGCAAGTCCACCCTGCTGCGCGCCATCGCCGGCCTGCTCCCCGCCGAGCAGGGGGCCGTCTACACGTCGGGCCAGGCGGCGCTGCTCGGCGTCAACGCGGCGCTCCTGGAGGACCTGACCGGCGAGCGCAACGTGGTGCTCGGCTGCCTCGCGATGGGCATGCCGCCCGCCGAGGTCAAGGCCCGCTACGAGGACATCGTGGAGTTCTCCGGCGTCGGCAAGTTCGTCGACCTGCCGATGCGCGCCTACTCCACTGGCATGGCCCAGCGCCTGCGGTTCGCGATCGCGGCCGCCAAGAGCCACAAGATCCTCATGATCGACGAGGCGCTGGCCACCGGCGACGCCGCCTTCCGCACGAAGAGCCACAACCGGATCAAGGAGCTGCGCGAGGAAGCGGGCACCGTCTTCCTCGTCGCCCACAACCTCGGCGAGATCGAGCAGAGCTGCACCCGGATCCTGTGGATGGAGGCGGGCGAGATCGTCCGGGACAGCGAGGACGTCCCCGGCGTGATCGACGAGTACCTGGCCGCGACCGGCGGCGAGCCCCGCCACCGCGAGCAGGCCCGGCTCTAATTTCCTGGGGGATACAGCGCCTTCGGCCCCGCCTGAATCCCCCAGACCCCCTGCCCGCGCCACCCCCCGCCGTATCCGGGAACGGCGAACGCCGCCCGGCCCCCTCGGGGCCGGGCGGCGTTCGCCTTGTGTTAACGGCTGAGTGGCAGGGCGGCTAGGCCGCTAGACCGCTCCCCAGACCTCGCCGGGCTGGTTGTAGCAGTCCGAGATCACCAGCTTGGTGTTGTTTGTGCTGGAGTTGTTCGGGATGGCCAGGCACTTCGCGGGCACGTTGGTTTCGAACGCGACCGCCTGGTTCTCGATCTGGCCGAAGGCGCTGATCCCCCATTCCTCAGTGGGGTTGCCGTTGCAGGCGAAGACCCCCACCGCGGTGTTGTTGACCCAGCTGCTTCCGGTCTTGTAGATGCACTTGCCGTTGACCTGCAGCGTCCCGTCCAGGCCGAGGGTGATCTCCTGCGAGCCGGTGGCGGCGCAGGCAGTGCTGACGATGCTGCTGCCGCTCAGCGCCAGGCACTTGCCGGCCACCCCGGAGGTGATCGGCGCGGCTGGCATCTGCCAGGCCTGGTTCGTCCCCCCGGTGCAGGTCGCGACCGTGAGCTGGACGGCGTTGGTGGTGGTGCCCTGCACGCACAGGCCGGAGGACGCGTTGATGATCTCGCCGGCCACGCCGCTCAGGAACCACTGCTCGCCGGTCGTCCCGTTGCAGGTGTAGATGCCGACCTTCTTGGCGCCGTTAGCCCCCAGGCACAGCCCGTGGATCCGGAGCGTGCCAGGGACGCCAGGCCCCGCGTTGGGCGAGTACGACCACCCGGTCTCCGACGCGACGTTCTCGCAGGTGTAGACCTGAATCGGGCTGCCGCTCGTGGTGAGGTTGTGCCCGTCGTTCATGCACTTGCCGCCGAGGAAGAAGTGGATCAGCCCGGAGGTGGCGTGGTAGCTGGCCGTCATCGACTTGACCGTGGCGATCGTGAAGGTGACCGTCGCGTGCGCGCCGGTGCCGTCCGTCACCGTGACCTTCACCCTGGCGGTGACCGGGGTCGTGGACAGCAGGCCCTCGATCACGCCGTTCGTGGTGTTGATCGCGAACCCAGACGGCTGCCCGCTCAGCGAGTAGGTCAGCTTCTGGCCAGATGCGCTGTCGAAGGCCTTGATGGACGGCAGGGCGTAGCGGGCGCCGGCCACCAGGTCGAAGTTGCCCGGGTTGTCGATCGACACGGTGTTGCCGGTCGCCGTGGACGTGAAGCCGGCGATGCCGTTCGGGGTGCCAAAGCCGGTGGGCCCGTCGTAGCCGGTCGCCGCGCGGCACCGCTGGATCAGGTTCGACTCGCAGGAGCTGACCTGGCCGCTGGTGACGTCGTTGAAGTCGCTGGCGTTGCCCCCGTGACCGGACTGGTACAGGTAGCTGGACGGGTAAGTGTTCGCCACCGGGCCGGTGGTGCCGTTGGCCAGCGCGTAGATCGCGGTGATGATCGGGGTGGACACGCTCGTGCCCTCGACCCTGCAGTCATTGGCCTCGTTGAAGGCGCCGTTGTCGCTGTCGCAGTCCCCGGAGCTGGAGTAGAGGTCAATCCCGAACGGCGCGTTCGCCACCGCGGAGACGTCGTTCTGCATGCGGTTCTGGCACAGCACGGAGGCCTCCGTGCCGGTCTGCCAGGACGGCTGGCCCTCACCCGAGGAGCACCCGACCCCGGTCGAGTCGCCCGTGCCATCGGCCTGGCTGCCCGTGCCGGTCCAGGCGGCCTCGCTGTACCCGCGAGCGTTGGTGCTGCTGGTCAGGAAGGTTCCGCCGACCGAGGTGACGAGGCCAGAGGAGGCCGGGTAGCTGGGGCCGTACCCGAAGTCGCCGGCCGCGAAGGCGGTCACGACGCCCGGGTGGTTGAAGAACAGGTTGTCGTTCACGGACTCACCGGGGAAGTCCTCGCCGCCCCAGCTGTTGGAGACGTACTTGGAGACCTTCGCCGCGGAGTTCTCGGCGGTGCCCAGGTCGCTGGTGTTGTCGGAGTTGGCCTGGAAGAGGTCAATGTGGCAGTTCGGGCAGATGGCCGAGACCATCTCCACGTCCAGCGCGGTCTCGTCCATCCAGCTGATTGTGCTGGTGGAAGTCGGGTCCGCCGGAAGCGGCGAACTGGCGCCGTTCTGGTTGAACAGTGACACGCAGCCAGCGCCGGTGCCGGAGTTGCAGGCGGGCAGGCCCCACTGCGACCGGTAGGTTGCCAGGTCGTTCGTGACGTTGGAGTCGCCGAACGCGTCCACGATCGCCACCGTGACGCCCACGCCGCCCGACGCGGACGCGCTGGCCAGGCCATAGGCGGCCTGCAGGTCCGTCGGGCCAATAGAAGTGCTGATCGTTGCCGCATGGGCGCTGCTACCGCGCTGGCGGATGGCCTGGCTCGAAACTCGCTTGTTGTGGTCGACGACGATCATGCACTGCATCTGCAGCTGTGACGTCGTGGCGCAGCCTCCCGCGCCCGCCTTCCTGGCGAACGCGCCTGCGTGGCCCTGCGCGGCCGGCGCGGCCGAGCCGACGGGCAACGTGGTATCGGGGGACGTGGCGGCCCCGGCGGCGCCGCCGTTGATGCTCATGGTCGCCAGGCCGGCTCCCAGCAAGCAGACCGCGGCCACCCCGGCACCCAGCAACTTCTTGCGGGGACGGCGGTGCCGGGCACTCGAACCAAATCGGTGCAACGGATCTCCTAGTCCGATGGAGAAGGACGCCAGCAAGCCAGGCCCGCCCTCCCCGGACAGCGCCCCCGGCATCCCGCAATGTCAGCCAACAATCCTTAACACGGCATTACTGGCTACGGGCGTGACTTAGCCCAGTTGCAACCGAAATCGACAAAAAAGAGACGTTGCAGGGGGAGCCCTAGGACGGTGCCCAGATCAAGACAGTGCCCAGGTCAAGACAGTGCCCAGATCTCGCCGGGCAGGCCGTAGCAGTCCTCGATCACCAGTTGCGTGCCGTCCGCCACGGCGTCCCGCGGGTCGGCCAGGCACTTGCCCGATCCCAGGTTCTGCAGCATCCCGAACGAGCCGGCCTGGAAGATCTCGGCTGGCGCGCCGTCGCAGCGCCGCAACTGCACGGGAGCGCCGTCGTCGGCTGACCCGCCGGTGACGTCCAGGCACTTGCCGCCGATCCGCAGCGTGCCGTCCAGCCCGAGCCGGAACGCCTGGGCATCCGTCCCGTCGCAGCGGAAGATGACGACGCGGCTGCCGCCGGGGTCGTCCATGCACCTGCCGGCCACGCCGGACGTGATCGGGCTGGCCGGCAGCACCCAGGCCTGCTGCCGGGTGCCCTGGCAGGGCGCGATGCCGGCCTGCCGCCCGTTGGCCCGCGAGCCGCCAGGGTCATCGAGGCACATCCCGGAGGCCGGGTTGTACAGTCTCCCCGCGCCGGTGATCAGCCACTGCTGGTTGCCGTAGCCGGTGCACGGCCAGATCGCGACCCGGGACCCCGCCCGCCTGGCCCGTCCCGTGATGTCCAGGCAGCGGCCGCCGGTCATCAGCGCGCCGGCCCCGCCCGGAACGCTGCCGGGCCGGAACGTCCACCACTGGGCGCGGTCGTTGCGGCAGCGCCAGACCTGGACCGGGTTGCCCGTCCGGGCCCGGTGGCCCCGGTCGTCCAGGCACAGGCCGCCAAGGTTGAGGGCCACCTCCCCCCGGCCGGCCCGGTAAGCGCCGGTGAGCGACCGGACGCCCACGATCCGGAACGACACGGTGTCCCGGGCCCCGCTCGGGTCCGCCGCGGTAACCCGCACGGCTGCGTCGGACAGCCTGGCAGCCGGCAGCCTCCCGCTGATCACCCCGCTGGACCGGCTGATGGACAAGCCAGCGGGCAGTCCCGTCGCGGAAAACGCCAGCGGCTCGCCCGCAGCCGAGTCGTAGGCCCGGATTGCCGGCAGCCGGTAGTCCAGGCCCGCCTGGAGGTCATAGGTGCCGGGGTTGATGACCGAGACGATGTTCCCCGACGACGGCGCGGCGAACGCGGCCGTGCCGTCCGGCGTGCCGAGGCCATCTGGCCCGTTGTAGCCGTCGCCGAGGCTGTAGGCGTCGTTGCACAGGTACCTGCGGCTGGCCTCGCAGCTGCCGTCGGCCCCCGACGTGACGCGGTACAAGCCGGCCCGGTGCAGGTAGGGGTACTCGGCCGGGTACGTGCCGGCCCGGGGCGGCCCCGCTAGGGCGTACACGGCGGCGATAATCGGCGCGGCCACGCTCGTGCCGTAGCCCTTGCACACGCCGCCGCAATCCCGGGCGCTGGAGTAGAACTCCACTCCGGCCGGGGCGTCCGCGACGGCGGACACGTCGGTCTCCGTGCGGTTGGCGCAGCCGGAGTCGGTTTGCCAGCCGGGCTTCGGCTCTCCGGACGAGCAGCCCGACTGGGTGCCGGTGCCCGGGCCGGTGGTCTGGCCGGACCACCCGACCTCGGTCCAGCCGCGGCGCCCGGCGCCGGCCGTATCCAGGTAGGTGCCGCCGATCGACGTCACGAGCTGCGACGACGCGGGGTACCCGGGGCCGTACCCGGCGTCGCCGGACGCTGCCGTGATGGCCACGCCGGGATGATTGAAGTACCGCGCGTCGAATTGCGACTCGCCGGAGAAGTCCGGACCGGTCCAGCTGTTGGAGATGTACCTGGCCACCCGCGCGGCGGAGTTCTCTGCCGTCCCGAGGTCGGTCAGGCTCGCGGACTTGGCCTCGAACAAGGCAACGCGGCAGTTCGGGCAGATCGCGGCGACCATCTCGCTGTCAAGGGCGGTCTCGTCCTGCCATCCGGCGGCGGTGCCCACCGGGAGCGGCCACCCGCGGCCGGCCTGGTTGAGCACGGTCAGGCAGCCGGCCCCGGTCGCCGCGACGCAGGCGGGCAGCTTGTTCATCTGCCGGTAGCGGTCAAAGTCGGACCGGGCATCCGGGTCGTGGAATGCCTCCACCACCGCGACGGTCTCGCCTGCGCCGCGGGCCTTCGCCGCCTGGGTTAGGCCGTAGGCTGCGCGCAGGTCATCCGGCAGCAGGGGGCCGGTCACCGCGTCGTCCGCCACGGCGCTCAACTGCCCCCGCGCTACCGTCGGCTTCACCGTTCCGACGAGGAGCTGGCACTGCTCCGTCAGCCGGCTTGCCGGCGGTGGGCACGCCTCCCGCACGGCCGGCGTCCCGGCCACTCCGGCCGTTCCCGCCACAACGGCCGTCCCCGACGCCACAGCGGTCGCTCCCAAGAACACGATGGCCGCCGACGGCAGGCCGATGATGCGCAGGCGCAACGATCCCCCCGGAAGTCACGGCATCATTACGCTGTGCAACATTTCCGGTTGACGGGAGGGCCAATCACGCTCCGTAACTAACGATTGCGTCAAGTCATACCTGCGCAGGCTGAGCGTCATCGCCGTGCCGCGCTCGGGCCGCGACCGCGCGACCACGGTGCCCTGCTGCGCGACGGCTAGCCTGCGCACGATGTACAGCCCGATTCCCACGCCGCCAAATCGCCGCCGGTCGCCGGTCTCGCCCTGGACGAACCGCTCGAAGATGCGCTCGTGGTCGCCCGCGGCGATCCCGATGCCCTCGTCTTCCACCGTGACGTCGATCATGAGCCCGGTGACGGCGGCCCGCACCGTGACGCGGCCGCCGGACGGGGAGTACTTGAAGGCGTTCTCCAGCAACTGCCCGACGATGATGTCGGTGGCCATCGAGTCCCCGAAGGCGAGCGGCAGGTCCTCGGGCACGTCGGCGATGACCTGGTGCTTGTCCGACAGGGGGCCGAACGACATGACCGCCGCCCGCAGGAGGGCCGCCAGGTCGAACGGCGCATTGGTCACCGGGAGCTGGTCAGCGCCGGCCCGCGCGCCGAGCAGCAGCTGCTCGACCAGCCGCCCGAGGGACCCGGCACGCTCGGCGATGGTCCGCACCGCGGATCGCCGGTCGGCGTCCGACAGCTGGTCCCAGCGGCTTGCCAGCGTGCTGGCAAAGCCCTGCACCACCGTGATCGGGGTCCGCAGCTCGTGGCTCGTGGTGGCCAGGAACAGGTCCTTCGCTTCCTCCAGTTCCTTGGCCGCCGTCACGTCACGGAAGTCGACCACCCGCTCGTCGCCGTCACCGAACGCCGTGCACAGCACGTCAATCCAGCGCCCGCTCGGCAGCTTGTGAGTGCGCCGCGCGCCGGGCTCGGGAAGCGGGAAGGGGACCTCTGACCCCATGACGTCGCTGCCGGTCAGGCCGGTGATCTGGGTGGCCGCGGGGTTCCACTGCTTGACGAGGCCCTCACGGTCGAGCACCGCGATGCCGTCGGCGGACCCGTCGATGACCGCGCGCTCATGCGCTCGCTGCCGGACGACCTCCTCGAATGCCATCGCGTTGGTCAGCGCGACGCCGGCGTGCCCGGCGAGCAGCTCGAGCAGCTCAAGCTCGACGTGGCTGAGCGTCCGCCTGCTGTAGAGCGCGTAGAGGGCGCCGTACGGCTTGCCGCCGACGTGCGAAAGGCTGAGCGCGATGGTGTGCAGGCCGGGAAGCGCGGACCAGATGAGGTCATCGAACTCGCCAGAGTCGGCGGTGGCCATCATCACGGTCTTGCCGGAGCGCATCAGGTCGGAGACGAGGCTGCCCTCAAGGGCCGCGACCCTGCCCCGCAGCCGGGCCGGCAGGCCGGCCGTCGATACCAGCCGGAGCCGGTCATCCTCGATCAGCACGAACCCGCCGCCGTCCGCCCCCGTCAGCTCCCGCAGGCTCGCGGCGATCCGGTCGAGCACGGCCTCCAGGTCCCGCTGCGCGTTCATGTCCGCGACCACGTCGCCGAGCCGCCGCACCACGCGGGCGCGCTCGGCCATGTAGTGCCGGGCGATGTCATCCTCGCCCGTCTCATGGCAGATGTGGACCCAGCCGGTCACGTTGCCTTGCTCATCGGCCAGCGCGCTCGTGTCGATGCGCACATCGGCCAGGGTCCCGTCCTTGCGGGCCCGCCGGGTGGCGAAGGAGATCCGGGCGCCGCCGCGCACTCGCTCAAGGACGGCGTTGTGCTCGGCGACGAGCTCCTCGGGGATGTTCGGCGGCTCGTTGCCGAGCACCTCATCGCTGGCCCAGCCGAACATCCGCTCGGCCGCGGGGTTCCACAGCATGACAGTGCGGTCGATGTCAAAGGCGACGATCGCGTCCGCCGCGCTCTCGATGACCGCGCGTGCCGTCGCGTCCACCTTGGCCTCTCCCCTGAGGGGAGAGAATCCGCCTGCTGCCCCCGGGTAGGGCACGGCCTGCTCCGCTACCACACCTTCATGGTGCCACTGCCAGACGCCGCAGGTAGCGAAAGGCGTGACTTATTTTCCCGAACGGGCTGTCGCGTCTCTTGCGAACCCTTAGATTCCTGTGAGGTTAGGCGTGCGTGGAGTGACCAGTGTCACTCGACACGCCTGGCGGGGCTACAGGAACTCATCACGAAGGCAGTACCTTGGCGAACTGGGCCACGCTTCGGCGACGACCTGGCCACGAATGGCACCGATTTGTCCACAAGTGCCCTCCGGGGTATGTACGATCCGCTCAACCGGCGGGTAAATTCGTTGTAACAACCGAAGTATCGGCGACGTGCGGCCGCGAGGGCGCGGATATGGAACAGGCAGAGCCTTACCCTGAAGGCAAGCCAGAACGGCGGCGGCCCAGTGAGGACCGACCGCAGGAACGGCCGCGTGCCGAGAAGCACCAGAACCATGTTCCAGCACGCCCGATAGGCGTCGTTCACCCGGTTGTGGTCGGCTACGACGGCTCCGGCTCCGCGCGGAACGCGCTCGCCTACGCGGCCGGCATGGCGCGGCGCATGGCGCGCCCCCTCCTCATCGTGTACGTGACAAACCCCGGCGTTTACTGCGAGCCGCTCACGGGGCAGATCGTCGGCCTCGCGCGAGACAACGAGTCACTGGAGCGCTGGCTCCTCACCGAACTGGACCAGGTCGCGGACCCGGATGAGCTGGAGGTTCACGTGCGCACCCGCCGGGGGCACGCGGCCCGCGAGCTCGCGGCGGTCGCGACGGAGTTCAGCGCCGACGCGCTCGTGATCGGGGCACCCCGGCAGTTCTGGCACCACCTGGCCGGGTCCGTCCCCGGCTGGCTAGCCCGCCACGCGAGCTGCCCGGTCATCGTCGTGCCGTAACGATCCCCGGCCGGCGGTCAGGAGGCGAGGAGGCAGGCGATTTCCGCGATGTCGGCGGGGGTGACCCGGCAGCAGCCGCCCACGATGCGGGCACCGCCGGCGGCCCACTGCGGGGCGAGCCCGGTGACCGACGGCCCCGGCCCGCCGTGCCATGTGCGCTCCAGGCCATCCCAGGCCTCGCCGCTGTTGGGGTAGGCGATCACGGGCTTGCCGGTGACATCGCGGGCCAGGGACACCGCCGCGGCCACGTCTGATGGGGCGCAGCAGTTGACGCCCACTGCCACCACCTGCGGGACATCGGCGGCGACCGCGAAGGCGGCGGACAGGGGCTGGCCGGCCCGGGTCTGGTGGCCGGCGATCGTGTAGCTCAGCCAGCAGGGCACGTCCAGTTCACGCACGACCTCGACGAGCGCCTCGGCCTCGTCCGCGTCCGGCACCGTCTCCAGGGCGAGCAGGTCGGCACCGGACCCGGCGAGGATCTCCGCGCGCGGAAGGTGCCACTCCCGCAGTTGGCTGACGGACAGGCCATAGCGCCCGATGTACTCCTCGCCGCCCGCCAGCATTGCCCCGTATGGCCCGACGGACGCGGCCACCCAGCGCCGGCGGCCATCGCCGGCCAGCTCATCGCGTGCCTCCGCGGCCAGGGCGACGCTGCGGCGCAGCAACCGGGCCACCCCGTCGCGGTCGATTCCCCGTGCGGCGAAGCCCTCGAAGGACGCCTGGTAGCTCGCGGTCGTCGCGATCGCGGCACCGGCGCGGTAGTAGGCCAGGTGCGCGTCCCGGATGGCCGCCGGGTCGTCCACCAGCAGCCGGGCCGACCACAGGTCGTCCGACAGGTCCTGTCCCTGGTCCGCAAGCTCCGTCGCGAGGCCGCCGTCGGTGATGATGACCGGGCCACTGGAGCCGATGACGCTCTCTGCCGCGTGCACCACCCCATTGTCCTCGCCGGCCCGCGAGCGTGCGTACCAGCCCTAGTCCAGCCTGCCGTTGGCGCGCAGCAGGCGAAGGGCCTCCACCGTGAGGAAGCCGCGCCAGTCGGACTCGGCGGCCGGTGACCACGCCAGCCAGTTGAACATCCAGCCGCCGTCGTCACGCTGTGCGCTCGCCAGGTGGTCGAGGTGCCTGGTGATCGTCGCCTCGTCGAACAGTTGCCGGGCGATCGAGCCCGGCAGCGGGGCGAAGTCCAGCGGGCCGTGGACCTCGCCGGCTGCCTCCGGGTCAAGGGCGACGATGCCCCGCTCCAGCAGCAGCGGGCCTGCCTTCTCGAAGGCAGCCTGGGCGCGCCGCCGGTCGGGCACGTGCTGAAGGAAGGCGAGGATCCCGAACATCGGGTACGCCGACGGCTCGGAGAGCTGGTCGATCAGCTGCCACATCACGGCGGTGGCCTGCTCCAGCCAGGGATGGCTCAGTCCCCGGGCGTGCATCGTGCCCGCGAGCTGCCCGGTCTGGATGGGCGAGGCACGGTGTCCCTCCTCGATGGTCCACCACGGCGCATGCGGCGCCTGCGCCACGCCCTCCCCGACGAAGGCGGCGCCTCCCTCGGCGGGGGCGACGGAGGCGAGCCAGTCACAGGCCGGCAGCGCCAGCTGCTCGTCCCAGGAATCCGTCGTGTCCAGGATGCGCAGCGCCATCTCGACGGCCGCGGGCTGGCTGGCGCTGGTCCGGCAGTCCGGCTCGAGCGCGTGGCCGAAGCCGCCGTCAGCGTTGCGGTACGCCGCGACGGCGTCCCGCACTGGCCCGGCGCCCCCGGCGCGGAACAGCCGCTCGTAAGCGCGCCGGTCGACAACTCGGGCGCTGGCGGCCAGGAACTGCTCCGCCGCCGCGATGTCAGGAGTCTTCTTGGTGCTCATGGAACCATCCCAGCACGAGGATGCCCGCGCGTCTTGAACGAAACGGACCTCGTCCGGCATGGCATCCTGGAGGGATGAGGAGCACGGCCGCGGACTGGGTGCCGGAAGGCGCCTGGCTCGCACCTGGCTACGCCGAGTGGGCGCCGCCGCAACCGCTGCGCGGCATGGTCGCCTGCCTGTGGGCGTCCATCGTGCCCGGCGACCGTGACGGGGACGCGCTGATCTTGCCCGACGGGTGCAGTGACCTCATCTGGGAGCAGGGCAGGGGCGCGTACATCGCCGGTCCCGACACCGGCCCGGTGCGCGCCGTCGCCCCGCCGGGCACCGTCATGGCCGGCGTCCGGTTCCGGCCGCCGGCCGGCGGCCCCGCGCTCGGCCTGCCAATGAGCGAGCTCCGGGACCTGCGCGCAGACCTGGCTGAGGTGCTGCCGGCCGCCGCGGACACGCTGGTGCCGGGACTCCATCCGGCCATCGCCGCGACCCGGATCCTGGGCGTGGCGGGGGCGCTGGTCGCTGATGCCGCGCCCGACCTGGCGGTAGCGCACGCGGCACGGCTGCTGCGCGACCCGGTGACCCGCCTCGAGCAGGTGGCCGCCGACGTGGACCTGAGCGAACGCCACTTGCGCCGTCGTTTCCACGACGCGGTCGGCTACGGCCCCAAGACCCTGCAGCGCGTCTACCGCTTCCAGCGTTTCGTCCGCAGGGTGGACGCGTCACAGGCAGCCTGCGACCTTGCGGTGGCCGCCATCGAGGCCGGCTACGCCGACCAGGCCCACCTCACCCGTGACTGCCTGGCCCTGTCCGGCCTGACCCCCGCCGTCCTCGCCCGTGTTCGCGTCCCGGCCATGCCCCCCGGGAGCAAAACGACTTCCGGCCAGTCAGTGCCCCTCGCCCATAACTGGGCGTTACTGCCGGCGATCCGGCTGGAAGAGGCTGCCTGGGGCGGGGCCCGTCTGCGGCGTGCGCCCGGCAGCATGCCGGGCCCGCTTGGCGTAGTCGTCATCCACGAAGGCAAGCGAGGCCAGGGCGGCGGCGGTCACGCCGAACATCAAGTGCGCGACCGCGAAAATCCAGTTGTTGATCCCCTCGGCGGCCGTCTCGTCGATCCGGTACCAGACCTCCCACTGCATCACCGGCCACACGACCGCGACGAACAGGAACCCGCCGGCGATCACCAGCGAGCGCGATCCGGGCATCCGCTGGGCGATCAGCGCGATCGCGGTGCCGAAGAGGCCAGACAAGGTGAAGTGGATGGCCAGCCCGACGAGCAGCGCGGGCAGGCTGAAGGTGGCATCCAGCGGCGCGGCCCGGTAGAACGTGTGCGCGACCAGGTTCAGCGTCGTCAAGAACCCCGATCCCGTTACCCACATGGCGGCCATCGACCACACCGCCATGAGCGTGCCTGCGATGATCCCACCTGGCACCCCGACCCGCAGTGCTCGGCTCAACGGAACCTCCCGGTGCTCATGCCGCCGGCCGGGACGCCACCGGGGCATTTCCAGGCCACGGTGAACCGTCCTGCCAAGCGCTTCCTCATGCCGTCAAGGACTATGTACGGGCACGAGGGTGCCGCCGGATTGGCATTTCCTTAACCTTTATGACTTACTAATGTAATTACATCATCATCTATGACATAGTGCGGGCAGCGCGCACCACGGCGTCACCGTTTCGGCCAGCGCCAGGCAGGCTCGTCGAGCGGCTCCCGGCCGCTGACGCGGGTTTCGCCGAAGTCCTTGACCAGCTCGATGGTGCTGGCCCGGGTTTCCGCTTCCCGCGTCGCATGGTCTAGTCCGGTGATGCTGTGCAGTGCGGCGATCAGGCTCTGGGCATGCGAGACCACGATGACCTGCGAGCGTGCTGCCGCGGCGGTGATCAGCTGGGCCAGCGGGGGCAGCAGTTGCGGGTGCAGGCTGGTCTCCGGCTCGTTGAGCACGAGGAGCCCCGCCGGGCGGGGCGCGAGCAGCGCCGCGACCCACAGCAGGTAGCGCAGCGTGCCGTCGGACAGCTCCGCCGCGCCAAGCGGCCGCAGCAGGCCATGCTGGTGCAGGCGCAGCCCCAGCCGTCCGCCGCCCTCGCCTTCGACGGTGATGCGGCTGCCCGGGAAGGCCAGGTCGATAGCCTGGTCCAGGGCGTCAGCGTCGCCGGTCTCGCGGATGGTCTGCAAGGCGGCGGCGACGTCTGCCCCGTCGTGGCCCATCACTGGCGTCCGGGTGCCGATCTGGCTGGCCCGGGCGGGCGCCGCGGCGTCGGTCCTGATGTGGTCGTAGAACCGCCAGGACCGGACCTGCTCGCGCACCCGGAGCACCTCGGGGGCCTGGCGGGGATCGGCGAACTCGCTCAGCATGCTGTCATGCGGCCGGATCTGGCAGGGGTCGGACCACGCGCGGCGATCGCCGCGGATGCGGACGATGCCGTTGTCCCGCTCGCACAGCACCGCGGCCGGACGCAGCAGCGGGCCGTTCCAGATGCTTTCCCGCTTGATCTCCGGATCCAGCGCGAAGGCGCTCTGGCCGCCGCCCGCCGGGAGGCCGAAGTCGATGGCGTAGCTGAAGTCATCCCCGCCGAAGCCGAGCCGCAAGGACACTGACTTGACGCGCACGGTGCCCTGCACGGGATGGGTGCCGTCCCGCACGGCCCGCCCGATCACCTCCGGGCCCGCCCATAGCGTCGACGGCAGCCCGCCCTCGCGGGCCAGCGCCGCCACCGCCCCGTTGCGAGCCGCGTCGGCCAGCAGCCGCAGCGCCCGGTACAGGCTCGACTTGCCCGTGCCGTTGGCCCCGGTCACCACGGTGAGGGGCGTGAGCGAGACGATGAGGTGCCGCAGCGACCGGTAGTTCTCCACCGCCAGCGTGGCTATCACCAGCCCGACGCTATCAACGAGCCACGGCAGCCATGAAACTTACATCGCGACGGGCCGCCCGCGCGGCAGCGGCCCTTCGGTAACCATCCCCCAAAGTCCCAGGTTGGCAGCGCTGCGCGGAGGCAGCGATGGCGCGGCTGCCCGGAGTCGTTTTGTCCGCCCTGGCAAGGCGCCATCCCGCCCGCCGCCGATTACGTAGTGACAGGCGAGGGTGGCCGGGACAGGCTACGTGCATGCGGCGGTCATCAGCCTTGGGCAGGTGACCGCTGGTTTGTGCTGCCCGCACGCGGGATAGCCATGGGGCCAACGCCGGCCACCGCAGGCAACAACGTGGAGGCAACACCATGAAACATCGGTTGTCCCGGCGCCAGCGGATCTCAGCGCTTGCCGGAATCACGGTCGTCGCGGCCGGCTCCCTGAGCTGGGCGGGCATGTCCGCCAGCGCGGCACCGAAGGGCCTGCCGCCGGGCGGGACGGTCCTGCAGACCAACCTGGTTTCCGACCTGCCAGGCGTCGCCGCCGTCACCGACCCTAACCTCGTGAACCCATGGGGCATCTCCGAGAGCTCCGGCAGCCCGTTCTGGATATCGGACAATAACTCCGGAGTGTCCACCCTCTACCAGGCTCCGGGTGCCGGAACTGCCCCCGTGTCCATCACTCCGCTCGTCGTGTCCATCCCGACCCCGGTGAGCCTCACCGGGGGCACCCCGACCGGGACGGTGTTCAACAGTGCCGCCGCCGGGGCCTTCACGCTCACCGGCGTGGACAAGAGCGGCAACCCCACGTCCGCCTCGGCCGCCTTCCTGTTCGACACCGAGGACGGCACCATCGTCGGCTGGAACCCCGGTGTCAACCCGGCCGGCTCGGACCCCGCCAAGGCAGGTACCTACGGGGTCCTCGCCGTCGACAACTCCGGCAACAACTTCACCAACCCCGACCCGGCCAAGGAGACCGGGGCGGTCTACAAGGGGCTGGCCATCGCGACCGGCGCGACCCCGATCATCTCGGGTGACCCGGCCAGCACCGCCCTGCTGTACGCCAGCAACTTCCGCGCCGGGACCGTCGAGGTCTACGACGCGAACTTCAAGCCGGTGACGGCACTGCCGGCTGGCGCGTTCCGCGACCGCGACCTGCCTCCCGGCTACGCCCCGTTCGGCATCCAGGTGCTGAGCGGGAAGGTCTACGTCACCTACGCCCTCCAGGACGCCACCAAGCACGACGACCTGGAAGGCCCGGGACGCGGCTTCGTCGACGTCTACAACCTGGACGGCACCCCCGGCCTGCCGGGCGGGAGGGCACGGCTGATCTCCCGCGGGCCGCTGGACTCCCCGTGGGGCCTGGCGATCGCGCCGGCTGGCTTCGCCGGCATCACCGCCCCCGGTGGCGACCCGGTGCTGCTGGTGGGCAACTTCGGCGACGGGGCTGGCTTCATCAACGCCTTTGACGCGACCACCGGGTGGGGCCTGGGCCACCTGAAGGACCCTGACGGCGAGCCCATCAAGATCGACAAGCTGTGGGCGCTGAACGTCGGCAACGGCGGCCGCGGTGGCCTTGCCAACGCCGTGTACTTCACCGCTGGCTCCTTTGGGGAGTCGCATGGGCTGTTCGGCTCGCTGACGACGGCTGCCCCCGGCTCGCCCGAGGGACCGGCTGAGCAGCAACTGGTGACCGCGGACTCCGACGTGGTGCAGCTGGACCTGACGCAGCTGCAGACGGACCTTGCGAGCGGGGCGAGCGCTGCCACCATCAACGCCGACACCCGCACCCTCAACGCCGACGTCCGCCAGCTCACGCAGGACGAGCGGAACTTCGCGGCAGACTCGTCATCGCACACCGGGTAGGCAATCCGGGCGCCCTGGCATCTCGCAGGGGCCCTGACATCTCGCAGGCGCCCTGACATTTCGCCGGCGCCCTGACACAGAGCCGGTGACCAGCTTCTCGCTGGTCACCGGCTCGCGTCTGGTCTGGGTGGTCCCAGCTCTCCGGCCCTAGGCAGGCTGGTGCAGCTGGTTGAACAGGGCCTGGTAGCGCCGCATCATCTGGCGCAGTTGCTCGGTGTCGGCCTTGGTGCCCGCCTGGGCGGCCGGGCTCTGGTCCCACATCGTGCGCATCTGCCGCTGCCGCTGCTCCAGCGCCTCGACGAGCGTGCGCCCGGCCTGCTCGACGATGTCCGCCGCGCCAGCCACCGCGGCCTGCGGGTCATCGATGAACCCGAGCTGCACCCGCTGCCACCGCGTGACCAGCTCAGGGTCGCCGCTCAGCAGCGGCTCGTCCAGGTCGGCGAGGGCGACGGACGGCAGGGCGTCGCTGACGGGCGCCGCATCGGAGGCCGCCGCATCGAAGGCCGGCGCGTCGGCGGCGGCCGGCGCCGTGGTCGCGGGGTCAGCGATGGCAGCCGCCCACGCCCCGTGCTCTGCGGGTGTCTCGTGCTCCGCGGGTGTCTCATCGAGGAGCGCCGCGTGCTCTGCGGGTGTCTCGTGCTCCGCGGGTGTCTCGTCGAAGCGCGCCGCCTCGACGAGCAAGGCGTTCGTGTAGCTCCCGGCGGGCTCGTCGGCTTCGCCTGCCGCTTCGTCTGTCGCCAGGACCTCGGTTGCCACTGGCTCCTCGGTTGAAACTGGCTCCTCGTCGGCCAGCGGCTCCTCGGCTGGCTCGTCGGCATCATCTTCGGCCGCGTAGTCCTCGGCTCCCAGCCCGGCCGGCTCGGGCACCGCCCGGTCCTGGAGGCCGGCGTGGTCGGGCATCGTGTCGTCGCCAGCTTCCCTCGCGGCGGGGGTGAACGTCGGCCACACGGCGGTGCCCTCGTCTGCGCTCCGCGCGTCCGCTTCGGCCTCGGTAGCGGACCTGCCGCCGCCGGACGTCTCCTCAGATTGCAATCCCATGGTTGTCCGTCCTCTCGTATCGAACCGGCTGTGCCGTCTGGTCACCGTCGCTGACCTCGGCCAGCTCACAGAACATCGCGCGGCAGTCGAGCATCTCCTGCCTGAGTTGCTCGGTCGGGACGTCGCCAGTTCCGTCGGTCACCGCGAGCGCGCTCCGGTACCCGTCGAGGGGGTTCCCGTAGTGGACAGACAGGTCAACCAGCAACTGGTCGGGCTCGGCCACGTCGTAGCCGCGTTCCGCGGCAACCGCGGTAATCAGCGCCGCCGCGGTCCGCACCGACTGGGCCGGGTCGCTGATGAATGTCTCCTGCGCCGCCACCCACTGGGAGCTGAACAGGGTGCGCTGCTCTGGCGAGAGCGGCTTGATGCCGAGCCGCTCAACACGGCGCCGGCGCTTGTCGTATTCTTCGTTTGCCTTGCGCGTGCCCACCTCGTCTACCAGGCGCGTGTACTCAGCGCCGAGATTCCTCCGCTCGGCCGATCGGCGAGCCATTCTGCTCACCAGTACGGCCACCACGGCGAGGACGACGAGCACGACCACGATCGCGATTATTGCTCCACCGGACACGGTTACCTCCGAACCTCGGGTTGCGTCCATGCGGCTTCCCTGTAACCGAGCGCACAAACAATCCGGTAAGGTCTCCGGGCCGCCATCACCCGCTGACCCCCGCGTCGCCGAGTTGACGAGCCCCTTAGGCCACTTAGCTCCGGCGTCCCAGCGGACTCGAAAGAAGCACCTGTCACGTCCGCCCCCGCCGTTCATGCCCCGGCCCCGCTCCGGCACCATGCCAGGTAGTTCTCCCCCCGGATTAGGCCACGATCATGAACAGTTCTCCGGTCATGGAGAGCTTTACCCACTATTGCGGTGAAAAGACTTCGTAACCGGAAAATACTTCACGATAGCAGGGCGCACATAAGCCTCAAATATCAATAATTCGGGCACGCCCTACTCCCGTGCTAACGGAAGGTCGGCTCGCGGGAGAAGACTTCCTCCACCGCCGGGGCGAAGTGCTCCACGGGAAGCCAGTCATAGCCCGGGTCGAAGCAGTTCTCGTCATACCGCTCGCAGAACTCAACCGCGGCATCGAACCACGGGTGGCCCCGGTACGCCTCCCGGGCGTTGACATCGTCCCCGGTCTGGGCGCCGTAGTAGTGCATCTGGAACAGCGGGTGATGGGAGACGATCCAGCACAGCTCTTCGGAAACGAACGGACGCAGCACCGCCGCCGCGTAGCTTCCGTGCGAGTACGGGGCCAGGCCGTCGCCGATGTCGTGGATCAACGCGGCCACCACATAGTCAACGGGCCGGCCGTCCCGCTGCGCCCTGGTCGCGGACTGCAGGCTATGGGCGAGCCGGCTGACCGCGTACCCGGGGTCTGGCTCCGCCGTCCCCAGCGCCCGCACCGCGTCCAGCACCCGCAGGTGCAGGGTGCCGTTGTACGCTGCCTCGCGCGCGTGGATCAGGGCGTACTCCTCGGCAGTGCCGTCCTGCATCCGGGTGAAGGTGGCTCTCGCCAGGCTGCTGCTCACCGGGCCATCTTAACCGCGCGCGCTCCTGGCGGCCTGGGGCTGTGGTTCGCCGCCGAAACCGGCATCGTCATTATCGGCTTTGGCGTGCGATTGGCCCTGGAAAGCTGGTTACCATCATCAAAGCCGGGCAGCCCAACCGCCATCCTCGCTGGCAGGTTCTTCGATAGCCTGCTCGCAGCCACCGGCCCCACTCGAGGCCCACCGTGATTGCCTTCGACTTGCCACAGAAGAGCCCCGCATGAGCATCCCCAGCACTATCGAGGCATCCTTCCTCGCCGCCACCGACGCAGGCATGTTCGCCCTCTGGGACCCTGCCAGGTTCACCCACATCATCGACTACCAGACCTGGGAGGACAGCCTCCTGGAAGACAGCGGCATCGCTGTCCACATCGACGCTGGGTACTTGGTACCCGTCAACATCGCCAGCGACGGGGCCTTCCAGTTCCTCGTCCGGGCCAGCGCCTCGCAAGCACCTGCTCTCACCGGCCGTGAACGCCAGTACCAGATGGTCGCCTCACAGCCCTACCTCTACCGGTCGACTGGCACCGCCCATGTCACCGGCATCGAGCACATCGGCGCCAGCCCGCCGCCAGACGCCTCCGCGATCACCCTCGCGGAAGGCTCGTACGCCGTCACCATCCACCTCATCGACTGGGAAGCCGAGCCGGGAGCACAAGATTCCCAGGGCGAGCCCACACCGGACGCCCTGCCGGACTTCGTCGTCCTCATCGGTCCCTCGGCCAGCGAGGACACCGTTTTCCGGACCAAGATCGAGACCTTCGACCGCCCCTGACGAACGCGGCCTGTGCCCGAATCCGGTGTTCACCCGGCTCCCCGGGGGTGCGACCGGCCCGCAGCCTCCGAACATGACCTCTGAGTTTCCTCATGGATCAGCTGTGGCCTCGTTGCCAGGGCGCCTGCCCGAGGTGAACGAGGTGAACGAGGTGAACCGTGGCGAACGTGGCGAACGAGGTGAACCAGATGTACGAGGTGAACCAAACAGCCCGCTGGCCCGTAGAAGCAAGTAAGCCGGTGCCCCGCGTCTCCGCAGGTCACCGGCTGTCAGTGGGCGAGGAGGGATTTGAACCCTCACACCCTTTCGGGCACACGGACCTGAACCGTGCGCGTCTGCCGTTCCGCCACTCGCCCTGAGCGACACGTTAGATTAGCACGACTTCGCGAGCTCTCGCGCCACGGATAGCATCGATACGTATGACCGGCGAAGGGAGACCTCACGGATGGGTGTTCTGCAGCGATTCGAGCGCCGTCTCGAGGGCATGGTGGAGGGGGCCTTCGCTCGAGCTTTCAAGTCGGAGTTGCAGCCGGTTGAGGTGGCGAGCGCCGTCCAGCGTGAAATGGACGACCGGGCCGCGATCGTCGCCCAGGGCCGGACCCTGGTGCCCAACGACTTCGTGGTCGAGATCTCGCCCACCGATCAAGACAGGCTTGACGTGTACGCCGAGAGCCTCGGCGTTGAGCTGGCGACGCTGGCCCGGGAGTACGCCAAGGAGCAGGGCTACTCGTTCGTCGGGCCGGTGCGGATGCGGTTCGAGGGGGTTCCGGACCTTGGCACCGGAATGTTCCGGATCCGGTCCGGGGTGATCCGGGGCCACACGGTCGAGGCCGGCGAGGTGCGCCAGCCGGTGAGCGACCTGCCACGGGCACAGGGCTCTCACTTCTATGGAAATCCACGGCTGGTCGTTGCCGGGTCCGGCCCGGGGACGGGCCTGACCGCCGGCAGTACTTACGAGTTGACTACACCGGTGACGCTGCTCGGCCGGGGGACGGACTGCGACCTGAGGCTGGTGGACACCGGGGTCTCCCGGCACCATGCCGAGCTGAGGGTGGAGGACACGCAGGTGGTGCTGGTGGACCTGGGCTCGACGAATGGAACGTTCGTCAATGGGCAGCCTGTGCGCCGGGTAGCACTGACAGACGGGACGAACGTGACACTCGGTCGCACTACCCTCGTCTTCAGGCAGGATGACCGGTACTGACCAGCACTGCGGCTACCCTTGCTTAATGGCCTACAGCCGAGAACGACGAAGGACCCGAGGACAGCACCTGGGATGAATGCCCTTACCCTCACCCTGATCAGGGTGGCCTTCTTGGCCGTCCTGTGGCTCTTCGTCATCGCTGCCATCGGTGTAGTGCGCACCGACATGTTTGGCGCGGCGGCTGCGAAGGTGCGGCGGGCGCGGGGGCGACCTGCCCCGCAGGCACCGCGGCAGCCTCCACGCCAGGCCCGGCCATCCCGAGGGACCCCGCGCTATCTCATCGTGACCGGAGGCGCGCTCACCGGAATGACCATCGACCTCGCTGACCAGCAAATTACGATGGGGCGGGCAAACGATGCCACGCTCGTCCTGAATGACGACTACGCTTCAACCCGACATGCCCGGATTTTTCCTCAGGACGGACAGTGGATCGTTGAGGATCTCGGTTCGACCAACGGCACCTACCTGGACCGCCAGAAGGTGACGCGGCCAACCCCGGTGCCCGTTGGCGTGCCGATCCGCATAGGCAAAACCGTTCTGGAACTGCGCAGATGACACTTGTACTCCGCTACGCGGTCCGCTCCGATGTCGGTCTCCTCCGGGAGGGGAACGAGGACTCGGCGTACGCAGGACCCCACCTGCTCGCGGTCGCTGATGGAATGGGGGGCCACGCGGCCGGTGAGGTCGCGAGCGCCGCCACGATCACGACCATCGCCGCCTTGGACGTCGACCAGCCGGCCACCGACCTGCTGTCAGCGCTCGCCAACGCCGTGGCCAGCGCCAATACCCGCCTGCAGGAAATGATCATGTCCGACCCGGCCACCGAGGGCATGGGGACGACGCTGACCGCCCTGCTGTGGTCCGACGGCCACGCGGCCCTGTGCCACATCGGCGACTCCCGCGCTTACCTGCTCAGGGACGGGAAGTTCTACCAGATAACGCACGATCACACGCTCGTGCAGTCCCTGGTGGACGAGGGCCGGATCACCGAGGACGATGTGGCTACGCACCCGCAGCGCTCGCTCCTGCTGCGAGCGCTCGACGGGCGGACGATCGCCGATCCGGACCTGTCGACCCACGAGACGATGCCGGGCGACCGCTACCTGATCTGCTCCGACGGCCTGTCCGGCGTGGTGACCGAGCAGACGCTGCACCAGGCCCTCAGTTCGGTGCGCGACCCGGACAAGGCGGCGCTGCAACTCGTGGAGCTGGCCCTGAAGGGCGGCGGCCCGGACAACATCACGTGCATCGTGGCCGACGTGGTGGACACCCAGGGCGCCACGCCGCCGGCCCTGGCACCAGTCCTGGCGGGCGCCGCCTCGGCCGGCCCGCCGCAGCAGTTGCGGTCGGCCGCCCGGCAGAACTCACCAGCGGGGCGGGCCCGGAACCTCCGGAGGACTGAGCCGCAGATCGCGTTGCCCGACGATGAGGACGACCCGCACTGGGGCGGCACTCACGCGGCCGCGCGCAACGGCTCGCACGCGGCCGATGGCGACCGGCCCGACATGACCTATCACCACATTCCCGTCCAGCAGGCCGGCAACCCGTATCGCCGCCCAGGGGCAAGCTCGGATGGCACCGCCCCCAGGGCTACCGCGACGAGGCGGGGCGGCCGGCCGGGCGGGAATGACGATGACGACGATGATGGCGCCTGGATCCGCAACCGCCACGCCGCGCGGCGCAGGTGGCCGATCGTCACCACCCTGCTCGTCGTGCTGGTGCTGGCACTGGGCATCGGCGGCTTCGTCAGCTACCAGTGGGTGCAGGGCAAGTACTACCTGGGCCCGCAAGACGGCGACGTCGCGATCTTCCAGGGGATTAACTCCAGCGTGGCAGGCATCAGCCTGTCCAGCCCGTATCAGAACACGGGCCTCCCGCTGGACCAGTTGTCGGCCTCCGACCAGGGGGCGATCCGCCAGACGGTCGGCTATAACGACCTCAAGGCCGCGCAGCAGGTCGTCACCATGCTCAAGACCCAGGCGACCAGCTGCCACACGGAGTGGAACCAGCTCGTGTCGTGGCAGCAGCAGGACGCCACCTACAAGCAGAACCTCAGCCACTGGGTGCACCTGCCCAAGGCGACGCAGAGCAGGACCGCGAAGCCCACCTTCACGCAGATCCAGCCGAAGACGCCCGATACCGGCACGTGCGCCCCGGCGAGCGCGTTCGGCATCCTGGCAGCGAAGTTGCCACCGGGCACCGCCAACACGGTCCCGGCCGGCACCATCACGCCGAGCTCGCCGACTCTCTCTACCAGCGCGCCCGCCACCAGCGCACCCACCACTAGCAGCAGGCCGACGACCAACGGGACCACCAAGCCAGCAGCCACCAGCAGCAGCACCACGAAGCACTGACGGAGCCAGGAGCGATGAGCAGCCTGACCATGCCGACTCCGGCGGTGAGCGATCCCGACGAAGTGCCGGATCCTCGCCGGAACTCCGAGCTGTACCTGCTGCTGGCCGCATTCGGCGTGGTCGCGTTCGCCTTCGTCAACGTCGCGGCTTCCCTCAAGGGCCAGCACGCGTCAACCATGATCGGCTACATGATCGCCTTCATGGTGATCACGCTCGGCGCCCACATGGCCCTGCGGCACTGGGCTCCGTACGCCGACCCACTGCTCCTCCCGCTCGCCACCATGCTCAACGGCCTGGGCATCGTGTTCATCTACCGGCTGACGCTGGCGGGCAAGTTCGGCAACCCGGGCTTCGGGAAGAAGGGCCTGTTCGTCCCGATGGCCCTGTCAACCACCATGACGCAGGTCATCTACTCGCTGATCGGGGTCGGCTGCTTCGTCGCCGTCTTGAAGTTCATCAGCGAGCCCCGGGTCCTGCAGCGCTACACCTACATCCTCGGTCTCGTCGGGATGTTCCTCATCGCCCTGCCCGCGTTCCTGCCGTCCAGCATCAGCGGGGTGGCCAACACCGGCGCGAAGATCCAGGTCTCCATCGGCGGGTTCAGCCTGCAGCCGGGCGAGTTCGGCCGGCTCGCGCTCGCCGCGTTCTTCGCCGGCTACCTGATCAAGAAGCGGGACGTGCTCGCGCTGGCCGGCAAGCGGATCCTCGGCATCGACCTGCCACGCGGCCGGGACCTCGGCCCGATCCTCGCCGTCTGGGCCATCAGCCTGCTGCTGCTCGTCTTCGAGAGCGACGTCGGCATGAGCGCGGTGCTGATGGGGCTGTTCGTCGCGATGCTCTACATCGCGACCTCCCGCACGAGCTGGGTGCTGCTCGGCTTCGTCATGTTCGTCGTCGGCGCGTTCCTGGCGAGCGAGCTCTTCTCGCACGTCGGCGCGCGGTTCCAGGCCTGGCTGCACCCGTTCACCAATTACAACCTGAACGTCTCCGGCATCTCCTACCAGCTCGCCCAGGGCCTGTACGGGCTGGGGAGCGGCGGGCTGCTCGGCAAGGGGCTGGGGAACGGCGAGCCGTTCAGGACTCCTCTGGTGCAAAGCGACTTCATCTTCAGCGGGATCGGCGAGGAGCTTGGCCTGGCCGGGCTGATGGCGCTGCTGCTGATGTACGGGCTGCTGGTGCAGCGTGGCCTGCGCACCGCGCTGATGGTCACGGATCCCTTCTCCAAGCTGCTGGCCGGCGGCCTGTCGTTCATGCTGGCGCTGCAGGTCTTCGTGATCGTGGGCGGCGTGACCCGGCTGATCCCGCTGACCGGCATCACCACCCCGTTCCTGTCGCAGGGCGGGTCGAGCCTGATCGTGAACTGGGCGATCGTCGGCATCCTGGCGCGGCTCAGCGACTCCGCCCGCCGCCCGGCGCCGCGCCCCATCCAGGATGAGGGGCTGACTCAGGTGGTGTCGCTGAAGTGAACCGCGCGCTGAAGAGGATCTCCATCGCCGTCCTGGTGATGTTCCTGGCCCTGATGATCAACGTCAACTACCTCCAGGGGTTCGATACCGCCAGCCTGGCCGTCCAGCCGGACAACATCCGCGGCCTGGAGGGGCGATATCAGTACGAACGGGGCGACATCGTCACCTCTGACGGCGTGACGATCGCCACCACCACGCCCTCCAACGACTTTGAGAAGTACCTGCGCGTGTACAAGGACCCGCAGGTGTACGCCCCTGTCACCGGCTACGCCACGCCCTACAGCGCGACCGGCGTGGAAGGGGCGGAGAACGGCGTCCTGTCCGGCAACGACGCCTCGCTGAGCTTCCGCAACTTCATCGACCTGATCACCAGCAAGCCGCGCAAGGGCGCCACGGTCACGGTCACGATCAACTCCAAGGCCCAGCTGGCCGCCTACCAGGGGCTGCGGGACGTCCTGGGCAACACCGGCAACACCGGCGGCGTCGTCGCCATCAACCCCAAGACCGGGGCGATCCTCGCGATGGCCTCCTGGCCGAGCTACGACACCAACCTGCTGGCCGTCCACGACGGGACCACGTTCAACAAGAACGACAAGGCGCTGCTCACGCAGGTTCCCAGCCCGCTGGTCAACTACGCGACCAACGCCACCTTCCCGCCCGGCTCGACCTTCAAGATCGTGACGACGTCGGCCTGGTTCACCCAGAGCGCGACGAACACCCCGCAGACGTCCCTGGCCTCGCCGCAGCCGCTGCGGCTGCCGAACGGCAACTTCCTCAGCAACGACAACGGCGAGAAGTGCGGCGACGGCTCGGGCCACACTCAGGCCATCATCGCGTTCGCCCTGTCGTGCAACACGCCGTTCGCCCAGCTCGGCGTCGACCTCGGCGGCCAGGCTCTCAAGGCCACGGCCGACCAGTTCGGCTACAACCAGGCCCTGGACATCCCCGGCATCACGAACACGGCGGCGAGCAACTTCACCGCCGAGGCGGACGGGTCGTTCACCGCCTTCGACGCGATCGGCCAGCACGACACCACGACCACCGCACTACAGGAAGCGCTGCTGTCGGCGGCAGTCGCGAACAACGGCACGCTGATGAAGCCGTACCTCATCCAGCAGGTCACCGCCTCTGACCTGTCGATCGTGAGCCAGGCCACGCCCATCACGCTGAGCACGCCGATCACCCCAGCCGTCGCCGCCTACGAGACGCAGATGATGATCCAGGTGGTCAAGAGCGGCACGGCGCAAACGCCCGTCAACAACGCCGGCGCGCAGGGCCTCGACATCGCCGGCAAGACCGGCACCGCGCAGAACGGGACCAACGGCAGCAGCAAGAGCGACGCCGTGTTCACCGCTTTTGCCCCGGCCAGCAACCCCACGATCGCCGTGGGCGTCATAGTTCAAGGCGGTGGCTATGGCGCCGCCGCCGCGGCGCCCATCGCGATCCAAGTCATCAAGGCATTCCTGGGGTAATGGTGACCGAATACGTCCTCGACGGCCGCTACCAGCTGGACTATCGCATTGCCTCCGGAGGCATGGGCGAGGTCTGGGCCGGCACCGACCTGAGGCTGAACCGCGCCGTCGCGGTCAAGATGCTGTCTGCACAGCACTCGGGTGACGAGCAGTTCCGCGCCCGGTTCCGCGCCGAGGCCCGGTACGCGGCGTCGCTGTCGCATCCCGGCATCACGAGCGTCTTCACCTACGGCGAGAACAGCCCGCTCGGCGGCCCTTACCTGGTCATGGAACTGGTGAACGGCGAGCCGCTGTCCGCCATCCTGGAACGGGTCGGCCGGCTGTCGGCCTACAACACGATGGACGTCGTCGCCCAGGCGGCCCGCGCGCTCGACGCGGCGCACCAGGCCGGCATCGTGCACCGGGACATCAAGCCCGGCAACCTGCTGATCATGGGCGACGGCACCACGAAGATCACCGACTTCGGCATCGCGAAGGCCCGCGAGTGGGGCGACCCCCAGCTCACCGCCACCGGCATCGTGATGGGCACCGCCATGTACGTGTCGCCCGAGCAGGCCACGGGCGCCGTCGTGACCGGCTCGTCGGACGTCTACTCCCTTGGCGTGGTCGCCTACGAGTGCCTGGCGGGCGAGCCCCCGTTCATCGCCGAGCAGCCACTGGCCATCGCGCAC